>Ga0079224_100009205_pt1 | contig 13439 bp, 11 predicted proteins | sample Stecom2015_FD_80414 | JGI IMG/M metagenome (GOLD analysis project Ga0079224, IMG submission 80414) | Agricultural soil microbial communities from Utah to study Nitrogen management - Steer compost 2015 | ecosystem: Environmental > Terrestrial > Soil > Agricultural land | place: USA: Utah... | reverse complement strand
GGGGCGTCCGCTGCCTGGATACCGAGGTGCGGCCGCTGGCCGAAACGCACGGCCTGGAATGCCGGGACGTGATCGAGATGCCCGCCAACAATCTTACCGTGGTGTTCCGCCGGCCATAGCCGGGTGGCGCAGCGCCTTTTCAAACGCGGGAATGGCGGCCTGTGCATAACCCGGTGCAAAACCGCCTGTGTATAGATGGCAAAACGGGGAAAAGCTGTTTTCACGACCGCTTACAAGATGTTGTCCGCGACGGCCCTTGGGATCAATCTGTAGAAACAATAAGGGAACATTTCCCTCGACTCCCCGGGCCGGCGCGGTAAATTAAGGTCAGCGGCCTGCGGCTTTCCCGGGCCGCTTGTCGTCTCTCCAAAGCCAGTGTCAGGACTTTTCGATGTCGCCGATCGCGCCTATTTCGCAGCAAATCTGGGACATGAAATACCGGTTCAAGGGACCGGACGGCACGCCCGTGGACCAGACGATCGCCGATACCTGGCGGCGTCTGGCCAGAGCGCTGTCGGCGCCGGAGAAGAACCCCGCCGACTGGGAAGAGCCCTTCTACAAGGCGCTGGAGGATTTCCGCTTCCTGCCGGCCGGCCGCATCGTTGCGGGCGCCGGCACGGCGCGCAAGGTGACGCTGTTCAACTGCTTCGTCATGGGCACGATCCCCGACGACATGAGCGGCATCTTCGAGCATCTGCGCGAAGCGGCGCTGACGATGCAGCAGGGCGGCGGCATCGGCTACGATTTCTCGACGCTCCGCCCGCGCGGCGCGCCGGTGAAGGGTGTCGGCGCCGATGCCTCGGGGCCGCTCAGCTTCATGGATGTCTGGGACGCGATGTGCCGGACCATCATGTCGGCCGGACACCGGCGCGGCGCCATGATGGCGACCCTGCGCTGCGACCATCCCGACATCGAGGCCTTCATCGAGGCCAAGCGCGAGCCGAACCGCCTGCGCATGTTCAATCTTTCGGTTCTGGTCACCGACGACTTCATGCAGGCGGTGAAGCAGAACCAGCCCTGGGAGCTGAGGTTCAACGGCACGACCTACCGTACCGTGCAGGCGCGCGAGCTGTGGGACAAGATCATGCGGGCGACCTACGCCTATGCAGAGCCCGGCGTGATCTTCATCGACCGCATCAACCGCCGCAACAACCTGCATTACTGCGAGACCATCGCGGCGACCAATCCCTGCGGCGAGCAGCCGCTGCCGCCCTACGGCGCCTGCCTGCTCGGCTCGATCAATCTCGCGCGGCTGGTGAGGAACCCCTTCGAGGCCGATGCGGAACTCGACCTCGCGGCGCTGGAGGACCTCACGGCCAGGGCCGTGCGCATGATGGACAACACCATCGACGTGTCGAACTTCCCGCTGGAGGCCCAGGCCGCCGAGGCGCGGACCAAGCGCCGCATCGGGCTCGGCGTCACCGGTCTGGCCGATGCGCTGATCATGGTCGGCGCGCGCTACGGCTCGGCGAAGAGCATCGAGCTGATCGAGACCTGGATGAAGCGGCTGCAGCGCGCCGCCTATCTCGCCTCGGTGGAGCTGGCGAGGGAGAAAGGCCCCTTCCCGCTGTTCGACCGCGAGGCCTATCTGGCCGGCGAGACCATTGCCGAGCTGGACGCCGACATCCGCGAGGCGATCGCCAGGCACGGCATCCGCAATGCGCTGCTCACCTCGATCGCGCCGACCGGCACGATCTCGCTGTTCGCCGACAATGTCTCCTCGGGGCTGGAGCCGGTCTTCAGCTTCCACTACACACGCAACGTGCTGATGCCCGATGGCACGCGGCGCGAGGAGGAGGTGAGCGATTATGCCTACCGCCTCTACCGCAGGCTGAAGGGCGAGAACGCGCCGCTGACCGAAGCCTTCGTGGATGCCCAGGTGCTGAGCCCCGCCGACCACGTTCGGGTGCAGGCGGCCGTGCAGAAATACGTCGATTCCTCGATCTCCAAGACGATCAACGTGCCCGAGGAGATCGATTTCGACAGCTTCAAGGACATCTACCTGATGGCCTACGAGGAGGGCTGCAAGGGCTGCACCACCTACCGGCCGAACGACGTCACCGGCTCGGTGCTGCAGGTGAAGAAGGACGAGAAGAAGGCCGCGGAAGCGGCGCAGCAGCCGGAACTGCCGCTGGCGCCGGCGGCCAAGCCGATCCAGACGATCAGGCCGCGCGACCCGCTGGCGGCCGGCGGCGTGGTCTACATGACCAAGCCGCTGGACCGGCCCGAGGCCCTGCCCGGCCGCACCTACAAGATCACCTGGCCGGAATCCGAACACGCGATGTACATCACGCTGAACGACATCGTGCAGGATGGCCGCATCCGGCCCTTCGAGGTCTTCATCAACTCGAAGAACACCGAGCATTATGCCTGGACGGTGGCGCTGACCCGGATGATCTCGGCCGTGTTCCGGCGCGGCGGCGACGTGTCCTTCGTCGTCGACGAGCTGAAGGCGGTGTTCGATCCGCGCGGCGGCCACTGGATGAATGGCCGCTATGTGCCGTCCCTGCTGGCAGCAAGCGGCGAGGTGATCGAGCGGCACCTGATCGAGATCGGCTTCATGGCCGGCCCGGAAGAGCAGCGCGAGGAAAAGGCGACGCTGGCGCTGGCCGCCAATGCCGAGACGCCCAAGCCGCTGTCGGGCCTGCGGCAATGCCCGAAATGCGGCCAGCCCGGCCTGATCCGGATGGAGGGTTGCGATACCTGCACCTCCTGCGGCTATAGTAAGTGCGGCTGATCTGAGGAAACGCTGCACAAGAGCATGGGTATAAGGGCCGTCCTGTGGGATTTCGGCGGGGTGATTCTCACCTCGCCCTTCGATGCCTTCCGCCAGTACGAGGAAAAATGCGGCCTGCCGCAGGATTTCCTGCGCCGGGTGAACGCCACCAATCCGCATGGCAACGCCTGGGCCTGCTTCGAACGCGGCGAGGTGGATGCCGAAACCTTCGGCGAGATGTTCCTCGCCGAGAGCACGGCGCTGGGTCATCCGGTACATGGCCGTGACATCCTGCCGCTGGTCTCGGGCGAGGTGCGTCCCCGCATGGTGCAGGCCCTGCGCAAGGTGAAGATGCACTACAAGATTGCCTGCCTGACCAACAACATGCCGCTGGGCCATGGCCCCGCCATGGCGGTGTCGCCGGAAAAGGCGGCCGCCGTGGCCGAGATCATGGCCCTGTTCGACTGCGTAGTGGAATCGAGCAAGGTCGGCGTGCGCAAGCCCGAGCCGGCCTTCTACGAGCGGGCCTGCGCGCTGCTCGGGATTCGCCCCGACGAGGCTGTGTTCCTCGACGATCTCGGCATCAATCTGAAGCCGGCCGCCGCCATGGGCATGAAGACCATCAAGGTCGTGGATCCCGACCGGGCCCTGGCGGAGCTCGGCGCCATCATCGGCATGGAGTTCGCGTGAGATGAGACTGTCGGAATGCCTTCTCGCCAACCCGGATTTCGGCACGCTGTCGGAACTGATCGCCGCCCATGCCGCCGAGCGGCCCGAACATGCCGCGGTCATCCAGGATAACAGTACGCTGACCTATGGCGAGCTTGATGCCCGCATGAACCGCGTCGCCGCCGCCCTGCAGCGCGACGGCGTGAAGCCGGGGCACAGCATCGCCATCGTTGCCGCCACCTGCATCGACTACGTGGTGATCTATGCCGGCGCCCTGCGCGCGGGCCTCGCCGTGGCGCCGCTGCCGCCGTCGGCCACGCCGCAGCAGATCGCCGGCATGGCGGAGGACTCCGACGCGCAGCATCTCTTCCTCGACGAGGCGGCCGAACTGGCGCTGATCGGGCTCGAAGGCCAGCTGCCGAAGCGCCGCATCCGCATCGACACCGAGGCTTTCGAGGCCTGGCTGGAACCCGAGAGCGCAAAGCCCGCGCCGGCCCCGGTGACGCCGGAGATGCCGTTCAACATCATCTATTCCTCCGGTACCACCGGCGTGCCGAAGGGCATCGTCCAGTCGCACAGGATGCGCTGGCTGCACATGCAGCGGGCCAATGTCTACGGCTACGACAACCACACGGTCACGCTGCTCTCGACGCCGCTCTATTCGAACACCACCCTGGTCAGCCTGTTTCCGACGCTGGCCGGCGGCGGCACCGCCCTGCTGATGGCGAAGTTCGACGTGGTGAAATATCTCGAACTGGCCGAGAAATTCCGCGTCACCCACACGATGCTGGTGCCGGTGCAGTATACCCGGCTGATGAACCATCCGGATTTCGACCGCTACAACCTGTCGTCCTTCCGGGCCAAGTTCTGCACCAGCGCGCCCTTCAACGCGGCGCTGAAGGCCGACATCCTGAAACGCTGGCCCGGCAAGCTGATCGAGTTCTACGGCATGACCGAGGGCGGCGGCACCTGCATCCTGATCGCCGACGAGCACCCCGACAAACTGCATACCGTCGGCCGGCCGGCCGAAGGCCACGACATCCGGCTGATCGACGAGAATGGCAGGCCGGTGCCAACCGGCGAGGTCGGCGAGATCGTCGGCAGCTCGGCCGCGATCATGAATGCCTATCACAAGCAGCCGGCCAAGACGGCGGAAGCCGAATGGCATGACGAGACCGGCAAGCGCTTCATCCGTACCGGCGACATGGGCCGTTTCGACAAGGATGGTTTCCTGCAGCTGATGGACCGCCGCAAGGACATGATCATCTCCGGCGGCTTCAACATCTACCCGAGCGACCTGGAAGCCGTGCTGCGCGGCCATGAGGCGGTGGCCGATGTCGCCGTGGTCGGTGTGCCCTCCGAGCAATGGGGCGAGACGCCGGTGGCCTTCGTGGTGAAAAAGGACGGCGCAGCGGCCTCGGCCGAGGACATCCTGGGCTGGGCGAACGGCCAGCTCGGCAAAATGCAGCGCATCAGCGCCATCGAGTTCCGCGACGTGCTGCCGCGCAGCGCCATCGGCAAGGTGCTCAAGCGCGAACTGCGGGGTGAATATTCCGGTTCCGTGAAAACCTGAATGTCATGGCCGGGCTTGACCCGACCCTCTTTCTGCATCACCGGTAAAAAAAATCGTGGATGCCCGGATCATATCCGGGCATGGCGCTTTCTATCTGATCTCGCCGCACCGCTCACGCACGCGACCGAGCAGGCGGTGCAGCGGCGTGTCATTGATGCCGAGTTCGTCCAGATGCGCAACCGTGTTGGCGAGATAGGCCGCGTTCGGGCCACGCTGGCCGCGGCAGGTGGCGATCACTTCCGCCACCTCGTCTTCCGTCAGCCGCCCGGCATACTGGCGATGCTTCGGATCGGCCACGAAGGCGAGCACGTTGACGCGCTCCCAGCTGTCGCCCTTGGCGTGCAGGCTGGCGCGATGGAAGCCCGGCCGGTACACGCCGGTCACCATCTCGCGGCGATAGAGATAGTCGATCACCGCTTCCTCGTCGCGCTTCGCCACCCGGAAGGCGCGGCCGAGACAGGAGCCGCCGGGCATCAGGCCGAGCACCAGGCCGGGCTTCTCCGGCGTGCCGCGATAGCGGTGCGACCAGACGCAGAAGCCGCGGTGGTAACCCCAGAGCCGCGCGATTCGCTCGTCCAGATGCGGGAAGCCCGGATCCCACATCAGCGAGCCATAGCCGAAAACCCAGAGTGGCTCGCCCTTCGCCGGCCGGATGCGCGGAAACTCCGGCGCCGTTTCGCCCGGCAGCGGTTCCTCGTGATCGAAGGGAATGCGCGGACCCATGTCAGCGCTGCGCCGGTGCGAGGTTGACCAGGGCGACGCCCGCCATCGTTGCCGCCATGCCGAACAGGGCCAGCAGGTTCAGCTCCTCGCCGAACAGGAAGAAGGCCACCACCGCCGTGCAGGGTGGCACCAGGAAGAACAGGCTGGAGACCTTGGCCGCGGCGCCGCGCCGGATCAACAGGAAGAGCAGCGAGATTGCACCCAGCGAGAGCACGATGCAGAGCCAGCCGAGCGCGAAGATGAATTCGCCGCTCCATTCGATCACGCGCGCCTCGAAGAGCAGCGCAAAGGGCGTCAGAACCAGGGCCGAGGCGGCAAACTGGATCGCGGTGCCCGAGCGCAGGTCGACGCCGGGGCAGAATTTCTTCTGGTACAGCGTGCCGATGGTGATACCGACCAGCGCGATCACCGACAGGGCATAGCCCCAGACCGAGCCCTCACCGATGCCGAGCCGGGTCCAGACCACCAGCACCACGCCGAAAAGGCCGAGCATGAGCCCGAGCCATTGCCGTCCGCTGACGCGCTCGCCCAGCAGGGTCCCGGCGGCGGCGGCCACCAGCAGCGGCTGGATGCCGACGATCAGCGCCGAGACTCCGGCCGAGACGCCGTGGAAAATCGAGGCGAACACGCCGCCCAGATAGGTCGCATGCAGCAGCATTCCGGCCACGGCGATATGCAGCGCCGTTTTCCAGTCGCGCGGCCAGGGCGCGCCGCTCAGGCCCGCGAAGGCCGCCAGCAGCACGGTCACGATGGCGAAGCGGAGGATGAGGAAGGTCATCGGCTCGGCATAAGGCAGGCCGAGCTTGGCGCCGATGAAGCCGGTGGACCAGAGCAGCACGAAAATCCCCGGCATGCTGGCAAGCGCAAGGGAAGACAGGCTGACCGGCTGAGAGGATGTGTCGGACATGAATGGGGCGGCTGTTCTGTTGGGCGGCATCATCGGTCGAACCGGCCGCGACCGCAAGCATAGCGCCTAACCGGCCGCCGGGTAGTGATCGCGCGCACAGCCTGCTATACCTGCCGCATGCGCTATTTCGTCCTCATCGGCCTGATCCTCGGCGCCCTGGTCGGCTATTACCTGCTCTGGGCACATCTCTCCGACCAGGTGGCAGCCGAGGCCACGCGCTGGGCCGAGGCACAGCGCGCCCAGGGCCGCGAGGTCAGCTACGACCGGCTGCGGCAATGGGGCTTCCCCTATCGCCTCTCGCTGACGATGGAGAATCTCCGCTGGCATGATCCGCAATCGGCGGTCGGCTGGCGCATCGAGGCGGACGAGGTCAACGCGCATCTCCAGCTGTGGAAACTGGACCACGTCATCTTCGATCTCAACGGCGCACAGCGGCTGGCCTGGAAGGAGGGCGATGCGGAGCGGCAGGTGACGCTGACGGCCGAACGGTTCCGCTCGAGCCTGGTGCTGGACGCCGCGGGCAACTGGCTGCGCCTGGCCGCCGACCTGGAGAAACCCTCCCTGTCCGGCGCCCTGCAGGACTGGCGCGCGGACAAACTGCTGCTGCATGCGCGCCGGGCGGGCAATGTGCCGCCCAGCGCCGACCTCGCCCTGCAGGCCGAGGCGGTCACGCTGCCGGCATCCGCCGACGGCCCGCTGGGGCGCCAGATCGCCTCGCTCCGGCTGGTCGGCAATGCCCGCGGCACGGCGGTGGGCAGGACACCGGAGGACCTGCTGGGTACCTGGCGCGATTCCGGCGGCATCGTCGAATTCGAGACCATCGCGCTGCAATGGGGCGCGCTGCGGATGAACGGCGATGGCAGCCTGACGCTGGACAAGCAGTTCCGCCCGCTCGGCGCCATGGCAGGCCAGATCCGCGGCGCCGAAGCCGGCCTCGATGCGCTGGTCGCGGCCGGCCGGATGAAGCCGGAAGACGCCGCCGCCGGCAAGGCGGCGCTCGGCGTCATCGCCCTGCGCGACGACCGGGGCGAGCGTTATCTGCCGGTGCCGCTGACCGCGCAGGAGGGCCGCCTGTTCCTCGGCCCCGTGCCGCTCTTTGCCCTGCAGCCGATCCTGCCGGGGAAGTGACGACGGACTGACAGAAGCCGTCACCCTTGCGCGAAGCACAAGGGTCTATCCCACCTATCCGCATGACCGAACCGGCGTCCGGGCCTCGGCCTGTGCCGAGGGCGGCGATCTTTGTGACCGGACTTCAGCCACATGGGCCGCGACGATTGTGTCCGGCGCGAAAGATCGAATTAAGCTGACGTATCCTTCTCCGCCGCGGCGCGGCCGAAATCGGGGGCCGCGGTTTCCTGGCCGGCATCGATGATGGCACGGCGAATGGCGCGGGTGCGGGTGAAGAGGTCGAACAGCGTGTCGCCTTCGCCCCAGCGGATGGCGCGCTGCAGCGCGATCAGATCCTCGGTGAAGCGGCCGAGCATCTCCAGAACCGCTTCCCTGTTGTTGAGGAAGACGTCGCGCCACATGGTCGGGTCGGAGGCGGCGATGCGGGTGAAGTCACGGAAACCGCCGGCGGAATACTTGATCACTTCCGACTGGGTCACGGTCTCCAGATCATCCGCCGTGCCGACGATGTTGTAGGCGATCAGATGCGGCACATGGCTGGTGATGGCCAGCACGAGGTCGTGATGCCGCGGGTCCATGGCCTCGACCCGGCTGCCGAAGGCGGTCCAGAAGGCCTTCACCTTCTCCACAGCGCCGGCATCGGTGTGCGCTTCAGGCGTCAGGATGCACCAGCGATTGCGGAACAGACTGGCGAAGCCGGCTTTCGGGCCGGAATGCTCGGTGCCTGCGACCGGGTGCCCCGGCACCAGATGCACGCCCTGCGGCAGGCGCGGCGCCACGTCGCGGATCACCGCCTGCTTGCAGGAACCGACATCGGAGACGATGGCGCCCGCCTTCAGATGCGGCCCGATATGCGCGGCAACCGCGGCATTGGCGCCGAGCGGCACGCAGAGCATGACCAGGTCCGCATCCTTCACCGCTTCCGCGGCATCGGCATGGACGCTGTCGCCGAGCTTCAGTTCGGTGGCTTCGTTGCGGTGTGCTTCCAGCGCATCGGCGATGGCGATATGGCGGGCGACGCCCTGCTCGCGTGCCGCGCGCGCCACCGACGAGCCGATCAGGCCGATGCCGATGATGGCAAGACGGTCGAACAGCGGCGCGGCCATCGCCCTGCCTACTTCTTTCCGGCCATGAAATCGGCCAGCGCCGCGATCACCAGATCGTTCTCTTCCACGGTGCCGATGGTGAGCCGCAGCGCTTCCGCCAGACCGTAGCCGCCCATGGCGCGCAGGATCAGGCCGCGGCTGCGCAGGAAGTCGTCGGCCTCCTTCGCCTGCTCCGCCCCCCTGGGGAAGCGGATCAGCACGAAATTGCCGACGCTGGGCAGCACTTCGAGGCCATGCATCGCCAGGGAGGTGCGCACGCGCGGCAGCTCGGTGTCGTTGTGGCTGCGCGCCTTGTCGAGCCAGGCGACATCCTCCAGCGCGGCGACACCGGCAGCCTGGGCGGCAGCGTTGACGTTGAACGGACCGCGCACGCGGTTCAGCACATCCACCACATTCTTCGGCGCATAGGTCCAGCCCAGACGCAGGGCGGCAAGGCCGTAGATCTTGGAGAAGGTGCGCATCATCACCGTGTCGTCACGGGATGCCACCAGCTCCATGCCGTTGGAGTAGTCGTTGCGGCTGACATATTCGGCATAGGCCGCGTCCACCACCAGCAGCACGCCGGCGGGCAGGCTGTCACGCAGGCGGCGCAGCTCGGAAGCCGTGATGTAGCTGCCGGTCGGGTTGTTCGGATTGGCGAGGAAGACGATCTTCGTCTTCGCCGTCACCGCCTTGAGCAGCGCGTCCACGTCGGCGGTGAAATTCTGCTCCGGCGCCGTGACCGGGGTGGCGCCCCGCGCCTTGGCCGCGATGGCGTACATCAGGAAGCCATGGCGCGAATACAGGACCTCGTCGCCCGGGCCGCAATAGGCGGCGCAGATCAGCGCGATCATCTCGTCCGATCCGTTGGAGCAGACGATGTTCTCCGCCGGCAGGCCGTAATGCTGCGCCAGCGCCTGGCGCAGGACATCGACGCCGCCATCGGGATAGCGGTGCAGCTCGCCGGCCATGCTCCGGTAGGCCTCGATCGCCCGCGGGCTCGGCCCGATCGGCGTCTCGTTGGAGGACAGCTTGTGCACCCTGGCGACACCCGGCACGCTGCCTTCGCCGCCCTTGTAGGGCGCGATGTCGAGAATTCCGGGTTGCGGCTTCGGCGCGGTCACGTCAGTCACTCCTTCAAAAATTCACCCTGGCCGATCCTAGCTCTCGGCCACCGGCACCGGATAGGCGCCAATCACGACGGCATCGGAAATCAGGTTCGGGTCCGCAGCGCGGAAGGCCGCCATCCGGTCGTCGCTGTCCGGCACGAAACCGGTAACCTCCACCAGCATGCGGGCGACGCCGCTGGTGCCGCGATGCTGGGCCAGCACGCGGCTTTCCAGCCCCGCCTGGGCGAGCAGGCTGTTCAGGCGTGCCACGCTGGAAGCATCCTCGTTCATGTAGACGACGATCAGCGTGCAGTCCTCGCCCGATTCCTCCGGCGGGGTGCGGGCGATCACGTAACAGCCCAGTTCGGCGATGCGGCCGCGCGGATTGGGCACGAACGGCAGGCGGGCGATGATCCGGGGGGTATCTTCGGCGCGGCTGGCCAGCAGCGGCCACCAGACCTCCTTCTCGCCGTCCTCCGGCATCGCCATCACGCCCAGCGTCGCCGGCTGGGAGTTGACCGCCCGGATGACGGCAGTCGCCGTGGTGCAGAGCTGCATCGGGGTGGTCGAGCCGTAGAAGTCGCGGGCCAGATCCCAGCGCGCCGCCGACTTGTTCGGCGCATGCACGGCAACCTTGACCGGCGCCTGCAGGTCGTAAAGCGAGGAGATCATCTCGCGCCAGATCCGCAGCAGCGCCGCCGGCGGCAGGCCGGTGCGATGGCGCTCCAGCAGGCGGCGCAGGATCTGCGCCTCACGTCCCGGCCGCAGGAAGACGCCGTCCGAGCCGCCCTCCGTGCGCTTGGTTTCGGCCACGCGCTGGACGGCTTCGGCGCGGCGGCGCAGCAGGTCCTGGATCTGGTCGTCCAGCACATCGATCTCGCGGCGCAGGTCGGCCAGGCTCGGAATATGGTCGCTCATGGGAACGCTGTTTGGAACGGGCTCGAGGGGCGGAAAGCCGCTTAGTCTTAGGACCTTCAACGGCCGATTGCAAAGGCCGAAAGAGCATTGAAGACATTGACTCGCAGGGCGTTGCTCCGTAAGCACAGGGTCCCGCCGCCGGACAGGGTCCCGGCCCGGGTTCCGGCGAGCGAAGCCCTCGCAGCCGGAATTCCCGCTCCAAGCCCTGTAGGATTTGCCGGCTGCCTGCCATGAGTGCCGTTCGCCCCTCCCTGCACAATCTCGATCCCATCGGCCCCGGCCATCGCGTCACCCTGGGCGAGACCCTGCCGCTCAAGCTCGATTGCGGGCTCGATCTCGGCCCTTTCCGGGTGGCCTACTGCACCTACGGCACGCTGAATGCCGACAAGTCGAATGCCATCCTGGTCTGCCATGCACTGACCGGCGACCAGCATGCCGCCAACCCGCATCCGATCACCGGCAAGCCGGGCTGGTGGGGCACGATGGTGGGACCCGGCAAGGTGATCGACACCGACCGCTTCTTCGTCATCTGCGCCAATGTGCTGGGCGGCTGCATGGGCTCGTCCGGCCCCGCCGAGATCGACCCGGCCACCGGCAAGCCCTACGGCCTGCGCTTCCCGGTGATCACCATCCGCGACATGGTGAACGCGCAGGCGATGCTGCTCGACCATCTCGGTATCCGGCAGCTGTTCTGCGTGATCGGCGGCTCGATGGGCGGCATGCAGGTGCTGCAGTGGGCCGCCAGCTATCCCGACCGCGTCTTTGCCGCCATCCCGATCGCCTGCGCCGCCAAGCATTCGGCGCAGAACATCGCCTTCCATGAGGTCGGGCGGCAGGCGATCTATGCCGATCCGCAATGGCACAAGGGCGACTATTTCGAGCATGGCACGATTCCGCGCGCCGGCCTCGCCGTGGCGCGCATGGCCGCGCACATCACCTATCTCTCGGAAGCCGCCCTGCACCGGAAATTCGGCCGCAACCTGCAGAACCGCGAGCGCATCACCTACGGCTTCGAGACCGAGTTCCAGGTCGAGAGCTATCTGCTGCATCAGGGCTCGACCTTCGTGGAGCGGTTCGACGCCAACTCGTATCTCTACATCACCCGCGCCATGGACTACTTCGATCTGGCGGCGCAGGCCGGCGGCAACCTCGCCAATGTCTTCCAGGGATCGAAGACCCGCTTCTGCGTCGTCTCCTTCACCTCCGACTGGCTGTTCCCGACCTCGGAGAACAAGGAGATCGTGCGCGCCCTGAACGCCGCCGCCGCCAATGTCAGCTTCGTCGAAATCGAGACCGACAAGGGCCATGACGCTTTCCTGCTGGACGAACCGGAGATGTTCCGCACCCTGAAAGGCTTTCTAGACGGCTGCGCGGAAGTCCGCGGCCTGAACGGAGCTGCCCCGTGAACGAGCAACGCAGCCTGGTGCCGTCGGGGCACCGCGATATCCGCCGCGACCTGCTGCTGATCGCCGAGATGGTGGCGCCGAAAAGCCGCCTGCTCGATGTCGGCTGCGGCGATGGCGCGCTGCTGGAATACCTCGCGCGCGAGAAGGATGTGGACGGCCGCGGCATCGAGATCCGCCAGAGCGGCGTCAATGCCTGCGTGGCCCGCGGCCTCAGCGTCATCCAGGGCGACGCCGACTCGGACTTGCCGGACTATCCCGATGCGGCCTTCGACTATGTCGTGCTGAGCCTGACGCTGCAGGCTACCAGGAATCCGCGCAAGGTGCTGCACGAGATGCTGCGCATCGGGCGCCGCGCCATCGTCTCCTTCCCGAACTTCGCCTACTGGCATGTGCGGCTGCAGCTGCTGTTCGGCGGCCGCATGCCCATGACGGCGGCGCTGGACGACCCCTGGTACGAGACCCAGAACATCCATCTCTGCACGATTCTGGATTTCGACGAGCTCTGCGCCAGGGACGGCATCGTGGTCGAGCAGCGCATCGCGGTCGACGGCCGGGGCAACCGCGACGGCTGGCGGCTGCAGGGCAGCATGGCCAATATCTTCGGCGCGCAGGCCGTCTATCTGCTGCGGCGCCGCGGCACCTGATCAGCTCTCGTCGCCGTGGAAGCCGACCGGCCGCAGACCGGCCGGCACCGGGTTCAGCACGAAGCGCTTCTGCCGCACCTTCACGGCCTTGAGCGGCGTGACGGCATAGACCTGCTTCTCGGCTTCCACCAGCAGAACGCCGGAGAAGCGTTTCCACAGGGCCTCGCCGGTGCGTTCCCAGGCCTGCGCCGCGCCGAACACGAAGCCACGGTTTGCGGGCGGCATCCACAGCGCCGCCTCGCTGCGTGTCGGCGAGAATTCCGCATCCCGCATCAGGCGGGTGAGCTGCGGCGGCGTATAGGGATGGCCCTGGCCGAAGGGCGTCGTCTCGATATGGGCCCAGAGGCCGCGGCGGTTGGGCACCACCGCCAGCAGCCGCCCCTGCGGGCTGAGCACGCGCCAGACCTCGCGCAGCAGCGAGCGCACGTTTTCGGAATTCTCGACCGAATGGACCAGCAGCAGCCGGTCGATCGAGGCATCCGGCAGCGGCAGGTCGTCCTCGTCCACCAGCATCACGCGGCCGGGCAGGCCGCGCGGCCAGCGCACCACACCCTGCGGCCC
>Ga0079224_100009204_pt1 | contig 13439 bp, 10 predicted proteins | sample Stecom2015_FD_80414 | JGI IMG/M metagenome (GOLD analysis project Ga0079224, IMG submission 80414) | Agricultural soil microbial communities from Utah to study Nitrogen management - Steer compost 2015 | ecosystem: Environmental > Terrestrial > Soil > Agricultural land | place: USA: Utah... | reverse complement strand
CGCCGAGGAAGTCTGGGTACAGGGCTCTGCGCCACTGCCGGCGCTGGTCGAAGCCATCGAGGCGGCCGGTTACGGCGTGCCGCGCGAGGAGCTGGAACTGCAGGTCGAGGGCATGAGCTGCGCCAGCTGCGTCAACCGCGTCGAGCGCCTGCTGCTGGCCCAGCCCGGGGTGCTCGGCGCCTCGGTCAACCTGGCCAGCGAACAGGCGCGCCTGAGCTGGCTGGCCGGTGGTGATCGTCCGGCACTGGAGGCCGCGCTGGCCCAGGCCGGCTATCCGGTGCGACTGGCCGAGCAGACCGCGCCCCCAGGCAAGGGACATGACCGGGAGCGCCGGGCGCTGATCCTCGCCCTGCTGCTGGCCGCACCGCTGGTGCTGCCGATGCTCGGCATGCCCTTCGGTCAGCACTGGATGCTGCCGGCCTGGCTGCAGTGGCTGCTCGCCACGCCGGTGCAGTTCCTCCTCGGCGCACGCTTCTACCGCGCCGGCTGGCGGGCCCTGCGCGCCGGCACCGGCAACATGGACCTGCTGGTCGCCCTCGGCACCAGCGCCGGCTACGGGCTGAGCCTCTACCTCTGGTGGCAGGCCGCGGGCCATCACACGCCGGAGCTGTACTTCGAGGCCTCGGCGGTGGTCATCGCCCTGGTCCTGCTCGGCAAGTATCTGGAAGGCCGCGCCAAGCGCCAGACCGGCGAGGCGATCCGCGCCCTGCAGGCACTGCGCCCGGAGCGTGCACTGCGCCTGGCGAACGGCATCGAGCGCCGCGTGGCGATCAGCGAACTGCGCCTCGGCGCTCTGCTGGTGGTCCGCCCCGGCGACCGCTTCGCCGCTGACGGCGTGGTGGTCGAAGGGCACAGCCAGGCCGACGAGTCGCTGCTCACCGGGGAAAGCCTGCCGGTAACCAAGGAGCCGGGCGACAAGGTCAACGGCGGCGCCATCAACGGCGATGGGCGGCTGCTGGTGCGGGTCGAGGCGCTTGGCCAGGAAAGCCTGCTGGCCCGCATCATCCGCCTGGTCGAGCAGGCCCAGGCCGACAAGGCACCCATCCAGAAGCTGGTCGACCGGGTCAGCGCGGTCTTCGTGCCCGGCGTGCTGCTGACCGCCTGCGTCACTCTCGGCGGCTGGCTGCTGGCCGGTGCCGATCTGGAGCACGCGCTGATCAACGCCGTCTCGGTGCTGGTGATCGCCTGCCCCTGCGCCCTGGGCCTGGCTACTCCGGCGGCGATCATCACCGGCACCGGCGTGGCCGCGCGCCACGGCATCCTGATCCGCGACGCCGAGGCGCTGGAAGTCGCCCACGCGGTGCGCCGGGTCGCCTTCGACAAAACCGGCACCCTGACCGTCGGCCGCCCGCGCCTGCTGGAAGCCCGGGCCGCCGACGGCATCCAACTGCAACGGATGCTCGGCGAGGCCGCCGCCCTGCAGCGCGGCAGTGCCCACCCGCTGGCCGGCGCGCTGCTCCGCCACTGCGAGGAACAGGGCATCACCGAGGCCCTGGCCCGCGATGTCCAGGCGCTGCCCGGCCGCGGCGTCAACGGCTGGCTGGGCGAGCGCCAGCTGGCACTGGGCAACCGGCGCCTGCTCGAGGAAAGCGGCCTGGCCGCCGGCGAACTGGGCGTGCAGGCCGAACAATGGCAGGAACAGGGGCATACCCTGTCCTGGCTGATGGAGCTGGGGCCCGTGCCGCGCCTGCTCGGTCTGCTGGCCTTCGGTGATCGCGAGAAGCCGGGCGCCGCCCAGGCCATCGCCACCCTGCACCAACGTGGTATCGACTGCCAGCTGATCAGCGGCGACAACCCCGGCAGCGTCGCGCGCATGGCCGCGCGGCTCGGTCTCGACCGCTGGCACGCCGAGGTGCTGCCGGCCGACAAGGCCGCGCTGATCGCCGAGCTGCGCGCCGACGGCAGCCGCGTGGCAATGGTCGGCGACGGCATCAACGACGCCCCGGCGCTGGCCGCCGCGGACGTCGGCATCGCCATGGGCGGCGGCACCGACGTGGCCATGCACAGCGCCGGCATCACCCTGATGCGCGGCGATCCGCGGCTGGTGCCGGCAGCGCTGGAGATCAGCCGGCGCACCTACGCGAAAATCCGCCAGAACCTGTTCTGGGCCTTCGTCTACAACCTGGTGGGTATCCCGCTGGCGGCCTTCGGCCTGCTCGGTCCGGTGTTCGCCGCCTCGGCCATGGCGCTGTCCAGTGTCAGCGTGGTCAGCAACGCTCTGCTGCTGCGCCGCTGGCGACCGGACCTGGAGGAGCTGTCCGATGAAGATCGGTGAGGCGGCCCGGCGCAGCGGCCTGAGCCAGAAGATGCTGCGCTACTACGAGTCGATCGGTCTGGTGAAACCGCGCGGGCGCGGCGACAACGGCTACCGCGACTACAGCGAGGCGGACCTGCAGCGCCTGACCTTCATCCGCCGCGCCCGTGAGCTGGGCTTTCCGCTGGCCGACGTCGGCCGCCTGCTGGCGCTCTGGGATGACACCGGGCGCAGCAGCGCCGAGGTCCACACGCTGGCCAGCGCCCAGCTGCAGGCACTGGATGAGCGCATCGCCCAGCTCAGCGCCCTGCGTGCCAGCCTGGCCGAGCTGATCGCCGCCTGCCATGCCGACCGGCGCAGCGAGTGCGCGATCCTCGGCCGGCTGGGTGCGCCGGAGCCGGTGTAGATAAGGATGCAGGTCGACGGCCGCGAGGCGGCCCATCCGAACGGCAGTGAGCCTTAGCCCAGCTGGCTCTGCAGATAGTTGGACAGGCCGATGCGGTCGATCAGCTTCAGCTGCTGTTCCAGCCAGTAGGCGTGGTCTTCCTCGGTGTCCTTGAGCTGGGCCAGCAGGATGTCGCGGCTGGCGTAGTCGCCGTGCTGTTCGCACAGCTCGATGCCCTTGGCCAGCGCCGCGCGCACCTTGTACTCCAGGGCCAGGTCGCTCTTCAGCATGGAGGGCACGTCCTGGCCGGGATGGATCGGCTCCGGGACCATCTGCGGGGTGCCGCCAAGGAAGAGGATGCGCTGCAGCAGGGCGTCGGCGTGCTGGGTCTCCTCTTCCATCTCGTGGTTGATGCGCTCGTAGAGGCGCATCAGGCCCATGTCCTGGTACATCCGCGAATGCAGGAAGTACTGGTCACGCGCGGCCAGTTCCCCGCGCAGCAGCGTAACGAAATAGTCGATGACCGGAACCTGGCCCTGCATGTCGATCTCCCGGAACCCTGAGCTGAAAAACGGCGCGCAGCTTCGGTGCGCCACCGGCAAAGGCCAAGTCTGGCACAAAGGCGCCATTCTGGCGCGTAAAACACATGGACTACTCTTGGCCTTTGCGCCGCGAACGCATATGTTTGCCGCTGCGGTTGACCCCACCCTTTTCAGTACTCAAGAACGAGAAGAAGACCATGAACAAAGGATCCGCGTTCGCCTTCCTTCTGGCGCTCGGCTGCACGACGCAAGCCTTGGCGCTCGACCCGTCCGGACAGCGCTATGTCGACCAGCTGGTGCAGGGCGGCCCGGTGTCCATCCGCGACGCCGCGCAGAGCATCTACCACAGCGGCTATCGCGAGCAGGAAGTCCTCGACGTGGCGGCCGAAGTGCTGCTGCGCAACTACCGCACCGCCACCGACAACACCACCTCCGACGCCATGGCCTGGCTCTGCAAGGCACTCGGCAACTCCGGCAACGGCCGCTACAAGCCGGTGCTCAACGAGGTGGTCAGCAACGCCAACAACCGCCGTCTGGACCGTCATTGCACCGGCGCCGCCCGCGGCCTGCCGGACTCCGGTGCCGGCTACCGTGCCGGCATGGTCAATCTGGACGCCTATCGCCGCGGTCAGGGCCGTCCCGCCGCCAGCGCTCCGGCCGCCCGCCCGGCCGCTGCCGCGCCCTCCTCGCAGAGCGCCGCGAACTTCGACCTGGTCCGCGTCGGCATGAGCAAGGACGAAGTCGATTCGATGCTCGGTGTGCCCAGCGCGACCTACTCGCACCAGACCGGCAAGGCGTGGATCCCCTTCAACTTCAAGGGCAAGGACGTGGCGCGCATCGTCGCCCTGTACAAGGGCAAGGGCCGCATCATCTTCTCCCAGGAGAGCGTCTACTCCTCGGTCTGGCGGGTGCTGGAAATCCACCCCAACCCGAACGAGACCGGCTATCCCTGATCGCGTAGCACGCGAACCCAGCGAGGGCGCCGAAAGGCGCCCTTTGTCTTTCGTCAGCGGTCCCGGAGCACCGATGAACCTCGCCGACCTGACCCGCCGCCTGCAGGCGATCCGCGACCACAACGGCTGGCAGCCGCTGCACACGCCCAAGAACCTGGCGATGGCCGCCAGCGTGGAGATGGCCGAACTGCTGGAGATCTTCCAGTGGCTGGGCGGCGAGCAGTCGCGCCAGCTTGACGCGGCGCAACGCGAACATGCCGGCCAGGAGATCGCCGACGTGCTGCTCTATCTGCTGATGCTCTGCAACGAGCTGGGCCTGGACATGGAGCAGGCGGTGCTGGCCAAGCTGGCCGACAACGAAAGGCGCTTCCTGCATGACTGACCGGCATTTCGACGAACTGGCGACACGCTTCGCCGAGAAGATCTACGGTGGTGCCAAGGGCGCCATCCGTCTTGCCGTACTGCAGACCGATCTCGCCGAGCAGCTGCCGCAGCGCCCGCTGCGCGTGCTCGATGTCGGCGCCGGGCTCGGCCACATGGCCTTCTGGCTCGCCGAACAGGGCCATCGGGTAACCCTCGCCGAACCGGCCGGGCCGATGCTCGACACAGCCCGCGAGCGCTTTGCCGGTGCCGGGCTGACTGCCGACTTCATTCAGGCGCCCTATCAGGAGCTGGCCGGGCGTTTCGATCAGCCGTTCGATCTGGTGATCTGCCATGCGGTGCTGGAATGGCTGGCCGAGCCGGCCGCCATCCTGCCGCTGCTGCGCCAGCTGACCGCGACGGACGGCTGGCTGTCGCTGGCGTTCTACAATAAGGACGCGCTCATCTACCGCAACCTGCTCAAGGGCCACTTCCGCAAGCTGCGCCGCGAGGTCTTCGCCGGTGAACGGCAGAGCCTGACGCCGCAGCAGCCGCTCGATCCGCGGGAACTGGAAGCGGCACTGGCCCGCGACTGGGAGATCGTCACGCGCAGCGGCGTGCGGGTCTTTCACGACTACATGCCGGAGCCCTTCCAGAAGAAGGCCGCACCGGAGGAGCTGGTGGAGATGGAGCTGGCGCATCGTCGTCACCCGGCCTTTGCCGGGCTGGGCCGCTACCTGCACTGGATGTGCCGCCCGCGACCGGGGAGTCTTTCATGAATCGCCTGTTCTGCCTGATCACCTGCCTGCTGCTGGGCGCCTGCCAGAGTCCTAATCCGTATCGACAGGCATCCTTGCCCTTGCCACCGGCGCCGGAAATGGCCACGCAGCAACCGGACCCAAGCGCCTATCCGGCGGCGCCGCGGGACTACAGCCAGTACCGCAGCTGGCGCTGGGAGCAGCTGCCGGCCGGCCATGCCAGGACCACCCCGGCAGAAGTCGCCGATGCGGTAGCCGCAGGCCTTGACCAGCGCGGCCTGCGCCCGGCCCTGCAGGACGCCGCCGCCGATCTGCTGGTACGCGCCCAACTGCATCAGGAGGAGCGCCTGTACCAGCGCTACGAGGACTACCGCTACGGCTACGGCTACGGCTACGGCCATCATGGGCCTCATCGCCACGCTCGCCACCACCACCTGTACGGCCATGCACCGGTTCTGCACAGCTGGCGCGAGCAGGTGCTGGTGCTGCGCATCGAATTGCTCGACGCTGCCAGTGGTCATAGCCTGTGGGTGGGCGTCGCGGAACGCCCGCTGGGCGAGCACGGTGCCCGTGGCCGGGCGCTGCACGCTGCCGTCCGCGCGGCGCTGGCCGATTACCCGCCGCGCTGATGAATCCATCCGAAGTGCCTGATTGAGGAGTTCACCATGAACCGCTGGCCGATCCTGATGGTGCTGGTGCTGCTGATGGCTGGCTGCCAAAGCAATGCCCTGCTGCGCGACTACGACCCGGGCCGCGACTTTGGTGCCTACCGCACCTGGCAATGGCAGGAGCCGGCGGTGCTCTACAGCCCGGACAACCCACGCCTGCGCAGCGACCTGACCGAACAGCGCCTGCGCGACGCCATGCTTCAGGAGATGGAGCAGCGCGGTCTGCGTCAGGCCGCGCCGGGCCAGCCCGCCGACCTCCAGGTACAGGTGTCGCTGATGCTGGACACCCGTATCGAGGAGTTCCGCAGCCTGCATGGCGGCTATTGGGGCTATCCCTGGTACGGGCCGGTGTTCCAGGACGTGCGCACCTACGAATACGAGGTGCGCACCGTGCAGATCGACCTCTTCGACGGGCGTGACGGCCGGCTGATCTGGCGCGCCGCCCGCGAGGACCTGCCGGACGCCGGCAACGCCCATCCCAGCGAGCGCAGCGCCGCCCTGCAGCGCAGCGTGCGTGCCCTGCTGCAGTACTACCCGCCGCAGTGAGGCCGCTCCCGGTCGCCGGCCGGCTCGTGCTAAGGTCGGCGCCCCCAGGATACGCAGTACGGAGTCTTGCGATGAGCAGCGGCAATCTCTGGATGATGGCGATGGTGCTCTTCGCCGGTGCCCTGATGCCCCTGCAGGCCGGCATCAACGGCCAGCTGGCCCGCGTGGTGCCGGGCGCGCTGAGCGCCGCGCTGATCTCCTTCCTGGTCGGCAGCGTCGCGCTGGTGGCCATCGTCCTCGCCCAGCGCACCCTGCCCAGCGTCGCGGAGCTGCGCAGCCTGAACTGGTGGCATTGGTGCGGCGGGTTGCTCGGCGCCTTCTTCATCGCCACCGCGGCTTACGCCGGCCCGCGGGTGGGCGCGACCCTGTTCATGGCGCTGGTGCTGGCCGGCCAGCTGCTCACCGCGCTGATCCTCGACCACCAGGGCTGGGCCGGTTTCCGCGAAACACCGATCAGCCCGGCGCGCATCGGCGGTCTGGGCCTGATCTTCTTCGGCGTCTGGATGATCCAGCGCGGCTGACTAGCGCAGCAGCTCGAACTCCAGCCGGGCGGTCTGACCGCTCTCGTCCAGCGCGCTGAGCTGGAAGCGGCCCGGCCCAACGAAGCCCCGGCGCAGCGGCTCGCCGGCGTCCAGCTCGCCGAGCGGCGCACCGTCGAGAACCCACCAGACCCGCCCGCCGCGGCCACCCAGCACCGAGAATTCCAGCGACAGCTCGCCACCCGCCCCGGCCGGCTGCAGGCGCGCGCCCTCGCGCACCCCGACGATGCTCAGTGGCGCCGCGGCCGGCTGGCCCGTCGGCGGACACTCCGTCGAAGCCGGCGGCAGACGCTGGGCACGTCGTTCGCGGCGCGGCAGCCAGGGTTCCAACGGCGCCGGCCAGAAGTCCAGCTCCACCGTCCTGGCGTCCGGGCAGCCCGCGCTTGCGCGCCGGCCCTGCCCGTCCAGCCAGAAGCGCTGGCGCAGGCCAAGACCAAGCTGCTGATCGGCGCTCTGCAGGGTCGGCGGCACGGTGCCGTCCAGCGTCCAGGCAAAGCGCCGCTGGCGACAGTTGGGATCGTCCGCCGGCAGCGCCTGGCCGCCCGGCCAGCAGATCGCCGCGACGCCCACCGAGCCCGGTTGCGGCGGCATGCTGCCGGCAGTGCCGTGGCGCTTCACCAGCAGATCATGCACCTGGTGCAGCAGCGGCGCCGCCGAGGCCAGGCCGAACTGGCCGGGCACCGGCGTGCCGTCCGGCCGGCCGATCCATACGCCGACCAGATACTGCGGGCCAACGCCGATCGCCCAGGCATCGCGGAAGCCGTAGCTGGTGCCGGTCTTCCAGGCCAGCGCCGGGCGTTCCAGCAGCCGCGCGCGCGGGTCGATCTGCGGCCGCGCCTGTCCGGACAGCACGCGGCGGACGACCCAGGCCGAGCCGGGCGAGAGCAGCCGGCGTTCCTGCAACGGCTGCTCCGGACGCAGACGCGGCCGCGCGGCCCAGCCCTCGCGGGCGAAGGCGCTGTAGCCGGCGACCAGATCCTCCAGCCGGCTGCCGCCCCCGCCGAGGATCAGCGCCAGGTTCGGCTCGGCACCTTCCGGCAGCACCAGCGGCAGCCCGGCAGCGCGCAGCTCGCCGGCAAAGCGTTTGGGGCCATAGGCTTCCAGCAGCTGCACCGCCGGCAGGTTGAGCGAGCTGACCAGCGCCTGGCTGGCCGACACCGGGCCGCTGAAGCCGGCGGCGAAGTTGGCGGGGCGGTAGTCCCCGTAGTGGCGTGGCACGTCCTGCAGCAGCGATTCGGAATGGATCAGCCCGGCGTCCAGGCTCATCGCATAGAGGAACGGCTTGAGCGTCGAGCCCGGCGAGCGCAGTGCGCGGATCATGTCGACGTGGCCGAAGCGGCGGCTGTCCTCGATATCCAGCGAGCCCAGATAGGCGCGCACCGCCATGTCGCGGTGGTCCACCACCAGCACCGCCGCCGAGGTGCTTTCCGGCAGCCGCGCCCGCCAGCCGGCGAGCAGGTCCTCGAGCCGGCGCTGCAGGCCGGCATCGACGGTGGTGCGGATCAGCGGCGGACTGCCCGGGGTGTTCAGGCGCCGCGCCAGCAGCGGGGCCAGCCGCGGCTCGCGGCGCGGGGCCAGCAGCACCGGCTCCTCCAACGCCTCGTCCACCGCCTGCTGCGCCCAGACGCCGAACTGCGCCAGGCGCCGCAGCACCTTGTCGCGTGCTGCCTGCGCGCGCTTCGGATGGCGGTCCGGACGCAACCGGCTGGGTGCCTGCGGCAGCACCGCGAGCAACGCTGCCTCGGCGCGGGTCAACTGGCTGGGCGGTTTGCCCAGATAGGCCCAGCTGGCTGCCGCAACGCCTTCCAGCGTGCCGCCGAAGGGCGCGCGGTTCAGATACAGCTCGAGAATCTCGTCCTTGGACAGGTGCCACTCCAGCTGCAGGGTGCGCCACAGCTGGCGCAGCTTGCCGGGCAGGCTGCGCGAATGCGGATCGAGCAGCCGCGCCACCTGCATCGACAGGGTGCTGCCGCCGGACACCACCCGGCCGTCGCCGAGGTTCTGGCCCAGCGCGCGCAGCAGCGCCAGCGGGTTCACGCCCGGATGCCGGTAGAACCAGCGGTCCTCGTAGGTGAGTAGCGCTTCCAGGTAGTAGGGCGACACCTCGCTGCGGCTGACCGGATAGCGCCAGACCCCGTTGCGGTCGGCGAAGCGCCACAGCGGTGTGCCGTCCTCGGCCAGCACCACGCGCGCCAGATCGTCCTCCGGCAGCGGCAGCGGGAACAGCCGGTCGGCCAGCCAGAGCAGCGCAACGCCCAGCAGCAGCGCGCCGCCGAGCCGGCGCAACAGGCGTCTGCCGCGGCTCATCGGCACAGCTCCCGGGCAACGCGGCACAGACCGCAGCGCCGCGCTGTCGTATGCTCGGCAGCCAACAGGCCGCAGGCCGCCGCTCCGCACCTGGCGGAAGCACTGACAGCAGCAGGAACGACGTTATGCATGTGGAAGGTTTCTTCGATGGGCTGGGCCAGGCACTCGGCACTCTGATTCGTTATCTGGTCGACGCCCTGGCCAGCGTGTTCAGCGTGATCGGCTATGCCGGCCGCGATTTCCTGCACGGCATGGCCCGCGCGCTGGGCATGGAGCCGACCCTGCTGGGCATGATCGCCCTTGGCCTCGGCCTGCTCCTGCTGTTCTTCGCGGTCCGCGCCTTTATTGGCAAGCGCTTCATCAGCGGCGCGATCTGGCTGCTGATCTCGCTCTGGCTGCTAAGCCTGATCATCCACTAAGGGCGGGCTCCCACAGGAGCCCGCTCCTGCACCTCAGCGCGACTTCACCACCAGCACCCCGCCGGCCGCACCGCGGGCGCGCTGATCGGGCCGGTACATGGACTCGATCTGCGCCGGCGGCACCTGGTAGCGACCCGGCGTCACCGCCCGCGCCAGGTACAGCAGGTGGTTGCGCCGATAGGGCTCGACCACCAGCGCCGCCACGTAGCGGTCGTCGCGATACTCCTGATGCTGAATGCTCAGCTCACCCATGGCGCGCAGCCAGTCGGCGACCTCGCCGCCGGCGTCCTGGAGGCTGGCCGAGCTCTGCGCCAGGTTCTGGTTCTCCAGCTCCAGACCGGCCGGCAGCAGATCCACCAGCAGTGCGTCCGGCACCCGTTCGCGAGCGCTGACGCTCAGGTGCACCAGCAGCAGGTCGCCGCTGACCAGCCGATCCAGCGCCAGCGGACGGCCGTCCAGGCCGAGGTATTCGCGCTGGATCTCCAGGCCGCCGCTGGCCAGCGGTTCCGGCGCGCGGGTCGGGTAGCCGGACAGGGTCAGGCGCTGGTAGAGAGTCGCCTCGCCGGTGTTGTGCAGCACCGGCCGGGTTTCCAGCTCGGCCGCTTCCAGCTTCAGCTCGCCGCGGTTCACGCCCAGTTCGCGGGCGTCGTCAGCCAGCTCGAGACGGGCCCGCCAGGGCATTTCCGGCCGCTGCAGCAGACCGCGACCGGCCAGGAACAGGGCATTGCTCTCCTGGGTCGACAGCCAGCTGCGACCGGCCAGCAGATCGGCGAGGGCAAACAGACGCGGCTCGACGCGATCCTCGGCCTCGCCATGTTCCTGCAGCAGGGAGAGGATCAGCGCCTCGTCGCGCAGCTGGCTGCCGTAGTCGCCCAGCCAGTCGCGATCGCCGCGCTGCAGGGTCAGGCCGGCTTCCAGTGCCTGCTCGGCGCGCGGCGCATCGCCCATGGCACGCAGCGCCAGCCCCAGCTGTACCAGCGGCAGACCGCTGCGCACCTGGTCGCGACGCTCGAACAGACTGCGCAATGCACCCAATGGCGCCTGGCGACTGCGCGACAGCACGTAGCCGGCGTAGGCCTGTACGGCGAAGCGGCTGTGCGCGCGGTCCTCGCTGTAGTCGATCTCGATCAGGCTGGGCTCCTGCAGATAGCGCAGCAGGCGCTCGCTGGCGCGCTTGAGGGCGGCATCCGGCACGGCGTAGCCCAGCTCGCGGGCACGCAGCAGGAAGTCGGTGACATAGACGCTGACCCAGTGCGCCTCCTCGTTCTCCGGCCCCCACAGGCCGAAGCTGCCGTTGTGGCGCTGCATGCCCAGCAGGCGCTCGATGCCCAGCTCCAGCGCGCGACGGCGCTGCTCGTCCGGTTCGCTTTCCAGACCGAGTTGCCTGAGCAGGGCGGCATCGGCGTACAGCGAGGCGTACAGGCCGCTGACGGTCTGCTCGGCGCAGCCGTAGGGATAGGCACGCAGCGCGCGGATCTGCTCACCCAGGTTCAGCGGTGGCCGGCTGGACAGGCTCAGCCGCGCTTCCAGTCCCGGGCGCGCCAGAGCGCTCAGGGCATCCTCGGGCAGCGACCAGCTCTCACCGGCCTTGAGCACTTCGCGATAGTGCTGCTGAACGGCCGGCCAGGCCGGACGCACACCGATCTGCCACTGCCGCTGCAGCGCTTCGAAGTCCTCGCCCGGCAGGCTCAGGCCGTCGATGCGCAGGCGAATCTGCCCGTTGCCCAGACCGTGACGCGCCCGCAGCGGCAGGCTCAGGGTCCGCCGTTCACCATCGGCCAGCGACAGCTCGGTGACGGCCGCCTCGGTCAGTTCGACCAGCCCTTCGCTGGCCAGGCTGACCTTGAGGGTCTGCGGTGCGCCGGACAGGTTGTTCAGGTCCAGCGCCAGCCGGGTCTCGTCACCACCGGCCAGGAAGCGCGGCGCGGACAGCTCGGCCACCAGCGGCGCGGCCACCACGCTCTTCGCCTCGGCGGCGCCGTAGCGCTCGTCGGTCCAGACCTGGGCCATCAGGCGCAGCTCGCCGTTGAAGTCCGGAATGGCCAGCTCGACGTCGCCGCGGCCCTGTTCGTCCAGCTGCAGCGGTTCGCTCTGCAGGGCGACGATCAGCACGCTGGTGTCCGGCTTCTTGCCACCCGCCATCAGGTCCGCGTCACCACCGAAGGCCAGGCTGGCCAGGCGGCCGCCGCCCTCGATCAGCTGACCGTAGACATCCAGCTGGTCACCGGCATAGGCCTTGCGACCGAACAGGCTCCTGAACGGATCCGGCGTCTCGAAGCGGGTGATGTTGAGGATGCCGCTGTCCACCGCGGCGACCAGCACACGGGCCTCGCGGGCCGGCGTGCCGTCAGCCTGGTTGACCTGCACCCGGACCTTCAGCGGACGGTTCGGGCGGGCCTTCTGCGGCGCTTCCAGATTGACCGCCAGGCGGCGCTCGGCGCGCTCCAGCGGCAGATGCAGCAGACCCACGGCGCGCCGCGGTGTGGCGCCGCTGCGCCGCTCGCCCGGGCGCACCACCAGTGCGCTCAGGTAGAGGTCGTGGCGCGCCCAGCGGCGGTCGATGGGCACCTCGAACTGCCGGCCCTCGGCGGGCACCTCGATCTCCTGCCACCAGAGCGGGCCTTCGCTGGATTCCAGCATCAGGTACCCCTTGCCGGCGGCCGGCGGAGTGACCGTGACCCTGGCCGTTTCGCCTTCGCGGTAGCCGGGCTTGTCCAGCGCCAGCTTGACCTGGTCGGGGCGCACCGCGCCGCCTTCGGCGTTGTCCTGCCAGCGCCAGCCGGCCCATACGCGCACACTGCTGACCAGACCGGTAGCCGTGTCCTCGACCTCCACGCGATACGGGCCCCAGTCGAGCTGGAAGGCCACCTTGGCGGTGCCGTCGGCGGCCACGCTGACGGTTTCCTCGGCCAGGGTCAGGTGTTTCTCGTTGTAGTTGTGGCTCCAGCCGTCGCTCTCAGAGAAGCTCCAATAGTAGTCGCGACGCTCCTGAATCAGGCGCACGCGCAGGTTGTCGGCAGCCAGCTTGTTGCCCTGCACGTCGGCGACCAGCACCTCGAATTCGGCAAGGCTCTCGGCGTCCACTTCCTCACCGTCATGGAGACCGCGCAGGCCCGGCAGGCGCTCGGCCGGCCAGACCGGCTGCACCAGCCGGCGGGTGACGCTGCGCCCACCGGACTCCTGCAGGCTGGCCTGGTAGATCAGGTTGAGCGGCGAACGGGCATCGGCCCAGCGGCTTTCCACCACCACCTCGCCGAGCCCCTTCTCATTCAGGGTGACTTCGTCCAGCTCCAGGTTCTGATTGAGATCCGCCTCGACCAGCGAGCCGAACTGATAACCGGGCAGCTGTGCCACCGCCTCGCGGGCGGGACGCACGTAGAGCTGGCCGAGCACGCGGTTGCCGGAAGCCGGCGCGCCGTACAGGTAGCGGCCCTCGACCCGGAAGCGGGCATCCACTCCCGGCGCCAGCGGCTTGTCCTGCCCCTTCAGCTCCAGCGCCATGCGCTCCGGCAGAAAGTCCTCGACCTGCAGCTCGTACAGTTGCGGGCGGTCATCGCCCAGGTCGAAACGCAGCTGCCAGCGACCGGTCGGCGCCTCCGCGGCCAGCGGCAGCCGGTACTGGTAGAAGCCCTGGTCATCCGGCTCCCAGGCGAAGCTGCGGGCAGCCTGACCGTCCGGGCGCAGCACCTCGACCTTGATCGGCCGCGG
>Ga0079224_100009203_pt1 | contig 13439 bp, 13 predicted proteins | sample Stecom2015_FD_80414 | JGI IMG/M metagenome (GOLD analysis project Ga0079224, IMG submission 80414) | Agricultural soil microbial communities from Utah to study Nitrogen management - Steer compost 2015 | ecosystem: Environmental > Terrestrial > Soil > Agricultural land | place: USA: Utah... | reverse complement strand
CTGTTGCCCGAGATGAATTGCGACTGCTGCGCGCTGAGGGTCGCGCCTTCGGAATTGACGACGCGCGGATCGAGCCTGAAGGCCGCCGCCTCGCAGGCACGCGCCGTTTCGATGGCCTGCTCCACGGAAATGTCCCAGGGATGGAACAGATCGAGATCGCGCGATTCGCGCGCAATGAGTTCGGGATCGGCCGGGCCGGCCGCTTCGTCGGCGGCGGTGAAGCGCGCGATCGACAATGCTGCGTCGATGGTGTCCTCGATCGCCTTGGGCGACAGATCGGTGGTGCTGGCGTAGCCCTTCTGCTGTCCGATATAGACGGTGACGCCCAATCCCTTGTCGTGGTTGTATTCGATGGTTTCGACTTCGCCGCAGCGCACCGTCACGCTCTGCCCGTAGCCTTCCGACACGTCCGCTTCGCAGGCGCTCGCGCCCCTCTCCTTCGCGCGCCGCAGCACGTCGTCGATGATGTTGCGGAAGGCGTCGAGCGTATAGGCAAAGCGTTCGTTGGGCATGCGGGATGGGGAAAGTCGAATGTGGCGGGATTGGCCGCTATTATACGGACTCCCCTTTCCCCGACCGATCATGTTCGACGACGAAAAACCGAGTAAAACGCGGCGCAAGAAAGACATGCATGCCCTGCAGGCCCTGGGGGAGGCGCTGGTTGAACTGCGTCCCGAACAGTTGGAAGGGGTGGACATGCCCGAAGCGCTGCGCGACGCGGTGCTGGAGGCCAAACGCCTCACCCGACACGAGGCGCGGCGCCGGCAGATGCAGTACATCGGCAAGCTGATGCGCGAAGTGGATGCCGCCCCGATTCGCGCCAAGCTGGACGAACTGGCGGGCCGCTCCGCAACCGCGACCGCCGCACTGCATCGGGTGGAGCGCTGGCGCGATCGCCTGATCGAGGACGAGCAGGCGTTCAACGAATTCGCCCAGACCTACCCGCATGCGGATTTGCAGCCCGTGCGCACCGCGGTGCGCGAAGTGCGCAAGGAGCGCGCCGCGTCGCGTCCGCCGCGCCACTACCGCGAGTTGTTCCGGCTGCTCAAGGCGATCGACGAATCGCGCGGCCATGCGGATGCGGATTGAAGGCTCCCGGACGGCGTTGGCATTGATGTTTGCCGCGGGCACGGCGGTCGCGCAAACCGACGCCCTGCAGCCGGGGCTTTATGAAGTCGAACTGCGCACGCAGTTCAGCGACGCACAAGGCGAATCGGTCGTGCCGGTCAGCGTCGTGCGCCGCTGCGTGAGCGCCACGGAAATCCAATCGCCCGAGCGCCTCGCGCCGAACTTCTCCGCCGCGGCGGCGTGCGTCTGGTCGGCGCATCGACCGGAGCCGGGCGGCGCATCCTGGACAGTCGACTGCCAGGGCGACCCGGTCATGCGCGGCGAGGCGCACGTGCGCTGGACCAAGGACCGCTACGCCGGCGAAACGCGCATGGTGCTGCGGCGCAGCGCCGAACGGATGAACATGACGCAGCAATACACCGCCCACCGGCTGGGCGGGTGCTGAAAGGAGTACAGGCATGAACATGCTCGACCGGCCGCTGAAAATCGGCCTCGTTTCGATCAGCGATCGCGCCGCCACCGGCGTCTATCAGGACGAGGGGCTGCCCGCGTTGAAGGAATGGTTCAAGACCGCGCTCGCCACGCCTTGGGAGACGGTAGAGCGACTCATTCCGGATGAGCAAAGCGAAATCGAACGCACGCTGATCGACCTTGTCGATAACGAAGCCTGCGATCTGGTACTGACCACCGGCGGCACCGGCCCTGCGCCGCGTGACGTGACGCCCGAGGCAACGCTCGCCGTGGCCGACAAGGTGATGCCCGGCTTCGGCGAACAAATGCGTCAGGTGAGTCTGAAATTCGTGCCCACCGCCATCCTGTCGCGACAGGTCGGCGTGGTGCGCAAGAAGGCGCTGATCCTCAATCTGCCGGGCCAGCCCAAAGCCATCCGCGAAACGCTCGAAGGCGCACGCGACGCCGACGGCAATCTGCTGGTCAACGGCATTTTCGCGGCGGTGCCCTACTGCATCGATTTGATCGGCGGCCCCTATGTCGAAACCAACGAGAACGTCGTCAAGGCGTTCCGCCCCAAATCAGCGCAGCGTGCGCGTCAACCCTAGAACGAGAACACGATGTCCGAGCTCCTTCCCGCAGTCGAAATCGAAACCGCGCCGAATCCGCGCACCAGCATCATCTGGATGCACGGCCTGGGCGCCGACGGCAACGATTTCGTGCCCATCGTCAACGAACTGGATCTGCCCGATACGCCGATCCGCTTCGTCTTTCCGCATGCGCCGGTGATGCCGGTGACCATCAACTACGGCCATCGCATGCGCGCCTGGTATGACGTGCTGAGCAGCGACTTCGCCGAGCGTACCGACAACGAAGGCGTGCGCGCCTCGCAGAAGCTCGTCGAAGCGCTCATCGCGCGCGAGAAGGAGCGCGGCAGTGCGGCGGACCGCATCGTGATCGCCGGTTTTTCGCAGGGCGGGGCAATGGCGCTGCACACCGGCCTGCGCCATGCCGAGCGTCTGGCCGGCATCATGGCGCTGTCCACCTATCTGCCGATTCCCGATGCGCTAACGCAGGAAGGCAGCGCAGCAAATCGCGATGTGCCGATCTTCATGGCGCACGGCGATCAGGACCAGGTCATTCCGATCGAGTATGCGGCGCAGTCGCGCGATCTGTTGACCACGCAGGGCTATCAGGTCGAATGGCATGCGTACCACATGCCGCATTCGGTCTGCATGGAAGAGATCGCCCATATCGGCGCCTGGCTGCAACGCGTACTGGGCTGATGCGCAAGGTCACGCTGACCGCGCTGGCGGGGGCGCTGGTGCTGGCCGCCATCGCCGGCTATTTGTACATGCAGCGCGAACAATTGCTGCAACGGGCGACCGAGCATTACGGCTCGGCCATACTCGGCGCTTCAGTCAGCGTGTCGAGCGTGCATTTATCGCCGGCCGATGGCGACGGTGCGATGCGCGGGCTGCGAATCGGCGCGCCGCTGGGTTTCGCGCGCGACGTGGCAAGGGCAGAGGCGATTGAATTGTCCGTGGACCCGGCGACGCTCGCCGATCCGGTGGTGCATATCCGCCGCATCGTCCTGAGCGGCCCGGATATCGCATACGAACAGGGCCGCTCGGGGACCAATCTGGAGGCGCTGCAGCGGAATGTGCGGCGCTACATCGGTGAGGCGTCGGCGGAGAGCCGGTCGGCAAAGCGGTTCATCGTCGATCGACTGGTCATTCGCGACGCGCAACTCACTTACATCCCCCTCAGCGGCGTAAGCAGCGCCGCCGCCACCATGCGGCTGCCGGACATTACGCTACGGGACATCGGCAAACGGCGCGGTGGCGTAACGGCCGGCGAATTGTCCGGGATCATCGTGGACGCCTTGATCGCCCGCACCGCCGGTGCAGTCGGTCAAAGCGTGCTGGATCGAACGGTCAACCGTTTATTGAGGCGGTGAAATCGATCACCTGCGTTTCGCGACAGGCGATCAATTCGTAATCGGAGCCGCGCTCCATCAGGCGCGTCGGCGCGAACAGCCGTTCGCCGGCAGCGGTTTCGATGCGATATAACTGGCCCGGCGCATAGACGCCGGGCCGCAGCAGCAGGCGCGTCTCCTCTTCGCGGCGCGGTGCGGGCAGCAGGATGCCTACCTCGCTGTCCAGGCTGAGGCCGTACTCGGTCTTGATCCGCAGTTCGACCGGCATGGCCACGCGGGACAGCAGTTGAATACCGACGTTGGTCTGCTGCGCCGTGGAGCGCGCCAAGCGACGCACGATACCGGCCGACCAGTGTGCGCCGCCCTCGTAATGCAGCCCCAGCAGGCAACCGATGTGCAGCCACTCGTCCTTCATGGCCGGTACCCGGGCGCCGAAACCGCCGGCACTCATGTCTTCCATGATCCAGCTTTCGATCTCCTCGCCGGCCGGCGCGGCGCCCGGCGGCAGCTGCAGCACGTCCAGCACGCCGTCGAAGCCGCGCGCAACCGTCAGCCGCAGTTTCGCCGCCTGACGGATGGACTTGCGCTCGGGCAGCTTGGGCGACCAGTGCTGCTCGAGATGGTCGATGACGGCAAGGATGCGCTCAGTTTCGTAAGTGCCGCCCAGGTTCACGGCGCTCGGCACGGCGCCGGAAGCGCGGATTTCCGCGGCCAGGGCGAGCAGATCCTCGTGAGCGGCGCCGGCGCCGAAGTAGCCCACCGGCCCCTTGGCACCGCCCGACACCGGTCCACGGCGAGGCGCTGCCGCGGCGCCCAGATCCACCCAGTAAGGCGTTTCGGGACCGGCCTCGGCCGCCGCCGCGAACTTGGGCCCGAACTGCGCAATCAGGCGATCTGCCAACTCCATGTCCACCGGCGCCAGCGCCCCCGGCGAGCAGGCCGCGAACATGAACAGCCGCAACAACTCCTGCTGCATGGAGGACTCGCCCGGCACATTCGGATATACCACCACCGACATCTGCGAGACGCGCGCCTGTTCGGACGCCGCGTAAACCCGCGACACCGTCGACCACAGCCCGTCGCTCACCGGGCCATAGCGCAAATGCATCCACTTCAGTTGGCCGGTAAGGCTGCGCAGTGCCCGAACCGCGACCAGGGCAGTGGTTGCACGAGCCGCATCGCCCGGTCGCAGGGCAACCATCTGCTCCAAGACCGCGGCGAACGCGCGCGCCGCCTCCTGCAAGTACGCGTCGACGTGATTCCAGATGCGCATTTCCTGCTGCTTCAGCAGCCGCGTCGACCCCAGGTAGTCGCGTGAAAGCTTGCGCAAATGCGGCTGCGCCGCCTCGTCGATCAACAACAGCGCCTGCGAACGGTGGTCCGGCCGAAAATCGGCCTCGGCAGCTACCGACTGCAGCCAATGCGTGAGGTCGTCTATCGCGGCTTGCGCTTCGCCCTCGGCGATGCCGCCAAGCAGTTCGCGCGCGCCTTTGAGGTCCCCGAAAGGGTGATCGGACGACTTGCGATTGAAGATGTTCAGCATGCTTGCTTTTTATATTTATAGTGCCCGAGCAGGACGGGACTTTAGCAAAGGCCAAGCCGCAAGCCTAGGCGCATCGCCCAACGGCGCCGGCGACCGCGAGGCCGGTAGTGCTGCGGCAAGAGGAAGCGCCCACCCCATGCAGCCTGAAGGGGCGCCGGCGACCCTTCGGCGCCGATCTAGCGCTTGGCGGCGATGCGCCGCAGGATCGTTTGCGCCTCGTCCAGCGCCATCGCCTCCCGCCGGCGCTCGACAAGCTCCAACTCCTCTTTGAGCCGCGCCACGAACTTCTCGGCCAGGGCGTGGGACTCGTGTGGATTGGGAGCACCGAAATCCTGCTCCATGCGAGCCTCTTCGGCTTGCAGACGCTGCTCGGTGGAACTCAAGTGTTTACGATGAGCACGCATGTCCCTTCCTCTCCCGTGTAGCCCTGATGCGGTGGGCCCACACCGAAACATTACTCTATTTCCGTGCGGTTCGCATACGGCTCGGCGCAGGCCGCCGACAACATATGTGGCACGCACTTTTCCGGACGCCGGAACGGAGCGGAGAAGGACAGAAAACGGAACCGCAAGGACTGCGGAGACTGGGGGGTGGTGCTGGTGAGAGGAGTCGAACCTCCGACCTACTGATTACGAATCAGTTGCTCTACCAACTGAGCTACACCAGCACATCGACCCGGCCCGAACGGGCGCGAGATGCGGATTATAGCAGCGCCTTGACGAATTCCCAGCGCTTCCGAAGCCGCTCTGGCCCTCCAACTCAAGCGCCCATCCCGGGCCGGCCCCGTCAAGAATTTCGCCAGCCCGATTGCGCCCATTGGCGTGACTTTTGACCGGTCGTCGCATGGACATCTCACCACTCGTTCGGCGTTTCGCGCCACTAATCGGTTCCTTGCGGTCGAGGCCAGGACGGCTCACTACATTTACGCCAAGCGAAGGAGTCAGAAATGCGTCCACAACGCGGATTCACCCTTATCGAAGCGATGATCACGGTCGCGGTCATTGCCATTCTTTCCATGATCGCCATGCCGGCTTACACGGACTACGTCCTGCGCGGAAAGATTTCCGAAGCGGTTCAGGGACTAGCCGATGCGCGCGTCAAACAAGAGCAGTTCTTCCTGGATAACCGGACATACGGGCCGGCGGCAACAACGTGCGGTGCTCCGTTACCTCAAAACACTAAACACTGGGACTTCAGTTGTTCCAATGTCTCGACCACTACGTACACGGTGACGGCGACCGGCAAAGCATCCGGCGGAACCGCCGGCATGAGCTACAGCATCGATGAAGAAAACGTCCGTAGCTCGGTCATCAATGCATCCGTAGGCCCCAAGGGTTGGACCGGTCAAGCAAACTGCTGGGTCGTGCGGAAGGGCGGTGTATGTTGATGCACGGGCGCGGTTTCACGCTGATCGAACTGATGATCGGCATCGCGCTCATGGCGCTGTTGCTGACGTTCGGGATGCCGAGTTTCTCGACCATGATGCATAACATGAAGGTCAGAAGCATGGCCGAATCGCTCGTTCATGGCCTGCAGAACGCCAAGGCCGAGGCGATTAAGCGCAATCAACCCGTCGAGTTCATTCTGACGACGGACGAAACCGACCCCGACGACGTCGCCTCGTATACCAAATCAACGAACGGTAGAAACTGGGCTATACGCATATCGGATGGCGGAGGCTACACCTTCGTTGAAGCCGAAGCGGGTAACGAAGCCGCCAATAACCCGGTCCAGGTGGCCGCCACCGGAGGCGGGTTCGATGGAATCGTCACATTTTCGGGCTTGGGGACCACGACCCTGGCAAGCGATGTGGCGCTCGACATCACGAACCCGATCGCCGGCACCTGTAAGACGGCCGACGGCGATGAACCGGTGCGCTGTCTGCGCGTTGTTGTCACCACCTCGGGACGCGTGCGGATGTGCGATCCCTCGGTCAACGCAGCGGGTGGCGACACGCGTGCGTGCTAAGGGCTCACTGATATGACGCGAAAATTTCAATCGGGTGTCATGCTGATCGAAGCGCTGATCGGCATCCTTATATTCTCCATCGGCATTCTGGCGATGATCGCGCTACAGGCAGCATCCATCAGCGCCACTGCAGACGCGCAATACCGGGTTGAAGCAGTCAATCTCGCAAACCAGATGATGGGGCAAATCTGGGCAGGTGTGGACCGCAGCACGAGTGCGGCGCTGGAGAACTCGCTGCTCACTTTCGAACACCTAGCCGACGAAGGCGACGATAACTGCAATTTCGAGGGAACCGAGTCCACCAACACCATGGTGACGCGGTGGCGCAATCTGATTGTCACCGGAGCGGCGGACGGCACCGGCACTCGCCCGCTACTCCCCGGGGCTAGTAATACCGATCAACAGATCGACGTCAATATCGGCGCAAACAACCAGGTGAAGATCACCGTCTGCTGGCGCACGCCACCGGACAATGTCACCCATCGTCACGTGCTCCTCGCGAACGTTAACTGAGTCATCGACATGAGCACTTTGCTATCGAAAACCGGCCGACACGGCACGCCGAACGAGCGAGGCATGAGCCTTGTTGAAATACTTGTCGGCATCCTGATCGGAATGATCGCGATCATCGTTATCTTCCAGGTTCTGTCCGTGTACGAAGACCGCAAACGAACCGCAGTCGGCGCTGGAGACGCGCAGACGGCAGGATCCATCGCACTCTACATGTTGGATCGCGATCTGCGCTTGGCCGGATACGGGTTCAGTGATGCGGAAACCATGGGATGTAACGTTGTTGGCCACGATGCAACCACCGGTGCCGCACTCAATTTCACGCTTGCCCCCGCGATTATTTCGAAACCCAATGGCGCTGCAGGGCCGGATGCCATCATCTCCCTCAGGGGCAGCTCTCCTTTGTTTGTCGCACGCAAAGCGTTCACGAGTTCCGCAGACACCGAAAAGATCATGCAGGCGGGCCATCGACCGGGAATACTTCGCGGCGACATTCTCGTCGTTTCCCCACCGACCCCTGGGCCATGCGCGCTTGTCGAAGTGACGGATAACACCGCCGGAGACAAGGTAACCATCCTGCATGAAACCGGCAGCTATACCTCCGACTACTCGGCAGGCGCGGTGGCGGCACGATACAACAAGGACGGCGGCCTCGGCGTCGCGTTTACTCAAGGCTTCCTATACAGCCTTGGTCCCAGCCCTACACGTACCGTATGGTCTGTAACCGGCAACCGGCTGTCGTACACCGACACCCTGCATGCCGATCAAGGCGCCATCGATGTCGCAGACGGTGTAGTGAATCTGAAGGCCGAGTACGGCATCGACGCGAATGACAACAACGAACTGGAGCAGGACGAGTGGACCACAACCGACCCGACTACGGCTGCCGGTTGGAGAGCGATTCGCGCCATACGCGTTGCAATGCTGATGCGTAGCAGCCAATGGGATCCGAATGTCTGCAGTACCAATCCTCAATGGACGAGCGGCGCCAGCGGCACGCCAACCTTGACGAACTTCGTCATGCGCAATGTAGACGGCACTAACGATTCCTACAGCGATTGCAATGGCACTAATGCGGACCCGAACAACTGGCGGACCTATCGCTACCGCGTGTACGAAACCGTTATTCCACTACGCAACATGATTTGGGGAACTGCGCCGTGATCAAGCAAGGACACCAACCGCATAGTTTGAAGCGCAGGCAACGTGGCGTCGTCCTTTTCATAGCGCTCATCGTCCTGGTCGCACTAACGCTTGCCGGGCTCGCTATGGTCCGATCCTCCACGAGCGGCATCCTCGTCGCCGGAAACCTGGCCTTCAAGCAGACCGCGACAGCCTCGAGCGACGCCGGCGTCGAAGCTGCGCGCGCCTGGCTGCGCACCAAGGGCCCTGCCGAACTCGAAGCCTCTGACGCAACGCAAGGCTACTACGCCACTTGGGAGCCGACGTTCGATCCCGCAACGTCGGCCATTTGGGAGCCCAACACCTCGCGCTCGGTGGGCGCTGCCGATGACGCCGGCAACACTGTGCGCTACGTCATTCACAGGATGTGTGATGCCGCCGGAGCTCTGAAAGACGTGGATTGCGTCACCGTCGCAAGCGGCGGACTGGGCGGATCCAAAGGAGGTGGGTGTTATGGCTGTAAGGCTTTCACGGGATCGTCTCAGCCTTACTTTCGCATCACTGTGCGTACCACGGGGCCCAAGAACACCGTGAGCTACGTGCAAGCGATGATGTATTAAGACTATTCGAGGCAGAAAATGGCCAGAAAAAACCTCAACAGCCACGCGCGCAAGGATCGGCTTGCGCAGCTCTCTTTAGCCATCGCACTATGTTTTTGTCTGCCCGCCGGCGGCGCCGAGCTTACCCAGCTGGCAGATGCGCCATTGTCGAGTTCCGCGGCGGAGCAGGTGCCGCCGAACATCATGTTCATCCTCGACGACTCAGGCTCCATGGCGTGGACGCACCTGCCTGACATCTCGAACAGCAGCACGATCAAAAACAATACGGTGGGATACCGGAACCATCTGTGCAATCCGATGTATTTCAATCCCGATGAAGTTTATAAGCCGCCGGTCGATAAAGATGGTAAAGCCTATGACGATATGGACTTCGACAAAGCTCTGTACAACGGCTTTATTCCGACCGACAAAAGCCCCGACACCGGCACATCCAAAATCAATCTCGGCTCGCAGTTTCGTGCATACGATACAAAGACCACTGCCAACATGCCGGGCGGTAGCGTCAGGGCCAGTGCCGAAGCCGCACACTACTACAAGTGGAAAGGCGCAGGCACGCCGAGTCCGACCGAGTGCGACAAGCGGATCAGCAACCCGGGAAGTAATTGGGAAAAAGTAACAGCCGCTGATTTCACTGATGACGACAAGACGAACTTCGCCAACTGGTACAGCTATTACCGTACGCGCATGTTGCTGATGAAGACCGCGGCCGGGCGCGCCTTCAGCATTCTCGACAAGCACTACCGCGTCGGCTTCCTCACGATCAACCCGATGAAGAGTTCGGGCAGGTCCGGGCAGACCATTGATGAAAAGAAGTACTTGAAAATCTCGGAGTTCGAGTCGGACCATAAGGAAGACTGGTACGACATTTTCTATAGCCAGATTGCCAGCGGCGGCACGCCGCTGCGCGAAGCGTTGTCCCGCGCGGGCCGACACTTCGCAGGCAAATCAGACGGCATCAACAACGGGATGACCGATGACCCGCTGCTCTATTCCTGCCAGCCCAACTTCGCCATTCTGACCACGGACGGCACCTGGAACGGCAACCCCGGACAAACCATAAATGGCGGCTCCATCGGCAATCAGGACGGCGACCTCGCTTTCACGCCACGGCCGATGTACGACGGCGGAGAAGTCGAGAAGAAAGACATCACCACCTACACGGAATGGCGCTACCGGAGCCGTAACTCCGGGAAACCTAAGTGTTCAGAAGATGAGCAGAGCGCGACGAAGGAAACCCGCACCATAACGGTCACGACTACCACTACGCAGTACGGTACTTCGAGCACAAAGCCGACCACAGGATCCACGAAGTCGCAGAACATCTGCTTACCGGACGGCGTGGATCGAACCACCGATTGGGCTATCGAAAGCGGCTCCGAAACGAATGAGACGATAATCGCCGGCAAAGGCAGCGCCTCCAACACGTTGGCCGACGTCGCGGAGTACTACTACCGCACGGACCTGCGTTCCGACACGGCAACGCGCACCGGGCCCAACGGTGAGCAGATCAACATCGGCGCCGATAACGTTCCGGTGGCCGGCACCGGCCCCGAAGACGACAAGGCTACGCACCAGCACATGACGACATTTACGGTCGGCTTGGGCGTATCCGGACGATTGAACTTCGATCCGAACTACAAGTCGGCGAAAACCGGCGATTTCCAGGATATACGCGACGGCAAGAAGGGCTGGCCCGATCCGAGTAGCAGCGACCTGGCCAAGACCGACGACCTCTGGCATGCAGCGGTGAACGGGCGTGGGCAGGCCTTCAGTGCGCAGGATCCCTATACCCTCGCGACATCGCTGCAAGGCGCCTTGTCAAACATTCAGGCGCGGATCGCTTCCTCGGCCGCAGCAGCCACCTCGAACTTGGAGCCGACTGAAACCGACCGCCTGGTATTCCTGCCCAAATACGTTTCGGCAAAGTGGACGGGTGAGATCGAAGCGCACTTGCTTAATCTGACGACAGGTGAGGTCGAAGACGACCTCACGTGGTCTGCACAAGCGGGACTCGACGGTCAGACTCAAGCGGATTGCGACGATCGGAATATCTATCTGTACCGCAAAGGCGCGACAAACAATCTGGTGGATTTCGCCTGGGATACCAAGGCTTGCGAAGACAACTCCATCACCACAGGGCTGGACCCGGACGAGAAAGCTTTCTTCTCGAGCAACCATATCAACGGGCTGTCGCAGTGGCTCACTATGAGCGACGGAACGGACGGAACAGCAAACCAGAAGGCGGCTGCTGCGGATGCGAACCTGGTTAATTTTGTGCGGGGGCAGCGCGGCAAGGAAGGATATATGCCGAACGACGCCGACAAGCTGTACCGAGAGCGAGAGCATGTCCTCGGCGATATTGTTGGCGCTCAGCCGGTATATGTCGCGGCCCCGGCATTTGCGTACACGGAGAACGGCTACCCCACCTTCAAGACCAACAACGCTTCTCGCGCGGGCATGGTGTATGCGGCGAGCAATGGCGGCATGCTGCACGCGTTCAAAGTTGGGACATTGGCCAACAACTTTGCCGATGGCGGCAAAGAGGCGTGGGCGTTCATCCCGCGCACGGTACTACCTAACTTGTACAAGCTGGCAGATACCAATTGGGCAAGCAAACACGAGTTTCTGGTCGATGGCAGCCCGGTTGTCGGCGACATTTACGACACGTCTGCCAGTGCGTGGAAAACCATACTCGTCGGCGGGCTGAACAAGGGTGGCAAGGCGTATTACGCGCTTGATATCACCAACCCCAACAGTCCGAAAGCATTGTGGGAATTCGCGCACAGCGATACCTGCTATGACAAGGATGCTCCGGCTACCCACTACGCCGATTGCCACATCGGTTATACGTTTGGCAATCCGATCATTACGAAGATCGCCGGCAAAGACGCGAGCAATAACGAATGGCAAAAGTGGGTCGTACTGGTTACCTCGGGGTATAACAACGTCAACGAACCCGCTAAAGCGGGAGATGGGGTGGGCTACCTTTATGTGCTCGATGCGGTAAGCGGCAGGATCTTGCACAAGGTCAGCACCGGGTACGGCGATAGTGGCGCCGGCGACAACTCCGTCGGCCCGAGCGGGTTGGCAAAGATCAACAACTGGGTCGTTGGCGATGCCTATTTTGACGCCAAATCATCGGCAGTATACGGCGGTGACTTGTTGGGGAACATCTACCGGTTCAACGTCGATGTCGAGCCGCCGACCGTGAAGCTGATCGGAACAGCCAAAGACGCCTCGGGCGCCGGACAACCGATCACTACCAAGCCGGAATTGGCCGAAGTCGGGACTCCACCGTCGCCGTACGTGTATGTCGCCACGGGCCGTTATCTCGCGAGCCCCGACGTCTCGAATACACAGACTCAATCGCTCTATGCGATCAAAGATCCTGGCGCAGCCGCGGGGTACACGAATCTGCGCGACTCTCTGCTGCGGCTGGAGATGACCAACGTCAACGCGGATAATGAGCGATTCGTAAATTGCTTTGAGAACTGCAGTTCCACAAACGGCTGGACGGTGGATTTCCCTGACTCCGGTGAGCGGGTTAACGTGGACATGAAGCTGCAACTCGGAACGCTGATGGTGTTGAGCAACGTGCCGAAGAACAACACTTGCGAGCCCGGCGGCTACAGTTACGCGAACTACTTCCACTATGCGAGCGGACAGTCTCCGTTGGGCATCGGCCAGCCTATAGGCGGAAAACTGTCGGGTTCGCTGGCCGTTGGATTCAATGTCATCCGCCTGCCGAGTGGAAAGGTCATCGTCATCTCGACGGATGCTGCGGGCAACACGTCGGCCAGCGAAGCCCCCATCGGTTCAGGTGCACCGACCGGAAAGCGCGTTTCCTGGCGTGAGCTTCTGAACTGAGCGTTGTTTCCCTCAAAGGCGGCCGAATGGCCGCCTTTTTTTTTACGACCGGCGGGCACAAAACAGACGCTGCTGCGGATGCGTCAACCGAGGGACAGTCCCTTCGGCAGCGGGAACGACACATTCTCCGCCGCCCCGTCCAGTTGCTGGACGCGCTGTGCGCCCAGTTGCTTCAGGCGCTCGAGCACGCGATTGACGAGCACTTCCGGTGCAGAGGCGCCGGCGGTCACGCCGACCCGCGTCTTACCGGACACCCATTGCGGATCGATCTGGTCTTCGTGATCCACCATGTACGCGGGCACGCCCATGTTCTGCGCCACCTCACGCAAACGATTGGAGTTCGAGCTATTGG
>Ga0079224_100009202_pt1 | contig 13439 bp, 13 predicted proteins | sample Stecom2015_FD_80414 | JGI IMG/M metagenome (GOLD analysis project Ga0079224, IMG submission 80414) | Agricultural soil microbial communities from Utah to study Nitrogen management - Steer compost 2015 | ecosystem: Environmental > Terrestrial > Soil > Agricultural land | place: USA: Utah... | reverse complement strand
GACGCCGTACACCACCTGGATCCTCCGCGCCTGGCCGGGCTCCATCACCACGATGAGGTCGGCGCCGCGCACCAGGTCGACATCGAGCGGCCGCGAGCGGTGCGGGCGGAGGTCCAGACCCCGCCGCGCCGCCACCTCGATCGCCTCGAGCGGAGCCGGCCGGCCCGGGCCGAGGAAGCCCGCAGAGAACACCCGGATCCTGTCCCGCAGGAACGGCGGCAAAGCGGCCCGCAGCGCCGCCTCGCCGTAAGGGCTCCGGCAGATGTTGCCGTGACAGACCACCAACACCGACGTCACGGGCCGCGCGGCGAGCCGCGACCACGCACGCCTGCGCCGCCACCGGTGCAGCAGCCGATCCGGACCGTGCCGGATCCACCTCTTCAGCCGCGCCGCCGTCGGACTCTGGAGTAACCCGCGCGCCGCACGGCCGAGCGCCGACCACCACCCCGGCGCCGCGTCTGTGCCCACCACCTCACTCGATCCCCTCTCGCTTCCCCCGGATTCCCGCGCCATGCGCCTGCACTCCCCGTACGTTGCTCTCGCTCCGGAGCCGCCTCGGCCACACCCGCCCCAGGCCGCCTCCTGCCCCATTCCAATTACGGCCCCCCACGCCGCCCGGTCCAGCCCCGACCCTCCGCGGCATCCCGAGCGGGGCGTGTGGCACCCACGCGACAACGGAGGCCTGAACGACCCGCCATCTCCACGTTCCGTCTCACACATGCAGCGGGCACAAACTGCTATCGCGTCCGCGCCGCGCGACCCACTCCGTCCTCTCCCCGATGGCGCCCGATGCGGACGAGCCCGGCGGGATCCCCTCCCGCCGGGCTCGCTCACGTCCGGCACACGATCGCGCTTCCTCCGCCCCTACCCGCAGCGCCCCCCGGAGCTGCACCACCCCGGGGCGGCGAGGCCGCGGGCGGACGGCCCCCCGGGCTGCCGGGCAGCGGCGGAGGAGCCGTCTCCACCCCCGCCCGGCGTTGCACCGGGCTGGCGCGGGGCGTGGCGAGGGTCTCACCCCGCGAGACGTCCGCCGGGCCTCAACACCCGCCCTGGCTTTGCGCCGGTGTGCTCGCCGTCCCGGATGACGAACACGCCGTTCACCAGCACGTGGGGGATGCCCACCGGATACTGGTGCGGCCGTTCGAACGTCGCCCGGTCCGCGACGGTGTTGGGGTCGAAGGCGACGAGGTCCGCGAACGCGCCCGGCGCGATCCGCCCCCGCCCCTCGAGCCGCAGCCGCGCGGCGGGCATGCCTGTCATCTTGTGGATCGCGGTCTCCAGCGGCATGAGCTTCTGCTCGCGGCAGTAGTGGCCGAGCACGCGGGGGAACGTGCCGTAGTTGCGCGGGTGCACCGAGCCCTCCATCTCCTCGGCGGGCCGCGCCTGCGCGCCGCCATCCGAGCAGATCATGCCCAGCGGATGCGCCAGGAACCGGGCCGTGTTCTCCTCGCTCATGCCGAAGCCGACCATCCCGCCGCCGCCGCCCTCGATCATGATGCGCAGCAGCAGCGCGTACGGCTCCTCACCGCGCTCCCGCGCCAGCTCGCCCAGCCGCCGGCCCCGCGCCCACGCGAACGCGTCGCCCACGGACGTCACCTGCACCGCGTCCCACGACCCGAGCTCGTCTTCCACCTTCTCCCGCACCGCCGCCTCGATGCGCGGCTGCAGCGCGGGATCCTGGAGCCGCGCGATGAACGCGGCGTTCCCGCCGTCACGGGTCCACACGGGGAAGAGGTTCGAGAGACTCGTGCTGTACGCGACGTACGGGTAGCGGTCGAACATCACGTCCGTGCCGGCCGCCCGCGCGGACTCGATCAGGTCCAGCACCGGCTGGCCCTTCCACCAGTTCCGCTGGCCCTGCGCCTTGAGGTGCGAGATCTGGACCGGCACGCCCGCCTGCCGGCCGACGGCGATCGCCTCCTCGACGGCCGCGAACAGCTCGTCGTCCTCGTTGCGCATGTGCGTCGCGTACGGCAGCCCCGTCCCGCGCAACGCACGCGCGAGCGCGACCAGCTCGTTGCGGTCTGCGAACGCGCCCGGCGTGTACTCGAGCCCGCTGGACAGACCGCACGCGCCCTGGCGCAGCGCCTCCTCCACCAGCGCCACCATCCGCGCCAGCTCCTCCGGCGTCGCCGGCCGGTCGTCCTGGCCGACGACGTAGGCCCGGATCGTCCCCGCGCCGACCATGCTCGCCAGGTTCACCGCCGTGCCCTGCGCCTGGAGCTGAAGGAAGAAGCCGCCGAGGTCGCGGAAATCCAGGTCCACGCCGTAGCGCCGCCGGTACGACTCGCGGCGTCGCTCGAACTCCTCCTCCGTCACTGGACCCACCGACCCGCCATCCTGGCCGGTGACCTCCGTCGTCACGCCTTGCCGGACCTTGCTGTCCGCCCGCGGGTTGACCAGCAGGACCAGGTCGGTGTGCGCGTGGATGTCGATGAAGCCGGGTGCCAGCGCGAGCCCCCGCAGATCCACCACCTCCGCGCCGCGCTCCGCGAGGCGCGGGCCCACCTCCACGATCCGGTCGCCGCTCACCCGGACGTCCGCCTCGACCGGCGGCGCGCCCGTGCCGTCGTAGACCAGCGCGCCGCGCAACAGCAGGTCGGCAGCGCCACGGCGCGTCGTCTGCCCGCCGAACGCCGACGCGGCGGCTCCCGGCACGAGCAGCGCCGGGCCCAACGCCGCACCGGCGGCGCGCAGGAATCGTCTGCGATCCATCCGTCGTCCTCGATCCTGGAGCCGCTCAGTCCTCGATCTTTTCCTCCGGCGGCCAGCGCCCGGAGGGGATCCGGCGCCGCGGCGTCAGCCGCCGCGCCAGCTTGGGTCCCGCGACGTAGACCCAGCAGGCCAGCCCGCCCGCCTCCGTGGCGACCCGCCGGAAGAGCCCCTCACTCACGCCCTCGTACTCATCCAGCCGCGCCAGCACCTCGGGAGGGCAACGCCAGATCTCGCCTTCGACCCGGCCCTTTCCGGCGAGCACCAGCGCCGGGTACTCGCCATCGATGTCGTACAACGAGCCCTGCACGGTCGCGGGCCCGATCCGCACGCAACCCTCCAGGAGGCTGGCCCCTTCCTGCCCCCGTTGCAGGGTGCCGTATGTGAACAGATGGAAGCCTCTGCTGCGGAAGCGCCGCGGCTCCGTGGAGCCCGCGCTCCCGCCGTCGACCGTCTCTGGCCCGTCCGTCATGTTCATCCGTAAGGAAGTGGGACTGCCGCCCGCCGCCACGGCCCGGCCGCCGGGGCGCGGCGCCTCACCCGAGGCCGCCGGTCCGCCGGATCCGCCCCGGATCCAGGCCGCCCGCCGTCAGGATCTTCTGCTCCAACCGCTCCTCCTGCTCCTCCACGAAGGCGTGCAGAGCGTTCAGGTGCGACGACGCCTCTTCGAACTCCGCGGCCGGGAAATCTTCCGCCTCCGCGTGCCGCAGGGTTCCCGCGACCGCGTCCAGCTCCCGGCCCGCTTTCTCCAGGGCGCGCCGCAGACGCGCCAGCGCCCGACGCGCCTCGCCCTCGACCGTGCCCCGCATGGGAACCGCTCCCGCGCTCCTGCCGAACGCACCGCGCCCCGCGTCACGCCCGCCCCACGCCGCGATCCTGCGCATGATGCGCCCTGGGGCGGAGCGGCGCAATGCGTGGGAGGGGACGGGGGCAAGGGGGCGGGCAGTGAAGAGCCGCTCCCCCGCGCTACGCCCGACCCCGCCCCCGGATCCCTCGCACCCGGAGGAAGTTCCGCACCCGGCGCACGCCCGGCACGGCCCAGGCGGTGTCCAGCGCGATGGCGCCCACCTCCCGGTGCGGCACGATGCCCTCCAGGGTGATCACCGCGTCGTTCGCGTAGACCGCGATGCGGTCCGCGTCCGGGCCGATGGTCTCGTACAGGGCCATGTCCACGGCGCGGGCCAGGTCCCGATCGCGCAGCGCCCGCAGGTGGCGTTCGTACGACTCGGGCGGCAGCGTGTGGATCGGCGAGGGCCAGCCGCTCCGGGAGGGGGCGGGTGCGCGGCGCGCCCCGCGCCGCTCCGCGTACTCTCGCCGCTCGGCGTACGCGCCGTGGAAGCCGTCGGGGTAGCCGAAGCCGCCGCGCTCGAGATGGGCGACCGGCTCGCGGTCCAGCCGTGCGTGGACTCGCCGGTACCGGCGGGCCAGCACCTCCGTGGGATGGGGCCGGGATCGCGTAGGCATGGGCTCGCCTCCTCCGCAGGGGGTCATGGACGCGGGAGCCCCCGGCCGCAGGAATCGCACCGGATCGGAGCAGGCCCAGGCAAGAGGTGAACCGCGGGTGGGGGTGGGGGAGGAGTCTTCTCGCCGCCCCCGCCCGGGCGGGAGGGGGCGCCAGGGTGTGGCGGCGCGTCAGCGTTCCGCGGCCGCCTCGTCCCGCCCGCAGCTCTCCGCTCGGGCGGGAGGGCAGGGCGGGGCCGACCCCGGGGCGGGAGCGGCGACGGCGGGGACCCTCGCGGCAGACGCCCGCCGCCGCGTCAGGGACAGGTTGCACGGCACGACGGTCGTGCCGACTTCCACGGGCGCGCCGGCGCGTTCACCCCGCCCCCTGTTCTCCGCGCACGGATTCCTCGAATGGAAGCGCGACCACCTGCACCGGCGGGCCCTCCGGACCGCCCAGGCGCAACTCCGCCGGCGGCTCCACCTCGCGCCGCACATAGCCGAGCGCGATGGTCTGCCCGTGCACCGGCGAGGCGCACGCGCTGGTCACACGGCCGACCGGCTTCGTCTCGCCCGCGCGCACCAGCGTCGTCCCGCGCGCCGGCGCCGGCACTTCGCCCAGCAGCAGCCCCCGGAGGTGCCAGTTCACGTGGCCACGGTGCAGGATGCGCACGATCACCTCCTGTCCCGTGTAGCACCCCTTGGTCTCGCTGATCGCGCGCTCACGGAGCCCCGCCTCCAGCGGGATCGTCGTCTCATCCATGTCCGCGCCCCACCGTGGCCGGCCCGCCTCGATGCGCAGCGTCTCGAGGGTGCCGTGCCCCGCCGGCCGCGCGCCGGCATTCACCAGCGCACGCCACACCGTCTCGATCCGCTCGGTCGGAACGACGACGTCGTACCCGTCCACACCGGCGTACAGCGTCCGCACCACGAGCGCCTCCGGCCTCGCGGCGGCATCGCCTGACTCGCCCGAACCGGCGGACGCGCCGGCGGCGACGCCCGTGAGCGGCACCGTCACGAACGCATCCTCCGCCATGCCCTCCGGCAACACGGTCGCCAGCGCTGCGCCCACGACCCGCCGCGCCGCCGGGCCGTAGACGCCGAGCACGCCCAGCGCGCCGGACACGTCCTCGGAACGTGCGAACAACGGCGGCACGAACCGCCGCAGATGATCCAGCACGTTCCCGAGCGCGCCCGCATCCAGCTCGAGCAACACGTCTCCCTGCGCGCGCCGGAGCACCAGGACGTCCGCCACCATCTTCCCCTTCGCCGTGAGCATCGCCGCGTACACGCCCTGGCCCGGCGGGGCGCCCGCCACGTCGTTGCTCACCAGGCCGTGGATCATCCGGACCGGCTCACGCCCGTGCATACGCACGAAGGCGCGGTCCGCGCGGTCCACCACCACCGCGTCGTTCCGCGCCGCCGCGTACTCGCGCTCGGGGTCGCCGTAGTGCCTCACGACCTCGCGGCCGGCCACCTCGCCGAACCGCGCGCCCAACGCCTCGTGAACGTGATGCAGGACTCCCGCTGCCACCTGCGTTCTCCGCCGTTGCGCGGTCCGCCGGCCCGGGCGGCGGCCCGAGCAACGCCGAGCCGCCGCGCGGGCGGCTCAACCCGTCATTGCCCGTGCTCCCGCGCCAGTTCCCGGATCAGCTCGCTCACCCGGCGCGCGTCCGGCGCCTCAGGCGCCAGGTCCAGGTAACGTTCGAGGTCCGCGATCGCCTCATGGACCCGGCCGAGCCGCGCCAGCAACATCCCCCGGTCCCGCAACTCCACCGTCGCATCAGGACGCAGGAGCAGGAGCCGCTCGACCGCCGCCAGCGCGCGCCGGTCGTCCCGCGCGTTCAGGTAGATCCCTTTCAGACTCGTCAGGATCGAGACCAGAATGTCCCGCTTGCCCACGGGCTGGAGGAACTCCGGCCGGAGCCGCACCATGCCGCCGTAGACCCGGTCCAGCAGCTCCTGCGCCTGGTCCTCGAACCGCAGCCGCCCCTGCTCGAACGGGTCCACCAGCAGCCGGACCGCTTCGCCCTCGTAGCGGACCAGGAAATGACCCGGGAACGCCACGCCTACCAGCGGCAGCCCCAGCCGCCAACCCACCTCCAGGTACACCACCCCCAGCGTTTGGGGCACGCCGAGCCGCCGGTCCAGCACATCGTTGAGGAAGAGGTTCCGCACGTCGTGGTACGCGTCGACGTTTCCGCGGAACCCTTCCTCCCTGAACAACACACGGTTCAGCTCCTGCACGACGACCGGCGGCGCCGTCTCGTCCCCCAACCGGTCGCGCACCCGCTCCGCCAGCAGGTCCAGCCGCCGCAGGTACGGCGCCAGCGGCAGCTGCGGGTACTCCTCCGCAGCCAGCAACAACGCGGCGCTCGCCAGGTCCAGCTCCGGCTCGGGCCGCGCCACCAGCGCCTCGAACCGCGAGCGCACCGAAGGGGCCGGCGTGCTCACGGACCGCTGCCTTCCCGGTACATCCGCGTCAGGACCTCCTCCTGCCCGGCCAGCTCCCGCACCATCCGGTTCACGTCCGCGTTGGTCGCCGCGTTCGGCAGCGGGACCTCCCGCTCCGGCCCGCCATCGTGCGGCAGGAACACCACCGTCACGCGATACCCCTGCACGCCCGTCGCCCGCCGCGCGACCAGGTCCACGGTGTGCGCACGACCGTCGATCTCCAGCCGGTCCATCAACCGGTGCGCCTTCCACGACGTACCGCGCCCGATCTTGCCCATCGCTCCTCTTCCTGCCCCTCGTTCACCGACGCTCGCACGGCGCGAGCCGCTCGCTGCGCCAAGTTACGCGGCACACTCGCGCCGCTGCAACAGCCCGCCGCCACACGCCGGCTATCCGACTGACGATGCCCGTGAATCGCCTGCAGGCTGGTGGGTGCCCGGCGCAGCCCCGCGCCTCAGGCGGCGTCGCGCTGGTCCTCGCCTTCGCCGCGGCTCAGATCCAGCGCGGCCGCACGCCCGCAACTGTGACAGTACAGGATGACCGTGTAGTTCCCGTCGGGCGACGTCGGAACCGCCGCGCCCCGCTCCATGCTCCGCGCATCCAGGAAACACACCACCTCGATCGTGTCCGGCCCGCAATGCGGACACGGCACGTTCGACGGGTCTTCCAGGTACGCGCGCGCCAGCGCCATCCCGTCCTGGAGATCGAACTCCGGCGTACCGCCGTCGGGCTCCTTGTACTCCGACATCCGCCCTCCCGGATCAGGGGCCACCCCTCGATCCGAGCAAACTCCATTCCCGCCACCCCGGCCCGGATCGGCGCGTCCGGGACGGCGGGTCCGCCCCCGCTCGCCCCCGTCCCCGAGCGCCGTGCCGCCTCAAACCCCGGGTCCCATCCGGGGTAGTAACTTGTTGCAATGCAATGCGTTGCGGCGTATGCCTCGGGATCGCGGGCGACGGGCGGCTGCGACACACCCCCTGTCATCGCAACAGGACGGACGAGCATGACATCGTATCGGGAGCTGATCCAGGAGATCCGGACGACGGGCGAGGAGTGGGCGCGGAAGCGGCGCGAGCTGGCGGCGCTCCAGAACCGGCGCAAGGCGCTGCACCTCGCGCTGCGCGACCGGGCGCTGCGGGAGGCCGCGGCACGCGGCGAGAAGCTGAGCGTCACCGCGGCCGCTGAGGAGGCCCGGGCGCACCCGGAGTACATCGCGTGCCTGGACGAGATCGCGTTGAAGCAGTTCGAGGTGGACCTGGCCGAGGTCGCGTACACCTCGGCGCGCGCGCTCTTCCAGGCGGCGATCGCGGAGCAGGGCGGCGCCGGCGGCCTGCTCGGGGACGTGGACGCGTTGGACCGCTCCGCCGCGTGAATCGCGCCGGCCACGCCGGCGCGTCGTCGCGCGCGACGCTTCGCCTCCCTCCCCGAGGCCCGGTGGCGGGCCGCGGCGCGCGACCTTTCAGTCCTCGCCGCTCCCGGCTTACATTCTCACGCATGGAGAGGAACGACGAACCCAGGGACCAGCGGCCGCAGCTCCGGCTGACGCAGCTCTCGCACGGCGCCGGTTGAGCGTGTAAGCTCGGCGCCTCCGAGCTGACGCAGGTCCTGCGTCACCTGGTCCCGTTTCACGACGCCGCGGTCCTCGTCGACGCCGGCACGTCCGACGACGCCGCGGTCTATCGCGTGGACGCGGAGCGTGCTCTCGTGGCCACGGTGGACTTCTTTACGCCCATCGTGGACGACCCGCGGGACTTCGGCCGCATCGCGGCGGCGAACGCGCTCTCGGACATCTACGCGATGGGCGCGCGGCCGCTGTTCGCGTTGAACCTCGTCGCGTTCCCGCGCGCGCACCTCGGCACCGGCGTGCTCGAGGAGATCGTGCGTGGCGCGGGCGAGATCGCGCGCGAGGCCGGCATCGCCATCATCGGCGGGCACTCCATTGACGACGCGGAGCCCAAGTTCGGCCTCTGCGTGATCGGAGAGGCCGTGCCGGACCAGATCGTGCGCAACTCGACCGCGCGCCCCGGCGATGTGCTCGTGCTGACCAAGCCCATCGGCACCGGCGCGATTTCGACGGCGCTCAAGCGCGGCGTCGCGGAGCCGCACGCCGTCCAGGCCGCGGTCGAGAGCATGACGACGCTGAACCGGGCAGCGGCGGAGGCGATGCTGCGTGCCGGCGCGAGCGCCGCCACCGACGTGACCGGCTTCGGCCTGCTCGGCCACCTGCGGGAGATGGTGCGGGGCAGCCGCCTCGCCGCCGTCGTGCGCGCCTCGGCGGTGCCGCTGCTCCCCACCGCCCTCGGGCTCGCCGAGCGCGGCATCCTCCCAGGGGGCAGCAAGCGCAACTTCGACGACGTCGCGGGCGATGTCCGCTGGGCCGACGCGGTGCCCGAGCCGCTCCGGCGGCTGCTCTGCGACGCGCAGACCTCCGGCGGCCTGCTCATCGCTGTCGCGCCGGACCGCGCGCAGGGGCTGCTGGCCGAGCTGCGGGACGCCGGCCTCACGGCCGCCGAGATCGGCTGGCTTTACGAGGGTCCGCCGGGCACCATCACCGTCGAGCCCTGAAACGAGAACCGGAGGCGAGAGACCGGGTCTCCCGCCTCCGGCTCCGTCCTCCCACCGCGCCGGGCCGCTTGCCGGCTTCCCGGGCCTACTCCGAGCCCACCCGCTTCGTGAACGCCACGGTCAGCACGCCCGGCACCGGGTCCTGCAGGGGCAGGTCCGCCCACTCGGGCGCGAGCTGCTGGAGCCGCGCGAGCGGGACGCTCGCTTCACCCGAGAACTGGAGCGTGGACGCCGTGGCGTCCAGCGAGAGGTTCACGCGGCGGGGCAGGAGGATCCGCGCCGGGTCCGTGGCGTTCTCGAAGGTGACCTCGATGCCGAACTCGCGCAGCCGGTACGTGGCGCCGGCGATGGTGACGAAGTTCGTCGCCGGATCACGGAACACGAGCTGGGCCGTGTTGGCCATCGGCGAGACGTTGAGCTCCGGCCGATCCGCCGGCGGGAGCAGGGGAAGGAGGCTTCGCTCCTGGAGCTGGGCGCCTGCGGGGTCGAACTTGAGGACCGTGAGGTCGTACGTGCCCGCGACGTCGCTCCGGGACACGGTCGGCTCGGCCGGGTCATCACTACAAGCCGCGACGACCGCCGTGACCACGGCGAGCAACGCAACGCGCCAGCGCATCCTGCCTCCTTCAGCGAATCCCGGAACTGCTCTCACGACGACAACTCCCTCGAAGGACGCCGCGCCGTTGCGCGGCATCCCAATCCTACGCCCCGGCCCTCGCCCGGGGGCGGCGACGTGGGGTCCGGGCTCAGATGTGCAGCGCCCGGCCGAGCGCGGCGAGCGCCGCTTCGCCGATCGCTTCCGAGAGCGTCGGGTGCGGGTGCATCGCCCGCTCCAGCTCCTCGGCCGTCGTCTCCAGCCGCCGGCCGACCACGAACTCGCCGATCAGCTCGCTCGCGTGCGGGCCGACGATGTGCGCGCCGAGGACCTCGCCGTAGCGCTTGTCGCGGATCACCTTGACGAAGCCCTCGGTGTCACCGGCCGTGCGCGCCCGCCCGTTCGCGCTGAACGGGAACGTGCCGACCTCGATGTCCAGCCCGCGCTCGCGCGCCTTCGCCTCGGTCAGACCCACCGACGCCACCTCCGGGTGACAGTACGTCACACTCGGGATGTTGTCGTAGTCCACGCCGGCGTGCTCGTCGCCCGCGATGGCCTCGGCCGCCGCGATGCCCTCGAACATCGCCTTGTGCGCCAGCAGCGGCGGACGCGCCACGTCGCCGATCGCATAAATGCCCGGCACGTTCGTGCGCATCTTGGCGTCCACCACGATGAACCCGCGATCCACCTGCACGCCCGCCGTCTCCAGGCCGATGTCGTCCACGACCGGAGCCCGGCCGACGGCGACCAGCACGCGCTCGACGTCGAGCGTCTGCGCCTTGCCGCTCTTGGGCTGCACCGTCAGCTTCACGCCGTCCTTGCCGACGCTCGCCTTCTCCAGCCGCGCGCCGGTCAGCACTTCGATGCCGCGCTTCTTGAAGCTGCGGGTCACGACGGCCGACGACTCTTCGTCCTCGTTCGGCAGCACACGGTCCAGCGCCTCGATGACCGTGACCTTGGCGCCGAACGAGGCGTACACGTCAGCGAACTCCATCCCGACCGCGCCCGCGCCGATCACCGCCAGCGACTCCGGCATCGCGGTGGGGAAGACGGCGTGATCCGAGCTCCAGACACGATCGCCGTCGATCTTCAGGATCGGCAGGTCCTTCGGACGCGAGCCGGTGGCGATGACGACGTTCTTCGCCTCGAGCACCCGCTCGCCGTCCTCCCCCTTGACCACCACCTTGCCCCTGCCCGCGAGCCGGCCCCAGCCCTTGACGTGTTCGACCCCGTTCTTCTTGAACAGGTACGCCACGCCCTTGGCACCCTGGTCCGCCACCTTCTTGGCGCGCTTGGCCGCCGCCGCGATGTCCAGCTCCACGTTGCCGACCTTGATGCCGAACTCGGCCAGCTCGCCGAGCCGCGCCGCGTAGTGCGCGCTCTCGAGCATCGCCTTGGTCGGGATGCAGCCCCAGTTGTTGCACGTGCCGCCCAGCTTGTCCGCCTCGACGCACGCGACCTTCATCCCGAGCTGGGCCGCCCGCAGCGCCGCGACGTACCCGCCGGGGCCCGCGCCGATCACTACCACGTCGAACGAGTTCTCCGCCACGCCGCACCTCGTGTCGTTTCGGGTCCGGAACCCTCGATCACTGCCGCGCCGGCAGTGACGGCGCCGCGGCCATGCGGCCGCGGCGGCCCGTCACACCAGCATCATTCCCGGCTCCTCCAGGAAGTCCTTGAGCGTCTGGAGGAAGCGCGCGCCGGTCGCGCCATCCACCACGCGATGGTCGCAGCTCATGGTCACGCGCATCCGCGGCCGCACCACGACCTCGCCGTTCTCCACCACCGGCTTCTCCTCGATCTGGCCGATGGCGAGGATCCCCGCCTCGGGCGGGTTGATGATCGCCGTGAACTCGACGATGCCGTACATGCCGAGGTTGGAGACCGAGAACGTGGCGCCCGTATACTCCTCCGGCGCGAGCTTGCGCTGCCGCGCACGCGCCGCGAGGTCGCGCACCTCCCGCGCGATCTGCGCCACGCCCTTCAGGTCCGCATCCCGGACGACCGGCGTGATGAGACCATCCTCCACGGCGACCGCGACGCCCACGTGCACCCGGCCGTAGCGTCGGATGACGTTCTCGCCCCACGACGCGTTGACCTCCGGATGCCGCCGTAGCGCCTCGGCCGTCGCCTTGATGATGAAGTCGTTGATGGACGTCTTCTCGCCCGAGGCCGCGAGCCGCGCGTTGACCCGCTCACGCACTTCGAGCAGACGCCGCGCATCCACCTCGATGGTGAGATAGAACGTCGGCACCGGGCCGATCGAGGTCGCCAGCCGCTTCGCGATGGTCTTGCGCATCTGCGTGGCGGGGATCTCCTCGACCTCCGGAACGGCCGGCACGCCGACCGTCGGGCGCGCGACCCGCGGCGCCTCCACCGCCGGCACCGCCGGCGCGGCCGCCCGCGCCGCCAGCGCGCTCTCGATGTCGCGCTTCGTGATCCGGCCGCCGGGGCCCGTGCCCTGGATGCTGGCCAGCTCGAGGCCGGCCTCCGCCGCGAGCCGGCGCGCCAGCGGCGAGGCCTTCACCCGGCCGTCCGGCGGGACCGCCGCCGGCTCGACCCGGCCGCCGGCGATCCGCTGCTGGTCCGTTCCCGGCGGCGCGGGCGTGGGCCGACGGTCCGGCGACTCCACGGCCGCCTGCACGCCCGTCGCCGCCTGCGCGCGCTCCGTCTTGTCCGCTCCGGCCAGACCGGCTGCCGCCTCGCCGACCTGCCGCGCACCCCGCGTCTCCTCCGGCGGGCCCGCCTGCGGCGCGGGGGACGGCGCGGCGTGCGTCGGCTCCGCTGCCCCCGCCGGCGCCTCCTGGAGGATCGCCGAGATATCCTCGTCCGGCGCCGCAATGACGCCGATCACCGCGCCGACCGGCGCCGTGGCGCCTTCCTTCAGGAACTGCTTGCGCAGCACGCCGCTGCCGCGCGCCACCAGCTCCATCGTGGCCTTGTCCGTCTCGATCTCGGCCAGGATGTCGCCTTCCTTCACCTCATCGCCCTCGGCCTTCAACCACCGCACGATCTGCCCTTCTTCCATCGTGGGCGAGAGGGCCTCCATGTGGACCTTGGTTGCCATGATCGACCCCTCGAGGCTCTGCGCGCGGCTACCGGTAGAGGACCCGCCGGCACGCTTCCGCCACACGCTCCGCCGACGGCTTTGCCAGCTTCTCCAACGACTTGTTGTAGGGCATCGGCACGTCCGCCTGCGTCACACGCAGGACCGGCGCGTCCAGGTAGTCGAACGCCTCCTCCTGGATCAGCGCGGCGATCTGCGCGCCGATGCCGACGTAGGGCCAGCCCTCCTCCACGTACACCGCGCGGTTCGTCTTCTTCACCGTGGCGAGGATCGCATCCACGTCCAGCGGGCGGAGCGAGCGAAGGTCCAGCACCTCCGCCTCCACGCCCTCCTTCTCGAGCATGGACGCCGCCTGGAGCGCGACGTGCAGCATCTTCCCGTGCGTGATGATGCTCACGTCCCGCCCCTCCCGCTTCACATCCGCCACGCCCAACGGCACGATGAAGTCGGGGTCCTCCGGCACCTCGCCCTTCAGCGCGTACAGGAGCTCGCCCTCCATCACCACGACGGGGTCATCGTCGCGGATCGCCGCCTTCAGCAGCCCCTTCGCATCCGCGGGCGTCGCCGGGGTGCACAGCTTGATGCCCGGGAAGTGCGCGTACGGCG
>Ga0079224_100009201_pt1 | contig 13440 bp, 11 predicted proteins | sample Stecom2015_FD_80414 | JGI IMG/M metagenome (GOLD analysis project Ga0079224, IMG submission 80414) | Agricultural soil microbial communities from Utah to study Nitrogen management - Steer compost 2015 | ecosystem: Environmental > Terrestrial > Soil > Agricultural land | place: USA: Utah... | reverse complement strand
CGCGACGGCGCGCTGGTGAACCTGATGAACACCACCCCCGACGGCGACTACCAGACCTACAAGGCCAACGACGGCGCCTACGTGCGCGACCACTTCTTCGGCCGGGACCCGCGCACCAAGGCGCTGGTGCAGAACATGAGCGACCAGGAGATCTGGAACCTCAAGCGCGGCGGTCACGACTACCGCAAGGTGTACGCGGCCTACGCGGCGGCCATGGCGCACAAGGGGCAGCCGACGGTCATCCTGGCCAAGACCATCAAGGGCTACACCCTCGGCAAGCACTTCGAGGGCCGCAACGCCACGCACCAGATGAAGAAGCTGACGTTGCAGGACCTCAAGGATTTCCGCGACCTGCAGCGCATCCCGATCAGCGACGCCGAGCTGGAGAAGGATCCGTACCGTCCGCCGTACTACCACCCCGGTATGCAGGCGCGCGAGATCCAGTACATGCTGGACCGGCGCAAGGCGCTCGGCGGCTTCCTGCCCGAGCGGCGCACCACGGCGAAGCCGCTGACGCTGCCGGGCGACGAGGCCTACAAGTCGGTGCGCAAGGGCTCGGGCAAGCAGAACGTCGCCACCACCATGGCGCTGGTGCGGCTGATGAAGGAGCTGTTGCGCGACAAGGAGATCGGCAAGCGCATCGTGCCGATCATCCCCGACGAGGCACGGACCTTCGGCATGGACTCGTGGTTCCCGTCGCTGAAGATCTACAACCGCAACGGGCAGCTCTACACCTCGGTCGACGCGGAGCTGATGCTGGCCTACAAGGAGAGCACCGTCGGGCAGATCCTGCACGAGGGCATCAACGAGGCGGGCTCGACGGCCTCGTTCACCGCGGCGGGCACCTCCTACGCCACACACGGCGAGCCGATGATCCCGCTGTACATCTTCTATTCGATGTTCGGCTTCCAGCGCACCGGCGACGGTCTGTGGGCCGCGGCCGATCAGCTGGCGCGTGGCTTCGTGCTCGGCGCGACCGCCGGGCGCACCACGCTCACCGGTGAGGGCCTGCAGCACAACGACGGTCACTCGCTGCTGCTGGCCTCCACCAATCCGGCCGTGGTGACCTACGATCCGGCCTTCGCCTACGAGATCGCCCATATCGTGCGCGACGGCCTGCGCAGGATGTACGGCGGCGGCAAGCCACAGGCGCATCCGAGCGCGCTGCCGGGCACCGAGCCGGTGGAGCGTGCGGACGACACCTTCGGCGGCGAGGACGTCTTCTACTACATCACCCTCTACAACGAGCCCTACCAGCAGCCCGCCGAGCCCGCGGACCTGGACGTGGCGGGCCTGCTCAAGGGCATCTACCGCTACAAGGCCGGCGGCGAGGGCGAGCTGCGCGCCCAGATCCTGGTCTCCGGCGTCACCGTGCCCGACGGTGTGCGGGCGCAGGCGCTGCTGGCCGAGGAGTGGGGTGTGCAGGCGGACGTGTGGTCGGTGACCTCCTGGGGCGAGCTGCGCAAGGAGGCGCTGGTCAAGGAGATCGCCGCGCTGCGCGATCCGGGCGCCGAGCCCGCCGTGCCCTACATCACCGAGGTCCTCTCGCGGGCCGACGGCCCGTTCGTGGCGGCGACGGACTGGATGCGGGCGGTGCCCGACCAGGTGCGCCAGTGGGTGCCCGGCGAATTCATCACCCTCGGCACCGACGGCTTCGGCTTCTCCGACACCCGTCCGGCCGCGCGCAGGCGGTTCAACGTCGACGCGCAGTCGATCGTGGTGGCGGCGCTGATCGGCCTGGCGAACGCGGGCCGGATCGACCGCGCGAAGGCCGTGGAAGCGGCGCAGAAGTACCGCATCTGGGATGTGGATGCCGCGCCGAAACCGGCCGTGGGTTCGGAGGACGATCTGGCATAGCGCAACATTGGAGGGTGGACCGTAAACCGCCGCGGCCGAGACGGATCTCGGAAGGCTCCTCCGAGCACGAGGTCTATCTGCCTACCGGAGCCCTCTCGCCGAACCGCCAGACCCGTGACCCGCTGCCGGACACGCTGCTCAAGAGGGTGAAGCAATTCTCCGGGCGGCTGTCCACCGAGGCGGTGGGCTCGATGCAGGACCGGTTGCCGTTCTTCGCCGATCTGGACGCCGCGCAGCGCGCGGGCGTGCAGATGCTGGTGCAGACGGCGGTGGTGAACTTCCTGGAGTGGTTGCAGGACCCGGAGAGCGACATCCGGTTCAGCCTGGACACCTTCCAGGTGATCCCACAGGATCTGGCGCGGCGGCTGACGCTGCGCCAGACCGTGGACATGGTCCGGGTGGCCATGGAGTTCTTCGAACAGTGGCTGCCCGCCCTGGCGCGCAACGACCGGCAGCTGGTCGCGCTCACCGAGGCGGTGCTGCGATACGGGCGCGAGCTCGGATTCGCCGCCGCCTCGGTGTACGCCAGCGCCGCCGAGTCCCGCGGCGCCTGGGACACCCGCCTGGAGGCGCTCGTCGTCGACGCGGTGGTGCGCGGCGACACCGGCCCGGACATGCTCTCCCGGGCCGCCACCCTCAACTGGGACGCCACCGCGCCTGCCACCGTGCTGGTGGGCACCCCACCCGGCGGGCACGGCGTGTCCGCGGTCGGGGCGGTGCACAACATCGCCGCCCGCCACGGCCGTGCCGCGCTGGCGGTGGTGCAGGGCACCCGGCTGGTGATGGTGGTCAGCGGCAATCTCGGCGATCATCACGCCAGTCCGTTCCTGTCCGACCTGCTGGCCGAGGTGTTCTCCGACGGCCCGGTGGTGATCGGCCCGACCATGCGCACCCTCGGCGCCGCCCACACCAGCGCGGTGGAGGCGCTGGCGGGCATGGAGGCCGTGGTGGGCTGGCGCGGGGCACCGCGGCCGGTGCACGCCTCGGAGTTGCTGCCCGAACGGGTGCTTCTCGGCGACAGGGGTGCGGTGGAGGCGTTGAACGAGTATGTTGTCCTCCCGTTGGAGGCGGCCGGATCGGCGCTGTCCGACACTCTCGATGCCTATCTCGATTGCGGTGGCGCGGTGGAGACCTGCGCGCGTCAGCTGTACGTACATCCAAATACGGTCCGGTACCGATTGAAGCGAATCGCCGAGATCACCGGCCGTGATCCGCTCAATGCGAGGGATGCGTACGTGCTCCGCATCGCCGCGACCATGGGTCGTCTGACACGAATGCGTAACGAAACGTCCCAATCCACCTCAGGTATCTCTCTGGAAACACACGAGCCCGAAGGCTTGTAACGGACGGATCGTTCTGTTCGATCGGGCCGGTCCACGTGGGTTTTTGTAGAACCCCCACAAAAGCCGTTCCAAACCTTCATTCGGCCCGACATCTCGTGCGGCGGGGCTCACAGTGTTTTCTTAGAGACGTGATCGCGTTGTTCGCCCCTGGACAGGGGTCCCAGACACCCGGCATGCTCGCCCCCTGGCTCGATCTCCCCGGTGCGAGTGATCGCCTCGCCCTGTGGTCCAAGGCCTCCGGCCTGGATCTGGTTCGTCTCGGCACCACCGCGACGGCCGAGGAGATCGTCGACACCGCGGTGACCCAGCCGCTGGTCGTCGCCGCCGCGCTGCTCGCCTACGCGCAGATCGGCGAGGGGTCAGGCGAGACGGATCCGCTTCCTGCCGATACGATCGTGGCCGGGCATTCGGTCGGCGAGTTCGCCGCCGCCGCCGTCGCCGGGGTCATCACCCCCGACGAGGCCGTCACCCTCGCCGCGATCCGCGGCGCGGAGATGGCGAAGGCGTGCGCGCTGGAACCGACCGGCATGTCCGCCGTGCTCGGCGGCGACGAGGCCGCCGTACTGGCTCGTCTCGAGGAACTCGATCTGGTGCCGGCCAATCGCAACGCGGTCGGTCAGATCGTGGCGGCAGGCAAGCTGGACGCGTTGGCCGAGCTGGCCGCGAATCCGCCGGAGAAGGCACGGGTGCGGGCGCTGCCGGTAGCGGGCGCCTTCCACACCGCCTTCATGGCTCCGGCCCAGGACGCGGTGGCCGAGGCCATCGCGCGGATCACGCCCGGTGAACCCACCAGGACCCTGCTGTCGAACTTCGACGGCAAGCCGGTGGCCTCGGGTCGTGACGCGATCGACAAGCTCGCCGCCCAGGTAACCCGGCCGGTGCGCTGGGATCTGTGCTCCGAGACGGTCCGCGCCGCCGGTGTGTCGGCGGTGGCGGAGCTGCCGCCGGCGGGAACGCTGGTCGGCATCGCCAAACGAGAGCTGAAGGGCACGCCGACGCTGGCGTTGAAGACCCCCGAGGACCTCCCCGCCTTCGCGGCGCTGGGGAACTCCGGCTAGCTTTCCACCGCGACCGTTCGCCGTAATGACGCCCGGTCGTGACCGAATCGTCGGTAATAGCCGGCGGTCGCGGTCCGAAAACCACATAGAAGCCCCCGGATATGAATCCCCTCCCGGGGGACACGCCTTACCGAGAAACTAGAAGGGAGCCACGAAGTGGCCGCTCTGACCCAGGAACAAATCGTCGAGGAACTCGGCAAGATCATCGAAGAGGTGACGGGTATCGAACCCTCCGAGGTGACGCTCGAGAAGTCCTTCGTCGATGACCTGGACATCGACTCGCTGTCCATGGTCGAGATCGCTGTGCAGACCGAGGACAAGTACGGCGTGAAGATCCCCGACGAGGATCTGGCCAGCTTGAAGACGGTCGGAGACGCTGTCTCCTACATCCAGAAGCTCGAGGCCGAGAACGCTGAGGCGGCCGCGGAGCTCAAGGCCAAGTTCGACGGCGAGTAGGGCCGAAACAGTGACCACTCCTTCCACCTTGAATGGGAATTTCCCCAACGTCGTCGTGACGAGCATGGCGGCTACCACGTCGATCGCGGGCGACGTCGATGCGACGTGGAAGGGACTCCTCAACGGCGAGAGCGGCATCGAGGCTCTCGAGGATTCCTTCATCGAGGAATACAACCTTCCGGTCCGCATCGGCGGCCATCTGAAGGTGAACCCCGACACCCTGCTCACCAGGGTGGAAATCCGTCGCATGGCGTATGTCGAGCGACTCGCGACCGTACTCGGTCGTGAGGTGTGGAAGAACGCGGGCAGCCCCGAGGTCGACCCCGACCGGCTGGCCGTCGCGATCGGCACCGGACTCGGTGGCGGCGATGCCCTGATCGACTCGGTCGACAAGCTGAAGAACGGTGGCTATCGCAAGATCTCGCCGCTGGCTGTTCAGATGGTCATGCCGAACGGTCCGTCGGCCTGCGTCGGGCTCGAGTTGAAGGCCAGGGCAGGAGTGGTCACTCCGGTCTCGGCGTGCTCGTCCGGTTCGGAAGCCATCGCGAACGCGTGGCGGATGATCGTGATGGGTGATGCCGACATCGTCGTCACCGGCGGCGTCGAGGGCTACATCGACGCGCTGCCGATCGCCGCGTTCTCCATGATGCGTGCCACCAGCAGCCGCAACGACGATCCGAAGGGCGCCTCGCGTCCCTTCGACAAGGATCGCGACGGCTTCGTCTTCGGTGAGGCGGGCGCCCTGATGGTGCTCGAGACCGAGGAGCACGCCAAGGCTCGCGGCGCGACCATCCACGCCCGCCTGCTCGGCGCGGGCATCACCTCCGACGGCTACCACCTGGTCGCCCCCGACCCGGAGGGCACCGGCGCGGCCCGCGCGATGACCCGCGCGATGCAGTCCGCCGGCCTGAGCAAGCAGGACATCACCCACATCAACGCGCACGCCACCGCCACACCGATCGGTGACACGGCGGAGGCCAACGCGATCAACAAGGCGGTGGGCAACCACCCCTCGGTGTACGCGCCCAAGTCGGCGCTGGGTCACTCGATCGGCGCGGTCGGCGCGCTGGAGTCGATCCTCACCGTCATGAGCATCCGCGACGGCATCGTTCCGCCGACTCTGAACCTGGAGAACCAGGATCCCGAGATCGACCTCGACGTGGTGAAGGGCGAGGCCCGCCACCAGAAAATCGAATACGCGATCAACAACTCGTTCGGTTTCGGTGGGCACAATGTTGCCCTCGCCTTCGGTCGCGCATAGTCGCTCGATCGACAGCTCAACGATCCCGGTGGGGTCGGCCGATGAACAGCGGCCTGCACCCCACCGGGTTTTTCGAATCCACGGTCTTTTCGGCCATCTGCCGCGACCCGCGGCACACACTCTTTCTGATGAGGAGAAAACGCGATGACGATCATGGCACCCGCGTTTACACCGGAGACAGCGACCGACCCTCGTGATCCGATGGGCCGGCTCCAGCGCTTCTTCGATCCGGGCACGGTGCTACCGCTGCATCCCCGCGACAAGTCCGGCGTGCTCGCCGCCATCGGCGAGGTCGACGGCGTGCGCACCGTCGCCTACTGCTCGGATGCGATGGTCATGGGCGGCGCGATGGGCGTCGAGGGCTGCAAGCACATCGTCGACGCGATCGACACCGCCATCGATTCCGGCATCCCGGTGGTCGGCCTGTGGCACTCCGGCGGCGCCCGGCTCGCCGAGGGTGTCGAGGCCCTGCACGCGGTCGGCACCGTCTTCGAGGCCATGGTCCGCGCGTCCGGCCTGGTCCCGCAGATCTCGGTGGTGCTCGGCTTCGCCGCGGGTGGCGCGGCCTACGGTCCGGCGCTGACCGACATCGTCATCATGGCTCCCGAGGGCCGGGTCTTCGTGACCGGTCCCGACGTGGTCCGCACCGTCACCGGTGAGCAGGTCGACATGGCCACCCTCGGCGGCCCGGAGACCCACGGCAAGAAGTCCGGCGTGTGCCACATCGTCGCCGACGACGAGGCCGACGCCATGCACCGTGCCCGCAAGCTGGTGTCGATGTTCGCCGAGCAGGGCGAATTCGACATGGTCGCCGCCGAGCACGGCGACGTCGACCTCAAGGCTCTGCTGCCGGAGTCGGCCAAGCGCGCCTACGACGTCAAGCCGCTGGTGCACGAGCTGCTCGACAACGTCGACGGCGAGTCCTCCTTCGAGGAGCTGCAGGCGGGCTACGCGCGCAGCATGGTGGTCGGCCTCGGCCGCCTCGGCGGTCGCACCGTCGGCGTGCTGGCCAACAACCCGCTGCGCCTCGGCGGCTGCCTGAACTCCGAGAGCGCCGAGAAGGCCTCGCGCTTCGTGCGCCTGTGCGACGCCTTCGGCATCCCGCTGATCGTCATCACCGACGTGCCCGGCTACCTGCCCGGCGTCGGCCAGGAGTGGGAGGGCGTGGTCCGCCGCGGCGCCAAGCTGCTGCACGCCTTCGCCGAGGCCCGCGTCCCCCGCGTGACCCTGGTGACCCGCAAGATCTACGGCGGCGCGTACATCGCCATGAACGCCCGCTCGCTCGGCGCCACCGCGGTCTACGCCTGGCCCGGTTCCGAGGTGGCCGTCATGGGCGCCAAGGCCGCTGTCGGCATCCTGCACAAGAAGGCGCTCGCGGCCGCTCCCGAGGAGGAGCGCGAGGCGCTGCACGAGCGTCTGACCGCCGAGCACGAGAAGATCGCGGGTGGCGTCGACCGCGCGCTGGCGATCGGCGTGGTGGACGAGGTCATCGACCCGGCCAAGACTCGCAGCGTCATCGCCGCCGCGCTGGCCGCGGCTCCCTCGCGCCCCAGCCACCACAAGAACATTCCGCTGTGACGCGGCGCCACGCTCAGATCAGGGCTGTGAACTGAGCCGAAGCGGATCGCACGGCGACGAACGGCCCCGGAACTCCTTCCGGGGCCGTTCGCTTTTCCGTGGTCGCCCCGGGCCGGGAGCTGGGTAGCATCGGGGAATGCGCTACGAGGATCTCGCCGACGAGCCGTGTTCGATCACGCGCCCGCTGGTCGTCCTCGGTGATCGCTGGACGCTGGTCATCCTGAAGTTCGCCTTCGCGGGCGTGCGCCGGTTCAACGCCTTCCAGAGTGCGCTCGGCATCTCGCGCGGGCGCCTGCAGGATCGGCTGGATCGGCTGGTCGAGCACGGCATCCTGGTCAAGCAGAGGATCGACGGCGGGGCCTACGAGGAGTACCGGCTGACCCAGAAGGGTCACGACATCTATCCGATCCTCATGGCGATCCGGGCCTGGGGCGATACCTATATGGCGCCGGACGGCCCGCCCGTGCACTACCGGCACCGCGACTGCGCGGGCGAGGCCCGCATCCGGCTGGAGTGCGAGGAGTGCGGGGAGCCGGTCACCGCCCGCGACGTCGTGCCCGAGCTGGGGCCCGGCATCCTGCGGGAGCGGCCCGCGGGCTGATCCGCGACCACACGCGGTGCTCGCGGGCCCCGGGTGGACGGTGCTCAGTCGACGAAGGTGACGGCCTCGTCGAGGTCTCCGCGGTGGGTGCGGAAGGAGTTCACCGGGTGCTCGTCGTCGGCGTAGCCGAAGCTGATGCCCGCGACGACCTGCCGGTGCTCGGGGATGCCGAAGTGCTCGTGCAGGAACGGCGAGTATCCCGCCAGGGCCGCCTGCGGAGCCGCGCCGAGGCCGAGGCTCTGGGCGGCCAGCAGGAAGGTGCTGATGTAGAGGCCGCAGTCGACCGCGCCGTAGACGCCGAGTTCGGCCTCGGTGGTGATGATGGCGACGTGCGGGGCGTCGAACAGTTCGAAGTTGCGCATCATCTGGCGCATCGAGCCCGCGTTGTCGCCCCGCTCGATGCCGACGGCGGAGTACAACTGCTTGCCGCACTCACGCCTGCGCTCCTTGTAGACCCCGTTGTAGGTGGTGGGGAAGGGCAGGTCGGGGGCGGGCGCGGCGGTCTGGATGTGGCCGAGCAGCTCCTTGCGGAAACGCTCGGTGGCCGCGGGTTCGGTGACCACGGCGTGCCAGGGCTGGGTGTTGCACCACGAGGGGGTGCGCTGGGCCATCCGCAGCAACGTCTCGATCGTCTCGCGCGGCACCGGGTCGGGGCGGAACTGCCTGCAGGTGTACCGCTGGTCGAGAATCCGGGACAGCGCCGTCTGCTCGGCGGTCGGCGTACTGGTCGGGGCCATGGGAACCCGCTTCCTCGAGTGGTCCTATTTCGAGACCGATGCTAGCCGGTGCGCGCCCTCCTGGGAACACGCGCGACGCGCCCGGCCGCGCGGCACACCCGTTCCGCCGGCGGTGCGGGGCAGAATCGGCGCATGGGCGCCCCGGCCCGCGACACGGGCGAGCGGAAACGGCACGGCAGGCACTACACGCCGCCCGAGCTCGCCGACTTCCTCGCCCGCCGCGTGCTGGCCCATCTGCCCGAATCCGGTCGTCCCGTGCTCCGCGTGCTCGATCCGGCCTGCGGCGACGGTGAACTGCTGCTCGCCCTGCACCGCGCCGCCGCCCGTGCGCGATCGCACGTGCGGCTCGCCGCCACCGGTTACGACCTCGATCCCGGCGCGCTCGACCGGGCCCGTGCCCGCGCCGCGGCCGAGGGCATCGAGGTGCGCTGGCATCGCGGCGATTTCCTCGCCTCGGCCGCCGCGCACGAGCGGCGTTTCGACGCGATCATCACCAATCCGCCCTACGTCCGCGTCCAGCAACTGGGCGCCGAGACCGCCCGGCTGCTCAGCCGCGAGTTCGGGCTGCGCGGGCGCATCGACCTCACACACCCCTTCGTCGCGCTCGCACCACGGCTGCTGCGGCCGGGCGGCGTGCTCGGACTGCTGTGCGCCAACCGGTTCCTGAGCACGAGGGCGGGCGCCAACATCCGCGCGGTGCTGCTGCGCGAGCTGCCACCCGCGGAGATCTACGACCTCGGCGACACCAAACTCTTCACCGCCGCGGTGCTGCCCGCGGTCACCATCGCCGTCCGCGGTGGCGCCCGCGCGCCGTGCAGGCACGTCTCCGCCTACGAGGCCCCCGATCGCGAGCCGACCAGCGCCGCCGACCTGTTCGATGCCCTGCTCGCCGACCGGTCGTCGCTGGTCGCGCGGAACGGCCACACCTACGCAGTCGAAGTCGGCACACTCGCGGTCGGGCTGCCGTCGCTGGATCTGCCGCATCCGTCGGTTCCCTCGCGGGACCGGCCGGGGGAACGGATGTCCGATCCCGTGCGGGGAGCCGAGGCGGCCTGGCGGGTCTCGCATCCGGCGCGGGAGGCCTGGCTCGCCGCCATCGCGGACCGGACCTGGCGCAGTGTGGGGGAGATCGCCCCGGTGCGGGTGGGCATCAAGACCAACGCCGACCGGGTGTTCATCGCCGAGGACTGGGAGCGGCGCTCGCCGTGCCCGGAACCGGAGTTGTTGCGCCCGCTGCTCACCCACCGCGACCTGCGGCCCTGGCGGGTGCGGCGCGCGGCCGACACCAGGGTGCTCTACCCCTACGACGCCGCGCACTCCCGCCGCGTGCCGATCGACCTGCGCGAATTCCCCGCCACCGCCGCCTATCTGCGCGCCCACCGCGAGATCCTGGCGGCCCGGACCTATCTCACCGACAGCGGCAGGAAGTGGTTCGAGATCTGGGTGCCGCAGCGGCCGGACCGGTGGCCGAAGCCCAAGATCGTCTTCCCGGACATCAGCGACCGGGCGCGCTTCGCGCTCGACCGCTCCGGCGCGGTGGTCAACGGCGACTGCTATTGGATCTCGCTGGCCGACCTGACCGGCCCCGCCTGCGCCGGCCACCCGCCCGAGCAGCTGGCGCATCTGGTGATGGCGGTGGCGAACTCCGCGTTCGGGGTCCGTTTCTACGACGCGGTCTGCGGCAACCGGCTGTACTCGGGCAGGCGGCGCTGGATCACCCAGTACGTCTCCCGGCTGCCGCTGCCCGATCCCGGCGGCGAACCGGCGCGCCGGATCGCCGCGTTGGCCGCCGAGCTGGCCGACGGCGACCGGCCGGTCGACGCGGCGGCGGGTCAGTTGCTGGACGAACTGGTGGAGGCGGCTTTCGGGGTGGGCTGATCCGCGCCGTTCGCGGCGGACGCGGCCTGCCTGTGTGGCTGTACGCCGACCATCGGCAGCAGCGTGCGCCGGGCGAATTCGCGGCCGGCCTCGGGGTCGGACAGCGGGATCAGCCCGTCCGGGGTGAGTGCCAGCGACTGGGCCAGCCTGGCCATCACCTCGGCGACCAGGTCGGCGTCGAAATCGGCGTCGTCGGGACGCAGTTCCCGCAGCTTCTCGGCCAGGTAGACGCGGCCGACGGTCAGGACGGGGCCCGCGTCGGTGGTGAGCCTGGGCAGGATCAGCTCGGGTTCGGTGCGCAGCAGCCTGCGCAGCAGTTCGTTGCCCGCGATGGCGCTGATGAAGGCGACGAAGATCTCCACCAGCCGGTCCTCACCGTCGTCGACGGTCTGGACCCGCTTGTCGATGTATTCGACGAAGCGCTGCGCCTCGCGGACGCTGACCGCCTCGACGAGATCGTTCTTCGATTCGAACCGCCGGTAGAGGGTGGCGGGACTGATACCCGCACGCCGGGCGATCTCGCCCATGCTGGTGCGTTTGATGCCGAAATCCATGAATGCGGAGAGCGCGCTCTCGAGCAACTTCTCACCGTCGGTGACGGGCTTGTCGAGAATGCGCTGAAGCATGGGTGGTACGGCAGGCATTCGGAATCTCCAGTCCTTCGGCGCGGCCGTGGCCGGGCGCGGTGGCGCAACGCTGCGGGTGATGGAGGCTCATTATTTCATCTGCGCGCCGTACGCGGACAGGTCCGGTCCGTCAGCCGCGTGGGAGATCCAGATCCGCCATTTCCCGTTCGATGGCATTCGCGGCGAAATCCACACCCCGGGCCCGTAATTCGTGGACCCGGCGGTGCAGCGCCTCGATTCCCCCCGGTTGGGCCGCGATATCGGCCACACTGATCCGCTTCTGGGAACGGTGCATACTCGAATCCTGGTACGACACCGGAACCTCCTCCCCGTCAACGCATCATGCGCGCCACGCCGGACGTTCGTCACGTCGGGAAATGGCGCGCATGCAGGACAAATGGTATCAGCGGGCGGAGTCGGCGAATCGGCGACTGTGCCGTGAATCACAGTGTCCGTAGGTCACAGTATGGTGGCCTTGCGATGCGTTCCGGTGTTGTGCACGTACACCGCCGCGTTGAGCCGGATTCCGTCCTTGGCCGCCTCGTCGAGCTCGCGACGGACCTTGCCCGGCACCCCGGCGACCAGCGATCCCGGCGGGATCTGCGCGCCCTCGGGGACGAGCGCGTTGGCCGCGATCAGGCTGCCCTCGCCGATCACCGCGCCGTTGAGCACAGTGGCTCCCATCCCGACGAGCACGTCGTCGCCGATCGTGCAGCCGTGCAGGATCGCGTTGTGGCCCACCGACACCCCGCTGCCGATGGTCAGGGGGAAGCCGGGATCGGCGTGCAGCACGCAGCCGTCCTGGATGTTGGTGCGCGCCCCGACGGTGATCTGCTCCAGGTCGCCGCGCAGGACCGCGCTGTACCAGATGCTCACCTCCGCGGCCAGGCGCACCCGGCCGATCACCGTGGCGTTCGGCGCCAGCCAGGCGCCCTCGTCGATTTCCGGCGCGAAACCGCCGACCTCAATCCTCATGGGTCGAACGTAACCCCATCCGGCTCGCGCGGGACGCCCGGCTCGGTGATCACCCCCCGGCATGACCGCACCGGTGCGGGACGCGCGAGCGACGGTCCTGGCACGCGGGCAGGCGCGGGTAGACGATGGGGTATGCGAATCGGTGTGCCACGGGAGGTCAAGGAGCAGGAGTTCCGGGTGGCGCTCACCCCGGCGGGCGCGGGGGAGCTGGCGCGACACGGGCACGAGGTGCTGGTGGAGCGCGGGGCGGGCGTCGGGTCCGGTTTCCCCGACACGGCCTACGCGGCCGCGGGGGCGCGGATCGCGGCCGACGCGGCCTCGGTGTGGCGTGAGGCCGAGCTGGTGCTGAAGGTCAAGGAGCCGGTGCGCGCCGAGTTCGGCCTGTTGCGGTCGGGGCAGGTGCTGTTCACCTTCCTGCACCTCGCGGCCTCGCGGGAGTGCACCGAGGCGATCCTGGCCTCGGGCACCACCGCCATCGCCTACGAGACGGTGCGCGCGGCCGACGGCTCGCTGCCGCTGCTCGCGCCGATGAGTGAGGTGGCGGGCAAGCTGGCCGCACAGGTCGGCGCCTATCACCTGATGGCCCCGCTCGGCGGGGCGGGTGTGCTGTTCGGTGGCGTGCCCGGCGTGCGGCCCGCGCACGTGGCGGTGCTCGGCGGCGGGGTGGCGGGCGGCAACGCCGCCGCCGTGGCCGCCGGGATGGGCGCGCGGGTCAGCGTGCTCGACACCGACCTGGCCCGGCTGCGCCGCCTCGACACCGCCTTCCACGGCCGCATCGCCACCCTGGCGTCCAATGCCGCCGAGATCGAGCGGACGGTGCTGGACGCCGACCTGGTGATCGGCTCGGTGCTGGTGCCGGGCGCGCGGGCGCCGAAGCTGGTGACCACCGAGATGGTCGCCCGCATGCGGCCCGGCGCGGTGCTGGTGGACATCGCCATCGACCAGGGCGGCTGCTTCGAGGGCTCGCACCCGACCACGCACGCCGCGCCGACCTTCCCGGTGGCGGGCGCGCTGTACTACTGCGTGGCCAACATGCCCGGCGCGGTCCCGCACACCGCCACACTCGCCCT
>Ga0079224_100009199_pt1 | contig 13442 bp, 13 predicted proteins | sample Stecom2015_FD_80414 | JGI IMG/M metagenome (GOLD analysis project Ga0079224, IMG submission 80414) | Agricultural soil microbial communities from Utah to study Nitrogen management - Steer compost 2015 | ecosystem: Environmental > Terrestrial > Soil > Agricultural land | place: USA: Utah... | reverse complement strand
GACAAAATTGAATCCTATTCCGTAAGACCATTAAAGCATGAAAATTACACAAAAGAACCTAAAAGCAAAACATTTTCGGTACGTAACCCGTAAAGTGATTCAAAATCCGATGTGGTATTTGAACGACTTTTTCGGTAGTCAAACCAGTCTGGCATATTGGTTAGGACATATCAATCTCCTCTTAAACGCTGCCACCTATTCGGATTTGGCTGATCCCGAATTCCAGGATAATATGTTTTCTGCGAAGCAGTTGATAGAACAGGTTGAGGTGGCATATGTTATTTTCAGACAATGTAACCTGAAAAAGCAACCTAAACCATTAACATTCTTTATAACCAGAGAAGACCACGTTGCCTATTTCGAAGGTAGATATACAATCGGAGGTAAGGTTGATCCGGCCGATACGTTAAGTAAGTTTTTCTCATTTCAGTCGTTAAAAAAATGGTATCAGACGTTGGACGATATCTGTTTGTATGTGTCTCGACCGACGGGAGCTATGAGCGGTTTGGAGACGAAATTCTTGTAATTCGAGAATTGTTATTGCGGCTAGCACGGGCAATGTTTGATATATATGAGGCGAGAGGCCTATGTATCGATGTGCCTTCATACTTTATTGCCCGTCCCGCCATCGCTGACCGCCTCAGATGAATGTAATGGATCATCTAGATCTAGGCCACCGGTCGATTCTTCAAAAGTACTACCGGTACATCGGCAATATTCAACAGTTTCTTGCTAACGCTGCTTCGGAATAGTCTTTCGAAAAAGCCATAGTTTCTCGAGGCCATGAGTATAAGATCGATTTGGTGGTTTTTCACATACTCGAAAATTCCCTCGGCTTTATCTGCCGGTTCGCTAACCACCTCAAATATTGGACGGAGCGGTTCTAGCATATGGAGGATTTCCTGTTTAGCGAGGATTTTGTCAGGCGTTTGCCCTTGCGTAGCGGCGTCTACATGTACAATATGGGTTTCGGCATTCAGCTGAGAAGCTAAACGGATAAGGCTTGCGGCCGGCGTAATATGAGTAACATTCTTAAGGTCTGTTGCGTATACCACCTTGTTGATCGGTTTGAAGTTATGGTCGCGCGGTACGATCAACAATGGCGCAACTCCGGATTCGGCCACAGCCATGGTATTACGGCCAACGAGCGTGTTTTCAATGTCCGACAGGCCAGCAATGCCCATTACGATCAAGGAGACGGCGTGACGATTAACAATAGCTTCGACGCCCTGTCTTAAAGGTCGGCCATCTGCCAAATACACAATTCCGTCTATAAATAGGGAAGCAGAAGGCATATGGAGCCGTGAAGCCATTTTTCGTAAATGCCTGAGAGTCGTTTGCTCGTATCCCCCTGCATCCTCATCAAAACCATCTTCCGGTCGATGAGCAAAGGAATGGTAAAAAATAACTTTTTCCGCACGGACATGTGCAGCCATATCCAGGGCATACTGAGCCGCGGTGTAGGATACATCTGAAAAATCCACCGGAATTAAGAAATTCTTCATGCGACATTTATTTCTTTTGTTTATCAGCGTAGCCGAAAACTTTCTGAAGAAGAGGCGTAGTGCGGCTTCCGCCCAAGTTGTTTCGGATTTTTAGCTCCTCCGCGGCAACCTGATGGAACAGACCGTCAATGGCTTTTTGGGTAACGTATTTATTTAAGTCGGTCTCAATCTTTTCATTAACAAGCGGGATTTCGTTATACCGGCTTACCACGGCGCTCCAATATTGAGCTACCTTATGCCTGGCAAGTGCACCCTCCACGATCGGACTGAACCGTTTTGTCAGTTCTGAGGTGGTAGTCCGTTTGAAAAAGTCTGTTGCCGCATCCGGTTGCCCACTTAAAAGAATTTGCGTGGCATCCCGGATCGTTAATTGAGATAGCGCAGAAACAAAAACCGGTGTCGCTTCGCTGACGGCGCTTTCCGCAGCCCGGTTTAAGCTTTGAATAAGATTATCGCATAACGACCCCAACCCAATTCCTCTGAGTGCGCTTTCGATTTTTTTTGCTTCAGGGGGCATCAAAATCTTTACGGCTTCGTTACCTAGGAAGCCGTCCTGAATCGCCAGGGATTTGATGCTTCTGTCCAATCCCTGGCTCAATGCCTGTTTTATTCCGGAAGCCGCCTCATTCGAGTTGATGGTCTGTGAAGAAGAAGGTGTTGAAGATGTCTGCCCTTGCACAGATCCAGAGCCAGCTATTTGATTCAGTGAATCGCATTGGCTGAATAATAATAATTGAAGGAAAGATACGCTCGCAAACAGTAATCGGTTCATAAATCTACTAGTTATGATAAAATGCTTCTAACAAAACGGCTATGGTACCCGAACCTCAACCATCACCGGAAAGTGATCGGACGGTGTTTTTCCTTGATAACTGTCCGTCAAAATACCATATCTTACTACCTCAAAAGGTTTTGATAAGAAAATGTGGTCTATACGGCTGTCACCGGTAACACCAACATTAAAACCATTATATGTGCTATTGGGAGCGTATTTTATTGGCGACAGTTCGTAAGCGTCTTTTACCTCTCCTCCGTCATTCAAGAGATGATAGCTCTCGTTTCGTTGATCTACATTAAAATCTCCCGTGATAACCATTGGAACCCCATTCCCAAGTTCATGTGCTTTTTTTATAATGAGCTTGGCACTTTCCTTTCGGGCCTCTGTTCCTATGTGGTCGAAGTGCGTGTTGAAAAGAAAAAACTCAAAACCGGTCCGTTTCTCCTTGAACAAACCCCATGTGCAAATACGTGGAAGTGCTGCATCCCAGCCTTTGTTCGGAACCTCGGTGTTTTCCGCTAACCAGAAGTTGCCTTGCTTTAAGACCTCAAATTTGTCAACGTTGTAAAAAATGGCAGTATGTTCCCCCTTCTCTTTTCCGTCGTCCCTTGCTACGCCGATGTAGTCAAAGCCGGGTAACCCCCCTCGGATATCCTCCAACTGATTTTTGAGTCCTTCCTGTGTACCGAAAATATCGAAACCGTGAAACCGGATAAGTTCTACCAAGTGGGGGTAACGGTCATTCCAAAGGTTGCCAACATCGCTGGTGGCAGGATAGCGGATATTATATGTGGCTACAATAAATTGTTGCGCAAAACTTGACGCTGCACAGGCAAAAAGGAAAATAATTAAGCCAAGAATACGTTTCATCGCTTTAGTGTTTTTTATGTTGAATGATGTTCAAAAGCAACGCTGGCTCGTCCGTGGTAATAAATTCGACCTGCTGACGCAACAAATTGTTCATTTCTTCTTCGGTATTGACTGTCCACACATTAACAGCAAGTCCAAGGTCATGCGCTTCTTTAATCCAAGTGGGATTCTTTTTGAATACATTGAAGTGGTAGTCCAATCCATATAATCCGTCTTTTTTTACTTCTGCCGGGTTCTTATCCCCGTTAAGATAATAGACTTTCGCATTTGGGGCAAGCTCAACCAGTCGCTTGCAGGCGTCATAATCGAAAGCGATGTATTCTACCAACTTCTCGGCTCCTAGTTTCTTAACCAATTGTACGGCTAAATCGGCTGAACGCAGTGTCCGTTCCTTGCCGAGCTTAGATGTCTTTAATTCATAAATCAGCTTGGTTTTTTTCTGTTTCATCCCCTCACGAAGATATTCTTCGGCGGTCGGAATGGACTCACCATTGGGATGCTTTTTTGTGAGCAGTTCTGCATAGGTAGCGGTGCTAATGTCGATTCCATAATACTCGTTGTCATGATTGACTACCAGCACATCATCTTTGGTGAGTTGAACATCAAACTCGGAGCCGGCACACCCCAGCTCGATGGCTCGCTTCAGGGAAGCAATTGAGTTTTGCGGAAGTTGGTCCGCTTTCCAGGCGCCACGGTGTGCAATGACTTGGGTTCTTTTTACTTGGGCCGTCGAGGCATGCCACATTGTACAAACAAATACCATCAGAAAGATACGGGTTACTGTATTCATATGCTGTAATATTTAACGTTTTTTTGAGGTTAAGACAACCGTGTTAGCATGTTTAATGGGCTAAAGGTAAAAATCATTTTGTTAAGGAGATGAAATCGCGGACTAATAAATTGAAAAACTATTGTAACTTTATCTCGTACAGATCATCTTAACCTGATAGAGATGCGAACGCGGCAATTTCGTTTAAGACTGCCTTTTGAAGCAGTTTGCTGGATAGCGGTGATGATCGTACTTTATTTTTCTGACCCGCATAGTCATCATTATACGTTGTGCCCGCTTAGGAATGCTGGTTTTTACGGTTGTCCGGGATGCGGAATGGGGCGTTCAATAGCGCTTTTTATGCAGGGGGAAATAGGAGCCTCAATTCAAATGCACTGGGCAGGTATTCCGGCGTTTTTTACACTGCTGCACCGGATCTTTATTTTATCAAAATCTACGTACCGTCATTGGATAACACCCTAAATAGCATGAATAACCGTAATATATTAATGGGCATTCCGGGTATTACGCCCGAGGAACTGATGTATCTTCAACACGCGACGACGTCATTAAATGAGGATCAGTTGAGGAATTTTGTGTTCCTATACACCGGCAAACGGAAAAATACACAGGACATTCTGCTGTTTACGCTGCTCGGATTCCTCGGTTTCGCCGGCATACAGCGCTTTATACTCAATCAAGTGGCGATGGGGATTATTTACTTTCTGACGATCGGGTTTTGTTGGATTGGAACCATAGTCGATCTCATCAATCACAAAAGTATGACCGAAGAGTATAACCAGCGAATGGTGAGAGAGAGCCTCAATATGGTGATGGGCGGCTTTTAGTTACCGTCCCATTCTTTATAAAACTGTTCGAGGTAACACTCCATAAACCGGTGTCGTTCCTCTGCCATCTGTCGTGCGGTTTTCGTATTCATCTTTTCCCTCAACAGAAGAAGTTTTTCATAAAAATGGTTAATAGTGGGGGCCGCACTATTTTTATACGCTTCTTTATCCTGATTAAGATTGGGAGCGATAGAGGGATCATATAAAGTTCGATTTTTGAACCCTCCGTAGTGAAAAGCGCGGGCAATTCCGATAGCTCCGATAGCGTCTAGCCGGTCGGCGTCCTGCACGATTTCAAGTTCCTTTGAATGGAACGGTACGGGGGCCAGGCTTGCTTTATACGACATGTATCGAATGATATTCTGAACGTGGGTGATCACCGGTTCCGGCACATCAATCTGTCTAAGAAATTCACCTGCTATCGTCGGTCCTAGCATTTCATCACCACCATGGAATTTGCTGTCGGCAATGTCGTGTAATAATGCGGCTAATTCGCAGGTTATTGCGTCGGCTTTTTCCGCTCTCAATATCGTTTTAACATTATTCCAAACACGTAGAATATGCCACCAGTCGTGACCCGCTTCGGCATCGGCGAGTTGTTTGCGCACGAAATCGACAGTTTGGTCAATGTATGTCTGCATCGGTCGATTTATGTTGGGTTGAGCGCCTACTGCCTTCGTAAATTTCATACTCCAACAAACGGCAATCAAGCCGGCCATTGTAGAATTCGATTTTGCGGGAGGCATGTAAACCTATTTTTTTTGCTAGGTCAGGATTTCCTGTAAACACATAACCCCGTTTTCCGCCGCAGCGCTGCTTCAGAAAGTCGCCAATCCTGCTATATGTAATTTCAAGCTTGGTATGTACTCCCATTCGTTCACCATACTCCGGATTGAAAACCACCACCCCTGCACCGACAGGAAGCGGCGCTTCCGCAAAGTCAGCCGTATGAAATTCGATAAGTCTATCCACACCGGCAGTTCGAGCATTCATTGTAGCGATTTGAACCGCTTCTTTTGAAAGATCGGACGCAATGATCTTTGCGGATGAATTTTTGATTATTTGCTCCTTTAGCCGGCGACGTTCAGCGAAAAACACATTTTCATCGTAACCCAGAATATGCATAAAGGCATAGTTCATACGAAAGAGACCGGGCTTCCGGTTTGTCGCAATAAGTGCTGCTTCAATAGCCAAGGTGCCTGATCCACACATAGGATTCACAAAAACGGTTTGTCCATCCCATGCAGAGGCATACACCACTCCCGCAGCGAGAGCCTCCAACATAGGTGCTTTACCGGGATGCTTTCTGTAACCATGTTTTGAAAGGGGCTCGCCTGAGGTGTCCAAAAAAATCTCCGCCTGGCTGTCCTGCCAATACAGGTGAATCACTGTTTTATGTAAATCCGGACCGCTGTTGGGACGAAGACCTTTTTTGCTTTTGATCCGGTCTGCAATGGCGTCCTTTACTTTAACATTTGCAAAAAGAGGCGTTGAGATCGTCGGATTATTGACGTTAGATGTAACCGAAACATAGCCGTCAAAGGCAATAAGGTGTTCCCACGGAATGGCAAGTAACTGATGATAAAGCTCATCAGGATCACTTGCCTTAAATGTGTTCAGGGCATATAGAACCTGACTGGCACAATGCAGATTCAGATTGAGGCGGATGCAGTCGTTGACCGTACCGGTCAGTTCGACACCGGTCGCAAACGCCCTTTTAATCGTAAATCCAAGTCGCTTAACCTCACTTTGAAGATATGGTGACAACCGTCTATTACAGGTAACAATGATTTTGCTGGGGGTGTTGAAAACTTCCATAAAAATTAAGCAAAGGTACTTATTATCGTAAGTTAAAAATATGTAATTTTACAGTTTAATCAGATTATCTAATTGGTAGAAGAACGCCGGGCGTTGTGGCACGCCATAACATGTTTCCGGTAAAAAGATGTAAGTAATGGAAATACGAGGAAAAGTGCATGAGATCGGTGCCGTTCAACAGGTTACCGATACGTTTAAGAAGCGGGATTTGATAGTACAGTACGCAGAGAATCCACAATTCGTCGAATATATACGTTTCGAGGCAACGCAAGATAGGACTTCATTATTCGATAACTTGAACGTCGGCGACGAAGTGGAAGTTTTCTTCAATCTCCGGGGCCGTCCGTGGACAAATAAGGACGGAGTCACGAGCTACTTCAATTCGTTGGTGGCTTGGCGGGTAACAAAGATAACTGCCAATTCCTTAGAACAATCTGCGCCGGGACCACAGGCATTTGATGCACCCTCGCCGGTGGATATTTCAACAGATGACGGAAAAGATGATGATTTGCCGTTCTGATCGTTAATATAGTTTTAATTGATAAATAAATCAGGGAGAGGTAGCGCACACGTGCTGCCTTTTTTTATTTTATTCCCAGCGCTTTTTGGGGATACATGTGATGTTCTTTGTTTTTCGCAACAAAATGGGGCGCTGATCATAACGGCTTTCCAATACCAGCGAATCAGCGGAATACCTTACGATTTTAAATCGAGGGAGGTACTGCCCTGATCGGTGGCAACCGGATATTTTTTGTTTCCAATTAGACTTTGTATACAAGCCATCTACTATCAGGCTGTCGCCACGTACTACGTAAACGCCCTTAGCATACTCGGTCCAATGCCCATTATGATAACACGAATCTGCTACATTTTTGACAGTGGCGGTGGTATGCATGACGGCGTAAATGGAATCGCACGTAAATTTGAATTCATGAAGGGTGTATTGCAATAAGGCATCTTGCATGGGGATACTGTTTTGTACCCATACTCCCTGTAGAAAGCTTGCTCCCTCGCTTTGCATGTCCGGATTAAAGCGACAACTTTCTGTGCACAGAAAAAGTATACCGGCTATGATAAGCCGGTATACGATGTGTGAGCGCATTTCAATTGCTCTGAAAATCACGTTTTGTTTACTTTAACCCACCGATCATGTCTTCGGGGCGTACCCACTCATCGAATTGTTCGTTAGTCAATAATCCCAACTCTAAAGCGGCCTCGCGGAGCGATTTGTTTTCTTTGTGTGCTTTTTTTGCAATTTTTGCGGCGTTTTCATAGCCAATATGCGGATTCAGCGCGGTAACAAGCATAAGTGAGTTTTCGAGATGCTTTTTGATCCCATCGTAATTGGGTTCAATGCCAATGGCGCAGTGATCGTTGAAAGACACACAGGCATCGCCTAATAATTGGGCAGACTGAAGAAAATTAGCTGCCATCACCGGCTTGAAGACGTTAAGCTCGTAGTGTCCGTTAGCGCCGCCGAACGAAATCGTCACATCATTGCCGATGACCTGCGCCGCTACCATAGTCAAGGCCTCGCATTGCGTCGGGTTTACCTTCCCCGGCATAATCGATGACCCAGGCTCATTCTCAGGGATAAGGATTTCGCCTATACCCGACCGGGGGCCCGATGCCAGCATCCGAACGTCATTGGCAATTTTATGTAGCGATACCGCCAACTGCTTTAATGCGCCGTGCGATTCAACCATCGCATCATGAGCAGCGAGTGCTTCGAACTTATTGGGCGCCGTACGGAACGGTAGTCCCGTAAACTCGGAAATGTAGCGCGCTACGTTTTCTGCATAGCCTTTGGGCGTGTTGATGCCTGTGCCTACAGCAGTTCCACCTAACGCAAGTTCAGAAAGGTGATCCAACGTGCTTTTCAAGGCTTTCAGACCATAATCTAATTGAGCAACATAACCCGAAAATTCCTGGCCCAATGTAAGGGGAGTGGCATCCATCAGGTGGGTACGGCCAATCTTGACGACATTTGCAAATGCTTCAGATTTCGCTTTCAGCGTGTCACGTAGCTTTTCCACACCGGGAATGGTCACTTCCACGACCTTCTTGTAAGCGGCAATGTGCATGGCCGTAGGATACGTGTCATTGGACGACTGTGATTTATTAACGTCGTCGTTCGGGTGAATGAAAGGTTTGCCCTCACCCAACCGGTTTCCCTGGATGACATGCGCTCTATTTGCGATTACCTCGTTTACATTCATGTTCGATTGGGTGCCCGATCCGGTTTGCCAAATTACCAAAGGAAACTGGTCTGCTAACTGGCCTATCAAGATTTCATCGCAAACTTTAGCAATCAGATCACGTTTTTCCGTAGATAATATACCTGCATCCGAATTCGTGTAAGCGGCTGCCTTCTTGAGGTAAGCAAATGCCTTGATAATTTCCTCGGGCATGGAGGCAGCGGGGCCAATCCTAAAGTTGTTGCGTGAGCGTTCGGTTTGTGCACCCCAATATTTATCGGCCGGTACCTGTACCTCACCCATCGTATCGTGCTCTATTCTATATGACATGGATTGTAGTTATTGTTAAATGATACAAACTTAGATAAATTGTCTTTCATATACAATAATCCACAGAAGGCTGAATGGAAGCAGTGTCCCGTATCCACGCCGGATAGCCGATAAACATGGATACAGGGTACAGTATAATCAGGTATTATTTGCTTAAAAACATCGACTTTTTAGCATACATCTCCCGGAAAAAAGGATCATCCAAATCCTTAATGAACCGGATCGCCTCGCCGGTTGATTTCATCTCCGGTCCAAGTTGTTTGTCAACATCCGGGAATTTATCAAAGGAGAAGATGGGTTCTTTGATCGCATAACCGGTAAGCTTGCGCTCAATGTTGAAATCTTTCAGCTTGTTTGTCCCCAGCATTACCTTGGTAGCGATATTGATATAGGGGACGTCATAAGCCTTTGCAATAAAGGGCACTGTGCGTGAAGCGCGGGGGTTGGCCTCGATGACATAGACCTTTTCATCCTTTACGGCAAATTGAATGTTTAACAGACCTCTCACGTGCAACGCTTTGGCAAGCTTAACAGTGTATTCCTCCATTTGGCGTTGCACATGCTCAGATAGACTGAACGGTGGAAGTACCGCACTGGAGTCGCCTGAATGGATACCTGCCGGTTCGATATGTTCCATCATACCGATAATGTGGACGTCTTCTCCGTCACAGATGGAGTCTGATTCGGCCTCCTCAGCTCGGTCAAGAAAATGGTCAATCAACACACGGTTCCCCGGTAGGTTGCGAAGGAGTTTCACCACGGCTTTCTCCAATTCTTCGTCGTTGATGACAATGCTCATACGTTCGCCGCCCAGTACGTAACTGGGACGCACAAGCACCGGATAACCGACCTCTTTGGCAACTTTTAGAGCCTCTTCGGCACTCTCGGCGACGCCGTATTTCGGATAGGGGATATCTAATGATTTCAGCAGGTCTGAGAACCGTCCCCGATCTTCTGCCAAGTCCATATCCTGGAAGGATGTGCCGATGATTTTAATGCCATTCGACTCCAACTGCTCCGCCATTTTTAGGGCGGTCTGTCCCCCTAATTGCACGATAACGCCCTCCGGTTTCTCCAATTCTATGATTTCACGGACATGCTCCCAGTATACCGGTTCAAAGTAAAGCTTGTCCGCCATATTAAAATCGGTAGACACCGTTTCAGGATTACAGTTAATCATGACGGATTCGTATCCAGCTTCCTTCGCGGCCAAAAGACCGTGAACGCATGAATAATCGAACTCAATTCCTTGCCCAATACGGTTGGGCCCTGAACCCAGAACAATGATCTTTTTCCTGTCAGATACTACCGACTCGTTCTCATCTTCAAATGTCGAATAATAGTAGGGCGTCTGCGCTGGGAATTCAGCTGCACAGGTATCAACCATCTTGTATACCCGTCGAATTCCCAGTTCCTTGCGTCGGTTGTAAACTTCATCCTCTGTCACATTGCCAAGCAGCCAGGAGATTTGTACATCTGAATATCCTTTTTGCTTCAGCGTAAGGAAGAAATCACGGGGAATATTGTTAAGCTGATACCTTCGTAATTCGGCTTCCAGCATCACCAACTCCTGAATCTGTTGGAGAAACCACTTATCTATATGGGTGGCTTTCCGAATCGATTCAAGGGGTACTCCCAGCTCAAACGCATCTTTGATATGAAAAACGCGGTCGCTGCTCGGATGCTCGAGACTGTGCATGATTTCTTCCAGATCACGCAGCTGCTTACCGTCGGCTCCCAAACCGTGGCGGCCGGTTTCCAAACTTTGACAGGCTTTCTGTAGCGCCTCGATGAACGTGCGGCCAATGGCCATAACTTCACCCACTGACTTCATCTGCAAACCCAGTTCGCGGTTGGCCCCTTTGAACTTAGCAAAATTCCATCGAGGCACTTTAACGATCACGTAATCCAAGGTTGGCTCGAAGTAAGCCGATGTCGTTTTGGTGATCTGGTTTTCAATCTCATCAAGGTTATAACCGATGGCAAGCTTGGAGGCAATTTTAGCAATTGGATAACCCGTGGCTTTCGAAGCCAACGCCGATGAACGTGAAACGCGCGGATTGATCTCGATGGCAATGATTTCCTCGTTTTCCGGATTTACCGAAAACTGTACGTTGCAACCGCCCGCAAAATTACCAATAGCACGCATCATTTTGATAGCTTGATTGCGCATCTCCTGGTAGCACCGGTCGCTCAGTGTCATTCCGGGCGCTACCGTGATCGAGTCGCCCGTATGGATGCCCATCGGATCAAAATTTTCAATGGTACAAATAATGATTACGTTATCATTACTGTCACGGAGCAATTCCAGTTCAAACTCTTTCCATCCCAATACAGCCTGTTCGACTAACACTTCATGGGTTGGGGAGGCCTGTAGTCCGCGACTTAAAGCCAACTCGAACTCCTCTTTTTTATGGACAAATCCGCCTCCTGTACCTCCCAACGTATAGGAAGGCCGAATAACAAGCGGAAAACCAATTTCTTGCGCCGCCTCTTTTCCTTCAAGAAACGAATTAGCGATTTTGGATTTGGCTACCCCCACACCGATATCAACCATTAGCCGGCGGAATTCCTCTCGGTTTTCTGTTTTTTCGATGGCGGCAACATCCACTCCGATAACCTTAACGCCGTATTTTTCCCAAAGTCCCCGCTCAGAGGCCTCTATACATAAATTGAGCGCGGTCTGTCCGCCCATGGTGGGTAATACCGCATCGATTTGCTGCTCCTGAAGGATTTTCTCGATGCTTTCACAGGTTAAAGGAAGTAAATACACGTGGTCGGCAATAACCTTATCGGTCATGATGGTTGCCGGATTCGAGTTAATAATGGATACTTCAATGCCTTCTTCTTTCAACGAAAGAGATGCCTGGGATCCCGAATAGTCAAACTCACAGGCCTGTCCGATAACAATGGGGCCTGAGCCAATGATTAATACCGATTTAATGGAAGTGTTTCTGGGCATTATGTGGTGTAAACGTTAGCAATGTTCAACGATCTGTTAAAGTAAAACAGAGGGAAATGCCTGTATCGTGTAAGGAAGTATTCCGACTGTTTTGTCGGAGTGCAAAGGTAGGTTTTTTAATGGAATAATGACTAATAATTTTTGAGATGGCTTCGTTGGATACAAACAACGTCCCCTATACCTATTTTTAGGTATTTTTTCTTAATTGTTTAAAATGTTTTTTTGTAAAAGGTGGAATGTTTTACTTTTGGGCATAATTTAAATTAATAGCCATGAAGATTAAACTAACTTTACTATCTTTTTTTGCTGTGTTCGCATTGACAGCATCCGCACAGAGTGATTACAAAAATTCCATTGGCGTTCGGTTAGGCTCCGGATACTATGATGTGATTGCTGCGGCGTTTAAAACTTTTATAAGCGAGCCGGCAGCATTGGAATTCGATCTCGGTATCAGACCTTATTCGGTAGCAGACTTGAACTGGACGAATGTGTCTTTATCGGGTGCGTATCAACATCACTTTCAAATTGGCGATATCGAAGGTTTCAAATGGTTTGTCGGCGGCGGCGTAGTGCTCTCAAACACATTTTCCAATTACGACGATAGGAAGGGCTTCAACGCAGGTATATTTCCTACCGGCGGAGTGGATTACAAATTAAAGAATGCACCGTTTGCGTTTTCGGCGGATATCCGGCCAACGATAACAATTGTAAGTGGGTACGACTACTATAACAGTTTCTATGCGAACGGAGGGCTGACGGCACGGTACATTTTTTAAACGGTCGTTAGAAATTTTTTTAAGTTTGCCATTGGTTGAATAACAGCCAATGGCTTTTTTGCTGAATGGGGGAGTCCAACGATCATTTGATAAAAATTGCGGTAGTCGGACCGGAATCAACCGGGAAGTCGATAATGGCGCAACGGCTTGCTAAGCATTTTGGGACCGTGTATGTACCCGAGTATTCGAGGGAATATTGCCGGGGCCTTAACCGTGAATATTCCATACAGGATGAACTGAACATGTTTTACGGACAATTGGCACTGGAACGTAGCCTAATACCCCTCGCAAAAAACAATGTATTGGTCTGCGATACTACGTTTCTAACTATCAAAGTTTGGTGCGATCATCTTTTCAATACAACCCCAACTGTCGTACTGGAGGCGCTTGCATCCATCCATTATGATTATTATTTATTGATGGATATTGACCTTCCTTGGGAAGACGATCCGTTGCGAGACTTTCCACATCTCCGTGAACACTTTATGCAAGTCTGGAAACGTGAGCTGGACACGCTAAACGCACCATATTCGATCATTTCCGGGGTAGGGGACGAACGCTTTGAAAATGCGCTTTCTGCCACGTTAG
>Ga0079224_100009198_pt1 | contig 13442 bp, 9 predicted proteins | sample Stecom2015_FD_80414 | JGI IMG/M metagenome (GOLD analysis project Ga0079224, IMG submission 80414) | Agricultural soil microbial communities from Utah to study Nitrogen management - Steer compost 2015 | ecosystem: Environmental > Terrestrial > Soil > Agricultural land | place: USA: Utah... | reverse complement strand
TCCATGGCTCTGAACCATTGGCAAGATAACCATCAGTTAACAGAAGAACCGGAGTCATATATTTCAAAGCAATACGGCATGCTTCAATTGCCATTGTAAAACAATCACTCGGTGTTGATGCAGCCAGCACAGGCAAAGGAGCTTCACCATTTCTTCCATGAATTGCCTGCAAAAGATCTGCCTGTTCAGTTTTGGTAGGAAGCCCGGTGCTTGGCCCGCCTCTTTGTACATTTATTATGACCAAAGGAAGTTCGGTCATAATTGCTAAACCCATGGCTTCGGTTTTAAGTGCTAATCCCGGACCGCTTGTAGTTGTAACTGCAAGACTGCCGGCAAAAGCAGCACCAATTGCAGAAGTAATTCCGGCAATTTCATCCTCTGCCTGAAATGTTTTTACTCCGAAGTTTTTATAGCTGCTCAGATATTGAAGAATTTCCGTAGCAGGGGTGATTGGGTAAGATCCTAAAAACAATGGAAGTTTTGATTTTACTGATGCACTCAACAAACCAAGAGCTGTTGCTTCATTACCTGAAATACTTCTGTAAGTTCCTGCCGGAAGCTTTGCAGGTTCAACATGATATCTGGTTGTGAAGACTTCTGTCATCTCTCCAAAATTGTATCCGGCTTTCATAGCTTTCTCATTGGCTTCAATAAACTCAGGTTTATCTTTGAATTTTTTCTGCAGCCAGTTTTCAGTTTGATTAAGCGGACGGTTAAACAGCCAGTACATCAGACCAAGAGCAAAAAAGTTTTTGCACCGTGAAATTTCTTTATTTGATAAACCGGTATCTTTCAGCGCTTCGGTTGTTAAATGTGAAATCGGAACCTGGTAAACTTCATAACCTTCAAGTGAACCATCTTCCAGCGGATTATTTTCATAGCCGGCAAGTTTTAAGTTTTTAGAATCAAAAGAATCAGTATTTACTATTATCATTCCGCCTCGTTTAAGTTCAGGCAGATTTTTCTTAATTGCAGCAGGATTCATTGCAACCAAAACATCAGGCCTGTCTCCCGGTGTATGAACATCGCTGCTTCCGAAATGTAATTGAAATCCGCTTACTCCGTAAACTGTTCCGGAAGGAGCGCGGATTTCTGCGGGATAATCAGGAAGTGTGCTCAAATCATTTCCCAGCACGGCTGTTGTATCGCTGAACTGGCTTCCGGTTAATTGCATCCCGTCTCCCGAATCCCCTGCAAATCTAACAGTAACTTCAGAAAGACTCTGAACTTCTTTTTCTTTTATCATTTCTCTGCTCTAAAAATTGTTTTGATGCTAAATGCACAGCCATAAACCGTGCCGGGTATAAATTTGATTTTTATTTGTTTATCAATGTAATTGATGCTCTTTTCTCGCCGGGATTTTCATTTCTTAAATGAATTACTCTCAAATTTCTCAAAAGCGATAAGAATTGGCAGATGAACACTGGAATTATTTAAATCTTATAAATTATTTTTGAGATTTTATTTTTAACAAAATTATTTTACCTTATTTTAAGCAGTATCAATTAACTCACTACTGAACTAAAGCTGAACATTGTTCGAGATTTCCGGCATTTAAATATCAGTTTGCAGAAATGAAATACTTATTACTGTTTGTTCTCATATCGATTTCTCTTTTTGGTCAAAGCAGAACCGATAGTCTTAAAGAAGCACTAAGCTCTTCTTCAGGCAAGGATAAAATCGCGATTCTCAACCAGCTTAGTTCCGCCTACTGGACAAACGATCCGCAAAAAAGTATTACCTACGGAAATGAAGCACTTCAATTAGCCCTGCGTGATGAAGATTTAAAAAATCAGGCACTTGCTCTTAGAAATATTGGAATTGCTTACACCCACATGGGCGATTATAAAAAAGCGAACGAATACTTCCGGAAGAGTTTATCAATTTCTTTACTGTCTGAAGATGAACTTGAAATTGGACAATCTTACAACAGCCTTGGCTCATATTTTTATTTTACGGGAATGATTGACAGTGCTTTGTTCTATTATAAAAAAGCGCTTGAGATTGGTGAACAGATTGGAAATAAAAAAGGAATAATCAGTTACCTGAATAATCTCGGAATTATTTACAGCAATATGGGAGAATATGAAAAAAGTCTTCAGTATTATTTCCAATCAGTAAAAGTAAGTGAGGAACTGAAGGACAGATCCGGATTATCCAAAGCATATATTAATATTGGAGCAGTTTATAATGATATGCCGGATTACAACAAAGCACTTGAGTATTATTTCAAAGCGCTGGATGTTTCACTTTCCCATGATCAGTTTCTGAAAGCTACAGCTTACAACAATATTGGAAATATTTTTAATGATAAGAAGGAATACACAAAAGCACTGGAGTATCATAAAAAATCTTTAGAGATAAAAGAAGAAATAAATGATCAATACGGAATAGCTACTTCTCTCGGTAATATTGGCAATCTTTATTCTGAATTAAATAATCTAGATACTGCTTCTGATTATCTCTCTCGTGCACATAAAATGCAGCTTGAAATCGGAAATACGGAGGGAATTGTTACCTCGTTAATCAATCTTAGTAAGAATGATATTAAAGCAAAGAGATTAGCGAAGGCACTTGAAAATCTGAATGAAGCAGAAAAATACACGGAGAATTTCAACGCAAAGCTTCTTCACGATGTTTATTTTCTGAAATCACAGATTCATGCTTCAATGGGAAATTACAGGAAAGCATATGAACTTCATTTAAATTATTCTGAACTGGGAGATTCTATCTTTAATGAAACATTTGCCTCTCAAATGGCGGAGCTTCAGGCAAAGTATGAAATGGAGAGAAAGGATAAAGAGATTGTACAGCTTCAGCGTGATAAACATTTGAATGAACTTAAATCTGCAAGACAGGAATTCATCAGCAAATCATTAATCGGCGGAATAATTATTTTGGTTGTAATTGCCGCGTTGTTTTTCAATCGTTACAGATTAAAGAACAAACATAATCTGCTTCTTAATGAAAAGATTGATGAAATAAATAAGCAGAAAGAAGAATTAAAAAACCTGAATGCAAATAAGGATAAGCTGCTTTCAATAATTTCCCATGATTTGAGAAGCCCGTTTCAGGCGCTTATAGGTTACTCGGAGCTTCTTTCTGAAAATATTGAAGAACTAAACAAAAACGAAATAATTGAATACTCAAAAGACGTGAACATCACTGCTCATCAAACTCTTGATTTAATTGATAACCTGCTTGAATGGTCACGTATTCAATTGGGAAGAATTAAATATGAACCCGAGAATTTTTTAGCGGAGCCTGTAGTAAATAAAATAATACGGCTTTCGCTTCACAATGCTAACCGCAAAAAAATTATGATAAGCATTGATGCGGAAAAAGATATTACAATCCATGCAGATAAGCAGATGTTTACTTCAGTAGTTCATAATCTGCTGAGCAATGCAATCAAATTTTCAAATGATGATGAAAATATTCTTGTTAAAATAAAAACTGTTGATTCAATGGCGGTTGTTTCAGTTATTGATTCAGGAGCGGGTATCAGTGAAGAAAATCTGCCCAAACTTTTTGATAAGAATGTTCACTTCACCACAATTGGAACAGCACAGGAAAAAGGAACCGGTTTAGGACTTGAACTCTGCAAAGAGCTTGTTGAAAAAAATGGCGGAAATATTACCGTTAAAAGTGAAATCGGGAAAGGCTCCGATTTTTCATTCACTATTCCGCTTGCTCAAAATTAGCTTTCCCTTGCATCATTTATTAATTTCAAAAATTCTTCCGGTGGAACAAATCCTGTAACCCGGTGAATTTCCTGCCCATCTGAATTAATGATTAAAACAGTAGGTACACCGAGAATTTTATACTTTTCTCTCAATGCTTCCACTTCAGGTGATAACGATTGTGTCATATCAGCTTTAAAAGTATGAAAGTTTGAAGCTGCATCAATCACCCGCTGATCAGAAAATGTTGTGGCATCAAGTTCCTTACATGGAATACACCAATCAGCGTAAAAATCTATAATCATTCCATCACTGTTTTCAAGGGTGGCTGGAATAATATTTTCAGAATATTCCTGCCACGGAATTTCATTTCTTTCAGAAGGAATAATTGCATACACTGCAATTGTTAAAAGCAAAATTGAGAATGCAATTTTAAATATTCTGAATCCTTTTATCCGGTTTGCAAGTTTATCAACACATAAAAGATATAATGCAGTGATAATCATAAACAGAGGTAAAATATATCCGGCAATATCATCCGGCAAAAGCGGAAGAATAAAATAGAGAGCCATTCCTATAAGAATGAAACCAAAGATATGTTTAACTGCTTCCATCCACTCACCTGCCCGTGGAAGCTTTTTAATTTTTCCTGAAAAAATTGCAAGGACGAGATACGGCGTTCCTAATCCTAAAGCAAGAACAAAGAAAAGTAAAAATCCATAATAAGGATCAGCCTTGGCTGCAACATATGTAACAAGGCCGATTACAAACGGACCAATACAGGGAGCAGCAACAATTCCCATTGTTAATCCCATAAAAAATGCGCCAAACATTCCTGATTTTGCGCCGCCTGCTTTATTTACTAATGATGAAGGAAGTTGAAATTCATAAACTCCAAACATGCTTAGTGATAAAACGATAAAGATTAATGCAATAAAAATTATTACGAATGTATTTTGAAGCAGTGAGCCAAATACAGCACCACTCAACGCCGTTACAACACCGACAATAGAATATGTCACAGCCATTCCGATTACAAAAAGCAATCCCATTAGTAAAAGCCTTTTTGTATTGCCTTCACTTTGTCCACCAAAATATCCAATTGTTATGGGAATAAGCGGATAAACACACGGAGTAAGATTTAATGCAAGTCCGCCGAGAAAAACAAGAATAAGTCCCAGGAAAATTCCGCTGCCTTCCAGTGTTGAAGTAATTACATTATCAGATCCGGATGTTGAACTTCCTGAAACCGGTGTATATGAAAGATCAATATTTTTAAAAATATCCTGGTTGATTTCTTTTACCGGTGTTGTTCTATCCGCTACTTCAACATTAATTGTATCATTAGTATTCGTTGGAGGTAAACAGGAGTTATCGTTGCATGCCTGATAATTTAATGTTACAATTAAATTATAACTGCCGGGTTCAACATTATCTTTAACTTTAATTAACGCGCCAATAATAATTTGATCTTCCCAAACAGAAAGTGGATTTTCAGAAAAAGCAAGTTTGAGATCTTCTGCCGGAGGATATGCTGAATTTACGAGTTCAAAATTTTCAGATTCAATTCTGATTTCGGTAGGAATTAAAAAATCATCATAAGGCTTGTTGGAATTTATATGCCATGATTCTTTTATATCAGTTTGCACAGCAAGTTTTAATTCCCCGCCAGCGTATACTTTATCAAATGATTGAAAAGTTTTTATCTCTACTAAATCTTTTGGTCCGAGTTGTGCAAATATGCCTGCTGAAAAAAATAATAATATTATAGATAGTTTAAATTTCATCTTTATTCTTTTTATTACTTGGTTAACAGAATCTTTTATTTTCTCCATCCCTGAACAATTGGAAATCTTCTCCCAAGCCCAAACGCTTTTTTGGATACACGCAAAACCGGCGCTGACTGATTTCTTTTAAATTCATTTTTATCAACCATTCTTAAAACTTTTTTAACAAGATTTTCATCATTAATTATTTCAGAAATTTCCTTTATTTCTTTATTCTCTTCAAGGTAATATTTTAAGATCTTATCAAGAACATCATAAGGTGGAAGCGTATCCTGATCCTTCTGATTATGTCGCAGTTCAGCAGAAGGAGCTTTCTCAATAATTTCTTTTGGAATTATTTCCTTATTCCTGTTAATGTATGATGCAAGTTTATAAACATCTGTTTTATAAACATCAGCAATTACTGCTAATGCTCCGGCCATATCACCATAAAGTGTTGCGTAACCTACAGCCGCTTCTGATTTATTTCCAGTTGTTAACAATAATGCATTAAACTTATTTGAATAAGCCATTAACAATAAACCGCGCGATCTTGACTGAATATTTTCTTCTGTTGTATCCCATTGAAGATCTTTAAAAAGCGGTTTCATTTGTTTTAAGATTTTATCAACAACAGGCTGAATTGAAATCTTGTGATGTGAGATGCCAAGATTCCTTATTAGTTTCATTGAATCATTGATGCTTCCGCGTGAAGAAAAATCGGATGGAAGCAAAAGAACATGCACATTTTCTTTACCTAAAGCATCAGCGGCAATACATGCTACAAGTGCCGAATCAATTCCCCCGCTTAAACCGAGTACAACTTTTTCAAATCCTTGCTTATAACAATATTCCTTCAAACCAAAAACAAGGGCGTTGTAAACTTCTTCTTCAAATGAAGCTTCAACCTTTGTTATCTGTGAATATTTTTTTTCAGTATCAAAAATAAAAAACTCTTCTTTGTATGATTCACCAAGCAGAACAAGTTCACCTTCCGAATTAAAGCACATACTTGCACCGTCAAAAATTAAATCGGTCTGTGCACCAACGCAGCAGACATACGCAAGCGGAATTTTATCTTTCTTTGTAAGAACGGAAAGCATTTCTTTCCTGTCATTTCTTTTTCCGTAGGCATAAGGACTTGCAGAAATATTTATTATTATTTCCGCACCTTTTTCCAATAGAATTTTCACCGGATCATTAACATATCTTCTTCTGTACCAATAATCTTCATCGTTCCAGATATCTTCACAAATTGATATTCCTAATTTTTTATTTTTATATTGAACAACATTTACTTCCTTTGCAGGATCGAAGTAACGCATTTCATCAAACACATCATAATTAGGAATTAAAGATTTATGCTGGATGAACTGAACTTTTCCATGATAACAAAGTATTGCGGAGTTGTGAATATCAGTTCCTATTTTATCATCATCTTCTGTTATTGAACCAAATATTAATCCGGTCGTTCCTGTTTGCGCTGCAATTTCATTTACTGCTTTTGATGCCGCATCTCTGAATTCTTTTTTCTCAACTAAATCAAGCGGCGGATATCCTACCAGCGCAAGTTCCGGGAATAATGCTAAATCAACTTCACTGCGGACAGCTTTATCATACCATTCAAGAATCTTTTTCTTATTTCCTTCAATATCTCCGATGATAGTATTTATTTGGCAGAGGGCTATTTTCATACAATATTATTTTTATTTTTGCACAAAAATAGGAAAGGCTGGTAATAACTAAAAATGAAGCTCCCCGGTCAATTCTATAAGTAGAATTTTTCATCATTATTTTTAATTGAATTCATATCGGAGATGCAGATGAGAAAAACTTTTTTTTGTTTTTTGATTTTTTCAGGAATAATTTTTTCACAGGATACACTTTTAATTTATGCAGATTCTGTTCCCGCTGCCGATACAACAATTATTTTCATTCCGCTAAGTTATGATCCAACAAATTACTATCCGCTGCTTTTTATGCTTCATGGCTGGAGCGGAAACTACGCGCAATGGAGCGAGATAACTGATTTACAAAAATATGCCGATGATTATAATTTCATTATTGCATGCCCTGATGGGTTCTATGATTCCTGGTATTTGAACAGTACTGTTAAAACTAATATACAATTTGAAAAATTCTTCTTTGATAATCTCGTTCCTGAAATTTTTAACAGGTATAAAATTTCTAAAGAAAATATTTTTATTACTGGTTTAAGTATGGGCGGGCACGGCGCAATTACTTTGTTTCTTAAGCATCCTGATTTTTTTAATAGCGGTGGCAGTACAAGCGGAATTCTCAATATCACCCAATTTCCTAAAAAATGGGGAATTGAAAATATGATTGGTGAAATGAATGATAATTTATCAGTTTGGCAGAATAATTCAGCAGTTCATATTCTGGCAAAGATTGAAAAATTTAATCATGACATAATTGTGGATTGCGGTACGCAGGATTTTGCTTTAAAAGTGAATGAAGAATTTTATGAAACATGTAAAACGAAAGGTGTCAGGATAAAATTCATAGCTCAACCAGGAAATCATTCACGCCAATACTGGAAAAAATCAATCGATGAACATTTCAGATTCTTTAATGAATTAATTAAATAAGTATTTTTAACGGTTACCGCTTGCAGCAGAATATTACCACAACTGTGTTTTTGCTGCCGATAAAAAAATAGATTAAGCCAGTATATTTCATTCTCATTATTATTGCAGCAGCAAAATAAAGGAAAACCATGAACAAAAAACTTTATCGTTCTGTTAGGGACAAAATGATAGGCGGAGTTGCCGGCGGATTGGCAAACTATTTTGAAATCGATCCAACTATTGTTCGTGTGCTTTTTGTTGTTAGTCTTTTTGCAGGCGGGGCTGGTGTACTGGCTTATCTTATACTCTGGGTCGTAATTCCGGAAGAACCTTATGTTGTAACGCCGCCAAATACTCAGACTGAAGAAGCCGCAAACCAAGCTGAACCGGTTGATCCCGTAAAATATTATGGTGAAAAAATTGAAAGCCAGAAGCAAAAAAGATCATTGGTTGGCGGTATAATTTTAATCGTAATCGGTTTGTTTTTTCTTGCAGATGAATTATTTCCCCATGTTGATTTTGGTGATATGCTTTCAGTTGTATTGATAATAACTGGTGTTATATTATTAATCAACGCAGTAAAAAAATAACAGGATTTTAATATGAAAAATAAACATGTTTTTTGGGGTGTGTTATTAATATCTCTCGGTTTGCTGATTTTAATTAATAATCTTACTCCATATGATTTCTATTATACTGATGTAATAAAACTCTGGCCGGTGGTTTTAATTCTTTGGGGGATTTCGATGATGATACGACAGCCTGCGGTGCGTACATTTTTAGTTGCAATAACTGCTGTTGCGCTTGCGTTTGCAGGATATTCAACCTATAAAGCCGGATTTAGATTCACAGAGCATAATTTTTTCTTCAGTTATTCTGATGATGAGGATTTTGATGAATCAGATTATGAGGTTAAAAATTTTAATGAGGAATTTTCTGACCAGCAGCGCGCAGTTCTGAATTTTGATGCCGGAGCCGGATCTTTTTCTTTTGGTAAATCAGATTCATATCTTTTTTCAGCAGAAGCAAAAGGTGCAGGAAATAACTATACTCTCGATCGTTCAAACAATGGAAATAAATCCACTATAGATTTTATTATGCATCGTAAAAGATTTTCTTTCAGAGAAGGAAAAAGCAGAAATGAAGTTAAAATGAATTTACATTCATCTCCTGTTTGGGATATAAATCTAAACGTTGGTGCTGCTTCACTCGATCTCGACTTCTCCTCAATCAAAGTAAACAGACTTAAAATTGAAATGGGTGCTGCATCACTCAATGCAAAACTCGGTGAACCGGAAACTGAAACTCACTTTATAATTGATGCCGGTGTTTCCTCCATTGATATTGCAATTCCTGAAAATGTTGGTTGTGAAATAAAAGCTGATGTAAGTTTATCCACTAAGAATTTTGAAGGCTTTAGTGAAGTAAGAGATGATGTTTACCAGACAGAAAATTTTGCCCGCTCCGGAAAGAAAATTTATATTGAATTGGATACGGGCGTTTCATCAATCAATGTAAAGAGAACATCTAACTGGTAAATTTTTATTTAATATTTTATCAGTTAGTACAATGTGCTTCAATCTGCCTGATTTGTGTAATCAGATTGCTGAATATAAAATTTTACATCCGGCAATCTGATAATGTGCAAATCCTTTAATTCTTACGGAATGTATGAACCATTCACATCTCCAGCAGCAATTGATTTTATTTGTAATTCTATGTTGCTGCCATCAATTATCACCTCTTTGGAGGCAGGTTCAAAAATCCAATCGGGAATATCAAACTTATCAATTTTTCCGGCATACCTTGAAACGATTAACAGAGCATCAGTAGCGTTAATTGTTCCGCTGTTATTAACATCAGCCGCCTTCATTTGAAGAGAATCCAGTTGAGTTAATTTTGAAAAGTATCTTAAGGTCTCCAGAGCATCTGTTGCATTAACTCCGCCCCAGCTTCCATCTTTTGAAATTTTTATTGTATAATTTCCTTCACCCAATTCAGCAAAAGAAAAATTTCCATTATTATCAGTTAAGGAATTTTTCTTAGTGTTATCCGGTTTTTCAAGCTGAATATTAACATTTGAAACTGCGGAGTTTTGTGAATTATTGTAAATAACTTTTCCTGATATTGAGTACAAAACTTCCGGTGCACCATTTTTCAATGTAACAGTACCTCCATCTGGAATTACTTCCACACGAACTATTCTTTTTCCATTCTTTGTGAAAGTAGAAACAGATTGATTTTTTTCTCCCTGTGTAAACACAACTTCATTCCAATCAGAAGGAACAGTTATATCAACTGTGAGCGGATAATTATATATTTCATCCTGTAAATCATCAGTTACGCTAATTTTAATTTCTTTTCCATTTGATGATATAACCGATGCTTTAAAACTATCTCTCTCGCGTGCATATTTCATTACGTTTGCAATTGTTTCAACCCAGATATATCCGCCGTCTGATTTGTTTTTCATCCACAAACTAATATCATTCAGCCATTCTCTGGTCATTGGATACCATGAGCCATCTTGTATTTCCTTATTCAATTGAGAAAAAGGAACAACCTTATGCGCCATTAAATTCATCCATTTGCCGCTGTTTATAAGATCATTAACCTGTGATTTCAACAATTCAAGCTCATCAGCATCACTGTGTGTTGAATTGCGCGGCAGATTAAAAAGCATTTCATTGCAGGTTAATTTGAATGATTGTTTATATGTTGGAGAAGCAGAATTTGGATCAGGACCATCGGCTCTTGCCATTTCAAAAAATTCTTCAGCTATAGATAAAATTTGTGAATTGTATTCTGCAAATGGATAAGCCAAATCAATACATGGCTGACCGATTTCTTGTTCAATTCTAAGTTTGGATTGGTACATCTCATATCTGATTGTACCGGGAGTGTTAATATTTCCCGCAGTCATTTGAATCAAATGTTTGTGAGTAACCGTATGCGCTCCCATTTCATGCCCTTCAGCTGCCATTTGCCTGAATTGATTCCACGTACCATAACCATCTCCATATTCACGATCATCAAGCATGCCGGTTGTAAGATAAAAAGTTCCTTTAAAACCATATTGGTTTAAAACTTCCCGCGCATGTAAGTAGTGAGATTCAAATGCATCATCAAATGAAAAAGAAAAAGCTGCGTTTTTATCGTCCTTCCATTTTTTTACTGAAACTTCTCCAATTTGCTGTGAAAATAAATATTGGGTACATAAAATTATAATTAAAAAGACGCCGGAAAATCTGCAAAAATTCATAATGCTCCATAATTTCTGATTTAATGTGAGATTCAAATATTAGATTGAAACATTATTAAGATGTTAAAACCCTTTATAAGAACTCATATTGAAAGTTTTTTAAATAATTCATCCTGATAGATTCAAATTGCAAGCCAAACTATCTGGAGTTTTTTTTGCGGCGGGATTTTTTTATTGGTGGTTTCCAGAGATGCTTTTCTAAATTAACAAAACCTTCAGGAGTAAATTCAACTCCTTCCGAACGAAGCAGATCTTCCATCAGATCATAACTGCCAAAGTGCATTCTGCCTGTTAAAGCGCCGAATCTGTTTACTACTCTGTGGCACGGGAGTCCCGATTCTTTAGCACCATTTAAAGCCCAGCCAACTGTTCGTGCAGATGACCTGATTCCACATGCTTCAGCAATATCTCCGTATGTTGCTACTTTTCCAAAAGGAATTTGAGCTACTACTTCATAAACTTTGGCAAAAAAATCTTTTTTCTTTTTTGATTTTGAATTCATATTTAAACTGTGATTAAACCATTATTCAAATATATTTATGTTAAATATCTTTTAACAAAAACGAAATTGAAATATGTTCTCAAAATTCAAGCTGATTAAAACATGGTTTAAAGAATATTCCAGGCGATGCCCGCGTAAAATATATTTCACAATAGATGATCCTCCCTTTTTGATAATTGGTCATAGAGGTGCACCATACAAAGAGCCTGAAAATACATTTCCTTCCTTTAACCGCGCACTTGAAGAAGGTGCTAACGGGCTTGAAATTGATTTATCATTAACTAAGGATGGGCATGTTATAATCTGGCATGATTGGGATCCGAATGATACAACTGCACTTCTGCGTGAAGCAGGATTTGAACCCTGGGTCAGATACAAGCCTCATCCACCATCTATTTTGAGCGGCTTCCGAAAAGCTGTTAATCTTCTTTTACTTGATGAGGTAAGAGCTAATTTTGATTATAAAGAAAGGAAAAGCAGAAATCCCAAAACTGCTAATGCTCATATTCCAACATTGGAAGAATTCTTTGAATGGGCGGCTGATAAAAACCGGCTTCAATTTGTTTTCTTTGATAATAAAGCACCGGAAGCAGATAAAGGCTGTGCAGTGGAAATTTTAGATCGATTGAAGGAGTTGAAGGAAAAATATAATCCTCATTTTAAAATTATAATTGAAACAACTTACATCGAATGTTTTAATGAAATGAAAAAAAATCATCCTGATTTTTCTTTCAGCCTGGATATTGAATCACCTGCCGGAATTATTTTTGAACCTGAAGATTACAGCGCATTAAATGCTGCACTAAAAAATAATAATAATTTTGCGGTGGGATTAAGACCAAGAAAAATTACAATTGCTAACTGGACCACCTTCAGAAGAATAATGATGCTGGATGCTGATAAACTAAGATCACTCCGCAAAAAAAATACTGATTTAGATATTAAACTTATTGCCGCAACTGTAAGCAAGCGGAAAGAGTTAAGATGTCTTGTAAGACTCGGCGTGGATGGCATTCAAACTGATTTCCCGGGAAGGTTAAAAAAAATAGCAGAGCATTACAAAAGAAAAATTTCCACTCCCGAAATAAGTGATAAAGTTGCAGTGTGAAAAATTGATAAACAATATCGAATTGACGAATTGAAAAGACGATTAAAATCACTGAATAATTTATTTATGATTTCAGTTCAACTATTCGTCAATTCGATAGTTCATTCCTACTTTAACAGCAGTAATTTTTTTGTGAGCGTAAATCCTTCCGCGTTGAAACTATAGAAGTACACTCCACTTGCCAAATTATGATTTTGATCATCTGCATTAAATACAACTGAATAAATTCCGCTTTCTTTTACTTCATTAACAAGCTCCGCTACTTCCCTGCCGAGTGCATCAAATACTTTCAATGTAACTTTTGATCTTTGCGGTACTGAATAACGAATTATTGTTGAAGGATTGAAAGGATTTGGATAATTCTGATATAAAGAAAATCCCGAAACGGTTAATTGAGTTTCTTCAACATCAGTAACGGTGCTGTTGTAAACTAATCCATCAAAATAAATTTCACTGCTGTCAGCTCCATCAGGATTTTTCCGCAGCAGAAGTGAAAAATATTGATCAGCAGAAATTTGCGGCAAAAGAACCTG
>Ga0079224_100009196_pt1 | contig 13444 bp, 12 predicted proteins | sample Stecom2015_FD_80414 | JGI IMG/M metagenome (GOLD analysis project Ga0079224, IMG submission 80414) | Agricultural soil microbial communities from Utah to study Nitrogen management - Steer compost 2015 | ecosystem: Environmental > Terrestrial > Soil > Agricultural land | place: USA: Utah... | reverse complement strand
CTGGAGGTCCCGGCAATGGTGCCCCCTTGGGGGGTGGCCTGGCCGATCAGTACCCCGTTGGGCCTCATGCTCTCCACGACCTTTGATTCGGCATTATAGGCAATGATGCTCCTGACATGGGGGATCATTTCCCCCATCTCTTCCTGATCATCACTGGCCCTTACGGAATTCACCTCCACCAAGCCCAGGGATTTGGAAGGTACGATGAAGCCGGGGTATACGTGTTTGCCGCTGGCATCGATCACTTGACCTTTATTGGCCGAGGAATTGGCCGCGCCCACATAGGTTAATTTGCCCTGTTCAAAGACGATCAGGGAATTCTCCAGGACCTGGCCGTTGCCCAAATGTGCCGTGGCACCCTGTATGGATATAGCCCCGGACTGTGCGGGGGCAGGGGTCTGCTGTGCGCTTAACGAAACCCCTAAAACGATTGCTATGGTTAATAATATGTTTTTCATGCTATGGTTTTTAAAGGGTTTCACATTCAAATTCAGGTTTCTTGTTCTGGACCGGCTTCTGGGTCTTTCCGCCATTTTTCTTGACGTTCAGCATCATGCCGATCAGTTTGTTCCGCTCCCTTTTAATGGCTTCCCCTTGGACCCTGTCCTTCTCCAGGTCAAAATAGACCCGGCCTTCGATCATGGTTTTTTCAGCCTTGGCCTGTACCGATAGGGGATGGTCGCTCCAAAGGACCAGGTCGGCGTCCTTGCCCTGGGCAATGCTGCCCACCCTGTCGTCCAAGTGCAGGAGTTTGGCCGGATTTAGGGTGACCATCTTCCAGGCTTCGATTTCGGACACGCCGCCGTATTTCACGGTCTTGCCGGCTTCCTGGTTCAACCTCCTGGACATTTCGGCATCATCGCTGTTCAGGGCCACGGTGACCCCTTGGCTGGCCATGATCGAGGCATTGTAGGGAATGGCATCGTTCACCTCGAACTTATAGGACCACCAGTCACTGAAGGTGGAGCCGCCCACGCCGTGTTCGGCCATCTTGTCGGCTACTTTATATCCCTCCAAAATGTGGGTAAGGGTATTGAGGCGGAAATTGAATTTTTCGGCCACTTTCATCATCATGTTGATCTCGCTCTGTACATAGGAGTGGCAGCTGATGAAACGTTCCCCGCGCAGGATCTCGGCGAGGGTCTCCATTTCCTCGTCAAATCGGAAGGGCTGTCCGCTCTTCTTTTTGGCGTCATATTCTTTGGCCCGTTGAAAATTGTCGATAAAGACCTGTTCCACACCCATGCGGGATTGTGGGAAGCGGGAAAAACTGTTCCAGTTGGACTGCTTGACGTTTTCCCCCAGGGCAAACTTGATGAACTTGGGCGCTCCCGGGAATAGAAGGCCTTTGGCATTTTCGCCCCATTTCAACCTGAGGATGGCCGATTGGCCCCCAATGGGGTTGGCCGATCCGTGTAGGAGTTGGACCGTGGTGACACCCCCGGCCAGGTTCCTGTAGATGTTGATGTCCGAAGGGTCCACCACATCCCCCATCCGCACCTCTGCGGAGGAGTTGTGGCCCCCTTCATTGATGGAGAGCGCCGCGATATGGGTATGTTCATCGATGATCCCGGCCGTGAGGTGTTTTCCAGTGGCGTCCACCACGGAGGCCCCGGAGGCCCCCAGGTCCTTGCCCACTTTGGCGATCTTGCCGTTTTTGACCAGAACGTCGGTGTTTTCAAGAATGGCCTCCCCGGTCCATACCGTGGCATTCTTGAACAATAGGTCCCTTTGTCCGGGCTTTTCGCTGTACCCATGGCCCACATTGGGATAGGTCAGGGACAGGAGCTCTGGTTTTCCGGTGGTTTTCTCCTTGGCCTTTTCCTGAAAATCGGCCGTTTTGGTCAAGCGGGCCGATGTCTCGTCCCCGCCGGGCAGTACCACTTTGGTGGTCAGGGTCTTGGCGCCGGGGACCACTTGGGAGATCAGGCGGTAGGAGCCTTCCCCGTCCTCCGAAAAGGCAAGGTTCAGCCAGTTGTCCGAATACTCCATTTTGGATTCCAGGGTTTCATCGCCCTTTTTCAGTTCCAATTTGGGCTTGTCCACTGAACCGCTCAGGGATACGGCATAGGTCGTCCCCTTTATATCCAGGTCATAGTCGCCACGGATGTCCACCAGGTCCCGGGACTGTAGGATGTCCCTTTGGCCCTGCACCCAATTTTCATATAGGATGGTCCCGGGTTCGAACAGCTCCCCGGAGGTGATCAGAAAGTTGGCCTGGCTCCCTGGTTTTAGTGATCCCAACTGGTCCGACATGCCCAGCATTTGAGCCGGGACTGTGGTCAGGGCCTCCAGGGCCTTGGTTTTTGAAAGTCCATGGGCAAAGGCCTTTTCCAGCCTGTCCTTCAAATCCCCAGGGGATTTCAGGCCATGCAGGGTGATGGAGAATTCCACTCCGTTCTCGGCCAAGACCCTTGGGTTGCTCGGGGCCAGGTTCCAATGCCTCATATCTTCCAGGGAAACATACTGTGCCTGGTAAGGATTGGACACGTCATAGGCTTCGGGGAAGTTAAGGGGGAGGATCAGTGGGGCGTTGGTGGCCTTGATATCCTCGATCCGTTCGTATTCGTCCCCGCCGGCCAAAATGGTGTATTGGATCCCGAAAAGATCCCCTATGCCATCGGCGCGCAGCACATTGCCGTTGTCCCCGGCAGCAAAGATCTGGGACATCCCCTGATTGGCGATCAGGGCCTCCAAGGAACGGTCCTTGGTCTTTACATTGCCCTTGGCGTACCAGGCCATATCGTGGTAGACCTGTCGCATCAGGGCCATGGAGCCCATCAGTGAGCTGGGATAGGATTGTCTTTTCTCCACGCTTTTCTCAAACGAAAAATATTGGGCCGAACGGTCCGAAAGAATCCTTTGGGCCTCGGTGCCCCCATCGCTAAGTGCCACCAAAAGACCGGTCCCCCGGGCGATTCCGTCCAGTTTATGGGTGTTCACGGCCCCGAACCCGGCCTTTCTGAGCTCCTCGGCCTTTTTGTCGTCATAGGAAAAATCATCCAAGGCGTTCTGCTCCGGCATGATGTGGTCGTTCCAGTAGTAACCTTCCCGTTCGGGTTCGTACTGGGCGGACCTTCCACCACCGCTGGGCCTTTTGGCCGGCGCAATCCCAAAGTTTGAGAAAACGTCCACAAAGGAAGGATAGATAGACTTTCCGGCAAGGTCCTCAACCACGGCATTCTTGGGAAGGCTCACCGATCGGCCCACCTGTACCACCTTGCCGTCCTGGATCAAGAGGGTCCCCTTTTCGATGACCTGTCCGGGGCTGGCATAGATCTTGGCATTGATCAGGGCGGTGTAATTGTCGTTTTTTGATTTTACCCCGGAATTCGTGGGGAAATACTCCTGTGCAAACAGGCTTAGGCCGCCCAAAAGAAAGGACAGCAGCATGAGTTTGAGTTTCATAGTTCAGGTTATTGAGTTGAATTAGTGGTTTTAAATATAGGGTTTGTCCACCATAATTACAATTCCCCGAGCTCTCCTTGCCGTTGTTTTTGATGGTTTATGATCAGACCGACCACGGCGTTGTAGCTTTTTATCCCGTCCTTTTGGTTGTTCACCTTTAAAAAAGTGTTGAACACGGCCTTGAAGAAGGGCTCCAGGGGATTTTCAAATTTTTCCCAAAAAAACCTCAATTCCGCATAATTTTTTCGCACCCCGGGACTGAGCGAGGCCAAAATCCTTTCATATTCGATCCGGTCCCTTTGGTAAAGATCCCCTAGGCAATAGCCCAGGGCATGGGTCTGGGCCGAATAGTTGAAATAAGGATCCTGGCTCTTGGAGGTGACCAAGAAACCGATGAAATTGGTGGCGTCCTCGGCCGAATAGCCCAATTGGTGGCCCACCTCATGGGCACTGATCGAGGGCAGGCGGAACAGGGGAACCCTGCCATTTGCCTGGGCCTCGTTGGTGAAGGGGTTGAGGTAGCCCGAATAGCCCATATAGGTCAGGGCAAGGCTGTAGAGAGAGGATTTGATACTGGGGGAGCTGTAGGTGAAAAATGGGTTTTCCCGGGCCAGCTCCCCAAAGGCGCTATCCGTCAATTTATAGATTTCGGCCCTGGTATAGGGAATCCGTACCGGGGAAAGACTGTCCCCGGCGATCTCTCCTTGGAGCCGGTTCGCACCTTCGGCCAATTGTTGGGTGAATTCCACCAACTCCCCCAGGGTATACTCCCGTTGGATCCCAAACTTCCAGGTGATCGGCTGTCGGTAATAGTTCAGCCCCCAGCAGAGATGGAACAGGAAATAGGCCAGGGAGAGGACCGCAAGAATGTTTTTCAGAAAAGGGAGGGGTCTTTTGGGAATAGATCTCCCGAACCTGTACAGGTAGCGCAGGGCCAAAAAGGCGAGCAGGGTGTACAATAGGTCCCCCACCGAGAACGGAATCCAGCCCAACAAGACCCTGAGGCCCTTGGAGATCAAGGGATAAAGGCCGTTGCTGTAGTGGTCCTCCACCCATTGGGGGTGGCCCCCCAGCCAAAGGACCAACAGGATCTGCAGGGGCAGGGCGACAGCCAGGACTGTTTTGGTTCTATTTCCCATGGATATGCTAAAAACACGGGCCAAGGGCCCGGGACAAACTTAAAAAGCCGCACGGTAAAGTACGGCTTTTTAATACTTTTTCTGGGATGGCCTACTGTATCCCCACCACTTCCAGGTCGAAGACCAGGGTGGAGCCACCGGGGATGGGCCCATAATCGTTGTCCCCATACCCCAGGTGGGGCGGGATGAACAAACGGAGCTTGTCCCCGACCTTCATGGTCAAAAGGCCCTCGCGGAACCCGGCTGCCAAACGGGCATCGGGACTGTAGTCCATGGGGATCGGGGCATATCCCCCCTGGTCCCTTCGTCCCGCGTTGAGTTGGTTGAACCGCTCGGCGATCTCCTGGATATTGCTGTCGAAGAGTTCCCCTGTGGACAGCCAACCGGCATAGTTGACCAATACACTCTGTCCAATTTTGGGTGTTTCTCCCTCGCCCTCGTCCAATTTGAATATCTTCAGGCCGGAAGGGGTTTCCTCGGCCTTTGCCATTTGATCGGCAAATTCCTTGGCCAGTTCCTCCTTCATTTTTTGGAAGGCGGCATCGGCTACTTTTTCCTGCTCAAAATAGTCCCCCAGGACCTTCACGGCATCAAAGGCCTTGGCCTGTTTGCCATTTCTGATAATGTCCACCTTGTTCATGACCACGTCCACCACGGGCTTGTCCCCGGGGCCCGTTTCCACATTGGCTATGGTATCGACCACCTCCAGGCCTTCGACCACTTCCCCGAACACGGTATGTTTGCCATCCAGCCATGGGGTCTCCTTATGGGTGATGAAAAATTGGCTGCTATTGGTCTTGGGGCCACGGTTGGCCATGGAAAGGATCCCTTTTTTGGAGTGGGACAGGGAATCGACGATCTCATCCTTGAAGGTATATCCGATACTGCCGCTGCCGCTACCCGATGGATCCCCGCCCTGGATCATAAAATCCTTGATCACCCGGTGAAAAATGACCCCATCGTATAATTTTTTGTCCTTGTACTCCTCACTGACAAAGGGGTTGTTCCCCTCGGCCAAGGATACAAAATTCGCCACGGTGACCGGGGTCCTTTCATATTCCAATTTTATGATGATATCCCCTTGGGTGGTCTGTATATCGGCATAGATACCGTCTGCGAGCTCGGCATATTTACCGGTTTTGCACCCCCAGAAAAGTAGGGTCAACACACTTAGGATGCTCAATGTTTGTTTCATGTTCTAGGATTTAGTTTAAACTGTCTTTATGGATGATGATGGTATGGAGCTCCACAGAGGCCTTAAGGGGCGTCAGGGGGGCTATGGCCTTGTTGTCCCCTTGGTATCCATAGCCTTGGTTGGAAGGGAACAAAAAGGTTGCTTTTTCTTGGATGTTCAATAATTTGACCGCGGTCTGTAGGCCTGGGAACAGCTGTTGTTTGTCCACCATATGGGAGATCGGACCCAATTCTCCCGCACCGTAAATGGTATCCCCGGAGAGGGTCATCAAAGTGTAGGTGAACAGGATCTGGTCCCCTTCCCTGGGCAGGTAACGGGCCGTGTCGTTTTCCTTCTCGAAATAATACCAATAACCATTGGGGCTGGCCATGTACCGGTGGGCGGTGTCCCTTTTGACGATCTCCCGGATAATCTGCTCCTCCTTGGCCAACAAAATTTTGTTGCGTTCAATGGACTCTTTATAAAAACTACCGGATTTGACCTCAACCGGTTTTCTTGGCTCAGGGCCCTTGCAGCTGGCCAGGGCCAATAGTAGGATAATCGATAGGACAGTCCTCATGGGTTCAATTGGTTTTTATGGGATTCCAGGATGTCCTTGAACCTTTTCACGGTCTCTTCCATGCCCAAATCGCTGCGTCCCCCGGCGGCATTGGTGTGCCCGCCACCATGAAAATATTCCCTGGCAAAATCGTTCACCGAAAAATCCCCCGTGGATCTTAGGGAGATTTTGATGATGCCCTCTTCGCGGTTCTCGATAAAGATAAGGGCCAGGACCACATCCTCTATATTGAGGCCATAGTTCACAAAGCCCTCGGTATCCCCTTTCTTGTAATCATGGGCGTCCAGTTCCTCTTGGCTCAAGGTGATGTAGGCCGTGCGATATTGGGGAAGGATGTGTAGATTGGAAAGGGCCTGTCCCAACAACTGGATCCGGGCGGGCGAATTGGTGTCATAGACACGCCTGTGGATCTCCATATTATCGGCCCCACGGTCGATGAGTTCGGCCACCACCCGGTGGGTGCGGCTGGTGGTCGACCTGTATTTGAAGGAACCCGTATCGGTCATGATCCCCGTATACAGGTTGGTGGCGATCTCCTTGTCGATGGAATCGGCCCCTCCCATGGATTCGATGAAATTGTGGACCATTTCACAGGTGGAGCTCATGGAGGTGTCCGAATAGGTGACCTTTGCATAGGTCCCCGGCTGTTGGTGGTGGTCGATCATGATGAAATCCGCATGGGCCATGCGCAGGGCATCCTCCATCTGGCCCACCCTGGAAAGGTCGTTGAAGTCCAAGGTAAAGATCACCGTGGCTTCCTGCAAAAGGCGCTGGGCCCTTTGGGTCTCCCATTCAAAATTGATGATATCCCCATTGCCCGGCATCCATTTAAGGAATTTGGGATGGTCATTGGGGGCTATGATATGTACCTGTTGCCCTTTCCCCCTTAAAAACCCATAGAGGGCCAAGGTGGAACCAATGGCGTCCCCGTCCGGGTTCTTGTGCGGAACGATCACAATCTTTTGGGCCTTGGAAAAAATCGACTTGACGGTAGCGATATCCACTGAATTCATGCGGCCAAATATACAATATTATACGAAAGTGCTAGGGAGCCCATTCTTATTTTTGGCTCCAGGGACCTTACCCATCCGAATTTTTTTAGGGTCAAGGGAACCCGGTCCTTTTCTGCGGGGAGCGCTCTTGGACAAAGACCATGGGATGGACGGACCTGGGTTCAAAATAGCCAATGTTCCGGTCCCTTGCCGCGTGGAATCCCCAAAAAGCGGGGCCCGGGACCCATTGGACCCCGATCAAGGCTTGTGGATTCCCTTAAAAACCGTACTTTTGCGCAAAATTTGAACAATGACCGGAAACAGAACATTTACCATGATCAAACCGGATGCCGTTGAAAACGGATATATAGGTGCCATTCTGGACAAGATAACGGCCGCGGGCTTTAAGATCGTTGCCATGAAGTATACCCAGCTGAGCAAGCGGGACGCTGAGGAATTCTATGCGATCCACAACCAGCGGCCCTTCTTTGGGGAATTGGTGGAATTCATGACCCGCGGGCCCATCGTTTCGGCCATCCTGGAAAAGGACAATGCCGTGGAGGATTTCCGAGCTTTGGTCGGGGCCACCAATCCGGCCGAGGCCGCCGAGGGGACCATCAGAAAACTCTATGCCGCCAGCATCGGGGAGAATGCCATCCACGGATCGGACAGTGACGAGAATGCCGCCATTGAGGGGGCCTTCCACTTTTCCGGCCGGGAAATATTCTAAGGGAAGACCCCGGGGATCGAAATCAAAAGGGAAGCTGTTCCAGGACTAGGGACGGCTTCCCTTTTTTGGTGTCGGGCGCATCGTTCAGCGGAGCACCAGTTTTTTGACCACTTCCCTGCCCAGTTCCTCGTTGATCATGGCAATGATCTTGGTCTTTCCCAGGCTGAGTTCCTCCCGAAGGACGGAGGAGGACAGCGATACGTAGAGGGTGTCGTTTTTGAGTTCCACGGCCCGGGTGTAACTATTCACCCCATTTCCCATGAGCTGGGTCCAGGCCTGGCGTGCGTCCACCTGGTCCATACCTTTTTGCAGGCTGTTTTCCTTGATGAAGTTCCCCAAAAGATCTCCCAAGGGCAGGTGGTCGTTGTTCCTTTTGGCCATTACTGTGGGATATTGATGGGTTCGAACCGTTTATAGGTATAGAGGATACCCTCGCCGTTGCGTACCGAGAAGGAGAGGGAATCCAGGGAAACCAAGGTTTCCTCCCAAGAGCCGGGGCCTTTTTTGTACTGGATCAAAAATTCCCCCAGCTTATTGTCCAAATGAAAATACTCCGTGTCCTGGGATGTGGTATATGTTCCACCCAAGCTGGGCCGCATCTTTTTTCGAAAGCCCTCGCCATTTTCCAGGGAGATGAAATCGATGGTCGGGTTCAGGGTATATTCCTTGGTGGAACCGTCCGGAAATTCCACCTGTTGGATCTCCCAGTATCCATTGAGAAAATGCAGCTCCGCCTGGTCCACCATCTTGTTCGAACAGCCCAGGAGAAGAAGAAAGGCCAAAAATTTGGGAAATGCTCTCATCTGGCCTACAAGTTAAAGATTTTATAGCTCTGGTGGAAGTTCTTGACCACATTTTCAGTGCGCTCCCTATGGGTGTCACTGATAAAGATCTGTCCAAAATTGTCCTTTTTCACCAGGCCCACCAATTGGGAAACCCTATTTTCATCCAATTTGTCGAAGATGTCGTCCAGTAGTAAAATGGGGGTGGTCCCGGCCAGCTCCTTGATAAAGTGGAACTGTGCCAATTTCAGGGCGATCAAAAAGGACTTTTGTTGCCCCTGGCTGCCGAATTTTTTCATGGGGTGCCCGGCTATGGTGAAATCCAGATCGTCCTTGTGGGTTCCCGCCGAGGTGTATTGCAGCATCCGGTCCCGATCCAGTTGGGCCTCCAACAGGGACAGCAGCCCTTGGTCCATGAGTTGGCTCTGGTAGGAGAGCGAGACCCCTTCGTCCCGCTCTGAGATATTGCCGTACTGCTGTTGGAAAATGGGGACAAAGGAAGCCATGAAGGCCTTTCGTTTGTCGTGGATCCGCGTCCCCAGGCCATGCAATTGTTCGTTGTATATCGATAGGGTACCCTTGTCGAAGGTATGGTTGGCGACAAAGTACTTCAGGAGCGAATTCCTTTGGGCCAGTACCCTGTTATAATCGATCAGGTCCGACAGATAGCCCCTGTCCGATTGGGAGATCACCCCGTCCATGAACTTCCTGCGGGTCTCACTGCCCTCCAAGATCAGGTCCCTGTCCGCAGGGGAAACGATCACCAGGGGAAGGAAACCGATATGCTCTGAAAAACGTTCATAGGGTTTGTCGTTGCGCTTGATGACCTTTTTGTTCCCCTTCTTGTAGCTGCAGATGATTTTTTCCTGGCGCCCCTCTTTTTCAAATTCCCCCTCGATCACAAAAAAATCCGTCCCGTGCCGGATGTTCTGGGTACTGATCGGATTGAAATAGCTCCTGCCCGAACAAAGGTGGTAAATGGCGTCAAGGATATTGGTCTTCCCTACGCCGTTGTTGCCCACAAGGCAATTGATCACCGGGTCGAACCCCATGTCCTTGGAATCAAAATTTTTGTAATTAACTAGAGATAAATATTTTAAAAACATAAAATCTTTGAGAAACTAAATGCTGCCCATGGCCAGGCATTGATTTTGGGATTTCAAAAATAAAGAATTAAATGCCGTAAAGTTTTGGATAAAACCTTTATTTTTGCGCGACCAAAATATTGAGGATGGCAACATATAAAAAGAGGGGCAGTAAACCGAAGAACAAAGCCGAGGAAGAGCTATTGGCGGCAAAGGACAGTACAACGGCCGAGGTATTCAGCAGTTTGGACGCCGGGGCCTCAAGGACCGAGGCATGGGTACAGAAGAACCAAAAATATATTTTGGGGGTCATCGGTGTGGTGGCCGTGGGGGTGTTGGCCTATCTGGGCTACAGTCAGTTTGTCCAAAAACCCAAGGAGGCCTCGGCGGCCAACGAACTTTTTTATCCACAACAATATTTTGACAGGGCCTTGGAAGCGGAAGTGGAAAAGGATTCCCTGTTCACCTTGGCACTCAACGGAGCCGAGGGCAAATACGGCTTCCTTGATATCATAGAGGAATACAAGGGGACCAAGGCGGCCAATCTGGCCAAATACTCTGCTGGGATGACCTACCTCAACCTGCGGGAATACGATAAGGCCATAACCCAGTTGGAGAGCTTTTCCGCCAAGGACGATGTCCTGGGCGCCATGGCCAAGGGGAGCATTGGGGATGCCTTTGCGCAATTGAACCAACCCAAGGATGCCCTGGAGTATTACGGGAAGGCAATAGACCACAGTGACAATGAGTTCACGGCCCCCAGATATCTGTACAAGGCCGCCGTCCTGGCCCTGGAAATGGACAATAGGGACAAGGCTTTGGGGTATTTCGAGCGGATCAAGGAGGATTATCCAAATTCACAGGAGGCCAGCGGCATCGATGCCCTGATCGGGCTGGCACAAAATTGAGCCATGGCCACAGAGAACAAGAACCTTTCCCATTACGATAAGGACAAGATCCCAAATGCGAAGGACCTTCGGTTTGGGATCGTTGTTTCCCAGTGGAACCTGGAAATCACCGGCGCCCTGCACCAAGGGGCCAAGGATGCCCTGATGGATTGTGGGGCCCAGCCATCGAATGTCCTGAGCTGGAAGGTGCCCGGAAGTTTTGAGCTCATCCACGGTTGCAAGCGGATGTTGGAGACCCAAAAAGTGGATGCCGTCATTGCCGTTGGCAGTGTCATCCGGGGCGAGACCAGCCATTTTGATTACGTATGCACCGCCACTGCCCTGGGTATCAAGGACCTGAATCTAGCCTATGGGATCCCGGTCATTTTTTGTGTGTTGACCGACGATACCCTGCAACAGGCCAAGGACCGCAGTGGGGGGCGGCACGGGAACAAGGGGGCCGAGGCCGCTGTGGCCGCCATTGAAATGGCCGTATTGGGAAAATAGGGCCGAAATTCCCCACAGAAGGTTTGGATCATCCCATTTTCATGGCCTAAGGCCGTACAATATCCTTAACATTTTTTAGGAGCGGCTTCCCGGGCATTTTTTGTAATTTGAGTACCTTTGGGGAGATACGGAGATGGAAGCCATGAAAAATCCACTGAAACTCAGAAAAAACAGGTCTTTTGACTATAACCCCCGGTACTATAAGGGGGAGGGCAACCCGTATAATATAGAACACAAACTGGATAAATTTCGAAGTACTGTACAGACACAAAGGGGGCTGAAGAACAAATTGAACACGGCCATGGCCGACTTGAAGACAAGTGGGGACAAGAACCAAAGGCTCAGGTTCCTGGTCATCGTCGCCATCCTGGTGCTTTTGTTCCTGTATATTATAGACTTCGAATTATCGATATTCCTGAATCCCTGATGGCTGACATCATCAAACTTTTGCCGGACCATGTTGCCAACCAGATTGCAGCAGGGGAAGTGGTACAAAGGCCGGCCTCAGTGGTCAAGGAGCTTATGGAGAATGCGATCGACGCCGGGGCCAAATCCCTGGAGCTGATCGTCAAGAACGGGGGCAAGACCCTGATTCAGGTGGTGGATGACGGGGTCGGCATGAGTCCAGGGGATGGGCTGTTGTCCTTTCAGCGCCATGCCACCTCCAAGATCTCCTCCGCCCAGGATCTGTTCCAACTCAGCACCAAGGGCTTTCGGGGAGAAGCCCTGGCCTCGATCGCCGCCATCGCCCATGTCGAAATGCAAACCCGAACCCAGGAAATGGAAGTGGGCGTACAGATCAGGGTAGAGGGGAGCAAGGTCGTTTCCCAATCCCCGGTGGCCACCCCCAAGGGCACTTCCATTTCGGTCAAGAACCTTTTTTTCAATATCCCAGCCAGACGGAATTTCCTGAAGTCGGACCCGGTGGAGCTCCGCCATATCATCGATGAGTTCCAGCGGGTCGCCCTGGTCCACCCATCCGTGGGCTTCCGTTTCCACAACAATTCCTCGGAGGTGTTCAACCTGCCCCCGGCCAAACCGAGGCAGCGGATCGTCCATGTCTTTGGCCATCGCATGGACAGCCGCTTGGTACCGGTCAGGGAAGAGACGGAGCTGGTGCGGGTCTCCGGCTTTATCTGCAAACCGGAATTCGCCAAAAAGAGCAGGGGGGAGCAGTTCTTTTTTGTCAACCAGCGCTTTATAAGGAGCCCTTACCTGCACCATGCGGTGGTCGCCGCCTTTGAGGGGCTGATCAAGGGGGACGTCCATCCCGGCTATTTTCTTTATCTGGAGGTGGACCCCTCGAGCCTGGACATCAACATACATCCCACCAAGACCGAGGTGAAGTTCGAGGATGAACACAGCCTGTATGCCATTCTGCGGTCGACCATAAAGCACAGTCTGGGGCAGTTCAATGTGGCCCCGGTGCTGGATTTTGACCACGACCCCAACCTGGACACCCCCTATGCCTTCAAGCAAAAGGGGGTGGTCCTGCCCAAGGTCACTGTGGATGTCGCTTTCAACCCCTTTAAGGAAGGCGGGGATGTCCGGGGCCCTGTATCACGCCCGGTGGCCGGATTTCAAGGAAAAGGGGCCAAGGATTGGGAAAAATTGTACGAGGTATTGGAGGAGGATGTGGACAGTGGGGATTTCAGCAGCCTACAGATCGAATCCGAACAGGAAGAACAGGGCAGCCTGGCCATGGACGATCCGGGCGACCCGTCGATGGCCACCACATTGCAGCTGCGCCGCAAGTATGTGGTGAGCACCATAAAATCCGGGCTGTTGGTCATTCATCAGAACAGGGCCCACCAACGGATACTCTTTGAAAAATATTTACGGGAGATTACCGTAAAACAGGGCCTGAGCCAACAATTATTGTTTCCTTTGGAATTGGAATTCAACAACCAAGATCTGGCGGTGCTACAGGAGATATCGGAAAGCCTCACCAACGTGGGCTTTGCCTTCGGGCCCCTGGTTGACGGGACCCTGCAGCTCACCGGGGTGCCCATGTTGATCCCCGAGAGCGTGATCGGGGAGGTCCTGGACCGATTGATCACCGATTATAGGGAATACCATGTCCCGGGGGGCATCTCCTATGCCGAGCTCGTGTCGAAGGTGTTGGCCAAGAATCGGGCTATCCGTATGGGGGAAGAGCTG
>Ga0079224_100009195_pt1 | contig 13445 bp, 15 predicted proteins | sample Stecom2015_FD_80414 | JGI IMG/M metagenome (GOLD analysis project Ga0079224, IMG submission 80414) | Agricultural soil microbial communities from Utah to study Nitrogen management - Steer compost 2015 | ecosystem: Environmental > Terrestrial > Soil > Agricultural land | place: USA: Utah... | reverse complement strand
TCTGTACCTGTTGTAGCGTCGGCACGGCCAGACTGAACCGCAGAGAACGTTGCAGGAATATCAGGGGCAGTTACAATCTGATCAGGACTTACTCCTTCTTCTTCTAAAAACCCAATTTCTGTCGTACCTTCCATTACAACTACCGTAACATCCGGATTGGCGGCTATATCTTTATAGCTTTCCAATCCCAATGGGTTTCCTGCTGGCACAATTAAGCCTTCCCCGTACTTCATTTCCGGCTCTGCAAATAGTGCATTTTCGCATCGTTCTGGCAAAATTGCCATTCCCGCAGTAATGACATCAAATTGACCTGCTTGAACGCCTGGGATTAATTGGCTAAAATCTGCTAACTTCGATTCCACCTTTTCAATTCCCAATTCTTTAAATACTGCAATGGCAATATCAACAGCCGCACCTTTAATCTCGCCATTTTCTTCGTAGGCATAAGGTTTTTCATTGGCAAAGCCAATTGTAACTGAACCTTTCTCCTGCAGTTCTGCCAGCTTGCCGCCGCCTTCACTGCTTTCTCCTCCATTACTGCTTCCCTCATCATCACTGCCGGAACCGCATGCTGCTAAGAGAATTGCAAATCCCACTACCAACAATACGAAAATTTTTTTCAATAATATTTTCCCTCCCTTTATTCCTTGTGTCACCCCTTGCTGTTTATCATCTTTATAAAAATTGAAAGCTTACCACGGCCTTTGTGCGCTGGAGCTATTTCTAAGCTAATCGGATATTCGGTTTAACAAGCAGCTCCCGCGGAAATTCAGCTAAAATTTCACATCCCGATTCCGTAACGACAAAAGATTCACTGATTTCTACCCCCATATTGTCAAGCCAAATTCCTGGAATCATATGAAATGTCATATTTGGCTGCAGTACTGTCTTATCTCCTGGTCTGAGGCTCGCAGTATGCTCTCCCCAATCCGGCGGGTAATTCAGCCCCATGGAATAGCCGATGCGATGTTCTTTTTTAATGCCGCTTTTCTCGATAACTTTTCTCCAGGTTAATTCCACCTCTTCACAAGTTATCCCCGGTTTTATTGACTGTAAAGTAGTATTGATTCCTTCTATTACGACATCTGCAATGTATTGGGTTTTCTCATCAGGGATACCTAAAATAATCGTTCTTGCAAGCGGAGAATGATATCGTTGATAGCAGCCGGCAAGCTCAATAATGACCGGATCTCCTTGTTTGAATGTATCGTCGGTCCATGTCAGATGACAGGCTGAAGTTTTTTCTCCAGTCGGAAGCAGCGGAACAATTGCCGGATAATCTCCGCCAAAGTCGTCCGTCCCAGCGATTTGCGTGTGGGCGATTGCTGCAACGGCATCTGACTGTTTTACCCCGACTTCAATATTGTCAAAGGCAGCTTGCATCGCTTTTTCGGCAATTTTTCCTGCCTTTTTAATAAATTCAATTTCTTTATCCGATTTAATAATCCTTATCCAATTCACTAAATTAGTCGCATCTTTAAATGTTGCATTCGGCAGATTTTTTGTCAGTTGAATATAGTTTTTAGCAGAAAAATAATAAGCATCGAATTCTGCTCCAATTGTTGCTTTATCCCTTTTCTTCGCTTTGATAAAATCACTTACATAATCCATCGGATGTTTGACTTCCGATTGAACATAGTCATCGGAATAAGCATATAAATGTTCTTGGTCCAGCCATGTTGTATGCAATGCCGCATTTCGGTCCTGGCCGCGGCCAATCCAGTAAGGCTGGTCTTCATCAATAAAAATTATTAACAGCTGATGTACGTAAAAGCTCCATGCGTCATAGCCGCTCAAATAATTCATGTTTGCAGGATCAGTTACTAACAGTACATCTATTCCTTCCTGGGCCATGCGCTCCTTTGTCTTAATCAACCTCTCCATGTACTCCGAATTGGGAAAAACCGCCATTTGGACCCTCCTTTCTTTTTTACAATCAAAATTTTAAAGATGATTTCTGAACAAATGCTATGTCTCTTGCCGAATGATTTTATGTATGGTTTACTAGTATATTAATTGATGAAGGGTTTTGATAACGTTTACATGACTTTTAGGCATCCCTCCCGTCAAAATTTATTTTTACAACTTGTCTTGCTGTCGATTGTCGGCATTTATTTAATAAAATAATAATTCAGAATATATTTAATGTCAATTGTTTTTTGTATCTTTTTAATTATATTTAAGCAAAAAATGGGATTACTTTAAACTCACAAGGACAATGAACTAAATTCTATCACCATTTTGTTACATTATTTTTCTGTTTATTTATAATATATTGACTTATCGTTATTTTTCATGTTTAATAAGTATAACTTGATATTGTCGACAAACGACATTAATTATTTGGAAGGGAGATAGTAAATTGACGACAAATGTAACGTCTTCTTTGAAAGAAAAGGATGAAAAATACGTTTGGCATGCGATGAGAAAGTATAATCCGGATGCAACGATGATTACGGAGAAAGCGGATGGGGTGTGGATTACGGACATTGACGGGAAAAAATATATTGATGGGCAGGCAGGTTTATGGTGTGTAAATGCAGGGTACGGACGGAAGGAATTGGCGGAAATCGCCTACAAACAGCTGATGGAAATGCCGTATTATCCATTAAGCCATAGCCATATTCCCGCCATCGAGTTAAGTGAAAAGCTGAATGAATGGCTTGGCGGAGATTACGTTATTTTTTATTCCAACAGCGGATCGGAAGCAAATGAAACAGCCTTTAAAATCGCCAGACAGTACTATCAGCAAATTGGCGAGCCAAATCGCTACAAAATTATTTCCCGCTACCGGGCTTATCATGGCAGCACGATAGCAACGATGGCGGCAGGAGGACAAAATCAGCGCTCCTACAAATATGAACCGTTGGCAACCGGCTTTTTGCACGTTTCGCCTCCAGACTGTTACCGCAGCCCTTTTCCTGATGATGGTACGTGTTGCGAGGAAGCGGCAGCAGAATTTGACCGCCTCATCAATTGGGAAATTCCGGAAACGGTTGCTGCGGTCATTATGGAACCGATTATTACCGGCGGCGGTATTTTAGTTCCCCATGACAACTATATGAAAAAAGTTCAGGAAATTTGTCAAAAGCATGGCGTTTTATTGATTTCCGACGAAGTAATCAACGGTTTTGGCCGGACCGGGAAACCTTTTGGGTTTATGAATTACGATGTACAGCCGGATATTATTACGATGGCGAAGGGAATTACAAGCGGCTATCTGCCATTATCCGCAACCGCTGTAAAACGGGAAATCTACGAAGCCTTTAAATCTGAGGAAACATATGGCCATTTCCGGCATGTAAACACCTTTGGCGGAAATCCTGCTGCCTGTGCCTTGGCAATTCGCAATTTGGAAATTATGGAAGAAGAAAAATTAATTGATAACTCACGGAACTTGGGAGACTGGCTATTAGAGGAGCTGAAGCAGCTGCTCGCCCATCCGAATGTCGGGGATGTGCGCGGAAAAGGATTGCTTGCAGGCATTGAATTTGTAAAAGATAAAGAATCGAAAGAACCGTTGGAAGAAGGAAAAGTGGCCCAAATCGTCGCAGACTGCAAAGAAAACGGTGTAATCGTCGGAAAAACGAGTGACACGGTTAACGGCTATAACAACATAATTACACTCTCACCGCCGCTTTCGATCAGTAAGGACGAATTGCAGATGGTTGTCGAAACAATCAAAAATGCAGTTGCAAAATTATAAATAAAAGGGACCGGCTATTCCGGTCCCTATTTCAGTTTAAGTTTAAAAAACGTCAACGTGTTTTCGTATATTTCATGATAAACTTGCTGCAATTCCATCTTCTTTATTAAAGCAATCATCTTCAATGATTCATGAATCATTTTCGGCTCGGTCAATTTTCCCTCAAAAAGTCCTGCAAAAGGCCATGGACCATCGGTTTCAACCATGATTTGCTCCAGCGGATAGCGGGCAGCTAAAGCTTGAATTTCCTTTTCATAGACGATATCCGGCGTAAAGGAAATATAGTAGCCGTTTTCCAGCATTCGCTCTACCGTTTTTTCGTCCCCTTTAAACCAATGAAAATGGGCTTTTCGTACGGAATGTTTTTCCAGAAGGTCACAGACGATCGATGTATCTTCATAAACAGCATGAAGAATAATCGGTTTATCGTACCGTTTTGCCAGCAAAATAAATTGCTCCAATAATTCGATATACTTCTCCAGCTTTATCTGTTTATTATCCCGGCGCATATAATACGGCAAACCAACTTCCCCTATGGCCACCATCTCTTTTTCGTGCTCCGCAATCCAATCGAAAAATGCAGCCAATTCCGTTTCATCCGGCAAAGATTGCTCTGGATGATAGCCAAATGCAGGGTAAATCCCGCTGTAAGTTTTTGCCAGCAGCAAATTTTTCTCAGCCGACGGTAAATCTTGGGAAACGGTAATCAGCCCTTTAATGTTCCATCGGTCCATCGACTGTACGATCATCTGCTGCTCGTTTTCTTTATAATGATCGAAATGAATATGGGCATCGATAATATTCCTCTGCAAGTTATTTCCCCTTTTCTATTTAGACAATTGTTCACTCTCATCTCCGCTTAAACTTTGGTAAATTTTCCTCTTCCAATGCAAAAATTCATCTGTCAGCAATATTTTTCTGTCCCGCGGCCGTGGAAATGGAAGGGAAAATTCCTGCTTTATCGTTGTCGGCCTTGAGGAAAAGACGATAATCCGATCAGATAAAAATAAAGCTTCCTCAATATTGTGAGTAACAAACAATATAGATTTTTTATGTTCTTCCCAAATGGGGAGAAGCCATTGCTGCATATCGAGACGGGTAAATTCATCAAGGGCTGAAAATGGTTCGTCCAGCAAAATAAGCGACTGGGGACTCATCATGCTTCGGATAAAAGAAACCCTCTGTTTCATACCGCCGGATAATTCGTGGGGATAGGCTTCTTCAAACCCTTCCAGTCCAGCCCTTTTGATCATTTTCCTCGCCTTTTCCAAGTCTTTCTTTCCCGCAATTTCCTGACCTAATACGACATTTTCTAATACTGTCCGCCAAGGAAGAAGCGAAGCAGATTGGGGCGTGTAACTAATGTGCCCCCGCTTGCCGTTAATGTTTTTACCATTTAAATAAATTGTGCCGGAACTCGGTTTCGTAATACCGCCGATCATTTGAAAAAGGGTGCTCTTCCCGCTTCCAGACGGGCCAAGAATTGAGACAAACTCCCCGTCACGGACAGTAAAAGAAATATCTTTTAACACTTTTTTCGTTCCGTAAAATTTTGCAAGGTTATGAATTTCAAGCTGATTCATAGGCATTTCCTTCTTCCCCAGTTTTCCAGCGGATGATGCGTTTTTCCAAAAACAAAATGAACAAAAAGAACAGCAAACTTAAGATAATAATGACCATAATGGCGACAAAAACCCGGTCCGTTCGGAAGGAGGAGGAAGCAAGGGTCATATACACGCCAATTCCTTTGCTGGCACCAAGCCATTCGGATATAACCGCCCCCATGACGCTATACGTGGCGGAAATTTTAAGTCCGGAAAACAGCGAAGGCAAGGCGTACGGCCACTCCAATTTCCAAAAAATTTGCCTTTTTGTTGCCCCGGCCATTTGCATGTAATGCAATAAATCCCGGTCCGTCTGCCGGAAACCGTCCAACAGGGAAACGGTAATAGGGAAAAAGCAAACAAGGGTAATGACGATAATTTTCGGCAACATGCCAAAACCGAACCAAATGACAAGCAATGGGGCAAGGACAATAATCGGTATGTTTTGCGAAATAATTAATATTGGATAAAAGGCTTGCCGCAAAAAAGGGACAAGGTGGAGGCAGACGGCGATGAAAATGCCGACACTGCTCCCGATAAGAAAGCCAATAATAATTAGCTTTATCGTCGCCAATAGGTGACCATTATAATTGGACCAGCCAGAAACCATTTCCTGGACTATTTCTGTCGGTGCCGGTAAAAGCCAGCCTGGAATGTTAAACAGACGGCAACTTATTTCCCAAGCAATGATAAGAAGGATGAGGACCAGAATTGGTCTCCATCCTTTCAACACAACATTCATGGACGATACTTCTCCGTTAATTGCTCCATGCTGGCACCGTCCGGCTTATAGAAGATTTTTACTTGCGAAATGACACTAGAGCAGCCCTTCTCCACCATTTTTTCATTCATTTTTTCTATAATTTGAAGCAGTTCGGACAAATCCCCTTCCATCGTCGTTTCCAGTGGATGTACTTCAAATTTTACCCCGGACGCTTCAATGACAGAAATGGCTTCATCGACAAAGGGAATCGTATCCTCGCCATGTCGTGTTTTTGGAATGATTTGTACACTGACTAAAGCATTGGCCATATTCAAGTTCCTCCTCGAAAATTATTCAGGCAAAAATTCATTTGTAAAGGCTTTTTCAGCATCAAGCTTTTCTTCTAATAACCCATTTTCATACATCCATTCGGCATAGTTTTCCCAAACTTCCAGCTTTTGCTCGCCCCAGCGCGGTGCATCATCCTTGTATTTCGGAGCGAGCCATTCCTGACTTGCCTTTACTAAGTCCGGATCTAAATCCGGTACCGCTTCAATTAAAATATTTGCTGCTTGTTCCGGCTCGTTTATCGCCAGTTCATAGCCTTTCGACACTGCCCGAAGGAATTTTTCAATCGTTTCCGGGTTTTCTTCAATCATCTTTTCATTAGTGGATAATACTGGAGTATAATAATCCAGCTTCTCGCTATAATCCGTCAAATACACGATGTTTAATTCTTCATTCCGGAGTTCCGCTTCCACTCCCGTCCATCCATAGTAAATCCAGGCAAAATCAATTCCTTGATGCATTGCGGTGAAAAAGTCGGTATCGCCAATGTTAACGATTTCTACTTTTTCTACGTCAGCATTTTCCTGCTGCATTAAAGAATCGAGCACGGCTTTTTCCAATGGAGCGCCCCATCCGCCATAGCTTTTTCCTTCAAAATCTTTCGGCGATGTAATGTCCTTCTCTTTGAGCGAAGCAAATCCGGAAGTATTATGTTGAATAATCGCAGCTATAGATACAATTGGTACTCCTTGAATACGGGCTTCCGTAATCCCTTCCTGGTAACTTACGCCAAAATCAGCCTGGCCAGAAGCAACCATTTGATCTGCTCCGGCTTCCCCAGGCATCACAATTTCCACATTTAGCCCTTCTTCTTCAAAGTATCCTTTATCCCTTGCAACATAAAGCCCGGTATGGTTCGTATTTGGTGTCCAATCTAAGACTACCGTAATATCCTCATTTTCTGTACCGTTTGCTTCTTCTGCTCCATTTTCTCCGCTGTTCTCACTGCTGTCATTCCCACATGCGCTAAGCAACATAACGAACAAAGCTATGAAAATAATTTTTTTCATCCTGTATTCTCCCCTTTAGTTTTTATTTGGGGCTTGAAACCTGTATGTATACACATATAATAAATGCCCCAGGCACAAGCCTAGGGCACATGAACACATTATAAACTATGTGTATGTTCCCTACGCTGGTCTTAGCCAGATCAGGTTCAAGGAGTCAGTATCTTACGGATACTATCTCAACCAGCAACACTGGTTCCCCCACACAACACAAGTATAACATATTTTTTTCCACCTGTACCATACACTTATCGAATTGTGTCGAAGCATTGCGGCTGCCTGGCACCGGGGTACTGCTACAGTTTCTTAAATAGCCGTTTCCATATATCCGACGGGACCATTCCATTTGCTTCTAACGTTCCGTCAGAGTTTATGTAAATTTCCAGCCGGTCAGGAATTTCGGCAAATTTCCCTTCCAAGTATCGGTACCGGTCCAACGGAAGTCACATTTCCTTTGTTTGGATTCCACGTCCATGGGACACCGCAGCCTTTACAATGGATAGGGCAGCCTCGCACCCATATGCAGGCTCTCAATCCAGGACCTTCCGAATTTGTAGATGGCAAAAAACGATGCATATTTACTTCCATTAATAGTCCACAATCCTTCCCGCATCAAACTCGGAATCCTGCCGATGTTGAGCTTCGGAGTCCGTCGCCCCCTCTTCCGCGACCCTATAAAAGGGCTTACTGTATATATGCTATTTTACTTGTTGGAGAAATTGATGTAATTCCTCCACTAATATTACATTCTGTAATGGTATGCATCTATTTGCGTTCCCTAAACGGAAGCGAACTTTCTTTATAAAAATGCATTGCGGAAAATTTTTCTCTTTTACTACGTTGATAAAGCAGTTCTTAGTTTAGCTCAAGGTTCTCCTTTTCGCAAGAACATGTTACTTTAACAATCCGGTTTCTTCCAGGACGGGACGATGCATTACCGTATAAGCGACGATATTCTCCTTCATTTTTGCCTGTTTAATTCCTTCGGTGATTGCCATTTGTACTGCTGCAGTTTCTCCTTCAATAATTATTGTTGTCAATGCCGAATCTCCGCTTGTCTTCATTTTATCATTACCGGTGCACACTTTAACATGCGATCCGTAACTTCCAGAGATGCTGCCAGCCCTCTTGTTTCAATAAAGCCCCAGGCGTTCCCCATCCCTTATCCACCTTCTTTGCAAATATATCCATGATTCCAACGTACTGCATCAACAGGAAAATCTCCCAGCATCCTGGAGAATACTTAAGAGCCCGCACTAATAGGTTGGCTGCCGTCTTTGTTAACCAATTTAGTTTAAACATCAAACTTTGGCATAATCAGGTTTAATTCTTGATGGGGCCGTGGAATGACATGGACTGAGAGCAGTTCTCCCACCCTCTGTGCTGCAGCACTTCCGGCATCGGTTGCTGCTTTTACTGCACCAACATCACCGGTAACTAATACCGTCACAATCCCCCCGCCGACATGAACTTTGCCTATAATATTCACGTTCGCTGCCTTCACCATCGCATCTGCCGCTTCTAAAGACGCAACAAGTCCGCGTGTTTCGATCATTCCCAGGGCCCCGTTTACTTCATTTGTCATTTTTCTTTCCCCCTACTTCAGTTGATCTGACCAGTTTTTCTATGAATCTCGTATCTTTGCCAAACCGCTACCGCAGCATCTTACCTTAAGAACATTAACGCATTATCACAATTACCCTTGTACGCTTACTATTTATAATTCTAGTAATAGGAACGAAACGTCACTTTATTCTTTGTCTCGGTATTCAATCTGCTGCTTAATTGTTTCCATTTCCTTATTTCCTCTTCAGACAATGGCTTAAAACCATTCGTCTGTTGATTTGAGTCGTCCATGTACATTAAACTGTTCGTGATTCTTTGCCACTGCATTAACTCCTTATCGGTTAGCGGCACCCGTTCCCACTCTGTTTTTGAGCAGTCAGAAATAGTTTTCTTTTCTTCTTCTAATTTGGCCATTACCAGTCTTGTAATCTTTTCTATTAAATGGGCATCCATGAAAACACCTGCCTAAAATTTTTCCAAATATGCCTTTGCTAACGGATCCGTATCGATCGAATATTGTGCTCCCATCGCCCTCGATGTTTCATTGTCCCGGCTGCCGATCCAGGATATTAATTGTAATCTCCGCATCATGATAAAAGTAGGGATTTCCTGCTCCTCTTCTTCCGATAACGGCCGGACTTTCCGATAGCCTTTCACCCATTTTTCGACTAATTCGGGTACATAGTCTTTATGCTCAATAAAACTTAAGGCCGTGGCAAGATCATATAAATACCAGCCGAATCCGCAATCATCGAAATCGATAATTTTTATAGTCTTTCCGTCAACGAGCAAATTAGCTAACCTTAAATCTCCATGAATCAATCCGTATCTTTCTGGCCCTTTGCCAAAGGCTTCCAATCTTTCTTCGATTTTGTCGGAAACTCGCTGAAGCAATTGCTTCCTTTCCGGGGTCAAGCCAACCCCATCCTGCCATCTGGCCCATTTTGGCTTTTCGCCGAGTATCGCGGCAAAATCCCAAGAAAGCCTCGGCAATCTGTTCAGCTCATCCCGATGGCTAATACTATGTTCGTGCAGCCGGGCCGTAATTTCTCCAAGGGTTTCGAACTGTTCAATTAACTCTTCTTCCTTATCTTCATCTGGAGCATCGCCTTCCAAAAACTCAAATACAGTACAGTAGTACATATTCCCTGCAAAATTTACTTCTTGAATCGCTTCTCCGTTATCTCCTTTTATAGATAAAGGAACGATAAGATCTGAGTTTTTTGCGATGGAATCCATCCAAATTAATTCACTTTCAATTTCTTTTTTCGTATGATATCCCGGCCTGCATACCCGCAAAATAAATTTTTCCTTTTGCTCTCTGTCATACACGAGATACGTTGCATTTTCCGAATAATTAAGAAGTTTTAGCGACGCAGGGGATAAAAATGAATAATATCGCAGCCCGATATTGGCAATATTCTGAAATTTATCCAGCTGTTCTTGCCATGGATTCACCATTTTTCTGCTCCTTTCTTTTAAATGTATTGGTAACTTACTTTTCTTGCCGCTTCCCGAATGCTCTCCTCACAGCGAGAAAGCAATTCGTCGCAGTAGGATTTATCACAAAGTAAACCTGGTTTAAATTGCAAAACTTTCGGATCGAGCATGGAATAAATCGCCCAAACTCCGTTCTTATACAGGGAACGCATAACAAATTTAGCACCTTCCGGATGGTTGAATTCCAGCCCCATGACAACCCCTAATTGGCGAATGCCGGTAAAAAAGTCAGGATACTTTTCTTTAATTTCTTCCAGGCCTGTCCGCAAATAACGAGCAACAAACTCTACATTTTGTCTTACTTCTTCGCGCTGGGAAATTTCCAGCACTTTCATCGCCACGATACATCCTAATTCGGAACCACCAAAAGTTGAGATATGAGCAAACCCGTCTTCGTTCATCCATGCTCCCGCTTCTTCGCTGACGACGGTAGCTGCAATCGGATAAATTCCTCCTCCAAACCCTTTTGACGTCACTAAAATATCCGGCTTTATACCATAATGTTCAAAGCCCCAAAGCTTGCCTGTACGCATCAGCCCTGTCTGAACTTCATCGGCAATATATAATGTCCCGTACATTTCGCACAATTTTTTTACATCGGATAAATATCCTTTTTCAGGCAATGGAAAACCATAAGTTGCCGGAACCGTTTCAATGACAACCGCAGCAACATCTTCCTCTCTTAATGCCTTCTCCATTGCTTCCAGATCATTAAAGGGGACGTGAACAAATTCTTCTTTACTCCCTTCGCTGAGGAACGGACGGGAATACCTTTCATTCCCTAGAGCAACGGCAATTCCGGAATGGCCATGATAGCCGTTAATAATGGAGACGACTTTTTTCCGTTTTGTCGCATATCTCGCACATTTAACGGCGACGTCAACCGCTTCACTTCCCCCGCTGGAAAAAATAGAGTATCGTAAGTTCTCCGGTGTAGAGCGGGCTAAATCTTCTGCAAGCTGGGCTCTTGTAATGGCAGGAAAATGATGATTGCCTATATCGAAATATTCCATCGCCTCCTTGAGGGCAGCGATCAGTTCCGGATTCCGATGACCTAAGTTATACGTTCCGCCATTCAAATGAACATCCATCAGTTTCTTCCCGTTCATATCGTAAAAATAATACCCGGACCGCTCGCCGATGACTAAATCAATGCCGTCTTCCTGCCATTGCCGTGTCTTTCCCGGATTCCACCATTTTATCGATTGTTCGAGAACTGTTTCTTTCCTTTTTCTTTTTAACATGAATATCTCCTCACTTTACATCGTTCAATAATCATCCCATTTACTCGGCAATATACAATTGAATTCCCTTTTTTAACACGATGTTTCTCCATTCTTTTGGACAGTGTTTATCCGTGATCAGCTTCGTTGCATCGGTTAATTCACACATGTAAGAGAAAGCTGTTTCTCCGAATTTGCTATGATCCGCCAAAATGATGACCTCATCGGAACGTTCCATCATTTTCCTTGAAATGCTGGAACCGTTAATATCATAATCCGTCACACCGTTCACGTCGGAAATGCCTCCGGCAGCAATAAAAGCTTTATTTGCCTTTAATTGGCGAATCATGTTTTCTGACAGGGGACCGCTCGTATATTTTTGGTTATTGTCGATTTCTCCCCCGATAAAGATGATTTTTCCTGGAAAATGATCCAATGCTAAAAGAAGAACTGGAAGGGAAGGGGTAATGACAGTAATTTTCGGTTTATTGCCTAAAAAACGGACAATTTCCAATGGCGTTGTCCCATTGCCAATGAAAATAATGTCATCCTCTTGTACGAGTTCAGCAGCCTGTTTGCAAATTGCCCGCTTTTCCTTTGTATTCATCATTCTTTTCTCTTCAAAGGGCAACTCAAAGGTTTTTGCTTCAATTTTCACCGCTCCGCCATACACTTTCTTCAGTTGGCCTTCTTTATCGAGACGTTCCAAATCACGGCGAACCGTTTCGTCGGAAACTTGCAGTTCCTTTGCAATGGCTCGTACTTGAACCCTTCCTTCCTGTTTTAGCATTGCTAATATTTTTATTTTCCGTTTTTCAAAAGACAGCGACATAAACTAACCACCTAAAATAAAATGAGCATTACGAATTAATCTTCCGGCAAGGTTTGTCCTCCATCGACAATGATTGTTTGACCGGTAATAAAGCCTGCTTCTTTCGATGCAAGAAAGAGGGCGGCGTAGCCAATATCTTCCACCGTGCCTAATTTTTTCGTCGGAATGGCGTTTGCCATCGCTTGCAAGTAATCTTCTCCCATGTCTTCCAGTCCTTCAGTTAAAATATTGCCTGGCAATACTGCATTAACGGTTATCCCTTGATCGGCCAATTCCAATGCTGCCGAGCGCATAAAACCAAGCTGTGCTGCTTTGCTTGCGGCATAATGGGACCAGCCTGCATATCCGGTTACCGGACCGGTAATGGATGAAGTGATAATAATCCGCCCTGCATCAGCCTTCTTTAAATATGGAAGACTTGCCTTGACGGTATGATATGTTCCCTTTGTATTCGTATTAAGAACGTGATCCCATTTTTCATCCGTCATTTCCTCTAACGTTGCCGACGGAAATATCCCTGCATTGGCACAAACGACGTCAATTCCGCCAAATTGTTCCGCTATATTCTCCATCGCCCTTTCCATTGACGGCAAATCCGTTACATCTGCGGGAAATGCTTTTGCTTGTCCAGGAAAAGAGCTGATTTCTTCCGCACATTGCTCAGCCGTTTCTTTATTTCTCGCTATAATTGCTACATTCGCACCGGATTTGGCAAACACCCTTGCAATTCCTTTCCCGATACCGATACTTCCACCAGTAACGACAACCGTCCTTCCGTCAAAATTTTGAAACATCCACTCACATCCTTTTTGATTTTTTTCAATCCACAAAATTCAACTAGGCATCTTGTTTATTTCTGACTGATGATTTGGATTTAATTGTTAGTACAATATATGGGAGGGATAATAGAATATGCTTATCAAGTAAACAAAAACGCAAACTTTTTCATCATTTTA
>Ga0079224_100009193_pt1 | contig 13448 bp, 11 predicted proteins | sample Stecom2015_FD_80414 | JGI IMG/M metagenome (GOLD analysis project Ga0079224, IMG submission 80414) | Agricultural soil microbial communities from Utah to study Nitrogen management - Steer compost 2015 | ecosystem: Environmental > Terrestrial > Soil > Agricultural land | place: USA: Utah... | reverse complement strand
GCCCGGACTTCAGGCGCCCCAGGTACAGCGGCGCGACGCGCTCGTTGGTCACGATCGCGACGCGCCGGCCGGCGACGTGCGGGGCCAGCAACTCCGGGCGCTGCAGAAGCCCGGCGCCCATGTGACGCGGGTAGCTGCGCGCGCCGAGCTCAACCTGCTGCGATTTCCTGGCACCCGTAGGCTCGCAGCCCCGCGGCGATCTCCTGGGCGATCAGGGCCGGCGGGCGCTCGTGGGTGACGAAGACGAGGTCGGCCGTTTCGCGGTAGAGCGGCTCGCGTGCCCGCACGATCGCCTCCAGGCGCGCGCGCCGCTCGCCGTCGCGCAGCAGCGGCCGGTTGCGGTCGCGCTGCGTGCGCGCGACCAGCGCGTCGAGGGGGGCGTGCAGGTACACGACCACGCCGCGGCGCCGGAGCAGCGCCCGGTTGGCGGGCGCCAGCACCGCCCCGCCGCCGGTCGCGAGCACCACGCCGGGGCGCCGGGTCAGCTCCTCGAGCACGGCCGCCTCGCGCCGGCGAAAGCCGGCTTCGCCCTCGACGTCGAAAATGAGCGAGACGCTCGCGCCCGTGCGGCGCTCGATCTCCTGGTCGGTATCGAGGAAACGCTTGCGCAGGTGTTCGGCGAGCAGGCGGCCGATGGTCGACTTGCCCGCGCCCATCGGCCCGATGAGGAAGATGCGATCCGCCCGGCCCATCGAATCCGTATGCCAGCATGGCAGGCGGAAATCAAGGGCGCGGCGCGCCGGCCGGCCGGGAACCGGCGTCAGCGCAGCGCCAGGTTCTCCGACACGATCCGGGGCGTGAGAAAGATCAGCAGCTCGCTCTTGTTGTCGCGCACCGACTTGGACCTGAACAGCCAGCCGAGCAGCGGCAGGTCGCCGAAGAACGGCACCTTGTCGATGGTGGTGTTCTGATCCTGCTCGTAGATGCCGCCGATGACCACGGTTTCGCCGTTGTCCAGCAGCACGCTGGTGTTGATCTGCTTGACGTTGAGCAGGCCCGTGGTGGCGTCGGCGAAATTGTCCTTGGTGATGGCGACGTCCAGGTTGATGCGATCGTCCGGAGTGATCTGCGGCGTCACCTCGAGCTTCAAGGTCGCCTTCTTGGTCACCACGCTGCCGACGCCGAGCACGTTGGTGGTGAACACGCGCTCCTGACCCTGCTCGATCGAGGCCTTCTTCTGGTTGGCCGTGATCACCCGCGGGCTCGAGATGATCTTGCCCTGACCCGAGGTCTCGAGCGCCGAGAGCTCGAGGTCGATCAGCGTTCCGCCGCGCAGGTAGGAAATGGTGAAGGCCGCGGCGTTCGCCGCCGCCGCCGGCAGGTTGACGTTGAACGCGCTCGGGAACTCGATCTCGTTGTCGTTGCGGTACGGGATGATGGCGTCGTGGCTGCCCGTGGTGACGGTGCTGCTGCTGCCGCTGGTCTGGTCGCGCAGGTGCCCGAGGCGCACGCCCAGGTGCCGGGCGAAGTTGTCGGTCGCCTCCACCAGACGCGTTTCGATGAGCACCTGGCGCACCGGCTGGTCGAGCTGCGCGATCAGCTTGCGCACCTCGCGGATCTTGCCCGGGGTGTCCTGGATCAGGATCGAGTTGGTGCGCGCGTCCACGGTCACCTGGCCGCGCGGCGACAGCAGCGAGTTGCTCTCGGTGCTCGCCTGCACCCCGCCGCCGGTGGCGGCGGCGCCGAATACCGGATGCTGCCCGCCGCCGGCGGTCACGGCCTTGATCGACTTGAGCAGATTCGCGATGTCCTCGGCCTTGGCGTAGTTGATCTGGATCAGCTCGGACACCAGCGGCTCGAGCTCGATGACGGCCTTGGTCGCTTCGAGCGCCGCCCGCTCCTTGGCCGCCACTTCGTCGGCCGGCGCGACCATGACCACGTTGCCCTTGCGCCGCACGGCGAGGTTCTTGGAGTCGACGATGATGTCGAGCGCCTGGTCCCAGGGGACGTCCTTCAGGCGCAGCGTCAGGCTGCCGCGCACGGTGTCGCTGACGACGAAGTTGAGCCCGGTGAAGTCCGCGAGCACCTGCAGCGCCGCGCGCACCTCGATGTCCTGGAAATTGAGCGAGAGCTTCTCGCCCGAGTAGCCGAACTCGTCGACCTGCCGCTCCCGCTCCTCCTCGGCGATCGGCCTGACGCTGATGGTGAAGACGTCGTCCGCCTGATAGGCCACGTGCTCGTAGCGCCCCTTGGGCGTCACGATCATGCGCGCGTTGCGCCCGACCGGAAAGGTGTCGATCGTGGTCACGGGCGTGGCGAAGTCGACCACGTCGAGGCGCCGCTGCAGCTGCAGCGGCACGGCGGTGTCGAGAAAGTCTACGATGATCTCGCCCGCCTGTTCGCGTATGTCGATTCCGACCGCGGGATCGGAAAGGCGGACGATGATGCGCCCGTCGGCCTGCTCGCCGCGCCGGAAGTCGATCGCCTCGAGGCTGTAGCGCCCCTCGGCGCGCGCCGCGGCGAAGCGCGTGGTCTTCGCGGGCTCGGCGCCGCCGATCGCCTCGACCGGCGAATCGACCGTGATCACGTAGTCGTTGCCGTCGATGGCCGTGGTATAGGCCACCGGCTTGATCAGGCTCAGTACCACGCGCGAACGGCCGTCGCCCTCGACGGCGGCGACGCTCGATACCGCCCCTTCGCGCACCGGGACGACCTTGCGCTCCATGCTCACGCGGGTCCGGTCGAAATCGAGCGCCACCCGCGGCGGACGGCTGGTGGCGAAGCGGCTCGGCTCGCTCGGCGGCCGGGCCATGCGCACGGTCACCTGAATGCGCTCCCCCGGGAGCTTGGCGTACACGATTTCGCGAATCTCGTTGGCCGGCGCCCCGGCGGCACCGCCGTCGCCGGCGGGCGCGTCGAGCGGCTCGACCGCCGCGGTATAACCCCCGGCCGAGCGCGCGACGCGCACCCGGCCGGGCCGCTCGAGCACCAGATCGACGTGCGCCGTGCGGCCGTCCGGATCCATCGACGGGTACACGCCTTTGACGTACTGCAGCGCGCCCAGATCGCGGGCATCGGCGCCGAGCGTGGTCGCCGGGAAGCTCAGCCGCAGCCAGCGGCCGTGCTCGCGCGCCTGTACCCGGTAGTCGGCTTCGCCCTGCATGCGGATGGCGACGGCAGGCACCGGCGCCTCGGGCACCCACGACAGCGCCTCGATCTCGGCCGCATGCGCCGCCCGGGCCAGCAGACCGAGCGCCAGGCACAGCGCACCGGCGAAGGAATATCGAATGGCGATTGATGGTTTCATCGGAATCCCGCTGTCGTCTTCATCTCTTCAGGACTCGGGCAGCGCCAGGCTCGCTTCCCGCTCGATCCAGTTGCCGAGCGCGCCCTGTATCAGCTCCACGATCTCCACCCGGTCGTCGCTGATCGACCGGATGGTGCCGAAGTTCTTGCCGATATGGTTGCCGACCGCGGCGCGGTGCACCGTGCCGTCCGGGGCCCGCACCACCACCCACGCCTTGCCGCCGCGCTCGAGGGTGCCGACCATTTTCAGCGCGTCGAGCGGATATTCCTCGAGCGGCTCCTTGCGCCGATTGAGATCGGGCCGCGGCCCGGAATCGGCGGCCACCGCCGGCTCCGGCCGCAGATTGGCGGCCGAGAACGGGTCGGGCAGCTCGGCGGCGGCGTACGCGAAGGCCTCCTCGGTCTTGATCTCCGGCAGCGGCTCGACCCGCGGCTTGCGCCCCGCGTGCGCCGTTTCCACGAACTCGCGCAGGTCCGCCATACCCGGGTCGCCGCTGCAGCCGACGAGCGCCGCGACCAGCGCCGTCGCGACGACCAGACGCAGTGGCAGGTACACTTCTCTCATGCGGCCGACCCGCTAGCGTCTGCGGCGGCCGCGCGCGGCCGGTTGGGGCTTCATCTCGTGCGCTTCCAGGTAACGGTAGGTGCGCGCCGTCGCCTGCATCGACAGGCGCCCGCCCTTGGCTCGCGAAATGCTGATGTTGCCGAAGGTCACGATGCGCGGAAGCGCCGCCACGTCGCTGATGAACAGCGCGATCTCGTGATAGGTGCCGCTCACGGCCAGGCTGATCGGCAGCTCGGCGTAGAAATCGCGCGGCCGCTCCTTCTCCGGCCGGAACAGCGAGAACTCGAGCCCGCGCCCGAGCCCCGCCTGGGTGATGTCGACCAGCAGGTCCGGGACCTCGGTGGTGTTCGGCAACTGGCGCAGCAGGCTGCCGAACGTCTGCTGCATCTGCTCCATCTGCTGGCGGTAGAGCGGCAGATTGATCGCGAGCAGCTTCTTGCCGAGATAGACCTGGCGCAGGTCCTGCTCCTCCTTGCGCGCCCGCTCGAGCTGCTCCAGCTCCCCCTTGATAATGTACCAGTACCCGCCGGCGAGGATCAGCAGGCACGCGAGCACGATGCCGATGATCTTCGCGATCGGCGGCAGCTTGGCCAGGTCCTTGAGGTCGAGATTCCTGATCTCGTCGAAGGTCATTTGCCGAACGGCTTCTCGGCCGCCTCCTTCCGGGTCACGTTCTTCACGCCGAGCGAGAACTCGCTCACGCGCTGCCCGCCGCGGGCACGCACGTTGATCACGCCGAGGTCGGGATCCGCGAACCACTCGGCCTGGTCGAAGTTGCGCATGAGCGCCGAGACGCGCGCGTTCGACTGGGCCACGCCGGTCAGGGACATGCTGTTGCCGTTGTGCTTGAGGCTCGTGAGCTGCACGCCCTCGGGGACGCTGCGCACCAGCTCGTCGAAGATGCGCACGATGCGGGTGCGGTCGGCCTGCAGCTGCTGGATCACGTTCATGCGCGCGATCAGCGCCTCGCGCCGTTTCTTGATCTCGTTGACCTCCTTGATCTGCTTCTCGACCTTCGCGATCTCCTCCTTCAGGAAATCGTTGCGCCGGTTCTGATGGTCGATCAGACCGGTGACGTGCAGGTGCGCGTAGAACACGATCAGCGCCATCAGCGCCCAGGCGCCGATTGCGAGGGTGAGCAGCTGGCGGTCCTGCTCGCGCCGGCGCATTTCGCGCCAGGGCAGCAGGTTCAGGCGCGTGCTCATGCGTCGAAGCTCCGCAGCGCCAGTCCGCAGGCGATCATGAGCGACGGCGCGTCGTTGCCGAGGTGCTGCGGTTTCACGCGCGAGGCGAGGGTCATGCCCACGAACGGGTTCGCCACCATCGCCGGAACGCCGACGCGCGCCGCCACCAGCTCGTCGATCCCCGGAATCTGCGCGCAGCCGCCGGCGAGCAGCAGCTGGTCGACGCTGTTGAACGGGCTCGAGGAATAGAAGAACTGCAGCGCGCGCGTGATTTCCTGGCACATCGCTTCCATGAACGGGCGCAGCACCTCGGTCTGGTAGTTGTCCGGCAGGCCGCCCTGTTTCTTGGCCAGGCCCGCCTCCTCGTACGACAGCCCGTAGCGCCGCTGGATCTCCTCGGTCAGCTGGCGGCCGCCGAAGGAGTGGTGGCGCGTGTAGACCGAGCGGTTGTTGTGCATCACGTTGATGGTCGTGGTGGTGGCACCGACGTCGAGGATCGCGACCGTCTTCTCCATGCCGCCGCCGGGCATGTGGCTCGCGATCAGCTCGTAGGAATGCTCCATGGCGTAGGTTTCGATATCGACCACGCGCGGCGTGAGGCCCGGCGCCTGCACCACGGCCAGGTAGTCGTCCACCACCTCCTTGCGGCAGGCCGCCATGATCACGTCCACTTCCGCCCCGTTCGGCTCCTGGGTCTCCAGCACCTGGTAATCGAGGTTCACTTCGTCGAGCGGATAGGGGATGTAGTGGTCCGCCTCCATCTCGATCTGCGCCTGACGCTCGGCGTCGCTCATGTCGGCCGGCATCTTGATGATCTTGGTGATCACGTTGGCCGACGGTACCGCGACCGCCGCGTGCTTCAGCCGGGTGCCGGAGCGGCGGACGGCGCGCTCCACCGCGCCCGCGACCTGCTCCACCTCGGTGATGGCGTGCTCCACCACGGCGTTCTGCGGCAGCGGCTCGACGGCGTAGCGCTCCACCCGGTACGACTCGCCGTCCCGGGCGAGCTCGAGCACCTTGACCGCGGACGAGCTGATGTCGATGCCGACCAGCGGTGGCTGTTTCCGGGCAATCAGTAGGTCAGCGAGCTTCGCCACGCTTTCCCCTTGGGTTCAGGCACCTAGAATGGATATGGATAATGTGGATTAATAGGCACTAGGAACTATAGACCAGGGATTTTCGATGACAAATGAACTCGGGGCGGGGCGCGCTCTCCTATATACTGCTGCGCGCGCGCGCCCCGTTCCCCAACCCGCATAACCGCTCGCCCCATGGACCAGCACCTCGATCCGCCCCGCCGCCGCGCGCGCCGCCCGTGGCGACTGCTGCTCGTCACACTGCTCGCCCTCGCGGCCGCCGGGACGGCCGCGGTCGTCGTGCTGGTGCTGACGCTGCTGCCGACGCTCCCTCCGGTGCAGCAGCTGGCCGACGCCGAGCTCAAGGTGCCGCTGCGGGTGTACACCGCGGACGGCGAGCTGATCGCCGAGTTCGGCGACGAGAAGCGCATTCCGGTGCAGATCGACGCGGTTCCGCCCCGCCTGATCCAGGCGATCATCGCCGCCGAGGACCACAACTTCTACCGCCACTTCGGGGTCGACGTGCTCGGCATCCTGCGCGCCGCGTGGCACAACCTGCGCACGGGCAGCGCCGCCCAGGGCGCCAGCACCATCACCATGCAGGTGGCGCGCAACTTCTTCCTGAGCCCGGAGAAGACCTACACGCGCAAGCTCAAGGAGCTGCTGCTCGCGCTCAAGATCGAGCGCGAGCTGACCAAGGGGCAGATACTCGAGCTCTACATAAACAAGATCTTCCTGGGGCACCGCGCCTACGGCTTCGCGGCCGCCGCCCAGATCTACTACGGCACGCCGCTCGCGGAGCTCACGCTGCCGCAGCTCGCCATGCTCGCGGGCCTGCCGAAGGCCCCCTCGCGCGACAACCCCCTGACCAACCCGGACAATGCGCTCGAGCGCCGCAACTACGTGCTCGGACACATGCACCAGCTCGGGTACATCGACCGCGCCGAGCTGGAACAGGCGCTGGCCGCGCCGCTGACGGCGAGCCGCCACTCGATCCGCTACGCGCTCGAGGCCCCCTACGTAGCGGAGATGGTGCGCCAGCACATGGTCCAGACCTACGACGAAAAGGCCTACGCCGGCGGCTTTCACGTCTACACCACCATCCGCGCCGACCACCAGCGCGCGGCCAATCGGGCGCTGCGCGACGCGCTGCTCGAGTACGACCGCCGGCACGGCTACCGCGGACCGGTCGCGCGGGTGCAGCTCGAAGAGCCGGTCGAACTCGCGCGCCTGGACGACGTGCTCAAGGACTATCGGGTCGTGGGCGATCTGGTCCCCGGCGTGGTCACGCAGGTGGCCGAGCAGACGGCGACGGTCTACACCCTGGACGGGACGAGCGTGGAGCTCGACTGGGACGCGCTGGCCTGGGCGCGGCCCTACATCGACGAGAACCGCGTGGGCGACGAGCCGCGCACCGCCGCGGACGTGCTCCGGCGGGGCGACATCGTGTATCTCGAGGCGCTCGGGCAGACCGACGAGGGGACGCGCTGGCGCCTGGCGCAGATCCCGGAGGTGGCCGGGGCGCTGGTGTCGCTGCGTCCGCGCGATGGCGCGATCCTGGCCCTGGTCGGCGGCTTCGACTTCTACCAGAGCAGTTTCAATCGGGCGATCCAGGCCGAACGCCAGCCGGGGTCGGGACTCAAACCGTTCGTGTACGCGGCCGCGCTGGAAAAGGGGTTCACGCCCGCGACCACGGTGAGCGGCGCGCCGATCGTGATCGAGGACGCCAATCTCGAGGACGAGTGGCGCCCGCAGAACTACAGCGAGCGCTTTTTCGGCCCGACGCGGCTGCGCAAGGCGCTGGCGCTGTCGCTCAATCTCGTGTCGGTGCGGCTGCTGCGCGCGATCGGCCCGGCGTACGCGGCCGATTATCTCACGCGCTTCGGATTCGAGCGGGACAAGCTGCCGCGCAACCTGTCGCTCGCGCTCGGCAACGCCTCCGCCACGCCGCTGCAGATGGCCACCGCCTTCGCGGTGTTCGCCAACGGCGGCTTCCGGGTGCAGCCGTATTTCATCGAGCGCATCGAGGATGCCGCGCACACGGTGCTCGAGCAGGCCGAGCCGCTCATCGCCTGCCCCGAGTGCGAGGCGGCGCCGCCGGGCGAGGACGCCCGCGCGGCGAGCGCGCGATCCGATTCCCCGCCGGCCGAGAGCGCACCCGCGGTGCGCCCCGCGCCGCGGGTGCTGAGCCCGGAGCTCGCGTTCATCATGACCAGCATGCTGCAGGACGTGGTGCGCGAAGGAACGGCGCGCCGCGCCCTGGTGCTCGGTCGCGACGATCTCGCCGGCAAGACCGGCACCACGGACGAGTACCGCGACGCCTGGTTCAACGGCTTCAACGACGAGGTCGTCGCGACTGCATGGGTCGGGTTCGACCAGCTGGCGCCGCTCGGACGGGGCGAGGCCGGGGCGCGCGCGGCGCTGCCCATGTGGATCGCCTACATGCGCGAGGCCCTGGCGGGCGTCCCCGAGCGGGAGCGGGTTCCCCCGCCGGGCGTGATCCGGGCGTACATCGACGCCGAAACCGGCGCGCCGCTGCCCGGGCCCGCGCCGGGCGCGCTCGTGGAGTACTTCCGGGAAGGCACCGAGGGCGTGATCCCCATCCCGCCCGAGGTCGCCTCGGAGTCGCCGCAGGAAGCGACCACGGCCGTCGCCGAGCCGGTCGCACCGCCCGAGCCGGTGCGCCCGCCCCCGACCCAGCGCGTGCGCGAGCGCCTGTTCTGATGCCTTCCCGGTTCCACCCGCACCGCAGCAAGCCCCGGGCGCGCAACGGCGAGCAGAAGCGCGCGCGCATCGCGGCGGAAGCCGCGCGCATCATGGCGGAGGAGGGCGTGCGCGACTTCCAGATGGCCAAGCGCAAGGCCATCGCGCGCCTGAGCCTGGCCGAGGAGCGCGATCTGCCGACCAACGAGGAGATCGACGCGGCGCTGACCGAGCACCTGCAACTGTTCCATGGCCCGCGCCTGGCGCGCCACGCGCGCCGGCTGCGCGAGATCGCGGCCCAGGCGATGAGCTTCCTGTCGGCGTTCGAGCCGCGCCTGGTCGGTCCGGTGCTCGCCGGCACCGTGACTCCCGGCGTCGAGATCCAGCTGCACGTGCGCGCCGACGCTCCCGAACAGGTCGGGTTCTTTCTCCAGGAGCACGGCATTCCCTATCGGCTGGGGGAGCGGCGGGTGCGCTTCGGCGGCGAGCGCTACAAAAGCGTCTCGACCTATCACTTCACGGCCGACGACGTGCCCGTGGAACTGTGCGTGTTCGACCCGCGCGCGGCGCGCGAGGCGCCCCTGAGCCCCGTGGACGGACAGCCGATGCGCCGCGCCAGCCTGCGCGAGATCGAGGCGCTGCTCCAAGGGAGCTGAGTCGCGCCGCGCCGGCGATCCGTGCGTCGCCGCGCGGCACCGGGGATCCCGCTCCGCCTTCTCGCTCCCGGGACGGATCGGTAGAATCGGCGTCCGTTTCTCCGAAGGCGCGTCTTGAAACACCATCTCGAGCAGCTCGTGGAGCAGGCGCTCGCGCGCCTGCGCGGCGCGGGCGACCTGCCGCCGGAGGCCGCACCGGCCATCGAAATCGAGCGCACGCGCAACAAGCAGCACGGCGATTTCGCCTGCAACGTGGCTCTCGGTCTGGCCAAGGCCGCGCGCGCGAAGCCGCGCGAGCTCGCGGCCCGCATCGTCGCGGCGCTGCCGCCCTCCGACCGGGTCGCGCGGGTGGAGGTGGCGGGCCCGGGATTCATCAACTTCCATCTGCGCCCCGACGCCCTGCTCGAGGCCGTGCGTGCGGCCCTGCGGGAAGGGCCGGGCTACGGGCGCAGCCGCGTCGGCGGCGACCGGCCCGTGCAGGTGGAGTTCGTTTCGGCCAACCCCACCGGGCCGTTGCACGTGGGCCACGGGCGCGGCGCGGCCTACGGCGCCTCGGTGGCTAATCTGCTCGAGGCCGTCGGCTTCCGGGTGCACCGCGAGTACTACGTGAACGATGCCGGGCGCCAGATGGACATCCTCGCGACCAGCGTGTGGCTGCGCTATCTCGAGCGCTGCGGCGAGACCTTCGCGTTTCCCGCCAACGGCTATCGTGGCGCCTATGTGCGCGAGATCGCCGAGGCGCTGCGCGCGCGCCACGGCGACGCCCTGCGGCGGCCGGCCGGGACGGTGTTCGAGGGGGTACCGCCCGACGAGCCGCAGGGGGGCGACAAGGAGCAGCACATCGATGCGCTGATCGCGCGCGCGCGCCGGCTGCTCGGGGCGGCGTACGACGAGGTGTTCGATCTCGGGCTCGAGACGATACTCGACGACATCCGCCAGGACCTGGCGGAGTTCGGGGTCGTGTACGACGAGTGGTTTTCCGAGCGCTCGCTCGAGCGCGAGGCGCGCGTGGAGCACGCCCTCGCGCGCCTGCGCGCGGGCGGGCACGTGTACGAGCGCGACGGGGCGCTGTGGTTCCGCTCGAGCGCGTTCGGGGACGAAAAGGACCGGGTGCTGGTGCGCGAGAACGGGCAGAAGACCTACTTCGCCTCGGACATCGCCTATCACATGCACAAGTTCGAGCGCGGTTTCGAGCGCGTGATCGACGTCTGGGGCGCGGACCATCACGGCTACGTGCCGCGCGTGAAGGCCGCGCTCGCGGCGCTCGGGTACGAGCCCGCGCGCCTGGACGTGCTCCTGGTGCAGTTCGCAATCCTCTACCGCGGCGGCGAGCGCGTGCAGATGTCGACGCGCTCGGGCGAGTTCGTGACGCTGCGCGAGCTGCGCCAGGAAGTGGGCAACGACGCGGCGCGCTTTTTCTACGTGCTGCGCAAGTGCGAGCAGCACATGGACTTCGATCTCGACCTGGCCAAGTCGGAATCGGCCGACAACCCGGTGTACTACGTGCAGTACGCGCACGCGCGCATCTGCAGCGTGTTCAAGCAGCTCGCGGACAAGGGGCTGACGCACGACCGGGCCAACGGCGAGCGTCGGCTCGCGCGCCTGAGCGAGGCGCACGAGCAGGCGCTGATCGCCCGGCTGGCGGCCTCTCCCGAGGTGGTCGAAACCGCCGCGCTCGCGCACGAGCCGCACCAGCTGGCGCACTTCCTGCGCGAGCTGGCCTACGACTTCCACACTTATTGCAACACTCACACCTTCCTGGTCGAGGAGCCGGATCTGCGCGACGCGCGCCTGAGCCTGATCGCGGCCGCGCGCCAGGTGCTCGCCAACGGGCTCGGACTGCTCGGCGTCTCGGCGCCGGAGAGCATGTGACGTGGGCGCGCGGCGCCATACCGGGGCACGGCGGCGGCCGTCCCGCAGCGGCGGCAAGAAGAACATCGCGCTTCCCGGCTGGGCGCTGCTGCTCGCGGGGCTCGCCCTGGGGGTCGCGCTCGCGCTGCTCGCCGCCCTGGTGACCGGCCGCCCGGGCTCCGACGACGGTCTCGCCGGGCTCTTCGCGGAGCGCGCGCGGCCGGCGGGGCCGCCGGCGCCGGCGCCCGTCGGGGCCGCGCCGGCGGCCCGTCCGCAGCTCGACTTCTATACCGTGCTGCCGGAGGTCGAGACCGTCCTGCCCGAGCGCGATGCCCGGCTGTCGCGCGAGCGTGTCGAGACGCCGCCGGAGGAGCACGTGCGCTACGTGCTGCAGGCGGGCTCGTTCGCGCGCTTCCAGGAGGCGGACGAGCTCAAGGCGCGCCTGGCCCTGCAGGGACTGCAGGCGCGCATCCAGAAAGTCACCATCGAGGGCAGGGGCGAGTACCACCGCGTGCGCCTCGGGCCCTACGACACGCTCGAAGCGCTGGACGAGGTGCACCGGCAGCTGTCGGGCATGGGCATCGAGCCGTTGCGCCTGAAGGTGCGGCGCGACACGCGCTGACCCGCGCCGGGCCCGGCCTCGGCGCGCCCGCGGAAACGCCGCGAACGCGTCAGCGCAGGCGCCGGCTGCTCTCGCGCTCGAACAGGTAAATGGTCGGCGGGAGCACGAAGTAGGCCCGCGACCCGGGCGCCGGGGCGCACCCCGGCTGGCCGCGCCCCACGATGCGCTCTCCTCGCCGGCGGCCCACCACCCACAGCTCGCTCCCGGTCGGCTCGCTCACGATCACCTCCGCTTCGAGCGCGCGCGGCGCGGGCGTCGCGCTGACCCGGACGTCGGCCGGGCGCATCGCGGCCAGGACCGCCCGGGGCGGTACGCCGCGCGGCAGCGCCACGGCATCGCCCAGGCCTTCGGCCGCGAGCACGTTGATGGGCGGACTGCCGATGAAGCTCGCGACGTACAGGCTCGCCGGGTCGCGGTAGAGCTCGAGCGGGGGGCCGCACTGGGCGATGCGCCCGCGCTCGAGCAGCGCCATCCGGTCCGACAGCGCCATGGCTTCTTCCTGGTCGTGCGTGACGTAGATCGTGGTGATGCCGAAGCGCGCGTGCAGGCGCTTGAGCTCGGCGCGCGTCTCGAGGCGCAGGCGCGCATCGAGGTTCGACAGCGGCTCGTCCATCAGGAACACGCGCGGGCGGCGCACCAGCGCGCGCCCGAGCGCCACCCGCTGGCGCTGTCCGCCGGAAAGCTCGCGCGGGCGGCGCCCGAGCAGGCCCTCCAGCCCGAGCACGCCCGCGACCTCGCGCACCGCCCGCTCGATCTCCGCGCGCGCGCGCCCGCGCATGCGCAGCGGGAAGCCGATGTTCTCGGCCACCGTCATGTGCGGATAGAGGGCGTAGCTCTGGAACACCATGGCCACGTCGCGCTCGCGCGGGGCGAGCGCCGTCACCGCCTCGCCGTCGAAGCGGATCTCGCCGGCCGTCGGGGCCTCCAGACCGGCGATGAGCGCGAGCAGCGTCGATTTGCCGCAGCCGCTCGGGCCCACGAAGGTGAAGAACTCGCCCTCCTCGATGCGCAGGCTCAGCCCCTCGACCACGGCCACGTCGCCGAAGCGCTTGCTCACCCGGTCCAGCTCGATCGCGGCCACGGCGCTCAGCCCTTGACCGCACCGGCCGTGAGACCCGCGACGATGCGGCGCTGGAACAGCAGCACCAGCGCCACGAGCGGCAGCGTCACGAGCATGGAAGCGGCCGCGATTTCGCCCCACGGGACCTCGTGCAGCCCCGGAAACAGGGCGATGCCGACCGGGACCGTGCGCGAGCGCAACGTGGCGGTGAAGGTGAGGGCGTAGAGGAACTCGTTCCAGCAGAGTATGAAGACCAGCAGCCCGGTGGCGGCGAGACCGGGACCGGCGAGCGGCAGGAATACCGCGCGAAACGCCTGCCACGGCGTGCACCCGTCCACGCGCGCCGCCGCCTGGAGGTCGTCCGGCACCTGGCGCATGAAATTGGTCAGCACCCACACGGCGAGCGGCAGGGCGAAGCCGCTGTAGGTCAGAATCAGCGCCGCCAGGGTGTCGCGCAGGCCGAGCGCATTGATGAGCAGATACAG
>Ga0079224_100009192_pt1 | contig 13449 bp, 7 predicted proteins | sample Stecom2015_FD_80414 | JGI IMG/M metagenome (GOLD analysis project Ga0079224, IMG submission 80414) | Agricultural soil microbial communities from Utah to study Nitrogen management - Steer compost 2015 | ecosystem: Environmental > Terrestrial > Soil > Agricultural land | place: USA: Utah... | reverse complement strand
TATAACTCATGTGAACAAAGGATGCTTCACGCTCTAGCCAACCTTCTGTAAAGGCTCTTGCACGTCCAATTTCTAAGGTTTCGTGTTCAAGTGATGCAGATGTTTTGTATAAACCTAATTTTTCATCAAAGATACCTGATTGATGGACTAAACGATGAATATTTTTAGCTTCCTTCGTAGTTGCTTTTGATTTTAAATAATGTGCTGGTGCTTCTAAATAGTATGGTAATGGTCTTACTTTCCATTCTAAAACATTGATTGAATCAAGTTTTAAGTGAGGATGTTTTAAACCATTTTTTTCATATTTAACTGCTTCAAATGTTAAGTATGTTGGAATTAAACCATTTCCTAATTTAAATGCTTGATCAATACCTTTGTCAACATAAGCATCTAAAGTTTTAATACCTTTTTCAAGTAGTGATAAACTAATTTCAATCATCTTACTATCTAAATAAAATCTAGTCTTTTGATCAAATGATTCTCTTATATCTTGAATAACATTAAAGCCATCATGAATATGTTTAACTAATTGATTAAATAATTGATAAATGTCATTTGGTATATAGACTTTTTCATCTTTGAACTGATTAGTCCATGTTAAAAGTTGTTTTAATAATTTACTTAAATTAATCGTTTCAGTTAAACCAGAACCAAAAATAGCAGGTAGACCATTCATAGCATCATTCCAGCCTGGTTTTTCCGAGTCCATCATAACACCCATACCATATGGATCAAGACTTGAAGTTTTAATTAAAGCTAAATGTAAAAACTTCGTATAAAGTTGTACCTTTACTTCTTCACCTAACTCGTTTTTATGGAAATTAGAACCTTGTTTAAGTTTCAATTTATCTATCTTTTCTTGATCATGATATAAAGGACCTAATTGACGAGGCATACCTTGATGATTTAATACATATTTGATCTTTCTAGGATATACACTCATATGTGATTGATAAAAAGCAACTTTTTCATTAAAGAGTAAATCTTGTAATTTATCTGGATAAACATTTAAATAAAGTTCTAATAAATCTAGATTATAAATCCAGTGGTCACTCCAATAACCTGTACCAAAGCTACTTTGAGTTATTTGACGACTATAAAATAAAATATTTTCTAAAAGTCTTTCGCTATCTTTTGTTAATGATTCACTTTCAATAAACATTAAAAGTGCACCAGGAGTAAATCTAGATTTCAAGAAGTTCTCTAATTTTTCAAAATTTAAAGATACGAGATTTTTAATCTCAACTAATTTTGATTGATCAAATTCAAATCTAGAACCTTCAATTGTTAAAGGATTATGACCATCTGTTTGAATCAATTCAATGAATTGTTTTAAGTTAAATAACCCTGCTTCTTTAACAAAGTAAACATCATTACGTCGATTTTGATTAACATCACGGTAACTTCCATTCCCGTGTGAATAATATTTTGGTTCAACATAAAAATTATTGTATTCACGTTCCATGTCACCATGTATTCTTGAGAATGTATGGTAAACATGAACGCCATCTTTTGATTTAAATATATATGGAAAACCACCTCTTAATAAGTTATCTAAGAACGCTTGTTCCATATAGGCATCAAAAAGTGGATTTGAAGTTTCAATTTTCATCGGTGAAACTAACGATTCAATAAATTGTTCTGCTCTTTGTTCTAAATCTTTAAAATAACTAAAAGTCCAGTTTTGTGAGACTTTATTTAAAGTATCTTGGCTATTAAAACTTCCCATCAATGTATAAAAACTATATGATTCACCTGATTTTAGATAGACTTTAGCAGTAGAAAAACCAGCTAATAATTGGTTTGTTGAAGCTTGAGGTTGTTTGATAAAGTCATCATAGTTTAATTGATTAAACGCATATGGTATAGATAAATCATTATAGTAGTCAAATACACAACTAGGGTCATAAACCGGAAATAACTTTTCGTTTTTTTCATCAACTGTAACATAAAAATTACCCGCTTCAACCATTCCTACTTCTTCAGTGTCTTCTGTTGTTGAGCGATTCTTCATAAATGGTATTCTGTTTTCAAGATTAAAAACATCAAACCATGCAACCGCAAGATTTGCCATATTCTTTTGTGCATAAAGTCCTGTACCATATGGCCAGAAATTCGCAAGACCATCAACAAAAGCTAATTCCATATCAGTTTTGGCAGTAAAAATAACTTTTCTAACCAAACCTGGATAGTTTTCACCAGTCACATTAAAGTATTTAACTTCAGTATCTAAATCTTTCGTTGATTCAGCTATAGAAACTTTATTCTTACCAATTTTTAACAATCTCTTTTGGTCTTTAGTTCCAAATGGTTCAAACGATTTACCATTTACTTTAACAAATGTTCTAAAACCATTAATTGGTGTGTATTTATAACTTAAATTTGCTGGTGTAAAATCCATAATCGCATGCTCTTTACTTTCAATACCAAAGGATGAAATTAATTGGCCGCGATTGACATAATATGTCCACATTGGAACACCATTCTTACCAGCAACACCTGGTAAGAATGATGCAAATGGTTTTTGTTTATGATAATTTTCAAATATAAATTCTTTAGTTTGCTCGTTATAGAATTTCATATTAATATAACTTTCTTAATAAATTTTGAATCGTTGGAGATTGATATACTCGAACATAATCTACTTCCATTAGTGCATAGTCTAAATTAGGATCTATTCCTTGCGCAGCACCCCAGTCACCACCAATAGCAATATTTAATAAAAGATGGAATCTCTTATCAAATGGCCAATGTTGATTCATCGGTGTTTGAACAAAGTTAAATGGGTTAAATGAAAAATACACTGAACCATCAATTGTGAAAACTAATTTATCAGGGAACCATTCAACTGCGTATACATGAAACTCTTCACTTGCTGTAGGAATCGTTTTACTACCACTTTTTTGAGTACCAATCTTATGGTAGTAAGCCTGTGTATGAATTGATGCATGAATTCTATTTTGATCGTAACCAACGTGTTCCATGATATCAATTTCACCACTGTTAGGCCAAGAACCATATGCCCAATCGGTTGGTAACATCCAAATAGCTGGCCATGTACCTCGACCAGTTGGAAGTTTAGCACGAACTTCAATCTTACCCCATTTCCAATCACCTTTATTACGAGTGACGAGACGAGCTGATGTCCAACCTACTTCATCTTTGATGGCTTCAATTTTTAAAACACCATCCTCTACGCGAGCATTTTTCGCATCATTTGTATAATTTTGAAGTTCATTATTACCCCAACCTGATTGACCTAAATCGTAACCCCATTTAGTTGAATCAGGTAAGCCTTCATAATCAAATTCATCACTCCATACGAGTTCATAATCTGTAACAGGTGTTTGATAGGTATATCCATCAATTTTTGAGTATTGTTTCGGAGGTTCTTCTTCCTTTGGTGGATCTTTTTTCTCATCACATGCTAAAAGTAATGTGATAAAAAAGAACCCCATCATTAAGACAACTATTTTTTTCATATTATTCTCCTGTCATACCAGTACGCTCAATACCTTCAATGAATTGTTTCTGAGCAACTAGATATAGTATTAATAATGGCATAATCGCTAAGAATGTAGCTGCCGACTTATAACCTTCACTAATTAAGCCAACCCCAACATCACCCGGTGCACTTGGAGCCATATCAGCGAAGATTGAGTCAAACATTGATAATCTCATAATCACAAGTGGATTATTTGATGCGTAGAATATGGTTGCTGAATAAATATCGTTCCAATTCCAAATGAATGAGAATAAGAAAACAATTAAAATAATTGGAACAACAAGTTTAACATAAATATGCCAGAACACTTGAAGACTTGATGCACCGTCAATACGAGCTGATTCATCAAGTGAAATTGGAATCATTTTAAAGAAGTTATAAAATATTAAAATTAAGATTGCAGAATTCACACCTTGACCAAAAAATGAAAATATTGTTTGAGGTGCTAATGTTGAGAATAAGGTTCTGTTAAAGAAATCTTTTAAGAATGAATTAGCAAACAATGCATCATAAATTGGTGTCCAAAAGTTTTCTTGTAACCCAGAAATCATCATAATTCGAGGTACTGTGACCATCGGTAATGGAATAATAAATGATAATAACAAGAAGACAAAAAGTACATTTTTAAACTTAAAGTTATATCTTGCGAAAGCATAACCAGTTGATGCTGAAATAACAGTTTGAACAACTGCTAATGTACCCATGTTCCAAATGCTCTTCCATAGATTACCTGGATCAGTAAATGTACCTACAACACGGTCCCAAAATGAAAGTCCGTCTCTAAACCAAGCTGGTGGTAAAAGTTGTAAGACATGATTTGAAACAGTGAAATTGGTAAATGTCAAACCAGTTGGAATCCAACCAACTTCTGGGTCTAATAAGTCATTTCTTGTCATGAAAGACAATGAGATCATTCGAATAATTGGGAATAAGAATACATATGAAATCCCAATCAATAATACATAAACAATCAATTTGCCGATAAAACCTTTAGTCGCTTGGTGACCAAAAATCAACTTTTTAAATTTATCACTTTTAAAGAAATCACTAATTTTAGTGAAGAAATCTTTTATGCTTTGGAATATATTGATTAACTTAGCTTTCATGTTGATCACCTATATCCTTCTTTTTACGTTTGAAAACACGATCACGCCACTCTGTAAATGTTTCATTATCACGCATTCTTCGTAATTGTTGTTTATTAATCTTAGCTATTTGTTTTTGTTTCTTCTCTTGAATTGTATCTAAATATTTTGACTCATTCTTACCCTTTAATAGTAAGAAGATAATACCAATGAAGATTAGTACAACCATTGAGTAGATTAAAACAATTGCAGCAGCAAAACCTAAACCAGATGTATAGTTTGATGAAATGGTTGAAATAACGAAACTATAAATCGGATTCACTTCAAAAATAGCAATTTGAACAACGGTATAGATTGCAACGATCAATGCGGTTGATTTTAGATTAGGTAACATGATCTTCCAAAGCATTTGCCATGATGATGCACCATCAATTTGAGCGGCTTCATAAAGCGATTTATCAATCTTTTGTAGACCATTTAAGAAGAGAACAATTGGAATACCTGTAAACCATAAAATAAGTGTGAAATTATCAAATACAGTAATTAATAAATCACTAAAGAATGGTGAAATATTTTCAATCATTCTAAAAACTAATAAATCAGAAATATCCATTAATTGGACCGCATTACTACTTCTTAATTGAGTCATCACAGGTCCAGACATCACTACCACTGGAAAGAAGAAAATCAATCTAAATCCAGCTCTAAATTTAATCTTAGTGTTTAATAAAACTGCTAGAATTAATGAAATAACTAGAATCATTGGAACATATGTAAATTCCATTGTAATAAATGATACTAGCAATTGATTGAACTCAGTATTTTTTAAGAAGGCAGTGACATAGTTTTCACCACCAACAAATTGATACGTCCAACCATAAATATCTTTTGAAACGATATTAAATGAAAGCCAAATAGTGTTAATAAAAGGATAGATAACAAATGCTATTAATCCAATTAACCAAGGTAATAGGAAAAAGTATGCTATATTTTCACTTTTTGCTTTTCTTTTCTTTATCTTAGTCATACTTTCCTCCTTATACAATGATTCCAAAACTAATTGGTGCTACTTCTACACCTTTATATGTGTATGGATTATCGGTGTAGTTTATCACAATCTCTAAACCACTATAATAACCATTAACAATCACACCAGGTGCTAATACTGTTCTAGATGTCCATGTATCGTTTATAGCTGGTGCTAAAGCACTATTTACAGTCTCATAAATATCTTTGATCATCTCTGAATATAGTTGATATTCAGTTGAATAATAGTTTGATGAATGCGTTGCAACTAATTTATAACTTGGATCATTCGTTAAGACAAATGAAGGATATGTATTATAATCGATCATTCTTAAAATATCTTTTGGTTGATAGAATGAGAAGTTTGAATAAGTAGCATATGATTCCATTGAACCTTGTAAAACGATTTGTAAGAATGGAACCGTGTCAGATTCGATTAAATGTTGGCTAGAAAACATTGGTGTATTTAAATATCTATCGACATATTTCCATAAGTATTGATTCGGTGTAACAGCATTAATTACAATCGATGAATCCATATTAGCAAATGCTTCTTGATAGATGTTTATCGTATCTGTAACAGACATAATTTCAGTTGATGAATAATAGTGTGAATATAATCTATTTGAAATACCATCAATTGTATATGAGATAAACCCCATGTTATGTGTTTTATAAATATTATTATTCATCCAACTTGCAGCAACAGAAGGGATTGCAAAATATTGTTTTTCAACTGGACCAGTAACTCTCGAGTAAAGATACTCATTATACCAACCTCCTACATGCTTAGTTGCATTACCAATTAATAAGTTGTTTTCTTCATAAAGGGTTGTGTAATTTTGATAAAGTGATACATCAATTCCTTGTTCTTTCAACTCATTGACAACAGATTGGAAGGCATTCTTAGAACCAATTGAATCACTCCATTCAGGTTCATTTTTACGCCCTAAAGTGACGCCACCTTTTTGATACCCTAATAATCCAGAGTTGATGTTATATACACCATTATTTTGCAGATCAGTTAGGATATCTCTTACTTGATAAATGTTTGTTACAACAACATCTTCAGTTCCAACAAGTGACTTTTTAGCATCACTCATTAAGAAATCAATTCTAATTGGGACATTCACTTCTTCATTTGATTTTGGTACTAATACACCAGTTTGAATGAGATGATCTCGATATTTTCTTGCCATACCAACATAATCTGCACTATATGGGTTGGCAAGCGAACTACCATCACCTGCTAAGAAATCAAATTGTTGATAAATATCAAAGTGATTACGCTCTTCGAATAATGATTGATACCCAGCACCACTTTGGTTATAAACTTGGGTATAAAGTCTGTTATATAAGTATCTTGTATGTGCAATTTGATAATCAGTTAAGTTATATGAGTCAGCTGAGTTTCTAGGTCTTGCATATATTTGCATATATTCGGCACCCTTAGTCGTATAACTAATAAATGCAGCTTGAGTACCATCACCATATGAAACACCAAATAAAGGCATCACTGGTTGTTTAACTGGTACCATATTTGTTTCTCTTGTATACTGAGTTTGATTTTGAGAAACATCTTGACCATAAACTGTACCAGTATATCCGTTTAATGATGCTTCATAATCGCTAAATCTAATGAGTGCCCCAGAACCATCTGGTACTAAAATATAACCTGGATATCTTGTCTTACTAATTGTTGGTTGATCCCAACGGACTCGTTTTTCCCAAATTGGTTCTTCCTCAGTCCCCATATTTCTGGTTTCTACTCTAGGCTCACCTAATTTACCACCATTTGATGCCATAAATGGTGCTAATGAAATAGAAATAAGTAAATCTAAATCATCACCATCTAACTCTTCATCTTTAATTTCAATGGCAAATCCATCTTTAGAAAAATGAAGGTGAACTCTAACTTCAATATCTACTGCTTTAAATTTAAAGTCAATTCGATAATGATTAGGGTCATTGTTAACCATTTTAATATCATCAGTTCGAACTGAGTTTGCAACTCTTTCTTGAACTGAGTCTTGTCCAGGGTTTTCAAGATCTGGAGCAATAATAAATTGTTTAAAACTTGAACCAGCTTGAACAGATGGACGAGATACATTCAATCTATTCACATATTCAAGAACGATCAATGAATTTGCGATACCTTCTCTTGAGTCATTTAATTGCTCTTCAAAAGGTTTAGCTATTGCTAAAATCTCTTCATCAGTTGCATCTGGATTGTTTTCAATAAATAATTCAGTTACTGCTTCAATATATGAATCGTAATCATGATCAATACCTGATTTCCATGTATAACCATTTCGCTTATCATAAACTGCTAAAATACCATTATGTGCTTTATAGTAATACTCATAATTTTCATTTTCTTGCAGTAAAGTATAACCTTCCTTATTTAAAGGAACAATTGTTGTTTCATCTGGAGGTAGTTTAGTATCTTTATTTGTCTCAACATAAATGGCATTAACGTTATAGCCGATAATGACAATCATAAAGAATAAAATGAGTAATCTTTTAACGGAAAACATTTCTTAACGCCTCCTTAATAATTGCTTCTAAGAATAAGTAAAGTTGTTGCCACATAGTAATGATGATGATTAAAACCACCACAATGATTAAGGCAAAAAGTAAACTCATGATAATACTTCTAGCTGTTTGTTTACCACTATATTCATGAATTTCTGATGTACCTAGGAAAATTAAAATACCGCTCCATAACGTACCACCACTCATGATGAAGTCTAAGAAAAATACTTCATTAAAGGTTAATACATGTGAAAGAATTGTTGTTAAAATCATTGCAAACAATAATGGAGCTAATGAATAACTAAACATTGTAAAGATTTGTCTAAGTTTACCAATACCATCATTAATTGATGTATCTAAGTAGTTACAAATAATAAATAGTAAAGTTACTGAAAAGAATCCTAAAACTAATGCCGTTAAATCGATATCTTCTACTAAAACAATTTGATAAATAAATCCTTTTGAAGTATTAAAGATGATAAATGCAATAAATGTTGCAAGATATATTAAGAATGATGCTAAGAACGAACCTTTATGACCATGCTTCAAATCTTCAAAACTATCAACTGGATGTCTCATTATCTTAAAGGTAAATGTTAAATCATTTAAGAATTTACGATCAAAGAATGATTTCATAGGATGTGTAAATTCACTAATCTTACCTGTTTTAGCATCCACTTTATTTAAGATAACGGATGCTGCATAAATTAAGATCATAATAATGATTGTGATACCTAAATAACTTTGAATGGTTACATTTCTAACTTCCCATGAAGCATCAGAATAACCAGCACGATTACCTGCTAATTCAAAATGAACCATAGCATTTTGATAATCTTCTAATTGTAAATAAGCTTTAGCTATGTAGTTATGAGCTAAAACTGACATTTGGTTTAGTTTTAAGACTTCTTGCCAAGCTTCAATTGCTTGTAAGTACTCTCTATCTTCATATAAACCGATTGCGTTATATACTTCTTTTGCATAATCGGTTGGTTCAAATGATTGTAAAAATGATTTATTATCATCAAGTGCAAAGATTACACCATCATCACGGACTGCAATAGCTGATAAGCGTGAGAATACCCCTGAAACATCTTGACCACTTGTCGCATCTGAATTGGATGAACCAAAGTAGTAAATAAATTCACCAGTTGCATCATAAACAAAGATTTCGCCACCTTGCATACCAGCATAAACAATCCCATCTTTGTCAACATAAATGTCTCTTGCATCATCAAAAGCAAATGTTCCTTGGAAGATGTTACCACCTTGTGTATTATGCTTTTTAACTGCGTTAAATCTTACTGACATCGTTGTTGTATAAACCATTGAGTTCTTATCAATGAAAACTGATGAGAATGGATTTGGTGTTCTAGCTAACAAATTGTCAAATTGTTCTTTTGATAAAATGATTTTTTGGAATTGTTGAATAAGTGTTAATTGAATCTTATTGGTTGTAAAGAAACCTAAAAATTCACCAATATTTGATAATTGGATGATACCACTTGAGACACCAAGTGCTGATATGTATAAATTACCTCTGTTATCGACTGCAACTTTTGAAGGTTCAAATGTTGCATCTGCATAAGAAACTGAATCTGGTCTTGTAAACTTCTCTATAAAGTTGAAATCATCATCAAATCTAAATACAGCACCAGCTGCTGAGTCAGCAACATAAATACCACGACTTGAAACAAAGATCCCACGAGGAGAAACAAATTCTGGATATGTCAAGGTATCTACAAGTGTATTTGATATAGAATCATATTTTAGAATCCTTTTATTACCAGTATCAGCAATCCATAAATAACCTTCGTCATCAAAGATCATATCTTCTGGATTTTTTAGGTTTAATTCCATTGTTGTTCTAAGTGGTAAATATGCATCTTGAGTTCTAACCATTTGACCTTTAGCATTAATTGTTAATGTATATGATGTTGCACTTGATGCATTTGCTTGTGGAATTAATAAGAATAATGTAAATATTAGCAAAATAATGGTTAAACTTCTTTTCAATGTTTTCATATAACCACCTACTTAATGCCGGCATGTGCCATTGTATTCATGACACGTGATTGCATAATAATAAAGATAATTAGGTTAGGTAAAAACATGATTAAACCTGCAGCTGCAGCCATACCGACCCCAGCATGTGCTGAACCAGTATTAGATGATGCTAAAGTATTCAAATAGAATGCAAATGATTTCATGGTTTCATCTTGAATATATAATGAAGATGATTCTACCGCACCCCACGTCGCTTGGAATGTAAGGATTGCAACTGTTGCAATCGCATTCTTTGTTAGTGGATAAATTAATTTAAATAAAATTTGGAAATCATTCGCACCATCAATTCTTGCAGCTTCAATTAACGCATCTGGAACTTGATCAATAAATTGCTTCATTAAGAAGACATTTACAGGAACTGCTAAGTATGGGAGGATATGAACAAGTGGATTATTATTTAACCCAATTTGTACAATAATAAAGTAAGTTGGGATAACCACTGCAGTTCTAACAAACATCAAGGCTGTTTGGTTTAAACCAAAGAGTGCTTTTTTCGCTCTAAACTTCTTCTTACTTAAGACATAACCAGTCATTGTACTGATTAGGATTGTTAAAAAGACCATAATCAATGTGATGACCAATGTGTTAAATAAATATCTGACAAGTGGGACACCAGTTGATGTTGCTGTTCTAAATAATTCTGTGAAATTATTAAAAGTTGGATTCTGTACGAAGAATCTTGGTGGGAATAAGAACAATTCATCAAGTGGTTTAAATGCTTGGTTAAAAATGAATAATACCGGAAGCAACATAAAAGTTGCCATTGGAATTAAAACAATATAAAACGGTATTTGTGATTTAGAGAATGAAGTAGGGTTTATTTTTGTACCTTGAAAACTCATATATGTGCCTCCTCCCTAATCTTTTTCCGCAAATAAACGATAGGCTACTTTAGAGAATATCCAAATGACTAAGAGTAACACAACTGATAATGCAGCTGCATAACCCATTTCATAACGAATAAAGCCATAATCGTCAATATGGTTTGTTATTAACTGGACTGCGTTTTGCGGTGTTGGGTTCGAACCAGACAACGCAACGCCGATATAACCATTTGTAAAGGTTGCAACAATTGCCATAACAGCACCGAATAACATTTGTGGTTTCATCATTGGAATCGTTACATGTACAACTTCTTGAAATTTATTTCTGATACCTTCAATATATGCTGCTTCATAAAGTTCTTCATTACCATTTAAAATACCTGCAAGCATGGCAAGAAAACCAACACCCATTGAACTCCATAACGCAACAACAATAACAATTGGCATTAAGTATTCAGGAGATTGCAAGAATTGGATTGGTCTGTCGATAATGTCCCAATCCATTAAAAGGGCATTAATGTAACCTGATTCATCACCTGAAAATAAGGTACGCCATACAACTGAAATGAAGACACCACCGACCATTGAAGGCGAATAAACTGCTAAGGCAATGATAGTTCTTGGAAGTGCTTGGATTTGAGCAAGCAACCATGCAAGTAAGAAAGATAACATATAACCACCAGGACCTACGAGGAGTGAAAACATCAATGTATTTGGTAGTACATATTTTAAGAAGACAGGATCTTGCGTAAAAATATTAATATAGTTTGTCAATCCTAAGAATGAAGGTGTTTCAATCACGTTAAATGATGTTAGTGATAAGAATATTGCGATTGCAACCGGAAATGCAATGAATAATGAGAATAATAAGACATACGGTAATAACATGAAGAAAACAGTCATTGCATCTTTGAATTTAGCATCTTTTAGGAAGTGTTTTTTAGTTCCTGTAACTTTATTCAACGTATCCATGATATCCTCCTGCTGCATCTAGCATTTGTTGTCTTACCCAGTGAATATCTCTGATACTGTATGGTCGTAAGACTGTACCATCAATGTCTAAGAATTTAAACTCAATCATCTTCTTACGCATTTCGCGGTTAATTTGAATCACATATTGGTCAACAGCAATCCCGGTTGGTGTTCCATCAAATACGGCTGTATTCCAAATGTCTGATAATGAACGCTCAAGCATATATTGACCTGGAGTTCTTGGCACGTCAACTAACCATTTAATTTGTTCTAGAATGACTTCTTTATGTTCTTCTGGGAATGGTGATTCAATAAATGCATTAATATTACCTGAAATCCAAGTGTATGTTGGACCATAAGTAGATTGTAGATTGAATGAGAATTGTGACTGGATTTCAGTTGACATCCACCACTTCAAGAATTCCCATGATTCATCTGGTTGATCAGTATCAGCCATAATCATTCCAGCAGTACCATTAGCAATATAGTGACGATTTGTTCCTTCATCTGTTGTAACAGAAGGGAATGGAGCAATATCCCACATACCGGTTAATTCAGGTGCAGCATTTTTAATTAATTGATATGTTGCAAAATCTGCAATACCAATTGGTAGAGTTGCATAACGGAATGAATTGTAGAATGAAACTACTTGTTCAGGTAAAGCATAGTTTGTAAATAACTGATTTAAGAATGTCAGACCATCAACTGCACCTTTTTCATTAATTGCAGTTCTAAGTCCATCTTGTGAATAAATGTCACCACCAAATTGATAAATAAAACCAGATGTTTGGTAGAACCATTTAATCGCTGTACCACCAGCGATTGGGTGATAGAAATTCATACCATATTTTTGAAGTTCCGGTAAGATTTGAATAACTTCATCCCAAGTGTCTGGAACCATGAAATTGAGTGAATCAAAGATATCCTTACGATAAATAATGACATTAAAATCAAGTGTTTCAGGTAGTGCATACGCTTTATCATTTAAGATATAAGGCACAAATGCACCCGGAGCAAATTGACTAGCGAATTCCCAATAATCTGGGAATGATGATAAGTCATATGCTGAATTTCTTATTGCTAAGTCAAATGGCATATAAGAAATTAAACCTAATGCGACGTCTGGTTGTTGATCTGCTGCTGATGCCATAACTAATTTGGTTGCATCCGGCATAACTGAAATCTTAACCGGTACACCAGTTGCAGGTGTAAATGTTTGGTCAGCCATTTTTTGCATCATATCAACATAAGTAATTGGTCGGTTAACCCAAATATCTAATACACCTTCTTCTTTTGTAAGTTTGTACTTATTAGAAGTAAAAGATGCAAAGAAACCTTGAATTGTTGACCAGAATGATTCAAAAATATTCGCATTTGCTTTTCTTAATTCAACATTGTTGTATACATGAATTTGATTCAAATAAAGTGGTTGACT
>Ga0079224_100009190_pt1 | contig 13449 bp, 11 predicted proteins | sample Stecom2015_FD_80414 | JGI IMG/M metagenome (GOLD analysis project Ga0079224, IMG submission 80414) | Agricultural soil microbial communities from Utah to study Nitrogen management - Steer compost 2015 | ecosystem: Environmental > Terrestrial > Soil > Agricultural land | place: USA: Utah... | reverse complement strand
TCTCAATACTGTTATGTGCAATCATGTATTCTATTTCGTTGTATGGTTGAGTGCATTGTTCTGCAAGGTTTTTATAGTGTTGCTCAATACTTATTTGAGTGGCGTTGTCGAGTTTGAATTTGTATAGTTTTTTTAAGTTATCAAAAAAGTAACAGCTGTTAATAAAGTTGATGTCGGTTTCATGTCGGCAATAGAAGCTTTCCTCAAAACGAAGTACCAATACTTCAAATGTGGTGGGGCTTTCTATTTTAAAAACCTGATTAATACCTATAAAGGCGCATTCGCCTTTTTTTATTTTAATTTTATTTATATCTATCTGTAAAACAACTTCTCCGGATCTAACATAAAACATGGTGTAGAAGTCTCCGCGGCATGAGTGGTTGATTACTTCAGATTGTTGGGGGGTAACATAAAATGCATAATAGCCAAACGGATGGGCTTTTTTGTCTATGTGTAGTTGTTTAATCATTTTTTGAATATGTCGTGTTTTTCAAAAATATAAAAAACATGTTCTTGGACAACTATGTAAATGCTTTTTCGTTATGAAGCTGTTTTTTTTGCTTTAATGTGTTATTATATTGTTAAACAGTTAAACGGTTTGTTGGGATGGTAAAAAATGATATACTTTGCGCTAGTTATTTTGTAGATAAATAATGATATGGGTAAAATAGCGTTTTAAGGGGAAAAACCCTGTAGTTTAATTTAAATATGGTTTAAGAATATAATCTGACTATATTTGCATGAATTTTTTTAAAAAAACAACCAACCAAATCAATATATGATGGAAAATGCAGCGAAAGTTTTAATTACTGGTGGGGCCGGTTTTATTGGTTCTAACTTATGTGATTATTTTTTAGCTAAAAATTATAAAGTAGTTTGTTTAGATAACTTCTCTACAGGTCACAGAAAAAATATAGATCATCTTTTAGAGAATCCCGACTTTACTTTAATTGAGGGAGATATAAGGAATTTTGATGATTGTCAAAAAGCTGTTAAAGGAGTTAGTTATGTTTTACATGAGGCTGCTTTAGGTTCTGTTCCCCGTTCAATAAACGATCCTATAACCAGTAATGATGTTAATGTTAGTGGTTTTTTAAATATGCTTACAGCTTCGCGAGATGAAGGAGTAAAAAGATTTGTTTATGCAGCGAGCTCTTCTACTTATGGTGATTCTGAATCATTACCTAAAGTTGAGAATAAAATAGGAAAACCTCTTTCTCCTTATGCAATTACAAAGTATGTAAATGAACTATATGCTGATATTTTTAGCAAAACATATGATATAGAAGTTATTGGTTTGAGGTATTTTAATGTTTTTGGCAGACGCCAGGATCCTAATGGTGCTTATGCGGCTGTTATACCGAAGTTCGTAATGCAATTTATGAAGCATGAAAGTCCTGTTATTAATGGGGATGGTAATTACTCCAGAGATTTTACCTATATAGACAATGTTATTCAAATGAATGAACTTGCTATGTTGACAGAAAATCCAGAGGCTATTAATACAGTTTACAATACAGCGTTTGGGGATAGGACAACTCTTAATGATCTTATCGGTTATCTTAAAGAGCTTTTATCTGAATACGATTCGGAAATAGCTAAAGTTAAAGTTGTTCATGGTCCTAATAGGGCAGGAGATATTCCTCACTCGCTTGCAAGTATAGATAAAGCTGCAGGTTTACTAGGGTATTCTCCAAAGTATTCCCTTCAGGTAGGCCTGCAAGAAGCTGTGAAGTGGTATTGGGCTAATTTAAAATAATATATTCTTTTTTTATATAAGACAGGTTTATGAAAATAGCGATAATAGGGTTAGGTTATGTAGGATTACCATTAGCAAGATTGTTTGCTACAAAATATTCTGTAGTAGGATTTGATATTAATCAGTCTCGAGTTAATGAGCTTAACTCTGGTAAGGATAGTACGCTTGAAGTAGAAGATGCTTTATTGCAATCTGTACTGAAAAAAAGCGCATCTGAAGATATAGGGTTGTTTTGTACAACTAATTTAGAAGATGCAAAGGATTGTAACTGTTATGTAATTACAGTTCCAACTCCCGTAGACAGGAATAACAGACCTGATTTAACTCCTTTATATAAAGCCAGTGAAACAGTTGGTAAAGTATTATCAAAAGGAGATATTGTGATTTATGAATCTACTGTATATCCAGGTGTTACTGAAGATGAATGTGTTCCTGTACTTGAAAGAGTAAGCGGTTTAAAGTTTAATGAAGATTTTTATGCAGGGTATTCTCCAGAAAGGATTAATCCGGGAGATAAAGAGCATACTGTAGAAAAAATATTAAAAGTTACTGCTGGTTCGACTCCTGAAATAGGTAAGAAAGTAGATGATTTATATAAATCAGTTATTGCAGCAGGAACTCATTTGGCTCCGACAATAAAAGTTGCTGAGGCGGCAAAGGTTATAGAGAACTCTCAGAGGGATATTAACATTGCTTTTGTAAATGAGTTGGCTAAAATTTTTAACTGCCTGAATATTGATACTCATGATGTATTAGAGGCGGCAGGTACAAAATGGAACTTTCTTCCTTTTAAGCCAGGCCTTGTAGGTGGACATTGTATAGGTGTAGATCCTTACTATTTGGCACAAAAAGCTCAAGAGGTAGGGTATCATCCTGAAATTATATTAGCAGGTAGAAGACTTAATGACAGTATGGGGGGATATGTAGCTTCTCAGGTAGTTAAGCTTATGATTAAGAAAGGGATAGTTGTAAATGGTGCTAAGGTGCTAATGCTTGGTGTTACTTTTAAAGAAAACTGTCCGGATGTTAGGAATACTAAAATTGTTGATGTTATAAGTGCTTTGAAAGAATATAGTGTAGAAGTTGATATTTATGATCCGTGGGCTAGTCCTGAAGAGGTGAAGCATGAGTACGGACTAAAGGTTGTTAATGTTCAACCGGAAGAAAAGTATAATGCGATAATTTTAGGTGTAGCACATAATGAATTTAAGAGCTTAAATTATGAAGTGCTTAAAGCGAACAATGGAGTGGTTTATGATGTAAAAGGAGTGCTTGGGGAATTAGCAGACAGTAAACTATAAAGATGGTAATTAGAAATATATGTTGTATTGGGGCAGGTTATGTAGGTGGACCTACAATGGCTATTATTGCTTATAAATGTCCTGATATTAAGGTTACTGTTGTAGATGTTAATGAATCCAGAATTAAGGCATGGAATGATGAAGATATTTCTAATATACCTATTTATGAGCCAGGTTTAGAAGACATAGTAGCTGAAGCAAGAGGTCGAAATCTGTTTTTTTCTACTAATGTTGAAAAAGCTATTGACGAGGCGGAAATGATTTTTATTTCGGTTAATACACCTACAAAAACATATGGTTTGGGTAAAGGCAAGGCTGCTGATTTAAAGTATATTGAGCTTTGTGCCAGGCAAATCGCTTCTGTAGCTAAAACGGATAAAATTGTTGTAGAAAAGTCTACACTGCCTGTTAGGACAGCTGAAGCAATTAAGAGTATTTTGGATAATACCGGGAACGGGGTTAAATTCCAGATTTTATCAAATCCGGAATTTTTAGCTGAGGGTACTGCAGTTCAGGATTTGTTGAATCCAGATAGGGTATTGATTGGAGGAGAAACTGATGAAGATGGCTCTACTGCGATAAATGCTTTAGTTAATGTGTATGCTAATTGGGTTAATAGGGATAAAATTTTAACTACTAATGTATGGTCTTCCGAGTTGTCTAAGCTTACTGCAAATGCTTTTTTAGCTCAAAGAGTATCTTCGATTAATGCAATGTCCGAATTATGTGAAAAGACCGGAGCAGACGTTAATGAGGTAGCTAAAGCGATAGGGATGGATAGCCGTATAGGTTCTAAGTTTTTAAAAGCATCTGTGGGGTTTGGAGGATCATGTTTTCAAAAGGATATCCTTAATCTTGTTTATATAGCAAAATCCTATGGACTTAATGAGGTTGCTGATTACTGGGAACAGGTAATTATAATGAATGACCACCAAAAAAGGCGATTTGCATCTAATATCGTTAAGACTCTTTATAATACAGTATCAGGAAAAAAAATAGTTTTTCTAGGTTGGGCATTTAAGAAAGATACTAATGATACCCGAGAGTCGGCAGCAATTTATGTTGCTGATGATTTGTTAAATGAAGAGGCAAATATCGCTGTTTACGATCCTAAAGTTAATGAGCAGAAAGTTTTAGCTGATCTTGATTATTTAGGTACAAGAAGTAGTGAAATTAATGAGGAAAGGGTTCTCGTGTCTGAAAATCCTTATGAGGCCTGTAAAGATGCTTATGCAATTGCTGTTTTAACAGAATGGGATGAGTTTAAAACTTATGACTGGCAAAGAATATACGATAATATGAAAAAACCGGCTTTTGTTTTTGATGGTAGGAATATTCTTGATGGTGAAGAGTTGAGAAGAATTGGTTTTGTGTTTAAGAGTGTGGGGAGATGAATAATAAAATATAAATAAGAATTGGATAAGAATTTAGTATCAAATGTAATTTGGGCACTAACAGGTCAGGTTGGGTATATTTTTGTAGGGCTCGTTGGTACAATTTTTCTAGGTAGGATTTTAACTCCAGAAGATTTTGGCCTTGTAGGTATAGGTATGTTTTTTGTTGGTATTTTTAATGTGCTGGTTGAGAGTGGTATGGCGGGGGCTTTGGTGAGAAAGGAAGGTGTTACTAAAGAAGATTATTCGACCATTTTTATTTTTAACCTTATAGTTAGTATCTTTTTAGGTTTACTACTTGTTATTGCTGCTCCGTTTATAGCGAGTTTTTATGAACAAAAGAGTTTAGAGCCAATTTTGATAGTGTTGTCATTAATTATTATAATTAATGCATTTACAATTACTCAAAATGCTAAATTGGTGAAAAATATGAAGTTTAAAAAGAGAGGGCTGTATAAATTTAGTTCTCTTTTTTGTGCTGTTATTATTTCTGTGATTCTTGCAAAAACAGGAGCTGGTGCATGGGCTATTGTAGCAATGCAACTTATGTCGTCTTTTTTTTTAATGATAATTCTTTGGGTTAAAGAAGGGGGGATAGGGGCTTTTGTTTTTTCTAAGAAATCATTTAAAGAAATGGCTTCTTTTGGTTTTTTTACAACCTTATCTGCTATATTGAATGCTGCTTTTGATAATATTTATCAATTAATTTTGGGTAAATATTTTTCTATAAGTCATGTAGGCTATTATTATCAAGCTAAAAAAATACAAGAGGCTCCAGATACAGCATATAAGTTGGTAATTTTACAGGTTTTTTATTCGCATTTAAGTAAGTTTCAAAATAAGTTATCTGATTTTAAGGTTACTTATAATCTTTTGGCGAAGTTATGTGCTATTGTTTTAGGATTGACAACATGTTTGGTTTTTATATTTGCAGAGGAAATAATAAGAGTTGTTTTAGGTGAAAAATGGATTGACTCTATTTTCTATTTAAGAGTTTTAATGATTTCAAGTTTTTTTACTTTGCAAGAAATGGTTAATCGTAATGTGTTTAAAATATTTAATCAAACTCATAAAATATTGTATTTAGAGCTTTTTAAAAAAAGTGTTCAGGCATTATCGATTCTAATAGGGATTATTTATAAAGATGTAATTCTTTTATTATATGGGTTGATAATTACTTCTATAATAAGTTACTTTATAAATTTTTATTTTTCAAGAAAAGTTATTGATGAAGTTTCAAAAAATGAACTATTTAACTTTTTAAAGATAGTTTTCTCTTCAGTAATGTCTACTTTATTGACTTATTTTTTAATACTTTATTTTAATCTTGACTCATATGTTAAGCTGGTTATATTACCTGTTTTTGTAATTTTATATTTTGTGTTATTAAGTATTTTGAATGTTCAAAAATTGTCAACAATGTTAAAATATAAAACTTTATTAAAAAAATAAATATGTTGGGTAAAATAATAAATCTCTATAAAAGGTTGTTTTGGTCTTGTGAAAAATACGCTAGATCTTTAGGTGTCGTAGTCGGTGAAAATTGCTTGATATCAACTAAAAAATTTCCATCAGAAGCTTATTTAGTTAAAATAGGTGATGGTTGTAGGGTGGCAAAAGGAGTTTCTTTTTTTACTCACGGCGGACTGTGGTCACAAAGACAAAAATTAAAGGAAAACTTAGATTATTTTGGGAGAATTACTGTAGGAGACTATACTTATCTTGGAGAAGATTGTAAAATAATGCCTGGCGTTAAAATTGGTAATGACGTGATTGTGGGAGCAGGTACAATTGTAACTAAATCTATACCGGATGGTAAAATCTGTGCAGGTAATCCTGGGAGAATAGTCGGAGAGACTAAAGATTTTGTCGATAAAATACGTTTGTATGATGTTAATACTAAGGGTATGATGCCTAAACAAAAGCAAGGATTTCTTTTAAGTTTAAGTGATGATAAGTTTGTCGTTAAGTAGATTAGTTTTATGAGTAAGAAAAGGATTGGTGTTTTAGCAATAAATTTATCTTCTGGGGGAGCTGAAAAGGTTGTAAGTTTATTGTTAAAAAAGCTTAGTACAGACTATGAAGTGTTTTTGATTTTACTTAATAATGATATACATTTTACAATACCGGAAAATGTTGAAGTTGTTTTTTTAGGAAATAGTAAGCCAGGGTTATTCAAAAAGATTTTTAGCTTTTTTGTTGCAATTAATTCTTATTCAAAATTTCTTTCAAAATATAAAATTGATATTAGTGTATCATTTCTGATTAGACCTAATTTAATTAATGCTTTTTTAAAGTTTTTTCATCCAAAAGTTAAAGTTATAATTAGTGAAAGATGCTTTCCTTCAATAGCATATAAATCAAATTTTTTGAGGTATTATATTTATAAAATGTTAATACCAATATTATATAACAAAGCAGATGTTTTGTTTTCTAATTCTGTTTATATTAACAGAGACTTAAAAGATAACTTTAGGGTTAAAATAGATATGAAAGTTCTATATAATCCTGTAGAGTTAAAGGTTGATGAAATAGAACTAGCAAATAAAAATGTATTTAATGTAGTTTTTGTAGGTAAACTTAAGCCAATAAAAAATCCAATTTTATTGCTTAGAGCATTAACCTTTAATTTAAATGAAAAAATGCATACAGTTTTTTTAGGAGATGGGGTTTTAAAAGAATTTCTTTTAAGTTATTGTAAACAGAATGATCTTGAGAATGTTTGTTTTGAAGGTATAGTAAATAATGTTAATGATTATTTATTGAATTCTTCTGTTTTTGTTTTAACATCTAAATCTGAAGGATTTCCTAATGTGATTATTGAAGCAATGTCTTGTGGGGTGCCAATTATATCTACTAATTGTATGTCAGGTCCATTAGAGATTTTAAATGATAATCAAGATGTTATAATAGAAGAAGGTTCTTTTTTACGTGTTAAATACGGTTTGATGATTAATGTTGATGATGAAATAGGATTGTCTAATGCTTTAAAAGAAATTTTTTATAATCATGATTTAAGAAATGAGTTATCAAGTTTAAGTTTTCTGAGAGCTAAAGATTACTCTTTGGATGTTATCTATAATGGTTTTAAAAATAAAATATTAACAGATGGGTATGTTTGAGGAAATATGGAGATATAAAAAAGATATATTTATAATTTTTTTCGGATCGCTATTAAGTTTTTATTTTGTAGCATTAGGAGGAGTTAGAATTTTTGATTTTTTAAGTTTATTTATACTAATATATTCTATTTCTATACTTAAAAGAAAAATAATGATTAATAAAAAAATATTTTTTTATTTTCTTTTTTTTAGTTTTTTTATTTTAACTTCTGTGATTGTTTCATTAATTAATGATGTAATAAATATACATTTACCAAGGCTTCTTGGTACAATAGTTACAATATTTTATTCATTGTTATTTTGTGCTTACTATTTTAATAGGATAGAATCATTGATAATAGGAATTAAATATACAATATACTTTCATACAATTTTCTTTTATATTCAATTTGTATTATTTAATGTTTTTAAAATATATGTTGACTTTATTGAGCCAATAACAGGTAATTCTTCTAGAAATATAGGAGGAAGATTTAATTTAGATTCTTCTATCAGAGCTTCAGGTTTGTATTCTGAACCAGCCTCTTATTCTTTGTTTATATTAACTTTAATGAGTATTTATATATATTATAAAAAAAGTATAAGTTTTTTTGATTTATTGGTTTTAATCAGTGTTTTGTTTTCAATGTCTGCATCGGGATTGGTTTATTTGGGAGTATTTGTTTTGGTTTTCTTTTTTTATTATTCAAATAAGTCTATTTTTTTCAAGTTAAAAATATTTATTACTACATTGTTTTTAATCTCTTTTGTTTATAAAGTACAATTTATAGATTTTGAATATGTTGTTGATAAGGTGATGAATTATGAAGATAGTGGTTCTTATCAATATAGGGTAGGCAATACAAATGATATTTTAAGTAAACTTAGCGATTTTGAAGTTTTATTTGGGATAGGCTATGCAAATATGGATATAATGGAGAATAAGGGATCTACTTATTCAGCCTTATTTATAGAGCAAGGTTATTTTTTAGGTTCTCTTTTTCTTGTTTCTATTTTCTTGTTGCTTAGGCTATATAAAATGGATTTAATTATTATAGGTTTTGTTTTTGTATTATTTTTTGGAACTCACGCTTTTGCTCAAATACAGTTTTGGTTATGGATATTATCACTACTAATTGTTTCTAAACATTTTTATTATGAAAGAAAAAATATATCAGTTGTTGCCTGATTTTTTTCAAGGTTTTTTAATTAGTTTGTTTAATTTCAATGCTTATAGTGTTCGTTATGGTAAAAAATATAATTATTTTATTAGAAAATTAAAAAAAAATCAAAGCTTGACATTAGAAGAGTTAAAACAAAATCAAATAGAAAGATTTAATCTATTTTATGATTTTGTTAGGGCCAATAGTAAATTTTACAAGTATTATCCAGATGTTTCTATTGAGGAATTGTCCTCTTTGCCTATTGTTAGTAAAGAGCTTTTGAGGGAAAATATTAAAGATGTTTACACTATAAATAAAGGAGTGATTTCAAAGACTGGCGGTACTACTGGTAAATCTCTGGAAGTGATTTTTACTAAAGATAACATGCAAGAAAGGTTTGCTCTTCTTGATACCTTTCGTTCTCAATTTGGGTATAAGTTAGGAAAAAAAACGGCATGGTTTTCGGGTAAAAGTCTCTTGACAAACAAAGATGTGAGTAGAAGGAGGTTTTGGAAGACGGATTACTATTATAATGTTAGGTACTATTCGACCTTTCATATAAAAAAAGATTATCTAAAATATTATGTTGAAAATTTGATTAAATTTTCGCCAGAATTTTTAGTTGGATTTCCTTCAACAATATTGGAAATTGCCAGCTATGGAATTAATAATAATTATGAGTATCCAAAAAATCAGATAAAAGCTATATTTCCTACGGCGGAAACTGTAACTTGTGAAATGCGGGAGATTATTGAAAGGTTTTTTAATGCAAAAATTTACAATCAGTATGCTTCTTCTGAAGGAGCTCCTTTTATTTTTGAATGTATTAAGGGTAATCTTCATCTCGAATTGCAGAGTGGTATATTTGAAGTTTTAGATGAAAATGACAACCCGTCTAATATAGGCAGACTCATCGTAACAAGTTTTACAACTCAAGGAACTCCCTTGATAAGATATGATATTGGTGATTATATTAGTTTAAAAAAGGGCAATGATTGTCTATGTGGTAATAATAACCCAATTGTTGATGAGATCTTTGGTCGAATAGATGATTTTTTATATTCTCCTGATAATGGAAAAATCAATTTAGGGAATGTTTCTAATACCTTAAAAGATACCAAAGGCATAATTAAATTTCAAGCTATACAAAATGAGTTAAATTTTATAGAAATACTACTTGTTAAGGATCCTAATATTTATAATAGTCAGATTGAATCTAAGTTTCTTAAAAATTGGCGTGACAGACTAGGTAATAACATGAAAATAAAAATACAGTATGTAGAGGATTTACCAGTTGAAAAAAGTGGAAAGTACCGAATCATTAAAAATAATATTAAACATTTAATGTAGTTAGTATTATTTTATAAGGTTAGATTTAGAAATTTGTTTATGTATTATTATGTTCTTTGGTTTGCTAAAGAATATTTATTTGAGTGAAAACAAAATAATAATTTATGAAAAAACTTTTGATGGTAGTTAATGTTGATTGGTTTTTTATTTCACATCGTTTATGTATTGCTCTGGAAGCTGTAAAACGAGGATGGGAGGTAATTGTGGCTTGTGAAGATACTGGTCGTAGAAATGAAATAGAAATAGATGGTATTAGATTTGTAGATTTCAAATTTTCACGTTCAGGAACAAATCCATTAAATGAATTAAAAACATTAAAGCAGTTTTATAGTTTGTATAAAACTGTTAAACCTGATGTTGTACATCATATTACTTTAAAACCAGTTATATATGGGTCTTTAGTAGCAAAATTACTTAAAGTTAATGGTGTTGTAAATGCTGTAAGTGGATTGGGATATAATTTTACAGGTGATGACAGGCAAGGTGTAACTCAGAAAATAATGGTTAAATTAATGCGCTATGGTTTTAATCGTGATAGGTTAACTGTTATTTTTCAGAACGGAGATGATCAAAGGGCGTTAGAGCAACTAAAAATTCTGTCAACTAAAAATAATATTATTAGGATAAAGGGTTCAGGTGTAGACTTGGTGAAATTTTCACACAGCCCTCTAACTTCTTTTGATCGTATAAGGGTTTTATTTCCTAGCAGAATGCTTTGGGATAAGGGTGTTCGAGAATTAAGAGATTCTACAGATTTGTTGAAAGTAAAATACCAGAATAAAATTCAATTTGTGCTCTCAGGTTTAGCTGATAATGGTAATAAGGCTGGAGTTTCGGCGAGTTATTTAAATGACTGGCAAGATGGAGATTATGTTGTTTGGATTGGGTATCAAAAAAATATGGTAAAAGTTTACCAAGATTCACATGTAGTGATTCTGCCTTCTTACAGGGAGGGAATGCCTAAAACATTAATAGAGGCTTGTGCTATTGGGAGGGCTATCATTACAACAGATGCAATAGGGTGTAGGGAATGTGTAGATGAAGGGATAAACGGACTTAAGATTCCTGTAGGGACTGTGAATGAATTAGTGGACGCTATTGAGAAAATGGTTAATAATCCTGATGTTATAATAACTATGGGTGAACAGTCTCGATTAAAAGCAGAAAGAGAGTTTGATGTTGACTCTGTTATTAGCATACATATAGAGATTTATTCTCGTTTTTTAAATAAAATTACATGAAATTAATTATAACGGGTTTATCGGGATTTGTAGGTCAAAATTTTCTAGGATATTTGAAAGGGAGAGGAGTAGATGTTCAGGATTTGTCTTTAAGAGATATGTCATGGGAAAGCAAAATAGCTTTAAAAGCTGATGCTATAATTCATTTGGCAGGAAAGGCACATGATACTAATAGGGATGTCAATATTAATGAGTACTTTGAAATAAATCGTGATTTAACAATAAGATTATTTGATAAGTTTTTAAAATCTGATATTAAAGACTTTTTTTATTTCAGCTCTGTTAAGGCTGTTGCTGATATTGTCACAGGAGTATTAATAGAAGATGTAGAAGGTAAACCTAAAACACCTTATGGTCAGTCTAAATATGAGGCTGAGCAATATTTGTTGAGTCAAAAATTACCTCAAGGTAGAAGGTTGTTTATAGTACGCCCATGTATGATTCATGGCCCAGGTAACAAGGGTAATCTTAACTTACTTTATAAAGTTGTTGAAAAAGGTTTGCCTTGGCCATTAGCTACATTTAAAAATGAGCGTTCGTATTTAAGTGTTAATAATCTTAACTTCCTGATTTATGAAATGTTAAGGAAAGATAGTTTGACCTCAGGTGTATATAATCTTTCAGATGATCAAAGTATTTCTACAAACCATTTAATAGAAATTATTTCTAACACTTTAGAGAAAAAGGCTAAGCTGTGGAATATTCCTTCCTGCCTTATTAAAAGTGCTGTGAGATTAGGAAGTTTGATTCCCTTTACTCCCTTAAATTCAGAGCGGTTAAAAAAAATAACAGAAAGTTATGTTGTCTCTAATAAAAAAATAAAAGAGGCATTAGGAATAAAAAAGCTACCTTTAACGACTGAAGAAGGTTTAATTAACACAATTCAAAGCTTTAAAAATAATAAATGATACGATTTTTCGACTTTCTGTTTTCATTATTTGGGCTATTACTTTTATGTCCCGTTGGTTTGTTACTTTTTATAATTGGTTTGTTTGATACAGGTAAGCCTATTTTTGTGCAGAAGCGTGTTGGAAAAAACAAACAACCGTTTAACCTGTATAAATTTAGGACTATGCATGTAAGTACTAAATCAGTGGCTTCACATTTAGCTAATACAGCTTCAATTACTAGGTTTGGTGGTTTTTTACGAAAATCAAAATTAGATGAACTACCACAGTTGATAAATGTTCTTTTAGGCCATATGAGCCTTGTTGGACCTCGTCCTAATTTATTTAATCAAACTGAGTTAATCGAAGAAAGGGATAAGAGAAAAGTATATGATTATTTGCCAGGCATAACAGGTTTAGCTCAGATAAATGAGATTGATATGTCAACACCTGAAAAATTAGCGATTAAGGATGCTGAAATGTTGCAAAACTTATCCCTTTCAAGCTATTTTAAATATGTGTTTGCTACAGTAGGAGGCAAAGGACAGGGGGATCGTGTAGGGAAGTGATTGTTTTGGTTGAAAAATTTAAGATTAAGAAAATAAACAGAAAAGCTTTATGTGACGTTTTCTGTTTAAATTAATTATAGTTTATAAAAAAAATACTTTAAGAGTGAGTGAGAATAAAAATTATGGTTGGGCTGATTATAGGTTCTGGACATCATTACATAATTTAGGGTATTTACCACGTTGGATTATATTACTACTTGATTTAGTAGTAGTGTCCTTTACGGGGATTATTTCTTATTTGCTGATAAATAGGACTGGGGTGTCTGTAAACCCTGAATTGTACTTTCTCAGTATAATAATATATTTGTCTATAACACTGTTATCTTTTCGTGCTTTTCGTACTTATGCTGGTATTATAAGGCATTCTTCGTATATAGATGCGGTTAAGATATTTTTTGCTCAGTTCACTACAGCCTTTTTGCTTTTGGCTTTCAATAGCTTGTATGAGACTATTACAGGTAATCTTATTTATCTTAATGTTGCTATTTTAATCAATGCTGTATTCTCTTTTAGCTGTTTGTTCCTTTATAGGGTATTAGTAAAACAGATTTTTGAGAATTACTTTAATAGCAGTAATGGTAAGAAACTGGTTAGAGCTATTATATATGGTTCTGATGCTAATGCTATTGCAGTGGCTAATGCATTGAAATCTGAAATTCCTGGCCGATTCAAATTAGTTGGTTT
>Ga0079224_100009188_pt1 | contig 13450 bp, 11 predicted proteins | sample Stecom2015_FD_80414 | JGI IMG/M metagenome (GOLD analysis project Ga0079224, IMG submission 80414) | Agricultural soil microbial communities from Utah to study Nitrogen management - Steer compost 2015 | ecosystem: Environmental > Terrestrial > Soil > Agricultural land | place: USA: Utah... | reverse complement strand
ATTATCTGTCCGGGAGGTGGATACCATGTGTTGCTGACGAAACGCGAGGGATCGGATGTTGCCAGGGAGTTCAACAAGTTAGGCATTGCTGCATTCGTACTTCGGTATCGGCTGCCCAACGACAGAATCATGGTGGACAAACCCATCGGACCCCTGCAGGATGCGCAACGGGCTATTCAGTTGGTACGCGAAAATGCCGGCATCTGGGGAGTAGATCCTTCAAAAATCGGCATCATGGGTTTTTCCGCGGGCGGTCACCTGGCGGCTACGGCCGGAACCCATTTTAACCGGGCGTATATTCCAAATCCACATACCACAAGCCTAAGGCCAGACTTTATGTTGCTGGTCAATCCCGTTATCAGCATGACCGATGAAATAGGTCACGTGGGATCGCGCGATAATTTGCTGGGTAGTAACCCTTCCCGTGAAAATATTTCCTTGTTTTCCAACGAGATGCATGTCGATTCGCTTACCCCGCCCACCTTTTTGGTGCATTCGGACGCAGACGAGGTGGTCCCGGTTGAGAACAGCGTGCGTTTTTATGAAGAACTCCACAGACAACGGGTACCTGCGGGCTTACACATCTATCCAACCGGCGAGCATGGATTTTTGACGGCTCCTTCGTTCGACGAATGGTTTGGACGGTGTGTGTTTTGGATGAGAGAAACAAATGTATTATAGACGAACAGTAACTTTTGTAACGACACGTTATGAGTAAACAAAAAATTGTGCACCCTAACCGGGCAGAAAACTTTGTAACGGGAGCCTATTCCGATGGCGTTATTGCCGGAGGGTTCTTATTTGTCAGCGGCCAGGCTTCGGTCGATTTCAAAACGTCGCAGTTTATTCTGGGTACGATCGAAGAGGAAACGCGACGTACTCTTGATAATATCAAAGCCATTTTGGAAGCAGCGGGAGCATCATTGGATGACGTCGTAAAGACAACAGTACACCTTACGGATATTGCTGAATTCGATCGGTTCAATGCGGTGTATGCGACTTATTTTACGGGTGTCCGTCCGGCACGCACTACGGTGCAATCGGTTCTGGGGCAGGGGATTCGCGTAGAAATCGATTGCATCGCCAGGTTGCCCGAAGGCGTGTAGCAGGCAGACGATGGACAGCTGGTTTAATATTCGTAATGAAGATGCAGTAGATTCTCCCGCGCTGCTGGTCTTTCCCGAGCGCGTCAAACAAAACATAGCGCTGTTGAAAGCGATGATCAATGATCCGTCGCGTTTACGGCCGCATGTGAAGACTCACAAAACCAAGGAGATGACGCGTTTGCTGATGGATGCGGGGATAACTCGGTTTAAGTGCGCCACGTTTTCGGAAGCAACCATGCTTGGTGAATGCGGCGCCCCCGATGTACTGTGGGCATACCCCCTCTACGGGCCGAAGATATCCCGCTTCATAAGCTTACAGGTGCGGTATCGTCATACCCGTTTTTCTGCCCTGATTGATCATTGGGAAGCGGCGCAGGCGTTGGCCGATGAGGCAGAGAAAAGAGGGGAAGTTGTCAACGTTTTTATCGACCTTAATATCGGAATGAACCGTACCGGTATCGCCGCCGGGGACAACGCTTTGGCACTTTATCAAGCATGTACCCGGTTGCCGGGACTGTCGGTTCAGGGTCTGCACGCCTACGATGGTCATGTCCGGGAGAAGGATCTTGAAAAACGCAGGGGGATCTGCGCGCGCAATTTTGAGGCAATTGCCCTTATGTCGGAACGGATTAAACAGATGGGCTTACCGAATCCACGCGTAATCATCGGCGGCTCCCCATCGTTTCCGGTATATGCCGGTTATCCGGAGGTGGAATGCAGCCCCGGGACTTTTATTCTTTGGGACAAAGGATATGCCGATGCATTGCCGGATCAGGCTTTCCTGCCAGCGGCTGTGCTATTAACCCGGATTGTATCGATGCCCACAGACAACCGGCTCTGCGTAGACCTGGGTCATAAAGCGGTTGCGGCTGAAAATCCGTTGGAGCGACGGGTATACTTCCTGAATGCACCGGAACTGAAGCCGGTTAGTCAAAGCGAAGAACATCTGGTATTGGAAGCCCCCCATGGACATACCTGGGGTGTTGGGGATGTGTTGTATGGTTTACCTTACCATGTTTGTCCGACGGTGGCGTTATACGACTATCTGACGGTTATTGAAAATGGTAATTATATAGATCGATGGGCCGTGGCAGGCAGGGGCAGGACGGCGGTTGTCGGTGGGGAGTAAATCGTTACTTTTGGCATATGCAGAAAACTATACAAACCTTTTTACTGATCCTGTTGTTTGTGACCGGGCACCGTTACGCAACTGCCCAGAATCAGGGGACAGCCATACATCTGGACGACCTGAACGTCCGTGATCCTTATATTGTAGCCGATCAGGCGAGTAAAACCTATATTCTCTATAAGTCGGCGCCCGTTAAAGATAAGGACGGGAATGACGCGAGCGGTGTAGTTGCCTATCGTAGCCGGGATCTTCAGTATTGGGAAGGCCCGCATGTGGTATACGCTACGCCGCGGGATAATTGGATAGCGGGTACGGTTTGGGCTCCTGAAGTACATGTGTATCAAGGAAGGTATTACTTATTCGCCACGCTCAATTCGGACATCGAGTGGAAAAAACAACGCGAAGGTTATCCAAACTATTTCTTTAGGGGAACTCAGATATTTCATGCGGATGACCCCCTGGGGCCATTTTTGCCATTTGAAGACAAGATGCCCCACACCCCTATGGATCGCATGGCACTTGATGGCACACTGTGGGTGGAGAACGGAATACCCTATATGGTTTATTGCCATGAATGGGTGCAGATAGAAGACGGCTCTATGGAATTAGTGAAGCTGAAAGATGATCTCTCCGGAACGGAAGGCCGTTCCCTGACCCTCTTTCATGCTTCGAGTGCCCCTTGGTCGACCGGAAACCTCCATGATGACGGCTCCCGCAGTTATGTCACGGACGGATGTTTTCTTTACCGGACTGAAACCGGTAAGCTGCTGATGATCTGGTCAAGTTTCAACAAGGGAAATTACGCGATCGGTATCGCCGAATCCACGACGGCAAAGGTTACCGGACCCTGGAGACAGCAGGATAAATTACTATTCGACCAGAATGGGGGACATGGCATGCTATTTAAAACCTTCGACGGGAAACTGATGCTCACTTTCCACAGCCCGAATTCGCCGTCGGGCAGGGAACGCGCACAGCTTTACGAAGTGATCGACACCGGCGACTCGCTGATTTTGAAAAATTGATCCCTATCCATGAAACATCTTAACCGCCGACAGTTCCTTTCTGCAAATGCCGCCCTGGGAGCCTTCTGGTGGCTCAACCAATTATCGTTACCGGCATTGGGGGCGAGGGCGCAAGGCGCTGGGAAGGAGGCATTACAGGTACGTCATTTTCCCAACCCGCTTTATGCGTTCGTTTGGCGGAATTGGGGGCTGGTGCCGCTGGATCGTATGGCGAAAACCGTGGGAGCCAATCCCCGGCAAATATCTGACCTCGCTTTTTCGATGGGGCTGGGGGATGTCCCGGAAGTTACGGCCGACCAATGGGAGCGGAGCTATCTTACCGTGATCCGGCGCAACTGGCACCTGCTCCCCACGGACCAGCTACAGGCATTGTTGGGATGGGATGCGCAACAATTGGAGTTTACACTCAAAGAGGACGACTTTTTTTACATTAAGCTGGGCAGCATGAAGCCCGAATGTCGGCCGATTACGTATGCCGAAATGGCCACGCTTCGGGAGGACGAAAAAAACAGGTTTATCAGCTTGCTGAAGGCTGCCTTTCCTGACGGAATTCCTGCCGAGCAAACCCCCTATTTTAATTTCGTCAGGGATTTGTCGACCCCTGTGAAAACCAGGATAGCAGGGAGTCCGGCGTCGGCGGAAGGTTTCCATCCGCGTATTGCCTACCCATACTTCGCACTATTCGGCGATGCATTGCTGGATCCGGAGATCGAATCGTATCCCGATGCCTACCTCGAACGGCTGGCGGCCGCGGGCGTAGACAGCATCTGGATGCATATTGTTTTGAGCAAACTTACCCCCTTTCCGTGGGACGCTTCGGTAAGTACCCATTGGGAGCGGCGTTTGGCAAACCTGAAGATTCTTACCGAACGGGTGAGCCGGCACGGTATCGGTATTTATCTCTATCTTAATGAACCCAGGCACCAACAGGAAGCTTTTTTTGAGAAACACCCGGAGCTTCGTGGGCAGGGCAACGCGTTATGTACGTCCCATCCCGATGTGCAGGAGTACCTGGAAAATTCCATCGCTTTGATTACTGAAAGGGTGCCCCGGCTTGCCGGTTTCTTCTCCATCACTGCATCTGAAAATCCAACCCATTGCTGGTCGCACGGACAGGGCGGCAACTGCCCGCGATGTGCTTCATTGGGGCCTGACAAGGTGATCAGCACGTTGAATAACCTCTACCATCGGGGAATCCGCAGAGGCTATGCCGCCGCTACCGGAAAGGACGTCACCGCCGGGACACCCCCGAAACTGATCGTGTGGGATTGGGGATGGCCGGAAGGTTGGGCCGCAGGGATTATACCGGCGCTGGCCACCGACAATACGTTGCTGATGAGCGTCAGCGAGTGGGATTTGGAGATTGAGCGGGGCGGTGTAAAGGGTAAAGTGGGGGAATACTCCATCTCTGCAATAGGCCCCGGTCCGCGTGCCCGGCGACATTGGAAGATGGCACACGAACATGGGTTGAAAACCATGGCTAAAATCCAGGCTAATAACTCCTGGGAAATAAGCGCTGTACCGTATATACCTGCGCTTTTTAACGTGGCCACCCACGTGGACCGGCTGCGGCGAGAAGGGATCGAAGGGATCATGTTGAGTTGGACATTGGGAGGATATCCTTCGCCCAATCTGGAAGTCGTTTCGCTTATGGGCAACCACCGCGACCTGTCGGCTGAGGAGGCCATTCAAACCGTAGCACGCCGTCGGTTTGGGAAAGCTGCAGACGCCGTAGTAAGGGCATGGCGTACCTTTAGTACGCACTTCAGCACATTCCCCTATGACGGAAACGTGGTGTATCAGGCACCGTTACAATGTGGTCCGGCAAATCTGCTTTGGCCGGAGCCAACGGGCTATAAGGCGACCATGGTGGGGCTACCCTACGACGATGTAACGGGCTGGAGGTCGATGTATCCCGTCGATGTTTTCATCCGCTTGTTCCGTCAAATGGGTGACGCGTTTTCCGGAATCGTTCAAAAACTGAATGAAGAATGTGCCGCCTTGACACTCGGTACGGCCGAGCAAGAGGCGTTGAGGCAGGAGCGAAATGTCATCGAAACGATCGCCATCCATTACCAGTCCGTTGCTAACCAGGCGGAGTTTGTTACCCTACGGGATCAACTGAAAACCGCCGGAAACGATCACGGATCGACCAAACAGACACTCACCGCAATCCTGGAACACGAAATAGAGCTGGCGCGACGGATGGCGGCCCTGCAAATCAGTGATTCGAGACTCGGTTACGAAGCTTCCAATCACTATTTTTATACGTCCGCTGATCTGTTTGAAAAAATACTGAATTGCAAGTATTTACTGATGAATTGGGTAGGCCGTATTTCGACTGGTGAAGCGTCATTTTAGATATGTGTACCAATACTACGAGGATATGAACCCGAAAGAGATCGAAGTGGGTGTGGTAGGCCTGGGATTGATGGGAACGAGCATATGTGCCTGTTTGCTTATGGCCGGACACCGGGTAAAGGCGGTTGCACCCATCCCGTCGGACATGGAAACTGCGTCCGATCGAATCAGCAAACACCTGGAGCGCTCCCATCAAGAGGGCATCTGTAAAGAACCGGCAGAAACGTACCTGAAAAACTTGGATATTACGGAGGAATACAGCTCCTTGGCGGCGTGCCGGCTGGTCATTGAATGTACGCTGGAAAACGAAGCGATTAAGCGAAGTGTGTATGAGCAGGTCGAACGGTATCTTCCCGATGAAGCCATCCTTGCGAGCAATACTTCAGCCATACCCATCAGCGACCTGCAAAAACTGACCCGCCTGCCTCACCGTTTTTTTGGATTGCATTGGGCCGAGCCGTCCCATACAACCCGTTTTCTCGAAATTATCTGCGGTGCAGAAAGCGACCTGTCAAAAGGTGAGTACCTCTATGAGTTGGCACATCACTGGGCTAAGGAACCCACATTGGTCAGAAAGGATATACGTGGTTTTATCACCAACCGTTTGATGTATGCGATGTACAGGGAGGCTTTTTTTCTGGTCGAAAATGGATACGCCACAATTGAAGACATCGACCGGGCCTGCCGGAACAATGCCGGCTACTGGATGACCCTGGTGGGCGTATTTCGTTGGATGGATCTCACCGGCGTGGACGCCTATGGAAACGTAATGAAAGACCTGTTTCCTACACTCAGCAATCAGACGGAAGTGCCCAAACTGATGGAGGAACGTATGAAAGAGGGCTGTAAAGGCATTGCCAATGGCAAGGGTTTCTACACCTATACACCGGAAGAGGCCCGCATGTGGGAGGAGACGTTCGCTGCCTTTAGCTATGAAATACGGAAACTTGCGTTGAAGTATCCGGCGGATGTGGTACAAAGGAAATTGGAATCAACGAAAACATAACCACCATGTTACTGATCGATGCTCATTTGGACCTGGCGATGAATGCGCTGGAATGGAACCGGGATTTAAGGCAGTCTATACAGGCGATCCGGCGGCGGGAGGAAGGACTCCGTGACAAACCGGATCGCGGTAACGGAACCGTATCGTTGCCGGAACTCCGAAAAGGAGAAATCGGATTGGTCGTGGCCACGCAGATTGCCCGCTACGTTGAGCCCGGGAGCCCGTTGGCCGGCTGGAACTCGCCTGAACAGGCATGGGCACAAACGCAGGGGCAGTTGGCTTGGTACCGAGCTATGGAAGAAGCAGGGGAAATGGTGCAGATCACTCACCGGGAGGCTCTGGAATCCCACTTGGCGTTATGGAATGATGCTTCTATACCGAACGAACGGAAGCCTGTGGGGTATATCCTCAGCCTGGAAGGCGCTGATTCGCTGATTAATCTTTCGTATCTGGAAAAGGCGTATGCGTATGGACTACGGGCACTGGGGCCGGCACATTATGGAGACGGCAGATACGCACCCGGAACGGGAACCAACGGTCCGCTCAAGGCTGCCGGAAAAGAGTTGCTTAGAGAAATGGATCGGTTACAGATGATCCTTGACGTTACACACCTTACGGACGAGGGCTTCCGTCAGGCGCTTGATATCTTCCACGGACCGGTGTGGGCGAGTCATCACAACTGCCGGGCGCTGGTCGGGCATCAGCGCCAGCTTACCGACGATCAGATCCGTGAACTGATCCGTCGGGAAGCCGTCATCGGCGGCGTCTTTGATGCCTGGATGCTGCATCCCCATTGGCAGCGGGGCGTTTCCGATCCGGTGACCGCCGATGTTCGACTGGAGGGGATTGTCGATCATTTTGACCACATCTGCGGGCTGGCGGGAAACGCACGTCATGTTGCCATCGGAAGCGACCTGGATGGTGGATTCGGTACCGAACAATCTCCTTATGACCTGGATAACATCAGTGATCTGCAACGCCTTACGGATATCTTGGCTGCCCGCGGATATTCAGAATCCGACATTGAGGGTATATTTCATGGCAATTGGCTCCGGTTTCTGCGGAAAAACCTGGAGGGTTAACCGGCATCCCGTTTTTCCGGCACCCCCAGACCAAACAATGGCCGGAGGATTCGTGTCCGCCGGATAACCCATTCATACGTGGCTAAACAGCCCGCCACGGTGAACAGCAACAGCAGCAAATACTGGGCGGGTACCGGGATGGGTAAGGGGAAGATCACCAGGGAACCCAGATAAAGAAAAATCATGTGCAGAATATAGACCGGATAAGCGGCTTTGCTGAGGTAGCCCAACGCCCGGCTGGGGTGGTTCAGGTGTCGGTAGCCCAGGGCGAATATGGTCAGAATCCAGCAGTTGGATTCAAGGGATAGCAGATAGCCTGGGGGCGCGGAGTTAAAGAGCGTGAGTCTCAGGACGAAAAGTCCGACGGCTACAACCAGAAACAGCCACCACCAGCGGAGCAGCATATGCCAGAACGGGCGACCGCACCACACAAAAAAGTAGCCGAAAGAAAACGCGAGCAGCCCCAGGAAAAACCCATGCCAGGTCATCGCATACATTTCAAATGGAACGGGGCGGAGTATCCACACTTCTGCGATGAATAGAATAAACATAGGAAGCAAACCTACCGGTGTCCGTAACAGACGGCTACAACGATGTGCTAATGGGGTGCCTTCCTGTCGTTTCAAAAACAAAAACACAGGAAGGAGGATCAGCACATACGTGAATAGATTCCCCAGGAACCAAAGATGGCCCGGAGAGGGACTATAACGGATCCCGAACCGGTAGTGGTACTGCCATAGACATACATGGATGGGTACAATGGCGACAATGCCGAAGAGAAAGGGTAATAAGATCCGTTGGGCGCGGTCGCGCAACAGCTGGAGGCAGTTGCGGTTTCGCAGTGCAAAATAAACGCCCATGCCCGAGACAAAGAACAGCAGCGGGATGCGCCATACGTTCAGCAGGCTCATCGCTGTCCAAAGCGATGGCCAGGTGCGGTCGTTACGGATGAAGCCGATCATGATGCCCCAGGGCTGAAAGCCAATGGCGACGTGATACACCAGCAGGAGGCCGATGGCAATGACACGAATCCAATCGATGTCATACCTTCTTTCATGTGATACGTTATGCATGTTTTCCAAACGCTATAAGCCTACCGTAACAGTTCCGCAATTTGGGGTCTAACCTTTTCAAGATAAGCATAGTCTATCTTCAGTCCCATGGGCTCCAATGCCTGGACAATCATGTCATAGGTGCTTTTCACATCGCTGAAGGGAGCAGCTACAGAATCATATGCGGTGGCGCCGTATTTGTTTTTGATGCGCTTGTCGGCGCCCGCAGCCAGCAGCAGCTCGACGATTTCGCGCCGCCCGAAGAACGCGGCGCTGATCAGCGCCGTGGATCCTTCGTTATTCCGGAAATTAATGTCGGCGCCGGCATCAATAAGACGTTTAGCCATTTCGGTTTGCCCGAACACGGCCGCGGTAATGAGCGGACTGGAACCGCCGAAGGGGTCTTTGACATTGATGTCGTTGTCGCCGGAAAGGTAGTTCGTCAGGGCGGCTTCATCGCCCCGTGCGACAGCGGCATGGATGTCCGCCGGATCGTTGCCGTTAGCGGAAGTCCCACTTCCGGCACAGCCTGACCAAATGAACATACAGATCATTAAGACCCGTTGAATAATCGTTGAATGTGTTGGTTGAGTGAACATAATCATACATGTATTAAGTGAAACCATAATTAATGTTAAAGAACAAAACAAAGGTCCGGGAACCGTCTGGTACGTAAAATCAGCTATGCGCTGAAGTGCGTCAAGTTTGCGGCGGATGATATAAATTATGACGCATCGATATAAAATATGATGCAAATACCCTCATAACCACTATATTTGCTCATGCGAATCCAATAGCAAACCATGTCCGATTCTTCGACCAATACGAATCCGTTCCTGGCTCAGGTTACCGCGGCGGTTGAGAAAAACCTGTCCGACGAACGGTTTGGCGTATCGGAATTGGCGGCGGAAATGCACATGAGCCGGTCCAATCTATTGCGTCGGATCAGGCAGAGCACCAACCAATCCGCGAGCCAGTTGATCCGTGAAATCCGGTTGAAGCGGGGGATGGAATTGTTAAGGGCGGAAGGGCTCACCGTGTCAGAAGTAGCCCACCGTGTGGGGTTCGGCGGCACTTCGTACTTCATTAAGTGCTTTCGGGAATACTATGGCTATCCCCCGGGCGAGGCCGTAAAGCGTAAGGAAGACGAAGGCATTCGGCAGGAACCCGTTGAGGGCGGTATACCGCATCGATCCAGACCGGCATTTCGATGGTTGTTCCTGATCGCCATATTGCTGGTGCTATCGTCGGCAGCGGTTTACTGGCTGATGGGCAGGCAGCACCGCGAACCGGTTGAAAAATCGTTGGTTGTTTTGCCGTTTAAAAATGATAGCGATGATTCCACCAACCGTTACCTAATAAATGGTCTCATGGAGGCGACACTGAATCACCTACAGCAGATAAAGGACTTGAGGGTGGTTAGCCGTACTTCGGCGGAGAAATACCGGCATACTGTTAAGTCTATTCCGGAGCTGGCGAACGAGCTTGACGTCAGTTATGTGGTAGAAGGAAGCGGTCAGAAAGTGGGAAACCGTATTCTGTTGAACGTTCAGCTGATCGATGCCCGGAAAGACAGTCACCTTTGGGCAAGGCAGTATGAACGGGAGGCGACCGATATTTTCCGGCTTCAACAAGAGATCGCGAAGGATATCGCCAGTGAAATCCGGGCGATTGTAACCTGGGAGGAGCAGCAGCGGATTGAACGGATTCCCACTTCGGACTTAGTGGCGTATGATCTGTTTTTGAAAGCTACTGAGTTGATGCGGCAGGGGGGAAGAGAGCGTCTGCAGACGGCCGTTTCACTGCTGGACTCCGCCATTGCACGCGATCCTGAATTTTCGTTAGCCTACGCCGTAACCGCTATTGCTTACTATTACCTGGATGTTTTTCAGGCCCGGCGGCAGCATGGACAGGAAATCGGGAGGTACGCTGATAAAGCGCTGCTGCACGATCCCAGCGCTGCTGAAAGTTTGTTTGCCAAAGGCCTGTTCTATGTGAACCAAAAGGAGTACCAACAGGCGATACCGTATTTAGAGAAATCGCTCGCGTACAATCCGAATTCGCCGATGATCATTCATTTCCTGGCGGATTTCTATAATACCTATGTACCCAATACCTCCAAATACCTGGAGTATGCACTACAGGGGATTCGGTTGGACCCGGCCGCTCATGACAGTGCCACCACCAGCTTAAACTATCTGCACCTCAGCAACGCGTTGGTGCAGACGGGATTTGTCGATGAAGCGCTCACATACGTCGGAAAGTCTCTGGCCTATCATCCGGACAATTCGTATGCCCAGTGGCTCCGGGCGGTGGTTGTTTATGCGAAATACGAAGATCCGGCGCGGGCAGAGAAGCTCCTGTTGGCTCAGCTGGCCAAGGATTCCAGCCAGATGCATATCCTGCAGGAGCTCGGCAAGCTCTATTTTCATACGGGGGACGATGAATCGGCTTTTCATTATTATCAGCGTTTTTTGACGTTGCGTGATGCGGGACAGCTGGATTTCTTTCCGACCGTTGATCTGGACATGGCGATTCTTTGGAAGCGAAGGGGCAACCACGAAGAGTCGGAACGTTCGTTTGCCCGTTTCAAATCGTTTGCCGATAACGATCCATCCATTTACAGACACATGTATCTGGCGCTTTATGCAGCTTATCGCGGTGATGTGGCGGGAATGAACCATCATCTTGAACTGTTCGCCAAAGAGGAAAATTTCCAGTACTGGATTCTGCTGTTTAAAGACGACATCATTGTGGCCCCCTATCGGGATAATCCGCGCTTCAAGGCTATTTTCGATACCATTGAAACGAAGTTCTGGAAAGAAAACGAAGACATCAGAGCGGCATTGGAAGATAAAGGGTTGCTGTGATACTAACCTGCGCCGATGGATTCCCTATTGGCGCTCGCAAGGGCATTCACCGGCAGCGACACGATAAAGCGGGTGCCGGATCTGCCGTCGCTTTCTACACCAATTGTGCCTCCGTGTGATTCAATTACGCGTTTAGTGAGATATAGGCCCAGTCCGGTGGTTGGCTCCCCGGCGGTACCCTGTCGTTTCGCTTTGGTAAATTTGTCAAAAATCTTGTCCTGTAGGGTTTGCGGAATACCGATTCCGGTATCCTGGACAACCAGCACCGCCCGGCCTTCGGACATCTCACGGGTGGATATGGTAATCTCTCCGCCGGGATGTGTGAACTTGATGCTGTTCCAAAGGATGTTGCTGATAGCGCGTGTTAATTTCAAACGGTCGGCTTTTATGATTTGGTTGGAGCATAGTTTTTTGGACAGGATGAGCTGCTTTTCTTTAATTTTGTCAGAAAGCGAGGCGGCGCAGGAGTCGACCAATTCATCCAGATTTTCGTCGCCCATAATCACCGTTTCTTCTTCAAATTGCTCCGACGTGAGGATGTCTTCGATAAGAAGCTGCGCACCGTTGCATGTGTCGCTGATTTTGCTGAGCAGGTAATCGTGGTTGCTCAACGCGGGATCGGCTTTCAGAATGGTGCCTAGCATATTCAGCGCGGCAATGGGATTACGGAGATCGTGCGCCGCGGCCAGCAGTGCTAATTTTTGCCGCTCGTAGTGGGCGTGTATGTGAAACAGGATGGTAGACTGTTGAATGAACCCGCAAAAGTGTTCGGGAGTTCGAACCGGAAGTACGACATTGCCGGTTGTTTTCATCAGTTTGAGCACCGTGTTGACGGAATCGCCGTAGTTCGCCGCGGGCCGATGCCGAAAACAGTCGATCACCAGCTGATGAGTTTTCATGGCGAGATCCGAAGCGGTCAGGATTCCGATGGGCACGTTTTCCTTTAATACTACGACCGTATCCTGAGTCTGTAGGAGCTCCCGCGCAGCACGCGTTCCGGCATATGCATCTATTGTAGTGTACTGCTTGGTGATCAGTGCCGATATATTCATTGTTCAGGTATCAATTTGGATCGTTCGTTGACCTTATCCTTCGGTAATCGTATGCATCGTGATATGGACTTTCATCGTAACCTGTATGAGCTCACCTTCGCATACGGAGGGAAAAACGTGCCTTCGTAATAACTGTACAACCTGCTCAGCGGAAATTTTGGCCAATAGCTTTCGATTGATAAATACGGCCTCGATATGTTTTTCTTCGGTTTCGGTATCCACCGTTTGGAATGCGCCGGGGGCGAGCAGATCCAACGATTTAGCCAGCCCTTGTTTGCCCTGTGCCGCATTTGTTGCCAATATAAGTACGTCGTTGCATAACGGTAACCGTAGCTCTTCAAAGCTGATATCGATTCCGTATTTTTTCCCTGCATTCACGATAGATAATTTAGCTGCTGTTTTGTAACAGAAGGGCAAAGGTAGGAACGGGGCCTAATTATGCAAGTCTAAAGTGCTTGATAATCAGATATTGTAGTGAATTTCTGACAAGCGGTCGGAGAGAAGGGCTTTCCGGGGGGGTATTATCGCATTTTCAGCCGCAGCACGTACATATCGTTGGTTATGTACAGCGTCCGTTCGTCAGCGGAAAAGGCTACGTTCGAGGCGGCTTCGTCCAATCTGAACCTTCCCAACACATCCCCTTTCCGGTTGAATATCCATATGCCACCCGGACCGCTGGCGAAAACATTTCCATTCTTGTCGATCTTTAGTCCATCGGGCAAACCCTTTTGCCCGGCCCGTTTATCGGTGACACTGTAAAATAATCT
>Ga0079224_100009187_pt1 | contig 13451 bp, 11 predicted proteins | sample Stecom2015_FD_80414 | JGI IMG/M metagenome (GOLD analysis project Ga0079224, IMG submission 80414) | Agricultural soil microbial communities from Utah to study Nitrogen management - Steer compost 2015 | ecosystem: Environmental > Terrestrial > Soil > Agricultural land | place: USA: Utah... | reverse complement strand
CGCCATGACAATGGCCACATAATCCCTGGAACCGAGCTGGTAGTCCCCCTGCTCCCAGCCCGCTGGCGGCGAGGATTTGCCATGCCAGGGCAGGTCGAAGGCGATCACCCGGTAGTGCTGAAGGATGGCGCTGTCATTGAGCAGGGCACGGTACTGGCGACTGTCGCTGCCGGCGGTGTGCAGGCACAGCAGGGGAATGCCCTGGCCCGCTTCCTCGACATACAGGCGGTGGGGCTTGCCCAGCAGCTCGAGGCGCAGGTAGCGGCCGATGATGGGTTCGATATGGACGCTCACTCGGACTCCTCCGTCTGGCGCAGGGTTTCCAGTAGCGCCTTGAAATACAGCAAGTTGGCCATAAAGGGGTGCTGGTCACCCTCCACCCGCAGGCGGCGGTGCTTCACCAGGGCCATCAGGTCGTGGTAGCCGGCCTTGGGCCTTGGCTGCCAGAACTCCAGCCAGTCTTCCCGGGAGGCGCGCAGGGCGAAGGTCCAGCGCGGCATCACCAGGGGGCCGCGCTCGACGGCCTCGACGCGCCCGCAGTGGATCACCACCAGATAGGCATCGCTGCCCACTTCCAGCAGCAGGCGGGTATCGACAAAGCGACCGCGATGCACCAGCCGTTCATTGGCGTTGGCCCGGTCCTGTAATTCTTCTATGGCGTACATGGGTAAGAGTTCCTTAAAAGCCAGGAAATTACTGAAATACCACTCAAGAGCCTTTGCTTTAACCTGTTGGCTTCCTGTGTCAGCGGCAACCTACTGCGGACTTCTTGGCGTCAGACGTCAGACGTCTGACTAAAGCAATAAAAGGTACATTGGATACTTCCACATCCCTTAATGCCTCAGTTGTCCCGCAGCGACACCAGCGCATCCACCGCCAGGACGCCCTGGCTGGCGGGGAGCACCAGCAGTGGATTGATCTCCGCCTCCAGAATGGTGACATCGTCCACCAGGGCCAGTTGCGACACCGCCACCAGGGTGTGGGCCACGGCGCCCAGGTCGCCGGCGGGGCGGCCCCGGTAGCCGGCCAGGGCTTGCAGGGCCTTCACCTCGCCGATCATGTCCCAGGCGCTGTCCAGGGTGATGGGCGCCAGGCGCAGGCTGCGATCCCGGTAGATTTCGGTGAGCACGCCGCCGGCGGCGAGCATCACCAGCGGGCCGACTTCGGCATCCCGGCGCAGGCCCACCAGCACCTCGCCCACTGCGGCTGTCATGGCCTGTACCAGCACCTTGTCGATGGTGATACCGGGCAGGGCCGCCTCGACACTGGTGCGAATCCCGGCCATCGCCGCCGCCAGCTCCTCGGCATTGCGGATGGCCAGCACCACGCCGCCGACATCGGTCTTGTGGGCCACCCGGTCGTGGAGCACCTTGGCCACCACCGGGTAGGGGAAGGGCAGCTCCGGCACCGGCGCATCCACCGCCAGCACCGCGGTGGGGGCGTGGGGGATGCCGACCCGTTCAAACAGGCTGTAGGCATCCGCTTCATTGAGCAGCCGTACCCCGCCGCTGCCGCTGTCCGCCGGGGCGATGACGGGGTTGGGTACGCGGCGGGCGAGGGCGCTGGCGATCACATCGCCGCAGCCTTCGGGAGTGCGGAAGTTGGGTACCCCGGCGGCGCTGAGTTGGCGCAGGGCTTCCGGCGCCTCCGGCACCACAAAACAGGCCAGGGGTTTGCCACCGTCGCGGCTGTCGATCACCGGCTTTACCGCCAGATCCGGCTGGTAGCGGGCGGAGGAGCCAACGGCGGCGAGGATCAGGTCAAATTCCGGCGCGCCCATCAGAATATCGAGGGTGCCCTTCATCACCTCGTATTTGGTGCCCGCCAGGGTCAGGTCGACAATGCGGCCACCGCTGGCGTCGATGCCGGCGGCGGCGAGCTTTTGCAGGGTCTCCGCCGAGGGCGCCACCACCTCCACGCCGCGCACGCCGAGTTGATCCACCGCCATGGCGGCGCCGCCGCCGGTGGTGGTGACCACCCCCACGGTGGGTTTGCGGGCGGGCTTTCTGAGGGGGATGCGGCGCAGCAGGGGCAGGGCTTCCAGCAGGCCTTCGAAGGTTTCCACCCGGGCGACGCCGCAGTCCCGCAGCAAGGTGTCGGCCACATCATCCTCGCCGGCCAGGGCGCCGGTGTGGGACACCGCCAGTTCGGCAGCGGCTTCGGAGCGGCCCAGCTTGTAGGCCACCACCGGCTTGCCCCGCGCCGCCGCGCCCAGGGCAAAGCGGCGCAGGGCGGCGGAGTTGCGGGTGGTCTCGAGAAACAGCAGATAGCCGGTGACGTCCGGGTCGTCGAGGGTCGCCTCACAGATTTCCCCCACCGACAGGTCGCACTCGCCGCCCACGGATACCAGGCCGTTGAAGCCGATGCCCCGGGCGCGGCCCCGGGAGGTGAGGGCGCCGATCAGGCTGCCGCTGTGGGAGGCGCAGAAGATGCCGCCCGCCGGCAGGCCGGGTTCGGCAAAGGCGGCATTGGCGGTGAGAATCAGGTGGCTGGGCACATGCACCAGGCCGATGCTGGACGGTCCCAGCAGGCGCACGCCGTACTGTTTGCCCAGGGCCTTGAGTTGCGCTTCGCGCTCCGCACCCTCGTGGCCCTGTTCGGAGAAACCGCCGGCCAGCACCGTGGCCAGGGGAATGCCCAGCTTGCCGCAGTCCTCCACCGCCGCCATGGCGGGGCCGGTGTTGGTGAGGATAAAGGCGTGATCTGGCTTTTCCGGCAGCTCGGCAAGGGATGGGTAGGCGCGCTCCCCCTGCACCAGAGCGCGGCTGGGGTTTACGTTGTAGAGGGAGCCCTTAAACCCTGCGGCCCGGAGAAACTTCAGCGGCCGCGCGGCGGTCTTGGCGGGATCGTCGGAGATACCCACCAGGGCGATGGCCCTGGGTTTGAACAGGGCGTCCGCCAGGGCGGTGCCGGTGAGTGGGATCATGGTCTCAAACCTGATGGGTTACAGTTGTCCGCATGTCTGAGTGTGGCAGGGTACCGCACCGGGGTCCGGGACACGCAACAGCGTACGTCCCTGTACAGGCTCGGGTGGCGCCATCCCTGGCGCCACACGGTCTCGGCCCCCGCCGCGGCACCCTGCCAGGCAAACGTGGAGCCAACATCGCTCACTGTGTGGCCTTTGGCGGGCGCTGGTTGAAACGGCGACCGAATACATCCTCGGCGATGCGGTTCCTGAGGATCTCCACCGAGCCGCCGGCGATCATCCACCCCCGGGTGCGCTTTACACAGTACTCCACCAGGGCCTCGCTGGAGTAGCCGTAGGCGCCCATGGCCTGCATGGCCTCGTTGGCCACCTCGAAACCGGCGTTGTTGCAGGCCAGCTTGGCGATGGTGGTTTCGTAGGCGGAGGGAATGCCGCCGTCGGCATTGGTGGCGGCGCGGTAGAGCAGCAGTTGCGCCGCTTCCAGTTTCAGCGCCATGTCGGCGAATTTCCATTGCAGGCCCTGGAATTCACACAGCTCGCGGCCAAACTGCGTGCGGGTCTTGCAGTGCTCCACAGCGATGTTGAAGGCGTGGCGGCCGAGGGCCAGGGCGCGGGAAGAATTGCCGATGCGTTCCACATTGAAGCCGTTGATCTGCTTCTTGAAGCCGCCGGGGCCCAGCAGCAGGTTCGCCTTGGGGATGCGGCAATTGTCGAAATACAGCTGGCACCACTCCTCGCCGCTCATAAAGGAAGAGGGCTGGCCGATAGCAAAACCCGGGGTGCCGCGCTCGACAATCACCGAGCCGATACCGTCGAGGCCCGGCCCGAAGCGCACATAGATCAGGTAGGCGGTGGCGTCGCCGCTGTGGGTGGAAAACACCTTGGTGCCGTTGAGCACATAGTGGTCACCGTCTTCCACCGCCGAGGTTCTCAGCTCGGTGGTGGCGGAGCCGGCTTCCGGTTCGCTCATGCCGAGGCCGAGCAGGGCCTTGCCGGAGAGCAGGTCGGGCAGGAAGCGGGCCTTCAGTTCCGGCGAGGCGTATTCGGCAAAGGTGCGGATGGCGCCGAAGTTGCCGGCCTGGACCACATCAGCACTTTTGGGGCACACATAGGCCAACTCCTGGATGGCGATCACCGCATCCATCAGGGTGCCGCCGATGCCGCCGTCCTCTTCCTTGATGGTGATGCCCAGCAGGCCCTGGGCCGCCAGCTTGCGGGCGATCTCCCAGGGATAGCCGCCAGCGTGGGCGCGCTCGAGGGCGCCCTCCGCCAACTCGCCCCGGGCGAAGCGCCCCACGGAATCGGCAAAGGCGCGCTGTTGGTCGTTGAGGTTGAAATCCATGGTGGGGCCCTGGTGAAGACTCGGTGACGGCCTATTCTGCGCTTTTGGCCCTGGGGGTCAACTTCGCGGAAGGCACAGGGGTATGAGTTTTTGTAACCGATCGGCTCCGTCCCAGACTAGCACTTTTGCGAACGGCAGTGATCGTGGTTTGATTCCAGGTTGCACCTGCTTTTGCCTGTTCTTGGGGGCTATGGCAAGACGTTGGTGGGGGCTGTCACGGCCCGGTGCCGCCGCCACCAGGGGAAGCTCGCGGGCCCCGCCGACGGATTTTCGGTAGACATTGTTTTAGATTCAGGACAGCTCGAGCCAAGCCGCAACACCAGAAAGGGTGGTCCCTGGTAAGGGCGCTGGCATCCGGGTATGCTCGCCATGCCTTTTTGTAATGTCGAGACTGCCATGGCCCGCAAACTGCCTCCCTTGAACCCCCTGCGCACCTTTGAGGCCGCCGCCCGCCTGGGCAGTTTTACCCGGGCCGCGGATGAGTTGCTGGTCACCCAGTCCGCCGTGAGCCGCCAGATCGGCGTGCTGGAAGATTACCTGGGGATAGCCCTGTTCCTCCGCGATGCCAAGGGCGTCCAGCTCACTGCGGCAGGCCAGCAGTACCACGGGGAAATCGGCCCGGCCTTCCAGCTGCTCACCACGGCCACCGAGCGCTTGCGCAAAAGCGCCAGCGGTGCGCCTCTCAAGATCAGGGTCTATGCCACCTTTGCCGCCAAGTGGCTGATGCGACGACTGCCCCAGTTTCAGGAGCTCAATCCGGATATCAGCGTGCGCATTAGTACTGCGGTGGCACCGGTGGATTTCGCCCGTGACGGGGTCGACGCCGCCATCCAGCTGGGCAGGGGCGAGTGGCCGGGAAGTAACGCCGTCCTGCTGTTTGCCGATGATATTGCCCCGGTGTGTGCGCCACGCCTGGTGGCGGGGGCCACGCTGCCCTTGTCGCTGTCCGTGTTGGGAAGATTTCGCCTGTTGCACTCCCACTATCGGCGCAGCGACTGGCCGGACTGGCTGGCGTCCGTCGGTGAAGTGGTTGCCGAGGATGTCGACCCCATTACCTTTCCAAGCTCTCTGCTTACGTACCAGGCGGCGATCGACGGCCTGGGCGTGGCCATGGGTCAGTTGCCCCTGTTGGCAGATGAGCTGTCATCAGGCGCCTTGGTGCGGCCCTTTGCCCACTCCCTGAGGCGCGGCTTGGCCTACTACCTGGTTGTTCCCGACAGCGCCGGCCAGCGGCAGGCCGAGGGTTTGCGGTTGTTCAGTCAGTGGTTGTTGGCGGAATGTGGCGCTGGTTAGTCGAACGGATTTGGCCCTCAGGAATCCCGCCAACTGTACTCGGGTTTGAAACCGATCAGCTGTTCCGCCCTGGCAGAGCTTTGCAGTGAGGTGTTGCCGGAGATGTCGCCGGTGACAGGGACCTCGGGGAAGCGGCTGCGGAGCAGTTCCTCGGTGGCTTGCGGGGCGATGGTGTCGGCGGCGGCGATAATCAGGGTGTGGTGGCCGGTGAGGGGCGCCTCAAGCGCCAGCACACAGGCGCGGGCGGCGTCGCGCACGTCGATATAGCTCCACAGGTTGGCGGCCCGGGCCTGAACCATGGCCGGGTTGGCGCGGAACTGGGCGTAGTCCACCTCGTCGCAGACATTGGAAAACCGCAGCGAGGTGATGCTGGTGCCCGGTGTCCAGCGCACGAACTGCTCGGCCATTTTTTCCCCCAGCAACTTGGTGAGGGAGTAGGACCACTCGGGCCGGTCCGGGTGGTTCTCATCGAGGGGCACATAGTCCGGCGGGGTGGTGAAAGGCAGGCCGAGCAGGGTTTCGCTGGAGGCCCATACGATGCGCTTGACCCCGAGGCGCTGACAGGCGGAAAACACATTGTAGGTGGACAGGGTGTTGTTTTCGAAGATGACGTGGTCCGGCGCGCGGCCTGGCATGGGGATACCCGCCAGGTGCAATACCGCATCGGGCTTGCCGGCCACCGCATCCACCCCGGAGAGCGCGGCAAACACCTGGCCAAAATCCGCGCAGTCCACGGTGACGCCGGGGCCGACAATATCCCAGCTCACCACTTTGTGACCCGCCGCCTTGAGCTGGATAACCGCTTCTGTGCCAATTTTTCCGTTGGCGCCGGTAACGACGATTTTCATGGTGGCTGCTCCTGAAGGATGGGTCTGATGTGATTGACACGTATTTGAGGGTTGACCGGTACTTTGTAGCCTCAAATCATTGCCGGGCTTATAACGGTGGCATTAGGGTCAGGCCCTTTTAGCGAGCCTGACCTGGGAGCACGCATTACTGATGTCCCAGCACCCGGTGGGGCTTGTAGGGCTCTTCCAGGCGCGCCTTGATGTCGGTGCTCAGGGTGATTTCCAGTGCCTTGACCGCGTCCTCCAGGTGGTGGGGTCTGGAGGCGCCGATGATGGGCGAGGTCACCGCCGGATTGGCCAGCACCCAGGCCAGGGCGATCTGCATGGCGGGTACGCCGATCTCGGCGGACACTTCCGCCAGGCGGTCGGCGACGGCGAAATCCTCGTCCTGGTAGTACAGGCCCTTGGCGAACTGGTCGGTCTTGGCGCGTTCGGTGTCGCCGCCCTCCTTGTTGCGGTTGCCGGCGAGAAAGCCCCGCGCCAGTGGCGACCAGGGGATGATGCCCACCCCCATGTCCCGGCACAGGGGGAACATCTCCCGCTCCTCCTCACGGTAGACCAGGTTGTACTGGGGCTGCATGGCCGCAAAGCGGGTCCAGCTGTTGAGGGTGGCGCTGTACTGGGCCTTGCTGAACTGCCAGGCGTGCATGGAGGAAGCCCCCAGGTACAGCACCTTGCCCGCCCTCACCACATCGTGAAGTGCCTCCATGGTCTCTTCGATGGGGGTGGCGTAGTCCCAGCGGTGGATCTGGTAGAGGTCGATATAGTCGGTGCCCAGGCGCTGCAAACTGGCGTCCACCGCTTCCATGATGTGCTTGCGGGACAGGCCGCCGCCGTTGGCTCCCTTGTGCATGGGGGCGTAGACCTTGGTGGCCACCACCACTTCCTCGCGGCGGGCAAAATCCTTCAGGGCGCGGCCCAGCACTTTTTCGCTGGCGCCGTGGGCGTAGCCGTCGGCTGTGTCGAAAAAGTTGATGCCCAGTTCCAGGGCGCGCTTGATATAGGGACGGCTGTCCTCCTCATTCAGGGTCCACTGGTGGCTGTAGCCGGTGGTGGACTGGCCGTAGGTCATGCAGCCCAGGCACAGGCGGGACACCTTGAGGCCGGTGCGGCCGAGATTGACGTAGTCCATCGGGTGGTACCTCTTGTTGGCAACAAATTATTTTCCGCTCAAGGCTGGTGGATCAAATAGGCCGCCATCTGGGCGCGCAGCTCGCCCTCGATCTTTATCGGCTTTCCCCCGCTGACCACCACCATCACGGCGTCATTCAAACCCACGCAGCGGCCGTTCTGGAACAGCGCCTGCTGGCAACTGAAGGACGAGTTGCCAATGTGGCCAAGACCGGTGGCAGTGGTCACCTGGTGGGGAAAGTTGACTTCGGCGATGAAGCGCACCCGGTATTCCGCCACCACGGTGTTGAAGGCTCCGCCCCTGAAGATGTCCGGGTTGGCGGTCGCGTCGAGCAACCAGCGAGTCCGCCCGGTCTCGTAGTAGCGGGCCAGGGCTACGTTGTTGATATGCCCGGCCAGGTCGGAATCGCCGAAGGTTGGATAAACCTCCCAGTGGAACGGGTAGTTGACCAAATCCAGGCGGTGGGGTTCGATCTGTCGCGACATCCTTTGCTCCTTAGGCGATGGCGAAGGGCGCTGTTTGCTTAGGCCCGGCAGTGGCTATTGTCGCCCATACCCGGTGCCGGACACCAGCAGGGCCAGCGCATCAAGGATTCCATATCCAGGGGAATTCCCTACGCCTACACCGGGCCAAAGAACGGCTGAGGCGATTGCCTCAGACTCTGCTGGTAACGATCGCGCCGCTGGCGTCCACCTTGTCCGGCTGGGGGTCGATGCCCTGGCGGCCGGAGGGGTTGGGGTTGACGGTCTGGGTCGCCACCCGCGGGCGCTCGGGCCTTCCCGCCAGCCACATGCGCAACAGGTGGCGTTTCTTCTCCGGCTCTTCGGCGTCGTCGAAGGCATCGCGGGCGTGGAGCACTTCGTAGTTGTTGAGAAATACCGCCTGGCCCCGTTGCAGCTGCACCGTGATGCGAATCTCCGGGCGCTCCAGTACCGTCATAAAATAGTCCAGTGCTTCGAGCTCCTCGGCGGAAAGGTCATCCTTGACGCTGTCCCGCTGGTGAACGCTGGAGCAGTTGCCGCTCAACAGGCAGCTCATCACCCCCTCCTTCTCGGCAAATACCGGCACATTGTAGGGTGTGATCAAGTCGTCCCCCGGCTGTTGCTCGCCGTTGCGGGACTGGCGAAAGCCCCGCTCCATCAGTTTGAGCACATCGGGGCGCTCCCGCTTGACGATATCGTGGACCAGGTAGGAACTGGCAAAGCCACTTTCTCCCCCTGTCATCGCCGGCTGCACACAGAGCAGGGTGAGCATATCGATGCGGTCGCTGTGGAGCCGTGCCGGTGCCGACGAGGTGTAGGCGCGGGCACTCTGTTCCCGGCGCACCTTCACATCCCCCATCATATCTCCGCGCACGCTTTGAGACACCGCGTCGCCAAAATAACTGGCGATTCCCCAGAAGGCGAGGCACCAGTCGTCCAGGTCGTCCCCCAGGGCGTCAAAGCCAGACAGCAGCAGCACCCCGGGGCCATCCTTGAGCTCGGCCACCAGCGGCAACATAAAGGCATCCAGCAGCGGGTGGCGGAACTGTTCGGCCTGCACCTCATAGAGAGGGGTTCCCGCCTCTTTGATGGTTGCCAGGAGCTGTTGGATAACCTCGAGCTCCGCTGCGCCAAAGCTGTAGGACAGCTGCTCGACAGTTACCTCCCCGGGTGTCCAGGCGGGCTTTGGACCCTTGGCCCAGGGATATTCGTTGCGGGCGGATCGATTCATGGTGATGGCCTGTCAGTTGTTGTCGGGATTGGCAACGATGACGCCGGGGGCGTCGATCTCGACCCCCGCGGTTTCCAGGATTCGGGCGATCAGCATGTAGTTGCCGATAATGCCCAGGGTTTCGAAGACCTCGCGATCCGATAGATACTGGCGCACCTCCGCCAGTGCCTTGTCCGAGGGTCTGACATTGACCACCACGTCCTCTGTAAAGCGCAGCACCGCCTGTTCCTTGTCCGTCAGGGGGGCCGCCAGGGTCGGCGCCAGGGCTGCCTCGATCTGGTCGTCCCTGAGGCCTTCCTTTTTGCCGTAGGCCCGGTGCTGGTGTTCCTCGTAGGCGGATTTCGAAAGATAGCCCACTCTCAGGATCACCAACTCCCGCAGCTTGGCGTCGTAGGGGCTGTTCCACAGCAGGTAGCGCCCCATCTGGCTCATGCCGCCGCGAATGTCGTCGGGCATGTGAAACAGCATCCGGGTGAGGTTGATGGGATTTTTGCTCAGGGCCTGTTGCTGTTCCTGAGTCAGTTCAGGGTAGGGAATGCGGGACATATCGGTTTCCTTGGTGTTATGTATATTTGCCGCCGTGGCGCCCGGTGCCGGGTCATCTCTGGGGGCAGTCTGGTGATCGCTGCTATGCTAATCCCTTCGCCGGGTAGGGTCATGAGAAAAAATTAATCGGCGGGTTCAGGAGCTGTGAATAAGTTGCCACCAGTGCTGTCCGACAACTATCTGGAGACATGGATCCGGTACGGAGCCCCCCCTCGGAAAAACTCAACGCAGCGCTACAGGTACCGGTAGTTACCCGACTAACTGTAGGGCAGCAATGAATTGCCGCAATGGAAGGGCTCGCCACTGAGAAGCCGCGCGCTCTGGTGCCGGGTCTTGTGCAGCCGTCACCCTTCCCCCGCCAGCCAACACTTCTCCAACACCTCGCCAGGCCAGGGTCCGGGCTTGCCGGTGGCCTTGGCAACCCAGACATGTACCACCTTGCCCCGGCCGCAGATTACCTCTGGCCGGTCGGCGTCCCGCAACTCCACTGTCTGTTCCAGGCTGGTGCGACCCTGTTTGACCACCGTCAGGCGGCAAATCACTGACCCCGGATAGGACATCGGGTGAAGAAAGTCGTTGGCCATGTGGACGACCCTGGCGGAGCCGATGCGCTCCGCCGTGGCCCCCATGCCCATGCCCCGGTACCAGGCTGTGATGGCTTCGCCGATATAGTGAAAGTAGCGGGCATTGTTGACATGGCCGCCTTTGATGTCGTCGGCTTCGATGGGCACGGTAAGCTCGAGCACTTGCATAGGTGGCAGCTGGCGGTTGGTCATTTTGACGTCCTTTGCACTGGGGTCGGTATTCCAGTCGCTACAGGCCCTGGGCCGGAGAGGCTGAACTGGGTGCCGTCATCTCCCTCCTCGCGAAATTGCAACTGCGCCAGGCGGCCATAGAGGGGCGACGTTGCCAGCAACTCCTGGTGGCTGCCCAGGGCCACCAAATGGCCGTGGTCGAGCACCGCTATCTGGTCGGCGTGGAGGATGGTGGACAGGCGGTGGGCGATAATGATGGTGGTGCGGTTTTCCATCAGTTTTTCCAGGGCCTGCTGCACCTTGTACTCGCTCTCGGTGTCCAGCGCACTGGTGGCTTCGTCGAGCATCAGGATGCGCGGGTTCTTGAGGACGGCGCGGGCGATGGCGATGCGCTGCTTTTGGCCGCCGGAGAGCCTGACCCCCTGTTCACCCAGATAGCTCTGGTAGCCCTGGGGCAGGCGCTGGATAAACTCATCGGCGTAGGCGGCCCTGGCGGCGGCGAACACCTCCTCGTCACTGGCGCCGGGGCTGCCGTAGCGGATATTGTTGATCACATCAGTGGAAAACAGGGTGGGTTGCTGGGACACTACCGCCAATTGCCGCCGCAGCGCCCTGGGGTCGAGCTGGCGAAAGTCGACTCCCCCCAGGGTGAGGCTTCCCTGCTGGGGGTCGTAGAAGCGCTGCAGCAGCTCAAACACCGTGGATTTGCCCGCTCCGGAAGGGCCCACCAGGGCCAGCACCCTGCCCTTGGGGATCACCAGATTGAAATCCTTGAGGGCAGGGTGGCCGGGGCGCGAAGGGTAGCAAAAACTGACGTCGGTGAAGGTCAGTTGCGGCTCCAGCATGGAGGCATCCACCGCGCCCTCGGTGGGCGGCAGGATGGCGTTGTCCACCGACAACAGTTCGATCAGGCGCTCGGTGGCGCCGGCGGCGCGCTGGAGTTCACCGTAGACTTCGGAGATGGTGCCCACCCCCATGGCCACGAGCAGAGCGTAAAACACAAAGGCTCCCAGTTCACCGCCGGTCATGGCGCCGGTGAGCACATCCCGGCCGCCGACCCAGACCATGGCGGAAAGCGCGCCGAATACCAGCAGGATCACCGCCGCCATCAGGATGGCGCGCTGCTGGACCCGGCGCCTGGCAATGCGGAAGGCCCGCTCCACTTCCTCGGCAAAGGCGGCCTTTTCCTGTTCCTCGTGGGTGTAGCTCTGCACTGTCTTGATCTGCTGAATCACCTCTCCGGCGTAGCTGCCCACCTCCGCCACCGAGTCCTGGCTTTTGCGGGACAGGGCGCGCACCCGGCGGCCGTAAATCAGGATGGGCATCAGCACCAAGGGCACCGAGGCCAGCACTATGCCGGTGAGTTTGATATTGGTGACAAACATCATTATCAGGGCGCCAACCATGGTAATGCTACTGCGCAGGGCCATGGAGAAGGAGCTGCCGATAATGGATTGCAGCAAGGTGGTGTCGGTGGTCAGCCGCGACATGATCTCGCCGCTGCGGTTTTCCTCAAAATAGCTAGGGTGCAACATCACAATGTGGTTGAACACCGCGTCGCGGATATCCGCGCTGACCCGCTCACCGAGCCAGGACACCTGGTAAAACCGCACAAAGGTGCCCACCGCCATCAGCACTGCCAGCACCAAAATAAACTCCACGGCCCGGTTGAGTTGCGCCATGGAGCCGGTGGCAAAGCCCTGGTCGATAAGAATCCGCAGCCCCTGGCCGACGGAGAGGGTGATGCCGGCGGTGAACACCAGCGCCACCATGGCGATCAGCCAGCGATTCAGATAGGGCTTGAGAAAACGCAGCAGGTGGCGAAGGACCGAGAAATTCTTTGAGGTGGCGGGCTGGCTGGCGGTTGGCTGGGCAGACCTGGGCCTGTCCGGGGTGGTATCTGTCACTGGGGGCGGCTCACCGTTGGATCGCAAGGCGACATTGTAGCATTGTCGTCAATGCGCACTTTAATAACCTGGTGAGGGCGCGCTGATTAAGGAACCTCTGATTAGTCTGTGTTTTGTCAGTGCGAACCCACCAGAAGTAGGCGCCTGACGCGAAGCGTTTCGCGGGGCCTGCTAAGCGATCTTGCCGAAGCCGCGAGCGCTGCGTGACGGGAAGCAATCTCCCTACGGTCATTGCGAGGGCGGCGAAGCAATCTCAAGGGTGGGGAGCTACCCAAAGCCCGCACGTGCCCATGGCCTGGGATTGCCTCGGCGCACTAGACATTCCTCGTCGGATTACGGCTGCGCCACCAAAAGTAGGCGCTCTAGGCGATCCGACCTACGCAAAACCGCCACCATTGAGATGTTTCGCAACTATCGAGTTTTATCAATAGTACCCTTCTAATTTGATACTGTCTTATGTTCCGGTTCTATTGTAGGAGCCCGGCACCCAGGGCACTCGCTCCGCTCGCGGGGCAGGCTCTCCTCCGGGCGAATGGTGGTGATTCGCAGTGAATAGGTCGACTTTCCCACCTCTGTTCGCCCGGACGACCGGGCTCCCACACAAATCCGATGTGGCCAAAATCAAATTGAAACAGCACTAGCCACAGCTTTCGATAATGGTGGCGTTGGCGGTGCCCATGCTCTCGCAGATGGCCAGCAGACCGTACTTGCCGCCGCGGCGGCGAAGCTCGTGAACCAGGGTGGTCATCAACTTGGCGCCAGTGGCCCCCAGTGGATGGCCCAGGGCCTGGGCGCCGCCGTTGACATTGAGTTTGGCCATGTCCGCGTTGAGGGCCTTGGCCCAGGCCAGGGGCACGGAGCCGAAGGCCTCGTTGACTTCGTAGAGGTCGATATCGTCGATGGTCAAGCCCGCCTGCTTCAGGGCTTTCTCGGTGGCGGGAATGGGGCCTTCGAGGACGATTTTGGGGTCGGAACCCACCACTGCCATG
>Ga0079224_100009186_pt1 | contig 13452 bp, 10 predicted proteins | sample Stecom2015_FD_80414 | JGI IMG/M metagenome (GOLD analysis project Ga0079224, IMG submission 80414) | Agricultural soil microbial communities from Utah to study Nitrogen management - Steer compost 2015 | ecosystem: Environmental > Terrestrial > Soil > Agricultural land | place: USA: Utah... | reverse complement strand
TGCGGATCGAGGCGTTGATCGACGCCGGAATGGCGAGAGTACCCGGCCCAGGTTCCGCCGCCGAGAAGAAGGCGAAGACACCGTTGCGGCGCATGTCTTCAAATGACCGCTCGAGCATCAGCTTCAACTCGGCGAACATGGCGGGCTTGTGGGCCTCCATGAGGCGTCGCTTCACCCCGTCCAGCATGTGCTGGAGCGTCGCATCGTCTGGTGCGTGTCGCGACCAGCCACGCGGCAGTTCCATCTCGAACTCGGGATCGGGTTGGGCGCCCAGTTCGTCGCGCAGGCTCAGCTTGTTCACCTGACGTCCTCCATCTTCCATGGTGCGTCCTCGAGGAGATCCGCGGGCGGGACGGCAACAAACGGTGCGCCGTCTGAGCGCTGAAGCTGCACGGCACGCATCAATGCAACGAAACCTGGCAACGCGCGTGAGACGAGAGGAGCCATGGCCTCATCGAGGCTCATCACCAGCGCGACTTCACCGTTGTCGAAGACAACATGGACTGATACGTATTCGAGTGCAGTCTCGCCCTCCTGGATGGTTTGTCTCGTCGAGAGCTGGACGCCCGTTCCCAGGTGAGGAGAGTCCACTGAGTAGCGAACCGCACCCAAGGCACTCCACGACGGTAGCGACGCGCTCGCGAAGACGTTGACATGACAGTAGACAGCTACTGGGCCGGCAATCGGCCAGACCTGATAGACCAAGTCCGACGTCGACGCGTTCCGGACTTCGATCCCGACAGCAAGTACGTCACGAATGTCGTCTACTGTCGTCGCCTCTCCGTCCCACTTCTCTGCGCCGACGAGATCCGCGAGTGAAGCCTCAAGCTCTGCAGCCCATCCTTGCTGAACCCCCACCTCGTCCGGGACCAGGAACCAACCTGGAAGCTCGAGAGCCTCATCGAGATCAATGACCCATTCGCCAGCCTCTGTCACAACCGTCTCCTACAGGGCAATCTTTGATGCGGTCGACCGCTGGTCTTGGTAGCCGAACGCAGACGCTCCCCATCCATAGATCTTTGATCCGTTCCCCAGGAACTTCACTCCGAAGTCCACCTCGGACACGGCCCTGACGAAGTGCTTGTTCGCCACGAGCGAGTCCCGGGCGCCGGAGTACAACTTGATGTGCTCTCCCCGGACGGACTTCATGCCTTGAGATCCCATCGTCAGATTCTTCAGTCCAGCCTTGAAGCCTTGGAACTTGAACGCCGACTCACTGAAAACCTTCCCGCTCAGTTTTTGGAAACCGTTCGCCGGCTTCAACTTCGCCCAGTTGCCAGCCATGCCCTTCCCGGTAGCCTTGAAGACGGCGCCCATGGGAGCCTTGCCCAAGTGGGCAAGCTTCGTCAGATTGGTCACCTTCCCGACGGGCAGCACACCGAGGGCGGCAAGACCTATGTCTTTCCAGTCAGCCTGTCCATTGGCCGCCTTGACAGCCACGACAGCAAGATACGCCAGCGCCACGCCAACGGCGATAAGCGCGAGGACCCAGCCACCGAATATGAGGGCCGCAATCCCAAGCACCAGAGACGCCCAGCTGAGGATCTCACCGATAAAGTCGATGACATCCCCCCAATTGTCCCAGAAGCTGTCTTCAATTGATCCGGCCATCTCCTCGCCAATGCCCTCGACAGCGCTGTCGAAGGCGTTCTCCCAGGTGTCGTAGGCACTGTCAAAGAGCTCTGCTTCAGCCTTCCAGTTGTCGTACGCCTGCTGCTTCGCTTCGTCCTCCTCAGCCTCTTCCTCACGGGCCTCGTCGGACATACCCGCCTGACGCATCGCACCAGCAGCGCCACCGGGACGGTCCTTGTCCCCCGGCAGGGATTCGTACGTTGACCATAGCGACTCACAGTCATCCACGTGCCGCTTGATCACCGGCTGGATTGTCTGAAGCTCCTCGCCGTACGTGCTGATCACGGGACCAACAGGCTCGTACAGGTCGGCGGCCTCGAACAACGTTTTGTACGAGTCACCGATCGATTCGCGCAGCGACTCGATCGCCTCACCCTGATTGTCGCTGGCACGCGTCTTGATGTCCTCGAGAACCTCGGCGCTGTTCCTCATCTTTTCGCCCAGATTCTTGATCTCATTTCCGCGCGAGATGATCTCCGAGGGGCGGCCCTCGACGTAGATGATCTCCCGTCCCCGTGGCGATGCGTCCATAACTTAAGCTCCCCCGACCCTTTCTACCTCCTGCGGCTTTCAGGCTGCTTGGTTTCCGCCACCGCTTCCCTTGCTGGACTTCTTAGGTTCGAGTTGGACGGCGGTCTCCGTGTCCCACTCCTCGACACCGTCGATCACGCCTTCGACGTGCTCGCGAACCTTGTCCAAGGCCTCTTTCAGCTCATTGCGCTTATCGTCCCAGCGCTCTTCAAACTCGCGTGCCTGCGAACGCAACTCACTCCGGCCATACGGGTCGCCGATGGCCCCCTCGAGGGCTTCGGAGTTGCTCGTCGCATTCTCGAATTCGTCGACGATGCCGACCAGCTGTGTCTTGACCTCTTTGAGCTCATCGAGCTTGATGTAGATGTCGGCCATCGCGCCGGACTCCTCGTAGTACTCGTACGGCTGACGGTTTCACGGCACTCGAGCAAGCGGGGTGCCGGATGCGAGACACCTGTGGGGCCGACCCACAAGGCCGGCCCCACAGCCGCTCGCCTGATCGCTCAACCAGCGAGCTGGTCGTCCAGGTCGCGGATGGCCTGCGCCATGTCCCGCAGGGCCTGCGCCATGTCCGAGACGCCCTCGGAGGCGTCCTTCATGCCGGTGGTGAGTTCGTCGTAACCGTCCTGGAACTTGCCCGACGCCTTCTCGGTCTTGAAACCCTCCTGCACGAGGTCGTCCACGTGGCCCTGGAGCTCGTCGAGCAGGCTGTCGATCGACTCCTTGCCGTCGTCCAGCTTGGTGGCCGTCGATTCCATCTCGTCGTAGGTTGCGCCGAAGTCGCTCGTGGATTCCTACCTTCCTCTCTCCGGATTCGGGGCCCAGCTGGACCGCCTGTCATGAATGTAGAAGGACCCCGTCCTGTACTCAATGGGGAGTACTACCCACCCTGACCTGCGGGAGCGAGCTCGTCAGCACGCACCTCACCTGCCGCGCCGGGAGAACGACCGTCGCGACCGAACGGCGCGTCGGAGGCCAATGGCATCTGCATCGTCACGGCACGACCGGCTTGGACGAAGATCCCACGGCCATCAGGAAAGTCCGTGCGCTTGACACGACCGAACGGGACCTTGAACAAGGTGTCCCCGTCGTGCGCGTCAGGTTTGAGCGCGATTCCTTGGCGGTCGCCCTTCCAGGCGCCGAGCACACCCGAACCACCTGCAGCACGGGTGACGTCCGCCTCGCCGACAAGCACGTGATCGCTGTTGCTGATGGCCTGCAACAGGGCGCGCATCGCGCGGTCCGCCGGGCCGTCCGTCAGGTGCGGCACATCCTCGATGACGATCATGATGCGCCCACTGACCGACTCGTCGGCGACGATCTCGGCAAGCTCAGTGGCCAACTCCTTCTCGTCCTCGGGCCGGACCGCGCTTCGCACCCACTCCCGGAAGTCGCCGAGCTGCGAGCGGCGCGTCCCGAAGTGGAACAGGCGGACATCCGGATCGAACCGCTCGACGGCCGTCACCAGGGCCTTCAGTGCGTTGGTCTTGCCGGACTGCGGTGGGCCGGTGATGACGAAGGACCCCAGCGGATCGAACCCGCGCGGGGCAAGCGTGTCGTCCGCAATACCGAAGACAGGCTGGCCGTCGACCTGATCGGGCAGTTCGACGGTCTCGATGCTGGTGGGCAGCGACCCGATCGCCGGAACCTCTGGCACACCCTTGTCCCGGAGCTGCTCAGCCAGTTCGTCGGTGATCTTCGACTGCTCCGCGGCATTGGTCGTACCGCCCAGGACCGCGAGCTGCACCTCGTTCTTGTCGACGACTGCGCGCCCGGGAGGTGACTGGTCATCGAGAACGTCCTTGGGCGCACCCAGTAACGTGTACTGATTCACGTCCGACAACCTCAGCACGATGCGGCGCGAGATGTTGGACGCAACCGCCGTCGGCACAGCACCACCGCGGTCGGCCGTGATGACCGCGTGCACGCCGAGCGGCCGTCCTTCACCGAGGATGCGCATGAACACCTGGTAGAAGGGTGCCCGCGCGGACGAGATCTCCCACTCCTTCTTGAACTCGGGATAGTTGTCGATCAGCAGCATGATGCGCGGAAACCCAGGGTCGACCAGGTCGCGGTACTCGCTCAGATTCGCGGCCTTGGCAGCAGCGAACTTCTCAGACCGGCGGTCGAGTTCCCTGCCGAGCGTGCGCATCAGCCGCTGGATTCGCTCGGCATCGTCCCCGTCGATGATCGAACCGACGTGTGGCAGCTTCTCGACGGCACCAAGCGCCCCCGAGGCGAAGTCCAACCCGTACACCTGTGCCGTGCCGAGATCCGGGCGCATACCTGCTGCCGTCGCGACGGTCTTGAGGACGGTCGACTTTCCCGACCCGGACGTGCCGAAGATGAGGAGCGAACCGTCGCGATCCGGGGCGAAGTACGTCGGGTTCTGCTGCTGCCGCTCGGGCAGATCGGCCAGGCCGAGAAGAACCCGGCTGTCGCCCTCGGCCGGCAGATCGCGCACATCGATGACCGGCGGGAGGTCGTCGAGCCACGGCCGTCGCGGCACCTGCAGACCAGCGACATCAGCCGCGCGGATGAGAGTGTTGACCACGCGCTTCTGGTCGTTCGGACCCAGGTCCTCGTCCTCCGAGTCGGACTCCGGCGGACGGTCCGGTTCCCACTCGACCACCGAACCGAGCCGCAGTTCGGCCACCTTGACCTCGGCAGTGGTGACCTCGTCCTGCTTGGTCCAGCCGCCGGCGTAGGCCGACTGAAACGGAACCAGCCGACCGGGACCGGTCTTGGCGATACCGCGCCCCGGGATCGACGGAGGGAACGTGGCTGCGATCGGATCATCGACGACGTCCTTGGAGTCGGCCTCGTCCGCCATCCTCAGAGCGACTCGCAGGTTGGTGTTGGCGCGCAGGTTGTCCTTGATGACACCGGCCGGCCGCTGGGTCGCCATGATGAGGTGGATGCCGAGTGACCGGCCACGCTGGGCGATATCGACAACGCCGTCGACGAATTCCGGGACCTCACCGGCGAGTGCCGCGAACTCGTCGATAACCAGAACGAGCGCCGGCGGGCACTCCGGATCCTGCCGCTTCTCGAGCTCGAGCAGGTCCTTGGCCTTCTTCCGGTTGAACAGGTGCTCGCGGTAATGCAGTTCGGCCCTGAGGCTGGTGAGTGCCCGCCGGACGAGGTGCTGACTGAGGTCGGTCACCAGGCCGACGCAGTGCGGCAGTTCGACACAATCGGCGAAGGCGGATCCGCCCTTGTAGTCCACGAACAGGAACGTCACGCGGTCCGGACTGTGCGCCGAGGCAATACCGAGTACCCAGGCCTGAAGGAACTCCGACTTTCCGGCACCGGTCGTGCCCCCGACGAGCGCGTGCGGCCCCTGGGTCCGCAGATCGAGGGTCATCGCGTCACTCGCGCCCTGGCCGATGATCGCGCGGAGGTTTCCGGCCTTCTTCAGGCGTGGCCGCGGCGCGTCCGAGCGGTCGATGATCGTGTTGTTCTGCCGCCATCGATCGACCACGGCGTTGGGGTCCTCGGCGATCTCGTGCCCGACCAGCGATAGGAACATCACCGAGTTCGGAATGTCGGAGGCGTCGTGCACGACCGTGCTGGCGTCCACGACCGGAGCGAGGCGCCGCGCGAAGGTGTGCATGTATGCGTTCGAGACGCCTTCGATCTGAGCGTGCTCGTACAGGTCGCCGTTGCGGACCAACCCGACGGCGGCGTCGCCGAGACCGCCGGTGAGATCGACGAAGCTCCGGCACGTTGCGGGCAGCGACTCCACGGTCGGCGAGATGAACACGGCATGCACACCGACGTCAGCACCCCGTTCGAGCACCTGGGTCAGGCGCGCGCGATCGACGGGCGCATCGTTCGTGACGAAGATGATCACCGAGATCGGGACCTTGGTGACCGTCTCGTCAGCAGCACGGTTCACATTCGTCCCATACTGCATCGGGTTCCAGTTCTCGGCGAACGGACCACGGGGGGACGGCCGTGAACCGGCCCGGAGGACATACTCTTCCAGCGAGCTGAGAAGTGCGTTTGCCGTGGGAGCGGAATCCGCGAGGGGTTGGTCCTTGAACGGGCTGGTCTCACTGGTGGTATGGGGCAACCACTTGATCCACTCCAGCTCGCCCACCCACTCGGAGTCCGCGAACGCGACGGTGACGACCTCGTTCGGGGCGTGCAGGCCGAACAGTTGCACCGCCAGGCCACGCATGGCGTCAGCTGCCGGTCCGGTGGGTCCGGCGACGCCGACCGACCCCGCGGCAGGCAAGGACTCCAGCACGGGAACGTTGTCGACGTACCGGTATCGCTCTCGCAGACGTTCGACGCGCTCGATGTACTCTGGCAAACCGTCCTGGTCGTCACGGTCGGCTATCGAGTTGCGCGACGGCGCCCGGCTGGTCCCCAACCGAAGGGCCAGGAAGTTCCAGTGTTCCGGCCTGCGTGTCCACAACATGGGTCCCAGCCGCATGGCGTGCTCGAAGACCTCCGCAACCGGCGGAACCTCTTCGTTCCTCGCACGCTCCTCCTCCGGCTTGCCGCGATAGAACGTCTCCTCCAACTTCTCGAACTGCCGCTCGAAGAGTTGGATCTCATGGTTCTGCTTGTTACCCGCCTGCCGGCGCTGATTGATGAAGTTGCCGAGCGCCATCAGCGGCGTCATCAGGATGAGCAGCAGCGCACGCTCACGGCCCGTGATGGCGAAGATCGCGCCCGCCATGATGATGGGGGCGACGAGCATGGTCCATGGGAATAGCTTGCCCATGAGCTCGGACGGCATCCGGGGTGGTGGATACTCGACGCCCGGATAGCGCACCTCGACACGGGGGCTGCGGTTGAACAGCAGGCCGCCGCCGCGTTCGAGGATCGGGTCCTCGCTCGACCCGTCGAAGTCGCTGGCCAGGTAGAGCACCAGCGTGCTACCGCCGATGACGAAGGGCTTCCCGGGCACGAGACGGACGCGCTGAACCGGTTCGCCGTCGACCAGCACGCCGTTGGCCGAGTTGAGATCGACAAGCTCCACGTAGCCGCCAACCTCGATGCGGGCGTGCCGTTTCGAGACCATCGGGTCGGCCAGCACGATGTCGTTGCTCGCGTTGCGGCCGATGGAGGCGTGCCCCATCGATATCGGGAACTCCTGGCCGCGGAGCGGCCCGTCGGTCGCCCGCAGCACGCCGACGGCGTTTCGTCGCTGGGCACCGGACGCTCGCGCCTGGTGCTGTCCGAGATTGTGCACCTTGGCGGCGAAACCTGATCCGATGGGCGCCTCGCCGATCGGGATGTCGGGCTGCAGCGGCTCGAGCTGGTCGGCGGTGGGCGGAGCGACAGCCAGGGTGAGAACGTCCTCCGTACCCGCCAGGACTGTCCGTGCGGGGTCAGCTTCGGCGATGTGGCGCGCGACGTCAGCCGCGGTCGCGGTCGAGTCCGCTGTCACCACAATGTCGGCCGGCGGCACACCTTCACGATGCAGCGTCAGCTTGACCTTCACGCTTCACGCCCCCTTGTCTCGTCACCGCAGTCGCCGACGGCCGGTCATGCTCGCGCCACCACCGCGGTACGGTCACCAAAACGTACCGTGTCACCCGGCACCGCGAGTTCCGGCTCCCAGGGAGCCAGCGTGCGTTCGGCGCCGGCGTGGACGATGAACGTCCCGTTCGTCGAGCGGAAATCCGTCACCTCGAGGCCGCCCTGAATCGGGCGGAGCCCGAGATGGGTCTTCGAGACCGAACGAGTGCTGTCCGCCACCGGCAGGCGGCTGGCACCCACCGCACCCTCCGGCACAGTCGGGTTACGTCCCACCACCACGCCGGCCGCCACGGCAATCCGCTCACCGGTGTCGAGCTCGAGGACGAACGCAGGCGCCTGCGTCGGCTGAGCCGGAGCTGGTGACGCCGCGGACCCTGGGTGGCGGACGGTTTCGTCTGTCGAGACCGTATCCCCGGCTGTCGGAACCCTTTGCCGTGCCGATTGCTCAGGCCCTCGCGTGCGGGGCGCCGGGGTGAGCGTCCCCGCGGCGTCGACGGGTGCGGACGCGCCGGGGTGAGGCCGGGTGGGCGGCGCCTGACCGCCTTGTGCCTGCGCGGCAGCGGGCTGACCCGAACTCGGCGGGGCTGCGGGCGAGGGGGCTGACGACCGGGTCGAGAGCGATCCGCCGGCCGGCATGTCCATGTCCTCGTGCCCCGACCTGTCGCCGGGCCGGTAGCCACCCAACACCGGCTGACCCGGCGTCGCGGCAGTCGGCTCCTCCTGAACCGGCTCCGAAGTCTCCTGCCCAGACAGTCCCACGACCGGCCGTGGACCCGCGCCGTGCGGTCGCGCGACGCCGAGCACTCCTGCGCTCACCCGCCCGCCGGGACGGTACGCCTCCTGCTGGGCACCACCGTCCTGTGTCGCGAGTGACGGCAGGGCCTTGGGCTTCGGTATCGGCTCGGCTTTGACCATCTTCCGTGCGACGCGCATGCGCTTGTCGTCATACGGCTGCAGCCCGTGACGGATGTCGACGTACCAGTTCTGCCCCACCTTGTCGTGCCAACCCCGACTGCGCTTCTCATTGTCGAACAACGGAGACAGGAAGAAGATGACCGGGCCGAGCACGACGATCGCGGACGCCCACAGGACCAGGGAGCGCAGCAGCATCCGCCAGAATCCCGGGCGCTCGAGCGTCTTGACGTTGACCGACCGGATACCCATGAGCTTCTTGCCGAGCGTCGCGCCGCGGCGGCCGTGGGTCACGAGCTGAACGATGCAGTAGGCCAGCGTGAGCACGAACGTCACACCTGTCATCACCAGCGCAAGGATGAATTGCGGGTGGTTGACGAAACCGTACCAACTGATGCGCCCCTGCAGCAGTGACAGCAGGAGAGGCAACCCGAAGATCTGGTACGGGAGCTGAAGCAGCAGGTAGCCGACGATATCGACGGCTGCTGCGGCTGCACGTCGGCCGAGCGGAGCATCGAGGAGGCCGAGGGCAGCCGCGTACGCGGGGTCGGGGCGGCCGTTCTCGTCCAGACCCTCGATGGTGTGGTCGTCCTCCTCGACCTCCCAGATCACCACCGGCGCGCTCCTCCCGCCCTCGCCTCGGTGTTTTCCGACGACCACGGTACCGATCGTCGGCATCGGGATAGTTCCTGGCAGGATCGACGCATGTCAACATCGGCGCCGACACCCGGCGAGAGTTCGCAGCGCGAGACTGTCGTGCTGTCCGACGGACGGACGGCTCAGCTTGTCGCACGGGACGGCGGGTGGTCGCTCGAGGTCGACGGCGTCCGTCAGTCCCATGTTGGCCGTGCCGGGGATCCTCCGCGGCTCGCAGCTGTGCGGTGGATGCTCGCCGCACTCGGGCGTAGTGGTCCGATCAGGTGCGCGCACCTCGGCGGTGGGCTGCTCGCCTTACCGAGAGCGATCGCCGAGGGGCGGCCCGGTTCTCGGCAACTGGTCATCGAGCTCGACCCGGTCCTCGTCGAACTCACGCGGAACCGGTTCAGCATCCCGGAAGGAGTCGAGGTTCAGGTCGGTGACGCTCGTGCCTGGCTGCACACCGCCGCGGGGCACGACTTCGACGCCGTCGTCATAGACGTGTTCACCGGTGGTCGGATTCCACCAGCCTTCACCTCAGCCGAATGCTTCGCCGCCGCGAGGGAGGCGATATCCGAGCACGGCGTCCTCGTGATGAACTCGGTCGCGGGTCCTGAGCTGGACTTCACTCGACGCCAGCTCGCCACGTTGCGTGCGGTCTTCGGACATGTCGCCATGATCGTGCAGGGGTCGGCCCTCAAGGGCATGCGCTTCGGCAACGCGACGCTCATCGCCTCGAGAGCAGCACTCGACCACGACGCCATCCGCGCCGAACTCGTCGACGACTCCTCGCGTGGCGCCCTGGTGACCGACGTCGAGCCGCTCATCGCCGACGCAGGCGTGGTTCATGACAGGGACGAGCTCTGGTCGCCGGAACCGGATCTGCCTGATCTCGACACGCCGCTGCGACTCATCGAGGAGGCCAAGCAGATGCTTCGGCAAGCCCGCGGTCGACAGCCCGAGCAAGGCGACTAGCGTCCGTCGGTCTTGGCCGCGGCTTTCGCGGCTTCCTTCGCCTGGTCGCGCGCGGTGCGCGCGCGGTTCTCCGCCTTGACGAGTTCGTTGGCGCGCCGCTGAGTCGCCTTGCGCAGCGCGGTCGCGTGCTGCAGTTCGGTCTCGGCGCGCTCAAACTCCTCCTGCGGTGACAGCTCCGGGCCTGCCGGTGGGGGCGCGCCCTCGCGCGTCCCGAACGTCGCCTCGATGCCGCCGAGGAGGATCTCGAGACCGGTTGCGAAGTCGTCGATCTCCTCCGCGGACACGTCCTCGTCGCTGCCGGCGAAGTACAGGCCGGACTCGAGCAGTGGGGCGAGGTCAGGGAACCGCGCCGGATTCGCCACCTCGCGGACGAGTTCGATGGTCGCCGGTGTGCCGACGGGGCCGGCCTCCACGTCCCGAATGATCTGCGCGTGCCCGCGCACGAATGTGGAGACGGCCATGAGGAGGCCGAGTTTCTCCTGGTCGGTCAGGTGCAGGCTGCGCATCGCGCGCAGCGCGGCGTCCGCCACACGAACCTGACCGGGCATGAGCAGCGCCTCGGCGGAGACCGGGATGTCCAGCATCCACGGGTGTGCGCGGTAGGCGTGGAGGAGGCCGCGCGAGACCTGCTCCAGGCCTGCCCGCCAGTCCTCGCTGTCGACGGCGACTGTGTCGTCGCGGACGGCCGCGTCCATCATGAGCTTGTACAGATCGCTCTTCGTCGCGACGTAGCGGTAAAGCGCCATCGTGGTGAAGCCGAAGGACTGCGCCACGCGCTGCATCGTGACCGCCTGCAGCCCTTCGGCGTCGGCGATCTCGATAGCGGTCTCGACGATCCGCTCCACGCTCAGTTCACGTTTCGGTCCCCGCTGCGGCGCGGCGGCGACGCCCCACGCGAGCGCGATGACGCGTGAGAGCTCGTCCTCGTCCGGCATAGCCACCTCCTCGACACACTGTATGCACCGCACACTGTGTTGTACGCATACTGTTTATATGGCACACTGTGTGTGCCATATACGAAATTGCTGCCACCCCGAACGAGGTGCCATGACCACGAGCATCGAACTCACGGGCCTACGGAAGGCCTACCGCGAACCAGTCCTTGCCGGCCTCGACCTGGCCGTCGACGGCGGCGTGTTCGCCCTGCTCGGCCCGAACGGGGCCGGGAAGACCACCCTGGTCTCCATCCTCACGACACTGGTCCGCCCCGACGGTGGGACGGCCCGCATCGCCGGCATCGACGTCGTCGCTGATCCCATCCGGGTCCGCTCGCACATCGCGGTGACCGGGCAGGAGACCACGCTCGACGACCTGCTGACCGGGCGGGAGAACCTCGTCATGCTCGGCCGGCTGCTCGGACTCGGCCGGACCGCCGGGCGCCGGGCGGACGAGCTGCTCGACCAGTTCGGTCTCACCGTCGCGGGCGCACGCACCGTGGCCACCTACTCCGGTGGGATGCGACGCCGCCTGGACCTGGCTGCTTCGTTCCTGCGCCGTCCCGAGGTGCTGTTCCTCGACGAGCCGACCACGGGACTGGACCCGGTCAGCCGAGCCCGCGTCTGGCGGGACGTGCGCAGCCTGGCCGCCACTGGCACGACCATCTTTCTCACGACGCAGACGCTCGACGAGGCCGAGGCCCTCGCCGACCGCATCGTCGTCCTCGACCGCGGGCGGATCGTCGCCGACGGCACGGCTGCGCAGCTCACCGCGCTGGTCGGCGGTCAACGGCTGGTGTTGTTCGACGACGAGGGCAACGAACTGCGCAGCATCGACACCGACGGCACCGCCGACGGCCTCGCCCACGCCCTCACCGACCTCGGCCCCGCCGAGCAGGGCCGACGCGTAGAACTGCGCTCCCCCACTCTTGACGACGCGTTCGTCGCCCTCACCCAGGAGGCGGCATGACCACCATCACGACCGTGACCGGCCGTCCACCGGCCTCAGCCGACGCTCCGAGGCCCGGCATCGGAGCGCTTCGGTCCAGCGCGATCTTCCTCGGCCGGAGCATCCGGCACAGCCTGCGCGACGGCGAAGGGTTGGTGATGGCCATCGTGCTGCCGGTCATGCTCATGCTCATCTTCACGTACGTCTTCGGCGGAGCGATCTCCGGCGAGGGCTACCTCGACTACGTCGTCCCCGGGATCGTCCTCACCTGCGCGGGCTTCGGCGCCGCGTCCGTGGCGACGTCCGTCAACCACGACATCACCCGCGGGGCGATGCGCCGGTTCCGTACCATGCCGATTCCGGCCGCCACCGTGCTCGCCGGCCACATCACCGCCAGTGTCGCCCGCAACCTCGTCGCGACCGCGGTGGTGATCGGCGTCGCCTTCGTCATCGGCTTCCGCCCGACGGCGTCCCCGCTCGACTGGCTCGGGGCACTTGCCGTCGTCATGCTGTGGATTGCGGCGATCACCGCGCTCTTCGCCTTCGTCGGACTCGTGGCGGGTAGCCCGGAGGCGGCGAGCGGCTACGGCTTCGGCCTGCTGTTCCTGCCGTATGTCTCGAGCGCGTTCGCACCCATCGAGACCATGCCGGACTGGCTGCAACCCGTGGCAACCTACCAGCCCGTCAACCCGGTGGTGGAGACCATCCGCGGGTTGCTCGTCGGCGGAGACACCGCCGCGCCGGCCTCGATCGCGTGGTGCTCCGGCATCATCGCGCTCGCGGCGGTGCTCATCACCGTGCGGTTCCCTCGTGCCGGAGACCGCTGACTGCTGCCCGACCCACACTCAGGTTGCTGAATCCGTCGCCATTTCGACGGATTCAGCAACCTCGTCACTGGGGTAGTTGATAACTCAGTCTCTGGACATCGCTCTTGTCGGCACCGAAGCCGAGGCCAGCGATCTTCTTGCCGGTTGGCACGTGCTGGAGATTGTTACCCGCCATGCGGAGGTCCGCCGGTGAGGAGACAGCGAAGCGCCGCAGCGTCATGCCGAGCGGGTTACGCACCTGCACCTCTCCGCGCTCGATGTTCAGCATCGGATTGATCATCATCATCACGCCGGCGAGTGCGAGGACGGCACCTGCGAGAATTCCGACCAACCGCTGGGCGGCAAGTGACGTGAGCAGCAACAGCACTCCGACCACAAGCAGGGTGATCGCGAGCGCCCGGTTGTTGCGGATCTTCATCGGTTGCATGCCGGCGAGGATAGACGCCTCGGGCTCGTCAGAAGTCCCAGCCTGAGGGGACTCCTCCTCACCCTCCGGCTCCGGCGGCCGCTCGTCCCTCACGGCCACCCTCCGCCTCGGGCTCGTCAGAAGTCCCAG
>Ga0079224_100009185_pt1 | contig 13452 bp, 15 predicted proteins | sample Stecom2015_FD_80414 | JGI IMG/M metagenome (GOLD analysis project Ga0079224, IMG submission 80414) | Agricultural soil microbial communities from Utah to study Nitrogen management - Steer compost 2015 | ecosystem: Environmental > Terrestrial > Soil > Agricultural land | place: USA: Utah... | reverse complement strand
GATCTTACCCGGGGACCGATGTGCATTACGGGCATCCCGTATCCGAGCCTGTCCCTTCCTGGTTTCGGCCAGTGGCGGGCTGTCACGCTGGCGGATCAGTACTACGTGGCCTTGGCCCTCTGCGTGGTGGTTGTCGCGGTGATCCGCCGCGTCATCCACTCCCGGGTGGGCCGTTCCCTGCACGCGCTGCGGGACGACGAGGCCCTCGCCGCTTCCATGGGCATTCCGCCCTTGCGGTACAAGATGGTCGCCTTTGCCCTCGGAGCGGCCATCGCCGGCATCGCGGGCGCCTTTTGGGCCCGCTATGTGACCATCGTGTGCCCGACGGAGATGTCTTTGAACTTGACCATCGACCTGCTGGTGATCGTGTTCCTCGGGGGTGTGGGCAGCGTGCGGGGCGTCGTGATCGGCGCCGTCCTGGTCGCGTTTCTGCCGGAGATGCTGCGGATCACGCCCAGCCTGCGGCTGGTCATCTACGGGGCGCTGCTGCTGGTGCTCATCCTCCGCATGCCGGAGGGCATCGACGGCATGATTCGCCGTTGGGAGCAGCGCTGGCGTGCACGCGGCGCGCCGCCCGGCGGCGGCGGGACCGCCCCGGCGTGGGAGCCCCGGGATGGGGGGCAGATGGCATGAGCGGGGACGGCAAGGACGCCCTGCTTTCCATCCGGGGGCTGCGGAAGCGGTTTTACGGCGTTCAGGCATTGGACGGGGTGGACTTGGATGTTCGCCAGGGCGAACTGGTCAGCCTGATCGGCCCCAACGGTTCGGGCAAGACGACGCTGTTCAATTGCGTGTCGGGCTTCATCTCGCCCGACGGGGGCACCGTGCGGTTCAAGGGCCAGGCCATCCAAGGGCTGCCGCCCCACCGCATCGCGCTGCTGGGCATGATCCGCACCTTCCAGACGGTCAAGGTGTTCACGCGCCTTTCGGTCATGGACAACATGCTGCTGGCCCTGCAGCAGCACCAAGAAGACAGTTTATGGCGGCGGCTCGTCGCGACCCGGTCGCTGCAAGCCCTGGAGCGCGCAGCCCGCGAGCGGGCCGAGCATTGGCTGGAGCGGTTTCGCCTCATTCACAAGCGCCACGATCCGGCGGGAAGCCTGTCCTACGGCCAGCGCAAGCTGCTCGCGTTCGCCGCGGCCATGATGCCGGACCCCGACCTGCTGCTGTTGGACGAACCGGCCGCGGCGGTCAACCCCACCGTCGTGGAGGCCATGAAAGAGCATATCGTCGAGCTCAACCGGCAGGGCAAGGCGTTTTTGCTGGTGGAGCACAACATGGAGGTGGTGATGGACATTTCCCACCGGGTCGTCGTCCTGGATCGGGGCCGGAAGATCGCTGAAGGCCTGCCGGCGGAAATTCAGCAAAACGACAAGGTGTTGGAGGCGTACTTTGGACACTGAAGTCTTGCTCGAAGTGGAGAACGTGGTCGGAGGGTACGGGGAAATCCAGGTGCTCTCCGGAGTGTCCTTCGCAGTGTGCCGGGGCGAAGTGGCGACCATCATAGGCGCCAACGGTGCGGGCAAGTCCACCACCCTCAAGGCCATCTTTGGCCTCGTACCGGTCTGGTCGGGGACCATCCGCTTTGAGGGGCAAGAGATCCAGAACCGGAGCCCAAAGGAGCTCCTGCGCCGGGGCATCGCCCTGGTGCTCCAGGGCCGCGTCAACTTTCCCCTCATGACCGTTGAAGAGAATTTGGAGATGGGGGCCTTTCTCCGCAGCGACCCCGGCGTCCGGCAGGACATCGAGGCCATGTACGATCGCTTTCCCATGCTGCGGGAAAAGCGCCGGGAGCTGGCCGGGAACCTTTCGGGGGGCCAGCAGCAGGTGCTGGAGATGGCCATGGCCCTCATGCTTCATCCCAAGCTCCTGATGCTGGACGAGCCGTCGCTGGGCCTGTCGCCCCGCATGATGGACGAGGTGTTCCAGACGGTGCTGGAGATTCGGGAGCAAGGCGTCACCGTGCTCATGGTGGAGCAAAACGCGAAGAAGGCCTTGTCCATCTCCGATCACGCCATCGTCATGGACTTGGGCAGGAAGCGCTTCGAGGGCACGGGGGAGGCCATCCTCCATGACCCCGAGGTAAAGCGAGCCTACCTGGGCGGATAGGGTGCAGTCCCAAGGGGCCAGGACCGCTGGGGCAGGAGTGGGCCCTTGGGCCGGGGAAGATCGATCCCCGGAGGTCTTCATCGGCAGGGGCCCGGCGGCGGGAACCCATCCTGGCGCGGGCCCGGGGGAGGCGGGGCGACTTAGGGTGGCCACCAAGTTCTACTTGGGCGACGTGGTGCAGATGCGCAAACCCCATCCTTGCGGCAGCGACCAGTGGGAAGTGCTGCGCACCGGGATGGACTTTCGTATCCGCTGCCTGGGGTGCGGCCGCGTGGTGATGCTGCCGCGCCGCCGCTTCGAGCGGCAGGTCAAGGCCATCGTCCGCCGGGTCATCGAGGAGGAACCGCTCCCGTAGTCCCTCGTCCCTTCGGCCGAAACGCGGATTGCCGGGGCGTGCCCCCGGTGTTATAATACACAGGCGATATCCCTGCTCCAGACCGGCAGCGTCTGGGGCCACAGTCCAAAGGGAGGAGGTGAGGCCGCGGTGCGACCTTACGAGGCCATGGTCGTGCTGGAGCCCGGCCTGGACGAGGAGGCGCTGGAGGCGGCCTTGGAGCGTTTTGCCGGCGCGGTCACCGGGCAGGGCGGGCAGGTGACCCACATTGACCGCTGGGGCAAGCGCCGGCTGGCCTACGAGATCGCCGGGCACACCGAAGGCTACTACGCGCTGCTGAAGTTTGAGGGCAGCCCGGCGGCCGCCATCGAGCTGGACCGGATCTTGCGCATCACCGACGGGGTTCTCCGTCATCTCATCGTGCGCGAAGAGAAGAAGCGGACCCAAGGGGCCGCCGGAGTCTCGGCAGCCGCCGCGGCACCGGCGGCGGAAGAGGCCGCGGGCGCGGCGGAAACGGGGGCCCCACAGGACGCCGGCGAGGCCGGCAGCGGGCCCGCGGCGGGTGCGGAGCCTGCTGAGGCTTGAGGCGACCCGCGGGCGGAGATGCCGGACGGGCGCGTCCGGGCGCCGTCCCGGTTGACCGCCATGTTGCGGGGGAGGGAAACCCTTGCTGAACCGGGTGATTCTCATCGGCCGGCTGACGGCCGATCCGGAGTTGCGCTACACCCAGCAGGGCGTGGCGGTCACCAACTTTCGCATCGCCGTGGACCGGCCCTTCACGAACCAGCAGGGCGAGCGGGAAACCGACTTCTTCCCCATCGTCACCTGGCGCAAGCTGGCGGAGACGTGCGCCCACAACCTAAGCAAGGGGCGCCTGGTGGCCGTGGAAGGCCGCCTGCAAACCCGGTCGTACCAGGCGCAGGACGGCAGCACCCGCTGGGTCACCGAGGTGGTGGCGGACGATGTCCGCTTTCTCGACTGGCCCAGGGACGGGCGGCCGGACGCGGCGGACGCGACCTTTGACGGATTCGAAGAGGACGAGGTTCCCTTTTAGCGGGTTCCCCGTTGGACGGGAGGGAAAGGCATGCGACGGGATCGCAGGCGCAAGAAGAAAGTTTGCGCCTTCTGCGTGGACAAGATCGATTACGTCGACTACAAGGAGACCGGCCGCTTGCGCCGGTACTTGACGGAGCGGGCCAAGATCCTGCCGCGGCGCATTACGGGCAACTGCGCCCGGCACCAGCGCCAGCTGACCCGGGCCATCAAGCGGGCCCGGCAGGTGGCCCTGCTGCCCTACACCACCGACTGACGGCAGCGAAGGGGCCTGGGTCCCGCGGGTTCCGCGGGCCCACACCCCGCCGGTTTGTTGGCCAAGCGCCCGGCGCCTGACCTGCGCCGGGCGTTTTGCTCTTCACGGGATTCCTGCCGGCGGCCCTCGGGCGCCGGGGCCGCCCTGTGACGGCTCCGCTCCTGGGAGTCGTGGACCCCCGGGGGTGCTGCAGCCAGGCTGAAGGATAGGGCCCCATGGGCGCCGAAGTTCGGGCGAGGACGGAGGTGGTGGCGGTGAGCCGCGCCGACGGGGTGGGGGCCGACATCGCCCGCAACCTGCAGGCCATCGAACGCCTCAAGGCGGACCTGGCGGCAGGCGTCGCCGCCCTTTACCAAGGCATGTACCGCAACGAAGACGCCGCGATCGAGGACGCGCTGGCCGATGTGGTGGCCAGCGCCTTCCTGCTCAGCCAGCGGCTGGGCATCTCCTATGCCAGCCTGGACGGGGCCGTCCTGCGCCGCCTGCGGGCCATGGCGGAGCAGGGCCACGAGGCCGAGGCGTGGTTTGGCGACTGCTCCACTCTGATGAAGTACCTGCAAGACGGGGCGGGGTGAGGGCATGGACCCGGAGCGCCCGTCCCACGATCAGGGCTGGTCAGCGGACGGCATCGTGCTGGCCATGGCCACCGTGTTGATGGCCTTGACCGGCGCCTTTTTCCCGCTGCCCCTGTGGCTGGTGGTGCCGGCGCCCCTGGCCGCCCTGGCCTACCGGCACGGATACCGCCTCAGCGTCGGGACGGCGGTCCTGGCGGTCATCCTCGTGGGCTACGTGGAGCAGCAGGTGTTCGCTGGGCTGGCCCAGGCGCTGCCCGCGGAATCCCTGCGCTTTTCCCTGCTGGGCGTGCTGGTGGTGCCCGTCACCCTGGGCCTGATCGGGCTGGTCATCGGCGGCGCTTGGCGGGAAGGGGCGGGAGCCGGGCAGACCTTGGCGCTGGCGGTGCTCGCGGCGCTTTTGCCCGGAGCGGCCTTGTGGACGGGAGTGCGCCTGGCCCATGGGATCGACCTGGTGGCGGTGCTGGTGGACAACTGGCTGCAGTTGGCCCGCACCATGGCCGATCAGGCCGCCGCGGGCGGCGTGGCGCCCGAGGCCGTCGAAAGCCTGCGCCTCATGATCACGGAAACGGAGCGCAGCTTCGCCGCGATCCGCCCCTTTCTTCCGGGGTTCGCGGTGGCGGCCGCTTGCGGGGCGGCCGCCCTCAACCTGGCCTTGACCCGCGTGCTGTTGGTGCGCCTAGGGGAGGCGCCCCCGTGGTTTCCGCCCTTCGCCCGCTGGCGGTTTCCTTGGCCGCTGGCCTTGGGCTTCATCGCCGGCCACGGCCTGCTGGTCGCGGGGACGGTGGCGGATCAGGAAGGGCTGGTGGTTGTTGGCGAAAACCTGCGCATCATGTTCCACCTGCTTTTTACCGTGCAGGGGCTGGCCGTGGGCTGGTACTGGCTGGAGGTGCGACGCCTGGCGCCCCTTTGGCGCTTCCTGCTCCTCGCGCTCCTCTTGCTGTGGGTGCCGGCAGTGGTGGCGTGGGCGGGCGTGCTGGACACTTGGTTTAACTTCCGCCGCCTGCCGCTGCCCGACAACGGCAACGATGACGGCGGCGATGGCGCCGGAGACGGCAGGCGCGAGGATGGCGGTCTGGCCGGCACCATCTAGCGGCCGCACCCATCGCGGCGCCGGGCGGGACGTGGAGCTGGGAGGGAGACGGGGACCGATGAAGGTCATCCTTTTGCAAGACGTCAAGAATTTGGGCAAGAAGAATGACCTGGTGGAGGTGGCCGAGGGCTACGCCCGCAACTACTTGATTCCCCGCGGCCTGGCCGCGGAGGCCACCGCGGCCAACCTGCGCCAGCGGGACCACTCGCTGAAGGCTGAAAGCCGCAGGCGCCAGCGGGAAGAGGAGCAGGCCCAGGCCGCGGCAGCGAAGCTGCAGGGCCAGCGCATCGTCATCCGCGTCAAGGCCGGCGAGGGCGGCCGCCTGTTTGGTTCGGTGACCAGCGCGGACATCGCCCGGGAGGTGGAGCGCCAGGCCGGGGTCAGCCTCGACAAGCGCCGCATCGAGCTGGAGGAGCCCATCAAGGCGGTGGGCACCTATGAAGTGCCGGTGAAACTGCACCCCGGTGTGCAGGCCACGCTGGCGGTTCAAGTGGTGGGAGACGCCTGATGAGCCTTTGGAAGCGGCCGCGCTCCGGGGCGGCCGCCCCCGAACTGATGCGCCGGGCGGGCGAAGAGGCGGTGCGCCGCCGGATTCAGGCCCTATGGGAACTGTTGGCCCGCATCTACGGCTCGGACCGGCTGGTGCTGAAGGCCGGCAAGCTCAACGCCTTGCAGGACATGCGCGCCGAAGACCCGGGCCGCCAGCTGGTGGCCCTCCAGCGCCTGGTCCATGAGGATCCCACCATTGATCAGGCGCCCCATCCCGACGAGTTTGTCCAAGCCCTGGACGAACTGGAGGACGCGGTGGCGGACCTGTTGGCCCGCCGTCACCTGGAGGCCCAGATCGAGCAGCGGGTGGCCGAGCGCATGCAGGTCCGCCACGAAGAATATCTGCAGGAGCTCCGGCTGCAGGTGCTCAAGGAGGAAAGCGGGCCCGACAACGCCCATACCCTGAAAAAGTTCGCCGCCCTGGAGAAGCTGGAGCAGCGCCGCTTGTCCCCCTCGGTGGCCGAGGCGCTGCGCCCCCGCCGGCTCGAGGAGGTGGTGGGCCAGGAGCGGGCCATCGAGGCCCTCATGGCCCGGGTGTGCTCGCCATTCCCTTCCCACGTGCTCCTGTACGGGCCGCCCGGCGTCGGCAAGACGACGGTGGCCCGGCTGGTGCTGGAGGAGGCCAAGCGGCGGCCCTACACCCCCTTTGCCGAAGACGCGCCTTTTGTGGAGGTCAACGGCGCGACGCTGCGCTGGGACCCGCGGGAGGTGACCAATCCCCTGCTGGGTTCGGTGCACGATCCCATCTACCAGGGCGCCCGGCGGGAGCTGGCCGACAGCGCCGTGCCCGAGCCCAAGCCGGGGTTGGTCACGGAAGCCCACGGCGGGGTGCTGTTCATCGACGAAATCGGCGAGCTGGATCCCCTGCTGCAAAGCAAGCTCCTCAAAGTGCTGGAGGACAAGCGGGTGTACTTCGATTCGGCCTACTACGATCCCGACGACCCCAAGGTGCCCCGCTACATCCGCAAGCTCTTTGAGGAGGGCGCACCCGCGGACTTCGTCCTCATCGGTGCCACCACCCGAGCGCCCGAGGAGATCAATCCGGCGCTGCGCTCCCGCTGTGCCGAGGTGTTTTTTGATCCGCTGTCCGAGGAGCAGGTCCGGGAAATTGTGGTGCAGGCCGCGTCCCGCCTCGGGGTGGCGCTGGAGGACGACGTGCCCGCCCGCATCAGCCGCTACACGGCCGAAGGCCGCACGGCGACGCGGCTTTTGGCTGACGCGTACAGCTTGGCCCTGCACAGGGCCGGCGGCCAGCCGCCGACCCTCATCCGCAGCCGGGACGTGAACGAGGTGGCGCAGCACAGCCGCCTGACGTCGGTGGCGCCGGTGCGGGCGGGCCAAGGGGTTGAAGTGGGGCGCGCGCTGGCCCTGGGCGTCAGCCGCTACGTGGGGTCCGTGGTGGAGATCGAAGCCGTGGCCTTTCCCGCCCGGGAGCCGGGGCAGGGACAGGTGCGCTTCAACGAAACCGCCGGCAGCATGTATAAGGACTCGGTCTTCAACGTCGCGTCGGTGCTGCGCAAGGTGGCGGGCATCGACCTTGCCGACTGGGACGTGCATGTCAACGTCGTGGGCGGCGGGCGCATCGATGGCCCGTCGGCGGGGGCGGCCATCTTGGTGGCCGTCTTGAGCGCCGTCCAGGAGCGGCCCGTGCGGCAGGACACGGCCCTGACCGGCGAGGTGTCCATCCAAGGCTTTATCCGTCCCGTGGGCGGCGTCTACGAAAAGCTGCACGGGGCCCGCCGGGCGGGGCTGAAGCGGGTCTTGATCCCTGCGGACAACGCCGCCGACCTGCCGGGCGGGGTGGACGGGCTGGAGGTGGTCGCGGTGGCCACGGTGGAGGAGCTTTTGCCCCAGGTTTTCACCAGGAGCGACGGGGGGCGGCCGGCCGGTGCGTGACCTTTCGGGCGAAGCCGCGGTGGTGGGCATCATCGGCTGGCCCGTGGCCCATTCCCTCTCGCCGCGCATGCACAACCGAGCTTTTGCCCATTTGGACATGAACTGGGTGTACGTGCCCTTTCCCGTGCATCCCAGTGAGCTGGAAACCGCCGTCCGGGGCTTGCGGGCCTTGTCGGTGCGGGGCTTCAACGTGACCATTCCCCACAAAACGGCCATCGTGCCGCTGTTGGACCGCCTCGCCCCCGCGGCCGCGGCCATCGGCGCCGTCAACACCGTCATCAACCAGGACGGCTACTTGGTGGGGGACAACACCGACGGCATCGGCTTTGTGCGCAGCCTGCGGGACGAGGCGGACTTTGACCCCGCGGGCAGCCGCGTCGTGGTGCTGGGCGCGGGCGGCGCCGCCCGTGCGGTGGCCTTTGCCCTGGCCGACGCGGGGGTAACCCGGCTGGTCATCGCCAACCGCACCCCGGCCCGGGCCCAGGAACTGGCGGCTGCGGTGGCGCGCCCGGGGCTGGAGATCGGGGCCCTGGGGCTGGACAGTCCTGAACTGCGGGAGGAGCTGGCCGGTGCGGATCTTTTGGTGCAGACCACCCCGGCCGGCATGGAGGGCGGGAGCGGGGCCGCGTTGCCGGTGCCGGAAAACTGGCTGCATCCGCCCTTAATCGTGTGCGACATCGTCTACACGCCGCCGCTGACGCCTCTGTTGGCCGCGGCCCGGCGCCGGGGCCTGCGGATCGTGCCGGGGTGGGGAATGCTCCTGTACCAGGGCGCAGCGGCCTTTGAGCGCTGGACCGGCCGCCCGCCGCCGGTGGCCATTATGCGGGCCGCGCTGCTGGAGGTCTTGGGCTGAACTCAAGAAATCGGGTGCCGACATGGAGACCAGCCGCCGCCGGCCACGGGCGGCGCAGACAAGGAGGGGCAACGGGCATGTCAGACAGTGGAATCGGCGAATTGCGGCCTGGAGAGCGGGTGCTGATGGGGCCGGGCCCCAGCGCCCTGGACCCCCGGGTGCTGCGGGCGCTGGCCACGCCCGTGGTGGGCCATTTGGATCCGGATTTTCTGGCCATCATGAACGATACGCGTGCTCTGATCCGGTCGGCCTTCGCCACCGACAACGAGCTGACGGTGGCCATGTCGGGCACGGGCAGCGCGGGGATGGAAACGTGCCTGGTCAACCTGCTGGAGCCGGGGGACCGGGCCCTGGTCTGCGTCAACGGCGCCTTTGGCCAGCGGATGGTGGACATCGTGGAGCGCACGGGCGCGGAAGCCGTGGTCGTCCGGGCGCCGTGGGGCCGCGTCATCGACCCGGCGGACGTGGAAGCCGCGCTCAAGCAGGGCGGGATCAAGCTGGTGGCCCTGGTGCACGTGGAAACCTCCACCGGCGTCTGGCAGCCCGTGGAGGACATCGCGGCCCTCGCGCGGGCCCACGACGCCCTGGTGGTCCTGGATGCCGTCTCGTCCCTGGGCGGAGTGCCGGTGCCCGTGGACCAGTGGCAAGTGGACGCGGCCTACAGCGGATCCCAAAAGTGCCTGGGTGCGCCGCCGGGCCTGGCGCCGGTGACGATGAGCCCGCGGGCCCGGGAGGCCATCGGCCGCCGCCGCACCAAGGTGCAGAGCTGGTACCTGGACCTGACCATGATCGAAAACTACTGGGGCGAAGCCCGGGCATACCACCACACGGCGCCGATCTCTATGGTGTACGCCCTGCGGGAGGCGCTGCGCATCGCCGTGGACGAAGGCTGGGAAGCCCGCTGGCAGCGGCACCTGCGCCTGGGGCGGGCCCTGCAGGCGGGCTTGGAAGCCATGGGGCTCTCCCTCGTCGCGGAGGAGAACCACCGGGCGCCCATGGTCACCGCGGTGCACGTGCCCGACGGGGTCAATGAGGCCCAGGTGCGGCGCCATCTGCTGGCCGAATACGGCCTGGAGATCGCCGGCGGCTTGGGCGAGTTCAAGGGCCGGGCGCTGCGCATCGGCCTCATGGGCTATTCGTGCCAGTGGCGCAACGTGGTGTTGTGCCTGACGGCTTTGAGCGACGCCCTCCAGGCCCAGGGCTATAAGGCGTCGGTCGACGACGCGCTGGCCGCGGCCCAGGAGGCGGCCCGGGCCGGCAGCGCCGGCTGACGCGCCCGCCGGCGCGCGCCGCCCGCGCGCGGGGCATATAACTAGGCATGGGCCCCAAGGCGGTAGGAGGGTTGTCCTTGCGGAAACTGCGGGTAGGGGTTATCTTCGGCGGGCGCTCGGGGGAGCATGAGGTGTCCCTCATGTCGGCCCAGAGCGTCATGGAAGCCATGGACCGGGAGAAGTACGAGGTGGTGCCCATCGGCATCACCCGGGACGGGCAATGGATCGCGTCAGGCGATCCGCTGCGGGCGCTGCGGGAGGGCGAGCCCCGGCTGGCCGCGCCCGCGGCCATCCTGCCCCAGCCCGGACCCCGGGCCCTGGTCCCCTTGGCCGCGGGCGCGCCCGCGCCGGCGGCCGCCGAGGCGCCGCCCCCTGCCGCGGCCGGGCCGGCGGTCCCTGGGCCCGAGCGGTCTCCGGGCCAAGGCCTCGGACCCATTGACGTGTTTTTTCCGGTGCTGCACGGCCCCTACGGCGAGGACGGCACCATCCAGGGGCTGCTGGAACTGGCCGGCGTCCCCTATGTGGGATCCGGGGTGGCCGCCTCGGCGGTGGGCATGGACAAGGCGCTGATGAAGGCCCTGTTCCGCCAGGCGGGCCTGCCCGTCGTCGATTACCTGGTGGTGACCAAGGCCCAGTGGCGGGCGGATCCCGCGGGGGTGCGGGAAAGGGTCGGCCAGGAGCTGGGGTTTCCGTGCTTTGTGAAACCGGCCAACCTGGGATCCAGCGTCGGCATCAGCCGGGTCCAGCGCCCCGAGGAGCTGGATGACGCCCTGGCCTTGGCGCTGCGCTATGACTTGAAGGCCCTGGTGGAGCGGGCCGCGGCCGGCTGCCGGGAAGTGGAAGTGAGCTTACTGGGCAACGACGATCCCCAGGCGTCCATCCCCGGGGAAATCGTGCCCGCGGCCGACTTCTACGACTACCAATCCAAGTACTTTGACGACCGATCGCAGCTCATCATCCCGGCCCGGATCAGCGATGCCGCCGCGGCCCAGGTGCGGGCCATGGCCATCGACGCCTTTCGGGCCATCGACGCCGCGGGCCTGGCCCGGGTGGATTTTTTCGTCCACAAGGAAACCGAGGAAATCTGGGTGAACGAGATCAACACGATGCCCGGCTTCACCCGCGTGAGCATGTATCCCAAGCTGTGGGAAGCGTCGGGCCTGCCATACCCGCAGCTCATCGACCGCCTCATTGAGCTGGCCCTGGAAAGGCACGCCCAGCGGGCCCAGCTGGAAACCCAGCCGCCCGCCGGGCCCGGGGCCCCGGCATGAGGGGCGGACGCCTCGCCATCATTGCTGCCGGCCTGGGCCTGTGGGCCTGGTGGGGCTGGTCGCGCCTTTGGCACCCCGCCGTGCCGGCCTACGGGCCGGTGGCCCACCACCTGGCCGCCCTGCATCGGCACACCGTTATCTTCCTGATCTCGGGCGGGCTGCTGCTGGCCGCCCTGGGATGGGAGCTGTACCGCCGCGGGCGGCGCCGCCGGCCGGGCGCGCCCCGGGGGCCGGCGACGGTCCGTTCGGAAGGAATCCGGCCCCGGCGGGCCGAAACCCGCGTCCACGCCTCCGGGAGGTGACACGGTACATGTCCATGGAGGGTATCCGCCTGGACGACGGCGGTGCCAGACGGAACTGGCCGCTGATGGTGCCGCGCGCCCTCTTGGAAGCTTACCAGCCGTTGATCGGTCCTACCGCCACCGTGTTGTGGCTCCACCTTTACAGCTTGGCGCAGGCAGCGGGCTCTCCGGCAGCCCAAGGCGGGAGCGCCGCCGCGCCGGGGACAAGCCCGCCGTTGCTGGACGAGCTGGCCCGGCGCATGAATGTGCCGCTCCCGGATCTGCAGCGGGCTTGGACGGCCTTGGAGGGGGTGGGGCTGTTGCGGCGCGGGGACGAGGGCTGGGTACTGGGTTGGCCGTCGGCCCTCGGGCCGTCCGGCTCCGCTGGCTCCCTGGGGACGGAGGCCGGGGAGGGCCTAGGCGAGGCCCCGGCGCTGGCCGACGGCGTCGCGCCCGCACCTCCCTGGTCCGAGCAGGTCCCGGCGGCGGCAGAGGTGCCGACAGGCGCCGTCGCGGTGGAAACGGCGGAATGGCCGGCGGCCGGAGCCGCGGCCCCAGCCAGGGCAACGCCGGCAGCCGGCGGGACCCCGGCGGGCGCTGCGCCGGCGGCGGCCGCCGAGCCGGTGCCGGCGGGCCCGGGACGGCGTACGGCCATCGAGGAGGCTTTGGGCGCGGTGGTGGCCTTCTACCACCAGCGCATCGGGCTGTTGGGCCCTTCCCAGTTTGAGCGGCTGCGTTTCTGGGTGGAAGAGCAGGGCATGTCCCCCGATGTGGTCGCGCTGGCCATCGAGGAGACGGTGCAGTCGGCCCGCACGCCCAGGATGAACTACTTGGAGGGCGTCCTGCGCAACTGGTACAACGAAGGCATCCGCACCCTGGAGGACCTGCAGCGCAGCCAACGGGCCCGGGTGATGCGGCAGGCGGCTCCGGTGGAGGGCGCGCCCAACGCGGGCGCCTACCAGACGGTGGACGCCGATGCGGTGCGGCGGTGGAAGGAGATGTTCGCGGATGAGTATGACGGCTGAGGCGCAGCGTCTGGGCCAGCTGGCCGACGTCGACGCCGAGCGCCGCGTCATTGGCATCCTGCTGAAACACCCGGAAACGATCGATACCGTCGTCGACCGGATCCGGCTGGACCACTTTTCGGACCCGGCCCACCGGCAAGTGTACGAAGCCGTGCTGGACCTCTACAACCGGGGCGGCCGGGTGTCCTACACGCAAGTGTACAGCCGGCTGCGCCAGATTGCGGGGATCCCGTGGAACGACATCCTCATCGGGATCACCCAGTCCTTTGTGAGCAAGGCGGAGCTCGAGCCCAGCATGGACCTGCTGGACGAGCGGCTGGCTCGCCGGCGCCTGCTGGCGGCGGCGGAGGAAATCCAGCGGCTGGTCCTGACCGAACACGATGAGCCCTTGGAGCAGCTGCAGGCCCGGGCCCAGGAGCTCATCTTCCAGGCCACGGCCAAGACGGGCGGCGGCGATGACGTCAAGGACCTCATCGAAGTGCTGCGCAAGTGCTACGTGGAGCTCTTGGAGCGCCGCGAAGGCAGGAAGCCTTCCGGGCTCCTGGTCAAGTACCCGTCCATCGACCTGGTGACCACGGGTTTCAAGCCCGGGGACTTGATTATCCTCGCGGCCCGCCCTTCCATGGGCAAGACGTCGCTGGCCCTCAACTGGGCGGTCAACGTGGCCAAGTCCCGCCAGCGCACGCCGGTGCTCATCTTCAGCCTGGAGATGGACGACGTCCAAATCGGGGACCGGCTGGTCATCAGCGAGCTGTTCCGGTTTAAGTCCGAGCCGGGCGCTGAAGTCACGGCCCGGGACTACGCGACGCGCCTCAGCGACGACCAGCTCCAGCGCACCCAGTCCATCTTTAACGAGCTGTACCAGCTGCCCATCAAGATCGTCGACCGG
>Ga0079224_100009184_pt1 | contig 13453 bp, 13 predicted proteins | sample Stecom2015_FD_80414 | JGI IMG/M metagenome (GOLD analysis project Ga0079224, IMG submission 80414) | Agricultural soil microbial communities from Utah to study Nitrogen management - Steer compost 2015 | ecosystem: Environmental > Terrestrial > Soil > Agricultural land | place: USA: Utah... | reverse complement strand
CATCATCGCATAAAAGATTTGTGACGAATTTTTCCATGGTCGCCCGGAGCAAATGCTCGACCCCGCATCTGGACAACGTCCCTCAGAAAAGACCAAGATCCGAAGCCAACTTGATAACGTCCAAGTCCAAGTTCCAAATTTGTCGCGGATCTTCAGTGTATCTTATCTACTAGTCCCCTATTTGCAAGACAAATATCTAAAATGATACATGATCATGAGTATAAGTCAGATATAGTCGATTACAAACTTACTAGCTGACATTGATTGCAAACAAAGAGATTAGCGATCAAGACAAGTTACATGCAACATTCACAGGACGTTACATTGGTCAACAGGATGCTACACTTGATCCCACGTGATTGAAATATGTTGTGTGCGCGTTGTCGGTTATCAATTGACGTGTCGTACAATGACCTGTGTAGCTATTGCTACGACATTGAAAAGTCAAAAGAAAATCTAAGCAAGAATCTATTGTCAAGTAGGCACAACCTTCGGGCAAAGCAGCCAAACCATTCGGCCAGAATTCGAACGGGAAGAGCGCATCGCTTAGGATAAAAGGCTAATACTATTCTTGCAGAAAATATGAATCTGATCTCACCTCCTCTGCATTGAAAATGATAATCACTATGAGGAGATGATACGAATAATATCGACACGTTACTAGCAGAATGTGGCAGACCTTCTTTTATACAGAATATTCCATTATCTTCTATTGAAACATATTTTGCCTATCGTTTATGCAAGTGAAACTGGTTCCCTCGATTTCTTGTCAATTGTTGTGGTAGCGAGAAGATGAAATCTAGCAAGTCTGTGTCCCGGAAAAGAATTGTAGAAGAGCTGATTCGTCTGGGAGTATACGATGCTTCGTCAATGGATACATTTTCTGATAATGTCTTAGAAGCTATGTTATCAGAATTTCAAAAGGCCGCCGGTGAAATTTCAAAAGGTCCCCGTGAAAGCTTGCGGAAGAAATCATCATCAGACCTGCCTCAAAGAAGATTGAGTCAATCTGACATAAAGATACTAAGACTACTTGCAAATTCCAAGGAGAGATTGTCGGTCCTTGCATTATCGAAGGAGCTTGACATTCCGGTAACAACAGTACAGAGACGGCGGAAAAAGCTTGAAAGCGAGTTCCTTACAGCAAATTATTCCCTGAAATATGAAAAGTTTGGGCTCAGAAGAGCGATACTGCTTACTTCCACAAACAGCAAGCGAACCTCAAGACATGTTGCCAATAGGATCTTGAATGAGAAGGGAGTAATTTCTGTCGAGATAGTAATGGGGGAGAATAATATGAATATCATGTCTCAAGTCCTATTCAGGGAGAATAGTGAGTTGCTGGATATAATTGAGAAAATAAAATCGTTCGAGGGTGCAGACCAGGTCACATGGCTAGAGATTGTTGAGATACTGCATACAAGACCGGATGCTCCATTAATTGTACTTGGAAAATAAGTTAAAGTTACAAATTGTATTCTTATGATCTAATGGACTTGTGCAAGCCAGCAATAATTATTACTCTCCTCTTGCAAGTTCTTCTCTAAATCTCGAGATGAGATAGGACGACCCTTTCTTGAAATTTGTCTTGAGAAAGTCCTCTATCTCCGCGATGATGGAATTATCGTCTTTGTCCCAGTCGATTTGTCTTGATACGAGCTCGTCAAGGACTGCCTGCTTTCCCGAAGTACCGAGAACATCGAGTGCTCTATCCAATGCGTTGGTTATCCTATTTGATGGAATCGTGAGTATCTCCGTCCGATACTATTAAAATTTTTCATTAACCCATTTTGTGCTTCATCAAAATTCATTACTACATCAAATAACATGATAGATTCCATGAATGTCATAATATCTTCGCGATTTGGATATAATGGTTTCCCATTGGTTTGTGGTGGTATTGGGGTGCCGGATGGCTTAACTTGACGCAACCAGGCGTGAAAACCAAAATGTTATAACAATGCGATTGCAACCATAGGTATAGCCGCCTTATAAAGGCTGAAACAATGAGACCAAGAGCAATCGCATATGAAGTGATTCTAGTTCCCCTCGAGGTTCTGCGGAATCTAAATTCTAATAAGCGCAGGGACGACAAACTGATCGAAAAACTTGATGGCATAAAAACTGCGTTTGATGCCATTTCCAAAAATCCCTTGAAATATGCGGTAATGATAGTCTCTTCAAGAATTGTAGATCCGTCAACCCTCGACATTATAAGAGAGGGAAAAAAAGTCAACCCTTATCTCAATATGATGATTGCTCTGGATAGTAAGGGTGTCGATGATAGTGGAACCTTGAAGAATCTCCCATTTATTGATCAAGTAATACATGAGCCTATAGAATCGATCGATCTGGCACAGATTCTGTCTCTTACTGGCAGTCAAGGAGAAAAGGAGGCTCTTCTTCTTGAAATGGTGTCACTGGGGGCAGACGCTGACAAGTTCAGGCAGTGTTCTGTTGTCCAGCTGCGCGACTTGGTCAAGGGCCTCCGGAATCTAGTATCAAAAACTGCATCCCCATACAAGCGTGCTTTGTCAGAAGCAGACAAGCTAATTTTGAAAGAACTGATTCTCTCAAAAGGAAAAATTTCTTCCTTGAAGCTATCAAAAAAGCTATCTATACCTCTTACTACCATGCAACGAAAAAGAAAAAAGCTTGAAAGCGAGTTCCTTACAGCAAATTATTCCCTGAAATATGAAAAGTTTGGGCTCAGAAGGGTGATACTGTTCATCAATACTGTCAAGGGAAACAACGAAGAAGTAGGTAAGAAATTGCTTCTTTTCAATGAAGTGCTTTCAGTGCACAAATCAATTGGAAATAATAACATTGACCTGCATGCAGAAACTCTGATCAAGAGCAATTCCAAGCTGCTATCTCTTATAGAGTCGATCAAGGCAATGGATGGAGTTAGAGATGTGGCATGGAGCGAAACTCTCAAAGAGATAGGGACTAATACTGATGCAATAATCAGGATCCTCGATAGCGATTAGATACCTGCGTCTTCGATTATTCTTTCTGTCACCCTGTAGGCTGCTGCTGCCATAATGCTCTTCCTTTGTCGGCCGGGACCCACCGGCCATCTTTCTTTTTCTACTGGTATTTTGCAATAGATTTTCAGCTACGCGTAACTAAGATGGGAATCAAACAACATCGATGTTACTGTTCCTGTATTTCTAGTGAATTGAGATATCAGATACATTTTCATTTCTTGGCCGATTCTTCCTAGTTGTTGTCTTGCATATTCTGAACATGCATGAAGGCTGCATATGTCCACTCTGGATCCGTTACTTGGAGTGACAATATTACAAAAAGTTAGAAGAGTACATGTTGTCACGATCAGATGAAGAAAAATACCGTTGGTCATCAGTTACCTGAACAATTCTTCTTAGATCCGCTTTCAAATATGGTCATCAGTCTTTCATAATCCTTGGAAGCCACTTAGGTCAAATGAATTATAAAAAAAATGAAGGTAATAGCAGCAAGATACTGGTAATGGGATTGGGTCAGATTGGTTACAGTAATGCCGAATACATGACCTCTCTGGGCCTTGATGTGGATGGGTATGATGTCAGTGAAAACGCTGTGATAAGGGCTCTTGATGACGGAGTAATCAAGAACAGGGCAAGAAATTTTGAAGGATATGATTACTATATCATTTGCATCTCAACTCATAATCCTGAGGATATGTCTGTTCCCTTTCAAGACGGGATATTTCAGTTGGCAGACAAGATATCAAAGGAAGGAAAATCTGGGGCATTAGTGGGGATAGACAGTACAATTAGCAGAGGTACATCCAAGATGGTCTTGGACATCCTCGATCATAGGCTTCATGTCTGCCATGTACCACACAGATTCTATGCCAATGAAAAGGAGGAACATGGGGTAAGGCAGACGCGGGTGGTAGGAGCATGTGATTCCTGTTGCATGGAACAAGCAAAGCACTTTTACGGAGAAATTCTTGATATCCCGTTATTCGAATCAAGCTCGATAGAAGTTGCAGAGCTCTGCAAGATCGTAGAGAATTCGCATCGCTTTCTTGAGATTGCATTTGCAGAAGAGCTAAAGATGATGTGTGACAATAGCGGAATCAACTTCAAGGAACTCCGAGATGCGATAAATACAAAGTGGAATGTCAAGATCCTAGATGCGAGAGATGGAATAGGGGGGCATTGCCTACCAAAGGATAGTCAAATGTTCCTTAACAACATAAAGACGCATGTGGGTATTAGCATAATTGAAGCCGCAAAAGAGGTTGACCTGAAGTACAGGATGCATATCCGCCGGAATGTTGGCCCGGATGTATCTATACAAGTCCCGCCGGAACAAAGAGCCTGATTGGAGCGCAGCACTCTTGGGTGGGGAAAGCGGCGCGATGCCCGTTCAAGCTTTGCTGTCACCTAGGCAAGGAACATTGCGATAGTTTTTCCATTAGTGGATATATCGCCGGGTCAATAGATCGCAATGATTTTTTTCCGCCAACAAAGTGGATAATTTGTCCACTATGCGGTTCTTATCTGGATACTTAATCCACAGGAGAGTGTTAACAGAATAATTTATTCTCCGTCAGTAGTCCTTGCGGACACGCTTCTTATATTTTGAGATATGAACAAGATACCAGAAACAAATCATGTATAAGAAAAATGCACTAAGAATAAGAACAAGTGCTCCAGAAACATACTATCCAATGGCCCCAACTCAGTCAACGGACGTTACCGGGAGTGTTCCTGTATGATGACAGACCAGGAAAACTACTATGCGGCAAAACCAGAATCGTCTATGTCAAGACACGAGCTACTAGAAGAACTGTCAAAACTTGGCGTAGATACAGAAGCCTTCAAGTCCTTTTCAATTGAAGAGCTTTCCGACCTGCTATACGGACTAAACAAGGTGATCAACATGCACAGACATGCACAAAAGGCAGACAGGCCTGCGAAAAAAGGGCTTGCCCCTGTGTTATCGCTGGCTGATAGAAAAATCCTCAAGTCCCTGCTTGCATCTGGGGGTCGAGTTTCATCACTAAAGCTCTCCCGCGAACTCGATATACCACTTAGCACGGTCCAGAGAAGAAGAAAAAGACTTGAAGAGCTGCTGCTAGAAACATCATATGTCCTGAAGGTTGACAAGTTTGGCTGGCGACGGGCGACACTATTTATCTCAACACAGAATGGACTGACTTTGTCAGTTGCAAAGGAACTACTTCAATGGGAGGATTCTATTATCTCCGTTAACAGGACTATGGGGGGCAGCGAAATTGACCTGCAACTAGAATTCATATTCCGCCAAAATTCAGAACTATTGGAGCTGATAGAGAAGATCCGAGCTGTAAACGGAGTAAAGAACGTTGCATGGAGCGAATCAATAGAGGTTATCGGCAGGAACTTTGCTCGTTTTGAGGCTGTAGTCGACAGCTACTGATGGAAATAATTTCTCTTCTCTATTCCCTTTATCGGAGTGTCGGAAAAGGACCTCTGGTTTTCGACAGGCGGATGGATGCCATTCCTGTCAAGAATGTATTTCTATATAATATCGTGTCCAAGCTAGGAGTAGTTGTGAACCTGACCAGAACCATTACCGGGGTAGCAGACAGGAATCTGATGATGACAATGGGGTGAGGCTACCGAACTTGTTTGGCAGCAGTTCACTGACTGGATGACCTTTACCGGATTTCTGTCCAAAGACGTTAGCATCACATGCGTCCAATCCCTGATTACAAATGACAAATCCTTTCCTTTTTTGAAACAAAGCTGGCATTAATTGGTATCCGGATATTCAAAACTGGGGATATTCCATTCATACCCCTTCTGTCATTGCTTATGATAATACGTGCTCAATCTTGGGTTATAGCGGCAAGGATAATGCGGCGTCTATACTTGTTGATGGCTTGAAACTGATGGAGTATAGAGGCTATGACAGCGTCGGGGTTGCAACCATAAAGGACGAGAAAATCCTGATCTCAAAAGGCGTAGGGAAAGTAGCAGAAGTCAATCAAAGATTGGGGCTTGAAAAAATGGAGGGCTCAATAGGCATAGGCCATACACGGTGGGCAACCCATGGGGGAGTCACAGATGGCAATGCCCATCCTCATTCAACCTGCCAAGGTGACATTGCGGTTGTGCATAACGGTATCATTGAGAATTATCAAGAGCTAAAGAACGAGCTTATCATGCAGGGGCACTCTTTTAGAAGTCAAACCGACAGCGAAGTCATAGCCCATCTTTTGGAGGAGAAATATTCCAAAGGGTCTTCGATTAAACAAGCCATTGTTGAAGCATGCAAAAAGCTGCGCGGATCATATGCGTTTGTGGCAGCTTTTAAGGATGGGGCCATGGCTGCTGCCAGATGGGAAGAACCGCTGATCATCGGGGTATCTCCAGAGGGACTTTTCATCTCAAGCGACGTACTTGGGTTTCTAAAGTTCACTGATAATGCGATATTCCTTGACAATGGCGATATAGCTGTAATCGAAGACAACAACATCGCTCTGTACGATATTGGCGGCAGCCCTGTCAGCAGACCCATTACACCGGTTGCATGGGAGCTTGGAGCAGCCAACAAAGGCAAGTACGAGCATCACACACTAAAAGAAATCAATGAGCAAACAAGAACGACTATTAACAGGATTTCAAGCAGGAATGGGCTTGATGAATTTTGCAAGATAATTTCGCAAGCAGAACATGTGTTTCTGACTGGAAGCGGATCCAGCCATCATGTGGCATTGTTGGCAAGAAGAATTTTTTCGAGATTCGCCAAGATTCAGGCAAGTGTAATTGTATCAAGTGAATTTCAGTACGAGTTTGATTCCATAACTCCCAATTCTGTGCTTATTGCAATCTCTCAAAGTGGCGAGTCTGCAGATGTATTGAACTCGGTGAAAAAGGCAAAGGAAATGGGCGCCAAGATCCTTTCGATCGTCAACGTTACAACCTCTTCCCTTGCGAGGATGAGCGATGCCATAGTGGCAATAGAATGCGGGCCTGAAATCGGAGTAGCAGCTACAAAGAGCTTTACAGGTCAGCTTGCCGCAATTTACGCCATAGCTAATCAATTGGCGAAAAGTCTCCAACACCATGATGACATGATTGGCGATTTGGATGAGCTTTCCAGCGCGCTGGACATGACACTGTCATCTTACCATAACATGGCCAAGATTGTCGAATTGACAAGTAATGCCAACAACATCTATCTTCTGGGAAGGTCCATGCATTATCCGATAGCGCTGGAAGGAGCACTCAAGCTAAAAGAGCTTGCATACATACATGCCGAGGGGTTGGCGGCAGGTGAACTGAAGCATGGGCCCCTGGCCCTGATGGAAAAAAATGTGCTCGTGCTTGTTCTAAATCCAACCGATAACACCTACGAGGAAACGCTGCATAACATACATGAAATAAAGGCAAGAGGCGCAACAGTCATTGGCGTTTCTGACAGAAACAGCGACCTTTATGATCACTGGATTGAGCTACCAAAAATCAAGGAAGATCACCTTTATCCTTTGATCGAAGTTGTCCCCCTGCAGATCTTGGCATATCTTGTGGCGGTTAGCCGAAAAGTTGACCCTGATTACCCGCGAAATCTGGCAAAGTCCGTAACGGTAAAGTAGGCAGGCAGAAACTGCGATGCATGTCGTCGACAGTGTTTTTATTGTCTGTCGGTATATGCCAATGCTTCTCTGAATCTCTCATTCAATACTTTGCCGCCTGTGTTGCCTAGTATTTCGACGAGAGAGTCTTCAATCTGCTCAATTGAGTATTTGCTGATAGAAGACGAGAATTTCTGTGCCAATGCAGCAAAAATCGCTTCCTTGGCTAGGGGGCCGAAAACATCTAGTGCTTCATCAAGCGCGCGCGTTATCACTAATGTATCGTTGGGAGCGTTGTCCACCGCCTTGTTATCGAAAAGAGTAATTGATAAATCTTTACTTACAAGGTTCTGGTAACTTGTCATGTGGTTTTCCTACGTGTTAACTGTAGCGTGGTGAACGGATAATTAAATATCTTTAAAAAAGAGTGATGGGCTAACAATTCAGCCAAGGGTGGTATCAGGACTATCTGTGCAGTCCCGCGCGTCCCAAGGCTGAGCGGAAACAGCCCATACGAGATGAGGAATCCGTATGGGGAATGACCACTTTTATTACTAAAAGAAGTATGCGTCAAATTTTAGTGGCATTCTGAATAACAGTTATCCATTTGTTTTAACCCTCAATTCTTATGCCCGCAATGTCGGCGGGAGTCTTTCCTGCCAAGCCTTCATGCTGTCTAAAGTAGTTGTGATAGAGCTGGAGTCCTTTTAGTGCAACACTATCCACTTTCTCTATTCCTCTCATGGTCTTTTTTTCTGTCGCGGATTTCGCCGTTCATTCTTTCCATCTTGTTATTGTGGTGATCTCCGTCTAGGTGGATATGCATGATGTGTCGTGCATGTTCGCCGCGAATGCTAAAGTATTCCCTTTTCCAAGCGTTGTGGAAATTTGGCGCGCCATTGCTGATAAGCGTCTTTGGCTTCTTTCCCATTGCTTCTTTTGCTTCTCTGCATAGCGGCTGTACGTCTTGTGTGTATTTTTGTGTCTGCTATCCAAAAGCGCGTTTCTTCATCCATTGTCGCATAGAGGTACAGGTGATGCCTTTCACTTTCAGATAGATTTCGTCGGTTCTCCAAGTGTCAGGCACATTTGGAGCTATCTTTTCAAAGTAGGCATCCATCAGTTTAATGTACTTCTTCATCCACTTGTAGACTGCTACGTCGCTCACGTTCAACCCCTGCGAACGAATGGACTTTTGCACGTTCCTTAAAGATTCTCCAGTGAAGTAGAGTTGCATTGCTGTCGTTATGATTTGCGGGCTAGCGCGCATCTTTTCAAATCCGATATTGTGAGAGAAGCGTTTTCCACATTCGTTGCACTCGTATGTCTAAACATCGCCATACTTGTTGTGCCTTACTGCAAACTTGATAATCCTGTCAGAGTTGCAGGATACACATGCCAAAGCAACTGGAGCGATAACAACTTTGGTCGCGCTTTCGACTTCCCTTCTTAGCTCGTTGCTGCATTCTACTGCAAAGATGTGCTTGTATTTTTACATGGTGATATGTGTGATCAGGACATGAACACTTCCAGCCAAATTCTGTAGATATGACAACATATCCGCCATTGTCCGACTGTGGTCTGACAGAATAGGTGTGTTCGTCTAAACGCTTGATTGCATCCTTTTGGAATGTCGAGTTGTGTCCTTTCTGTTCGCGCGTTGGAGTAAATGGTTGGTCAATATCAGGTTTTTTGTGTGGCACTATGGCACCATAATACCTTGTGGTGCCATATCTTCATAGACCTACAAGGTAAATTCCAATTTTGGGCCATTTAACGTGAGATAGATCATATTGAGTAAATCCCTGCCTATCAGCAATTCTCCATCAGTCTCACTGGCACGCACATTGAAGGGCACACCGTCAATGATTATTCGCACTCGATAGAGAGCTTTAGTTCCCTGAAAGTTTCCTTGAAAATCGTAAACATCTATGGAACCTACTGGTTGTGCTCCAATATTGTTAGCTACTCTTGCAGGAATATTAGTGCGGTCTGCTCCGCTATCGACTATTGCAAGTTCGTTAGAATGTCGTTTACCAGTCACCAGATCTTCTACATCTACCATTAGAGCAGGCATTGGAGGTGTGAAAGTTCTATCGTAAGGATGTGTTCTTGTCATGACCTATAACGTGGTGAATAAACCCGCGTCTTTTCTCTTTCTCCAACCTTGTTCACTAGAAGAGAAACATAACCAAATTTCTGATAGGCGTCTGAAAGTAATTTGTCGGGGTCATCACCAGATGCCACCAACTGTCCTTTGTAGATTACGACGTATTTTCCTTGGTATTTCGGATCGTTCTTTAATTGACTTTCCATAGCCTTGAAAGCTGCAACATTCCTCTCAAATTCCTCCCGACCACTCATACTGTTCTTATTCTTAGACGGGATGACAATAGATTTAGCAGTATCAATCTTGGAACGGTTGAAAACAGCACTCTCTAATCGTCTTGCGATAGCTTCCTTAACTGCAAGTTTGAAGATCTCTTCAAAATCATCAAGATGTTTGTCAACGAAAGCTTGTTTTTCTCCAACTGAGAGGTTTTTGAACTCAACAAAATAGTCTGTATGACTTACTCTTACATAGATATCTGGTGAGTAAAGAGATGGCTCTAATTTTGGCGTATTTATGTGAGAATTCTGGAGCGTTTGTTTTTTCATTCATCATCATCCTCGAATTCCTTTAATTTGTCGTTAATCATATCACGCAGAGCAGCTGCCATGTCTGGTGTCAATACGATCGTAGCTTGTATCTCTCTCGTGTAAGGTAATTCATCGGGCAAAACAACAGTTCTTTCCTTTTTGGGCTCATAAATTTCATCATTGATATCGAATAGTCCTATAAAGAAGTCTAGGGCGATATTTCGAGCTCCAGTCACCCTGCTAATTGCACCATCAGCATATACAAAACGATGATGTGGCGATTTGGTATATCTCAGCCTAACAGGGTTACTTGGCTTTGACATCAATGGTGGTATAGATTTTGGGGGTTTAAAAGCATACGTGAGTACCTGTTCACCCCCAGCTGAATAAGCTACCCTATTGTTCTGGCTCAACAATGAGTTTGCCGTCTTTCATCTCAAAGGTTAGTTGCTGACCCTACTTCCAACGTAATTTCTCGATTATGCTCTCGGGGATCGTTATCTGATACTTGTGATACTCCTTCTTGTTGTAGACATAGGCGAAACGCCTTTGTAATTGCACCAAGGATCTTCTTAGCGACACGGCATCAGATGAAATTATGGTGCCATATTGATGCACCACGCGACAGTTAACACGTAGGAAACCACGTGACAAGTTACCAGAACCACTTAAAATATTCTATATAGACTGGCCGCTCTGGCATTAGTGAGATATCGTGTCCATCTTGCTAGGCTTGAAATTGTGAAACAATTCGTATGTTCCACAGTAGGTAGAGGCTTCTATGTCATCTCTGCAAGTCATGGCATTGGCCCGGCAATGTTTGCAGAGCTGCGCATACCTGCAGCCAAGGGCTCTTTTCCATCCTGTCGACGACAGAATTTCTGCCCCTTCTGTTTCATTGTCTTTTCTATCAGCGGCCGAGAAGGTCATTTTTGATAGCCAATAGAATTCTGAAGATAAATGCGGATTGTTCACCAGCGGTACCTGGAATGGTAAGTTAGAACCAGGAAGAAGTGAAAAGTGGTTAATGGAGCGCAAGCTTGGCGTTAAAACAGCGAAAGGTCTTGCTAACGACGCTGTTCCCAGTTTCAGTCTGTCTGTCTATCTGTCTAATGGCGCTTGCAGGCACGCGAAAATAATGCGCAATTTACGTTCTAATTTCGGCAAATAACCTCTATTGGTTATTTAGAATCGGGCTACATCTCTTTATCCTTCTCTTATGTTGCGTTTCGCATGGCAATAGCTCCCTCTGTAGATGTTATTCTATCCCGGCGTTTCTTCGCAACTCTGTCAATTGCTGCCATGATCATAATGAGTGCTGTTACAATACCCCAGCCTGCTTCGGCTCTGGATCCTGATGCCTGCAATTGCGTGATATTCCGGTTGGATGATATTCAAGACTTCTGGCTCTCTTCGGTACAAGCTGAAATTATAGACCAGTTCATTACCAGAAATGAAGTCCTCTCGCTTGGAATCGTGATGAACTTTGTTGGAAACGACCCTGCAATCGTCAACAAGGTAAAGGAGGGAGCAGCAGCCGGCATTCTTGAGCTGACACTGCACGGATGGAACCACGTTGATTACCAGAGCCTTACACAGCAGGAGCAATACGATACGCTGCTTCAGGCCAATACAAAGATGCAGAATCTCTGGGGCAGAAGTTCCAAGATATTCATACCGCCCTACAATTCATACAATGAAGACACGCTTGCAGCTATAAGTCAGCTGGGATTGAAGATCATTAGCTCAGAGTTTGATCAAGAGATCCATAGCGTATTTCCGCAGGAAGATATTCCGGGTCATCCAGACAACAAGATCTACATGGCGTTTGAAGGTTCGGATATAGTAGACCACCAGGGCGTCTATCACCTGCCTCAAGAGGTAGGCTATTACGATTACGAATTCGAGCCTCCAATAAAGAATACTCTTTCCCGCATTGAAAGCCGTATAGATAATGCTATCGCAAATTATGGGTACGCTGTAGTCACGCTTCACCCCCAAGATTTCACAATAAAGGATTCAGACGGTGATTGGACTCCCCAGCTTGATCCAAATGAAATTGACGACCTGAACGAATTGATAACAATCATCCAGAACAAGGGCTATAATATAAGGACGTTCTCCAGCGTAGCCAATATCCCTCTCCCTCCACTTGTGGATAACACTCCTCCCGTCATTACTGCCCCTCCGGACATAGCCGAGGTTCACCAAACCCCGCTAACCACAATTAGCGATCTGGGGACTCCTACTGTGTCTGATAATATTGACATCTCTCCCACAGTTACCAACGATGCTCCCGAGCAATTTCCTCAGGGAACGACGATCGTGACATGGACTGCAACGGATGATTCAGGCAACTCTGCCACCGCAACGCAGTATGTGACAATAAGTACATCGCCTGACAATACAAGGCCCGTTATTGCCGCAAGCACTCCTACAAGCAACCAAGTCATAAATGGCCCTGCTGCCGGAGTGAATATCCTTATTCGGGGAACTGCGTCGGATGGCGAGTCGGGAGTAAAGGTCGTGGAGGTGCGGACCGAAGGCACGTCCTACAAGACCTCCATGCAGGACAACCCTGGCAGTTGGTCAACCTGGTCGCACGTCCTAAACATCAAGCAACCTGGAACCCTGACTATTGTTTCAAGAGCCACCGACTTTTTCAACAACCAGCAGTGGTGGTACATAACCCCGGTTACCGTAAACCTGAGCGGACCGGATACCACACCACCAGTGATAACTCCTCCCCCAGATATTGTAACGGAGGCAACGGGGCCTATGACTGTAGTTTCTCTGGGAAATCCAAACGTGTTTGATAACTCTGACCTGTCTCCCCAGATTACCTTTGATGCTTCTGGCGCAGGCGAGTCTGAAATCGGCTTCCCCGTGGGAATCACGATCGTAACTTGGACAGCTACCGACATATCGGGGAATTCTGCCAACGCCACCCAGTTAGTTACAATAGTCGATACCACTCCGCCCACAGTTCCTGAATTGCTTTCGCCGGAAGATGAGCTGGTTACCACTGAGAACAATGTACAGCTATTCTGGTCAGACGCTACAGACCTGGTATCAGACGTGACGTATGACCTCCTTGTAGCCACCGACTCTGAATTTACAACTGTCGTTATAGACCAGGAGGGTCTTGTTGCATCTACCTACGTCCACGAGACTGCACTGCCGGATGGCACATACTACTGGAAGGTCAGAGCATCGGATGGACAAGACAACAAGAGT
>Ga0079224_100009183_pt1 | contig 13454 bp, 12 predicted proteins | sample Stecom2015_FD_80414 | JGI IMG/M metagenome (GOLD analysis project Ga0079224, IMG submission 80414) | Agricultural soil microbial communities from Utah to study Nitrogen management - Steer compost 2015 | ecosystem: Environmental > Terrestrial > Soil > Agricultural land | place: USA: Utah... | reverse complement strand
GATAAAGAGGGAATATGCTGATGCTGCGACAGAATCGATATGAAGGATGTAAGCAGAATTTGCTAGGGAACGAAGAGACAGGCCCCGCCGTAACAGGCGGGGAAGCAGCCCAAGCATCACGGAGGAGGTGTAACCAACGCATGCCATGAAAGCTACCTGCCCGAGGTATCCGGATTAATTTTACATCCGGCTGAACTCGACGATAAAGGCATCCGGATACTTTTGTTTAATGTCGGCGCGGAACTGTTCGGCCTTTGCCCTGCTGCTGAAGTTTCCGAGGATCAGTCCATAATACTTAACGCCGTTGAGGACCTTTACCTGAACGGTTACTTCCTTCTTATACGATTGCTTGAGATTTTCGGCAATGCGCATCAGGTTTACCAGTTCCTGATAATTTCCAATCTGGACGCCAAAACCGTTAGGCCGCTTTCGTTCGACACGGAAGTCGTAAAACTCTTTGTCTTCAATTGCCACATTATCGATTCTGATTTCCGATGGTTTGGTCTTACCATCACCAGGATCAACGACCTCGATGGAAACATCAGCGATACCCTGATTCACGAAACGCAGTTTTTCGGCTGCTGCCCTTGAAAGGTCAATAACACGCCCTTCCACAAAGGGCCCGCGATCGTTGATAACAACGACAACCGATTCGTTATTGCCAAGGTTTGTTACTTTGACTTTCGTTCCAAATGGCAGCGTTTTATGTGCTGCAGTCATTTTGTTTTTCCTGTACTTTTCTCCACTTGCTGTCTTTGAGCCTTCAAACTTATCGGCATAAAACGAAGCCTTTCCGGTTTGAACCTGACCAAAAACGGGAGCTGCAAGCAGCAGGCACAGGAGAGGAAGTAAAAAATTCTTCATGAAGGCAAGATTGGTTTTGCTAACACAAGCGGTGGTAAAGTTAGAATTCCGCTGCAAAGCGCACAACCTTCGGATAATTCTGTTGAACGAGCCAGGATACACTTACAAAGTACCCGATACTAATATGCAGTCAGCCAGTGTGATAGAATATTTTTTCGGGGGAACGTAATGAAATTGGTTAATTTGAGGGGGAAAGTTTACCTTTGCCCGGCAAATAATGAATCCTAATATTATTTGCCATGTCGCTCGATACATCCAAATTCCTTTTTGAAGCCCTCACCTACGACGACGTACTGCTCGTCCCTGCATACTCCGAAGTAGTCCCCCGGGAAACAGATACCTCCTGCTATCTCACTCCAAACATCAAGTTAAACATACCTATCGTATCAGCTGCGATGGATACAGTTACTGAGGCAGACCTTGCTATCAGCATAGCGCTCGAGGGAGGATTGGGATTCATTCACAAAAACATGAAGATCGAGCAACAAGCCGAACAGGTTCGGAAGGTAAAGCGATCTCAAAGCGGAATGATACTCGACCCGATTACGCTTGAGGTTCATTCCACCGTCCGCGATGCCGAGAAAATTATGCGCGAGTATCGCATCGGCGGAATCCCGGTAGTCGATTCAAATGGCAAATTAGTTGGGATTATCACCAACCGCGATCTGCGTTTTCAAAAAGACATGGATGTGCCCGTCGAGAACATCATGACACGGGAAAACCTTATAACTGCTTCTGAAGGTATTACGCTCGATCAGGCTGAAGGCACCCTTAAGAAATACAAGATTGAAAAGCTGCCTATCGTCGATAAACAGGGCAAACTCACGGGGCTTATCACGTTCAAAGACATTCAAAAGAAAAAGAATAAGCCCAATGCGTGTCAGGACAAGTACGGAAGGCTTCGCGTTGGTGCAGCTATTGGAGTGACCCCTGACATCCTCGAACGAATAGAAGCATTGAAGGCGGCAGGAGTAGATGTGATCAGCATTGACACCGCGCACGGACACCAGGTAAATGTGCTCAACGCGACGAAAAGCGTAAAAGCAAAGTATCCCGAGATAGATCTTGTTGCCGGGAATATCGCTACAGGCGAAGCAGCCCTCGCCCTGGCAAAAGCAGGAGCCGATACCGTTAAAGTTGGTGTTGGTCCCGGAAGTATTTGTACCACGCGTGTTGTGGCAGGTGTTGGTCTGCCTCAGCTGTCCGCAGTCTATGAAGCAGCCAAGGCACTTAAGGGATCAAACGTAAAAATCATTGCCGACGGCGGGATTCGTTTCTCAGGCGATCTCGTCAAAGCGATTGCCGCCGGTGCGGATTGTATCATGATTGGATCGCTGCTTGCAGGAACAGAGGAAGCACCCGGTCAGGTTATCATCTACGAGGGTCGGAAATTCAAAACTTACCGCGGAATGGGGTCGCTTGAAGCCATGGAAACCGGCTCCAAGGATCGTTACTTCCAGGATGTTGAGGATGATGTTAAAAAACTCGTTCCGGAAGGAATTTCAGGAAGGGTGCCATATAAAGGACTTGTTTCGGAAGTTCTATATCAAATGGTGGGTGGCCTGAAGGCCGGTATGGGTTATTGTGGCGCGCCGAATATTGAAAAGCTGAAGGAGGCGCGCTTCGTTAAAATCACATCTGCAGGGGTGACTGAAAGCCATCCACACGACGTGACCATCACACGAGAGGCTCCGAACTACAGCCGCAAGTAAGCTGGCGCTATTCGATTTTGTGTCAATATTCCTATTATTGTAGGCCAATCGCGTGATTGGCCTATTTTTTTGATTCATTGATCAATCTTTGTGAGGACAAAGGCCATAATTCGTCTCCTTTTCACTGTCGGGGTGTTGACCTGGTTGGCTCTTGTATTCACAGATATTTCTATCGTATTCACTGCCTCGACAGGTAACGTAAAACAGGAGGTACCGCATTGGATTCCCGACCTCCTGCTGAACCTGTTTATTCTTTCGGTTTTCTACTACTACAAGCTGAAGATCGAACGCGATGAGATCCTGAATTTCATCGACCTGTTATGGCGCGTGTTTGCAACCGGTCTTGTCGCTACTGTAATCTCGCTTAGTGTTTGGTTGTTCGAGTCGCTGATGGGTGATACGCGTCTCACCAGCCTCCCTGTTTTTCGGGATTTTATCTACCTGATTAACCTCGGGCTGATGCTGGGCTTCCTGATCATGGCTTTCACCGCGTGGAAACGCCTGATTTTATATCAAAAATCAAAATGGCTGCTGCGCCTCTGGGCGTTCTTCGAAATCGGGTTGTTGCTTACCCTGCTCTATAACACGTTTGGATTCCCGCACGTTAACTGGCTTTTTGGGGTTGTATTGGGCATTCTTGTGCTGACCGGTGTGATCCTGTCCGCAAATATGAAGTGGGTCGCGTACCTGAATTTCAGGCAAAAGTGGACCAGTCTTCTACTTCTCCTGCTCACGGTTTTCTACCTGTTATACATTCTGTTCATCAACTCAAAATCGGTTGAAGAATTAAGGGCACTCACGCCGTACTTTACGGATTACAAGGGCCACCTTTTCATTCAGGTACTGATCATATTTGTCGCGATCTACAGTGCATTTTCGTTTTTGGTGATTTTATTCAACCTGCCGACAACATCCGTTTTTGAGCAGAAACTTGAGGAGGTCGTCAACTTTCAACGGATCAGCCAGTCGATTCAGACTGAACAGAATGAGGAGAGCGTATACAATATTCTGTTGGAGGCTTCGGTAAGCACGGTATTCGCCGATGCCGCCTGGCTCGAAATCCACGGCCAACCCCAGGGAAACAAATTCTTCACGTATAAAACCTCCGAAAAAGAGGCGGTCGAAATTACCGAACACCTGAAGCATCTCAACATTAAAGGGGTACTTGATCAGGGGTCTGACAAGACCAAAAATCTCAGCAAACACCTCGCATTGCTTAAAGGAAGCCGGTTTCGGTCGATTCTGGCGTTTCCCATTTACGTAAAAGGTGAAAACATCGGTACACTGGCCTTGTTGAAGGAACTGCCGGAAGGCTTCAATAAGGAGATGACCAAAATCGTATCCACGTTTGCAAACCAGGCAGGTATTTCTATTGAGAATTTCAGGTTGATGGAAGAGGCGCTTCAGAACGAGCGTTACAAAGAGGAATTAAAGATTGCCAAAACGGTTCAAAAAAGCCTGCTTCCAACGAATCTTGACCAGGACGACGACTTCGAGGTTGCAGCTTTCTCAGAGTCGGCCGATGAGGTTGGGGGTGACTATTACGATACGCATCGTATAAGTGCCCGGCTTATAGCGCTGATTATTGCAGACGTGTCGGGTAAAGGAACAACCGCCGCTTTCCACATGTCCCAGATGAAAGGGATTTTCCACAGTCTGGCGCAGAATGATATTGAACCAAGCGAATTCATGACGCGTTCGAATCAGGCACTTATTTCGTGTCTCGAGCGCGGATCCTTTATTTCGGCGACGTACTTCTGCATCGACAATGTCGACAAGATCGTTCGTTACGCTCGTGCAGGCCATTGCCCCGTGCTGTATTACGATTCTTCAAAGGGGACGGCCGAATTTTTTAAAGACAAGGGTATTGCCCTTGGTATGGTCCGAAACAAGAGTTACAGCAGCTTCATTCAGACAAATGAGTTTCGATATCGCCCGGGCGATATTATGGTTTTGTACACAGACGGCATTACCGAAGCAAAGGACAGTCGCGGTGAAGAATTTGGGTATGACAAGCTGGCTGAAATCATCCTTGAAGTGAAAGACTGTAGCGCTAAGGAAATTCAGGACCACATAATCAGGAAACTTTATGAGTTCACGGGAACGAAGAACATAAACGATGATTATACGACCATGATCGTGAAGTTCAGGTAAGAAACAGGAGAAATAAGTACGAACATTAAAAATAAAACTAACGTTAAAAACCTATGATCCACATCAAGCGATTACAGGAAGATGGAGTGGACGTTCTCGTGTTAATCGGGGAAATCGACGCCAGTTCTTCTATCGAATTGGATCTTGCCATTGCCAAAAGTGTGGGTGAAGGCTATTCCAGGATTCTGGTCGACTGCTCGGCCCTCGATTATATCTCATCAGCGGGGCTGGGTGTCTTCATGTCCTACATTGAAGAATTTAAAGACAGAAACATCCGGATGGTGCTTTTTGGCATGAATGAGAAGGTTGCAAATACCTTCGAGATTCTGGGGTTGAACGAACTTTTGAAAATTGGGAAAGACAAGGTTGAAGCAAAGCAGATGGTCGATGAATTATAAGTACAAAGTCGGGTGCAGTATAGAAAATCTGAAGGGTGTTCGGGATTTTATCCGGGGCTCCCTGAAGAATCATGGCATCGCCGAGCTTGTTATCAGCGAAATTGTACTCGCGTTGGATGAAATGTGTTCCAACCTCATGATTCATGCGCACCATTGCAATCCGGACGAAATTTTTGAATTGCATATCCAGGTAGAAAACAATAAACCGCTCGTCTTTGAGTTAATTGATGACGGTACGGTTTTCGACATTAATCAATTCAGTGAACCGGCCCTTAACAACATCATTCACGAAAAGCGAAAAGGCGGATTGGGAATTCGACTTGTTAAATCTATTATGGACAAAATCGAGTATCAAAACCGAAGCGGACGCAACGTCTGCCGTTTGACCAAAACCTTGTGATCTTACGTCGCGCCTGACTATGAACCTACGCCTGTTTTGCCTGCTATTATGCAGCATACCCGTAATAGCATTCACTCAATCTCGTTCGACTTCGCCTGGTAAAACCCAGGAACTCCTCCGTGTTAATAATCGCCCTGTCAACGTCGACGAATTTATTTACCTGTACAGGAAAAACCATCAAAATCCCGAAGAGGATTATACACTCGAAAAAATCGAAGAGTATCTCACGCTGTATTTGAACTTCAAACTTAAAGTTGAAGAGGCTCGCGAACGTGGCATGGACACGACTGCTGCTTTCCTTCGCGAATTCAATCAATACAAAGACGAACTGCGAAAACCTTATCTGCCCGGTAACGGACTTACAGATAGTCTGGCGAAAATGGCCTATGAGCGCATGAAGGAGGAAGTACGCGCATCTCATATACTGGTTCTCGTCGGACCGGACGCTTCTCCATCCGACACGTTGCGTGCGTATAACCGTATCGTTGAGTTGAGAAAAAGAGTGACTTCCGGTGAGCCTTTTGAGAAGGTAGCATCGGAAGCATCGGAAGACCAATCCGCCCGTGTAAACCACGGCGACCTTGGCTACTTCTCCGCGTTGCAAATGGTTTATCCATTTGAAAACATGGCGTATGAGACACCGGTTGGGGAACTGAGTCCGCCATTCCGAACGCGATTCGGGTATCATGTCCTTAAGGTGACAGATCGCCGGGCTGCACGACCTGAGGTTGAAGTGTCGCACATTATGATTCGAACCGGCGAAGGCAGAAGCGATGCAGAAGCGAAAGACAAAATATTCTCCCTGTATGATCAGCTTCAGGCGGGCCATCCGTGGAGTGAATTGTGTAAGGAGCACTCGGAAGATGTCAGCACCCGTCAGAACGGTGGGAAGCTGAAACCCTTTCGTTCCGGTATGATGAGCAACGTACCGGAGTTTGAAAGTACCGCTCTTGAACTCGAAAACGCCGGTCAGATATCAGATCCGGTAAGGACGCAATATGGCTGGCATATTATCCGACTTGAACGAAAAATACCTCTTGGCAAATACGAAGAACTCGCTGCTTCGCTGAAAAGTCGCGTGAGTCGCGACGAACGAACACAAATTTCAAAACAAGCCTTGAATGCCCGACTTCGAAGCGAACTTGGCTTTAGCGAGAATAAGGAACAGGTAGCAAGACTGCTTGATATGCCCGACTCCGTATTGTTTAGAAAAAACAAAACTCAAACAGGCAACGCTAAACCACCTGTTCTTTTCACGCTCGGTGCCGGGACCTATACGTTGAATGATTTTATCACGTATGCTGCCGCAAATGCGAAACGCATGGGTCGCAAACAACAGTACGATGCATTCGTGGAAAATGCACTCATGACAATCCAGGAGGAAAAGATCCTTCGTGATCATCCTGAATTCCGGTTTCTGATCAACGAATACTACGAAGGCATTTTGCTATTTGAAATCATGGAGAAGGAAGTCTGGAACAAGGCGTCAAGCGATTCCGCCGGACAACTCGGCTATTATCAGCAGAACATGCAAAAGTATCAGGCCGGTGACAGAGTCCATGCAACAATCTATTCTGCATCTGATGTGGCAGTTATTTCTTCGTTACGGGAAAAACTGGAGGACAATGCATCAGCAAGTATTCACGAATATCTCTCTGCGAACAAGATTAAAACCGAGTCAGGTTATTTCACGCGCGATGACAAGGCAGTGCTTCGGAACGTTCCATGGGAAACGGGATTCCATCAAATCGAAACCAATGGATTGTATTATCTTGCATGGTTAAAACAGGTATTGCCAGCCGGTGTACAGTCGTTCGAAGAGGCGCGCCCTAATTTGATTTCTGATTATCAGAATCAACTTGAAAAGGAATGGGTAGCGGCGTTGAAAAAGAAGTATCCGGTTAAAGTCAATCAAAAAGGAAAGAAATACGTCATAAACACTTTGCGAAAAAAATAGTGAGAAGGACGCTGGATCATATGCTGTCACGTAGTTTATCAAACGGTATTAAACTGGCGTTCTGGAGTGCGCTTGGTGCATTGAGCGTCACGTCCTGTGACAGCATCCGGCCGGGTGACCCGGATCGTAAACCCGTCGCGCGGGTAGAAAACAGCTATTTGTATCACGACGAACTTGAAGGCATTACGCCGCCAGGGACTCCTCAATCCGATAGTGCACAACGCGTCGAAGCCTATATCGACAGCTGGATCCGTAAGCAACTGCTTATACAGGAAGCCACTCGCAAGATGGATATCAATGAAGCGGAAGTCGAACGCAAGATTCTCGACTACCGCTACAGCATTATTGCCTACGAATACCAGACGTTTTATGTAAAGCAGAAGCTCGACACGGCAATAACCAACCAGGAAATTGAAGCCTACTACAAAGACAATATCGACAACTTCATTCTGAAGCAGAATATCGTGCAGGCGACCTTTATTAAGGTTCCAAAAACGGCGCCGAAAACCGATAAAATCAAGGAAATGATAATGTCGAACCGGGACAAGGACGAACGTGAATTGAAGTCGTACTGCCTGAGTTTTGCCGCTGCCTATCAGATTGCGGACTCAAGCTGGATGGTTTTTGACGACCTGGTCCGGAATAGCCCGGTGTCGGAAATTCCAAATAAAATCCAGTTCCTTAAGGCAAATCCGTATTATGAAGCATCTGATGATAGCTATCTTTACTTCCTTAAGGTGGATAACTACCGGATCACGGACAATGTTTCTCCTCTGGAGTTTGTGCGAAACGAGATTCGGAACATCATACTAAATAAGCGCAAAGTGCTGCTGGCGCGTCAATTGGAGGACGAAGTGTTCGATCAGGCGCTGGAAAACAAGAAATTTGAGATCTATAAGTGATTATGAAGTACATCGTGAAAATAAGGGCGTATGTTTTGTCGGCGTTCCTGATGTTCCCGGCCATTTTTGCCGTGGCTCAGGAGGACGGCTTTGTGGTGGATGAAATCATTGCAAAAATCGATAATTATATCGTTTTGAAGTCGGACCTCGAGCGAGCATATCAGGACTATCTCTCCAATGGAGGGACGCCTTCGGAGCGCGTGCGTTGCCAATACCTGGCTTTGCTTATCCGCGGGAAACTGATGATGGCAAAAGCAGAGATCGATTCGGTAGTAGTTCTTGATGCGGAGGTTGACGCGAACACAAAACAGCGCATGGATATCATCCTGTCACAATCGGGCAAGACTGTTGATGAACTCGAAGCCATATATGGCAAGACCATGGAACAGATTCGCCTTGAACTTCGCGAGCAAATCAGGGAGCAGATGGTGGTCGGGCGGATGGAGGAACACATTACTAAGGATGTGAAGGTGACACCGTCTGAAGTGAGACGATTCTTCAACCGCATTCCCAAAGACAGTCTCGATTACTTTTCTGCTTCTGTTGAAGTGGGGCAGATTGTTAAAGTAGCAGAAGTAAATCAGGCACAGAAGGAGCAGACTAAAGCGAAACTGATTGAATTAAGAAACAGAATTCTAACGGGTGAGGATTTTACGAAACTTGCGCGCGAATTTTCTGATGACCCCAGCGTTGTGGGTAACGGAGGCGATATGGGCTGGGTCGGTCGCGGCCGAATGGTGCCGGAATATGAAGCCACTGCATTCAAACTCAAAGCCGGTGAAATATCAATGCCGTTTGAAACGGACTTCGGAATACACATTATGCAATTGCTGGAGCGTCGGGGTAACGAATATCATTCGCGACATATTTTGATTTCACCGCGGCCATCCGAAGAAGACCTAAAACGGGCGACAAAATACCTTGACAGTATCCGCAGTTTGATCGTTCATGATTCGATAAAGTTTGAGCGGGCAGCGAAAGAATTTTCGGATGATGTTGAGACCAAAGGTAATGGAGGCTTCTTCAGCGACCGCGACAGCAACACAAGGCTGCTTGTTGATGAATTGGATCCCGTAATTTTCTTTACCGTGGATACCATGAAAGTTGGTAACGTATCCCGCCCGATTGTCTACCGAACCGATGATGGAAAGGACGCCGTAAGGATTTTATATTACAAATCAAGGATACCGCCACACCAGGCTTCGCTCGATCAGGACTGGAGCCGCATTCAAAGGGCTACCTTAAATCACAAAAAGGACCGTCTTCTACAGAAATGGTTTCAGAATGCCAGAAAGGATGTGTTTATTAGTATCGATGAGACCTACGATTTTTGTGGAATCCTAGACAATTGACAATGACGAATTTTGCTTCTGATGTTGAGGCAGCCGACGCGCTTGCAGCCTCCTATAAGGATTTACGACAGGAAATATCCAAAGTCGTGATTGGCCAGGACGATGTAATTCGTCAGGTGTTGACTGCAATCTTTTGTCAGGGGCATTCGCTGCTTGTAGGTGTGCCTGGATTGGCGAAGACGTTGCTGGTTCATACCATTGCAACTTCACTTGACCTTCAGTTCAAACGCATTCAGTTTACACCTGACCTTATGCCTTCAGACATCGTTGGAGCAGAAACAATGGATAAGGAGCGAAACTTCAAGTTCGTAAAAGGTCCCGTGTTCGCGAACATTATTCTTGCAGACGAAATCAACCGTACCCCGCCGAAAACACAGGCTGCGTTACTTGAGTCAATGCAGGAGTATGCTGTCACAATCGCGGGACAAAGATATCCGCTACCTCGCCCGTTCTTTGTCCTTGCCACTCAGAACCCTATCGAACAAGAAGGCACTTACCCGTTGCCTGAAGCACAACTCGACCGTTTCATGTTCAATATTATGCTCACGTACCCGTCGTTCCGGGAGGAAGTTGAAGTGGTAAAGAGCACGACAACCGACGAAGCCAGGTCGATCAACAAAATTCTTACCGGAGAACAAATTGCTTATTTTCAGCATCTCGTCAGGCGAGTACCTGTTCCGGATAACGTAATTGAATACGCTGTGACTTTGGTTAACAAGACGAGGCCCCACACCAATGGAACCGCTAATGCAATAGCAAATGAGTTTCTTGATTGGGGGGCAGGACCGCGGGCGTCGCAGTTTCTCGTACTTGGATCAAAATGCAATGCGTTGCTGAATGGAAAATATTCACCTGATATTGAGGATGTGCAGGCAATCGCAAAACCGGTGCTTCGTCATCGTATCGTTCGAAACTTCAAAGCTGAAGCTGAAGGAATAACGGTCGACGACATTATCGAAAAACTTCTCTAAAGCTTTTCTGCAGACGAGGTAATAACTTCGAGACGGAACCCTACGCCATGATAATTGGCAATCTGAATTGCAGGATCGTCTTTAAGATACTTGCGGAGTTTTGAAATGAAAACGTCGAGGCTTCGACCCATGAAGTAGTCGTCATTGCCCCATATCTTGTTAAGGATTTCTTCGCGCTTTAATACCCGTTCCCGGTTTTGACAAAGGTATCGAAGTACCTCAGCTTCCTTTTGTGTGAGTGAACGCTCCTGTCCGTTGCGACGGATCGTAAGGCGTGACGGGTCAAATTGATATTCACCGATCTGAAATGATGGAGAGGCTTCGTTGACCTGGTCCTGACTTCTTCTCAAGAAGACCTCGATGCGAAAGTATAGTTCATCGAGACTGAACGGTTTGGTGACGTAGTCGTCGGCGCCTGTGCGGAAGCCTTCGAGTTTGTCGTCCGTCATCGCCTTTGCAGTGAGAAAAATGATCGGTACGTGTTTATTTATTTCGCGAACACTGCGCGCCAGAGAAAAACCGTCTTTCTTTGGCAACATGACGTCTAAAATACAAAGGTCGAAGTCTCCTTTACGGAACGTCTGCTCTCCTTCCTCACCGTCCTTGCACAAGGTAACGTTATAACCCTTGATTCCCAGGTTGTCTTTGATAACAAAACCGAGACTTGGATCATCTTCTACGAGCAGAATACTTTTCGCCATAGAGATTAGTTTGATTTGCAATTATTTAAAAGGAAGCTCAATCCGGAAAGTGCTGCCTTTTCCCGGTTCACTTTGAACCACAATGCTTCCCCCGTGGCCTTCAACTACGGTCTTGACATAACTCAGGCCCAATCCAAAACCCTTCACATCATGTACGTTTCCGGTTGGTACGCGGTAAAACTTCTGAAAAATTCGTCGCTGGTCGTCCGCGCTGATTCCGATTCCGTTGTCTGTGACTTCAACGGTGATTCCATTGACGTGGTTTAACGTTCGCAGGGTAATTTCAGCGCATCCACGACAATATTTGATTGCATTGTCAAGCAGGTTTCCAAAAACATTCGTTAAATGTAGTTTGTCACCGGAGACGATGGTCTTATTCGCTGACTTTTCAACCCGCACACTTCCCGTATTTTCTTCCAGAGCAATCGCCAGGTTTGCAACGGCATCATCAAGCAGCTGATGTATATCAACCTGTTCCTTTTTGTAACCATGCCCTTCTTTGTCCAACTGTGCCATCTGCAGCACACGGTCAACATGATGCTTAAGGCGTGTGTTTTCTTTCTCAATAATCGCCGTGTAACTCTTCAATCGCTCCGGCTGATGAATGATGTCGGGGTGCTTAAGCACCTCGGCAGATACAGCAATCGTCGCTATCGGAGTTTTGAACTCATGTGTCATGTTGTTGATAAAATCCTTTTGGACCTCTGATAATCGCTTCTGCTTCAGAATAACAAACAAAGTGTACGCAAAGAACACAATTACCAGCAGCAACACGATTGATGAGAACGACCATATACCCATTTGGTTAAGCAGGTGCGCCTCACGATTCGGAAACTGCACGCCGAAGTGGTAACCCTGGTTCGCCCACTGCGGGAAGTGTTTACTTGTAATCTTATCCTTGGCAGTACGCAGTGGTACATAATCGCCATAAAGCATTGCCGCGCTGGTGCAGTCGTACACGCCGTATTCGAAGTCGACGATCAGGTTTCGCTTCTCAAATTCATTTCGCAACAAGTACTCGATCAGTCCCGGATCCATTTCATTGTTGACCATCACAACGAAATAGTTGGTCGACACCTGTTTTACAGGATTGGCAGCGGGCGATGGCGTTTGATTGATCTCATAAATCTGCTGTGCAACGTTGTATAATGCTGTAAATACGGTCCGTTCAAACTCATCTTCCTTAAGATCAAATGCACGCTTGACCCAATAGAGCTGAGTAATGGTGATGCCGACGATGCTTAACACCGCCAGGAGTACGATACGCCTGATAGTAGCGTTTTTCACAATGTAAAGATAGCTTTTAATGAATTTGAACCGGAATACTTTAACATTCCATTAACAAGAATTGAATTTTCATTAACACCACTGTATATCGTAATAAGCGACTTTTGAACCATTAATTGATTGTAAAACCTTGAATAAACCACGATGAAAAGAATGTCAATCTACGCCGGTTTGCTGGTTACGCTGGCAGCCGTGTTCTCGCAACTTTGTGCGGTTCCGGGCTATTCGTTCCGCAAGCCAGACGCCTCCTTTAAGTGGGAGTCGCTGGTTCACGACTTCGGCACGATCAAAAGAAACGTACCCGTATCGCACAAGTTCACGTTCACAAACAACGGCGACGCACCGTTGGTGATCAGTTCCGTTCAGGCTTCCTGCGGTTGCACGGTCGCCGACTATTCGAAGGATCCGATACCGCCGGGTGCCGAAGGCTACGTTAGTGCTACTTACAACGCCGCCACTGTGGGTACCTTCAACAAGACTGTTACGGTGAATGCCAACATTCCCGAAGGTGCCGTGAAGCTGTCCATCAAAGGCCAGGTTACAGAGTAACATCAACGTCAGGATGTGGGTGAAGGTGCTCATGTCCTGACATAATTTCAATAATCGCAGGTGATTATTCCCCAATTCTGAGAAGAATCCTCTCGAAAACGTTTTCGAATATAATATTGCTACATCCCCCATTCATTTTCGACCGCCGGGCAGGTTTTGATATATTTGTTGGTCTTTAACCATCGACTCTGCCGCGACTTTTAAACG
>Ga0079224_100009182_pt1 | contig 13454 bp, 15 predicted proteins | sample Stecom2015_FD_80414 | JGI IMG/M metagenome (GOLD analysis project Ga0079224, IMG submission 80414) | Agricultural soil microbial communities from Utah to study Nitrogen management - Steer compost 2015 | ecosystem: Environmental > Terrestrial > Soil > Agricultural land | place: USA: Utah... | reverse complement strand
TGCCTCTATTATTTCAAAAGGATCACCTGTATATTCATTTCAAGAAAATCTTGGGGGTTCGATATTCTCCTTAAAAAGCTTAAAGCTTTAATGTTCCTACAGCTGAAGTAATGTTAAGCATAATTTAAAGGTTATGACTTAACCCGTGAACTTTAGCTACTAGCTGTAAGGAGAAATCTATTGCCTTCAGCTGAGATAGTCGCAGAAAAACTGCACAGCATAGATTACCTCCTTTCATTGATTCAAAAATAAAGAACTGTACCTACATTGTTAGTACAGCACCCTTGATTTACAAGGTAAGTATTTAAAATACTTCTAAAATAATATGGGGAAAAGACTTTAAAGTCAAATGTGAGTTTTCTTGACATACCATAAATATCTAAATATTATATATTTAGACTTTAGTTATTAAACTTAATATATGACCTTGGCCGAATTAATAGCAAGCGATCCGAATTTATCATTGATTAATCAGGCTCTAATAAATTCCGGTTTAATTAAAGAGATTAGCGGCAAAGGTCCATATACTGTTTTTGTTCCCACAAACGAAGCTCTTGAAAAGGAATTTTCAAATCCTAGTTTGGGAGTAACTAAAGAACAATTTTTAAACGATTTACAGAATTTAAAACATATTGGTCAATACCACATAGTTGAAAACAAAAGTATAACTTCAAGGCAGGTACGTGAAGATATGTCAGTAGAGACAAAAAGTGGAGAAATTATTGATCTATCTTATGAAAACGACATTTTTCGCGCAGGTGGAGCTACTGTCATAGGCAGAGATAAGTTAGCAGATAATGGTGTTTTGCATATTATTGACAAGGTTCTAATGCCAGTTAAGGCTTTAGCTTAAGAATCTTATCTTTCTAAGCATTCTCATAAAAATATTTTCAGATTCATTTGAGTAAGATTTTAAAGAATCCTTTTCAGCCCATTTTTCAATCAGTGGCATGTCTTTGTAAGATTCAGACTTCTTCATACTATCAGCGTGACCAGCTAAACTTTTAATTAAACTCGCTGCGAATTGAACTATGTAGTGGTCGCTAATCACAACAAATCCTGCAAGTCTGTTTCTTTTGTTCTTAACCGATCTATAAGTATTAAGGTATTTAGTAGCAATTTGCCCTACATTCATATTCGGAATAGACAGTTCTTTATCATTTAACAGGTTATATATCGTATATATATTTCTAACCGTATCCTGATGAGTATCAAATTTCTCAATTATCGAGAATACTTTTTTGTTAAATGTAGGAACTTCCTTAATGTATGACAAAGCTGTAGTAGTTGTTAAAGGTCTTTTAATATTTAATAAAACTATATATGCATTTAAGTCTCTTTTATGAAATACAAAGGCAGTGAAATGCTTTTCATCAATTACTTCCAATAGTCTATACAATTTATCAATTGAAAGGTGGATTTTTAAGTCGTGAAGAATATGAGAGTTAGCTTTGAATTTTTGCAATCTATTAATATCACATTCAGTCATTATAAATTACTGTCAAAATTAGTGTTAATTTTACAATAATTTACAACATGATAAAAGCTGTAAATCTATCATAAATTCTATATCATGTTGTCTTTTTTTGCTTTTTCTGTCAATTACTTTGTTTCAGGAAAAATTTATTGATAGTTGATATAATCCAGTCATGCAGACAAAAACATTAAAATTCAATAAGAACAACCACGAATTAAGAGCTGTCAGCATTCTATATGGCAAAGAATTTTTGGGATACGGTATCATTCCGGGAGAAGAAGCTGAAGTTGAAGTATCTAAACGTAAAAAGGGTAGACGATTTGTTAAGCCAGTACAGATTCTTTCAAAGTCTAGATATAGAATAGATCCTTTGGAAGATCATTATTTAACCTGCTCCCCACTTCAATGTATTGATTATGACTATCAAATTGAATTAAAAGAAAACGCGCTTAATGATTTGTTTTCTGATTTAAATATTAGAGTTTCTCAATTTTATAATGCAGATGAAATATTTAACTATAGAAACAAACTGGAGTTTAGCTTCTATGGTGACGAATCCAATAGAATTCACTTAGCTTTTCATAGAAGAGATACAAAGTTTGGTAAGGATATCCTAAATTCGGGATGTGCTTTAGGAAGTGATTCAATGAATAAAACTGGATTAAAAATAGTTGAGGTTTTAAATAGATATCATATAGAAGCAAGAAGTTTAAAAACTTTAACTGTAAGAGAGAGTAAATACAATAATAAAGTAATTACTGTATTACTAATCAAAGATGAAGACTTTATTCAGAAACATTCACAGGATATTGATAACTTGTTTAATGACTTGAAAAACACATCAAACGGAATAGTCGTAGGGTACTCTTCACCTAAGTCACCTGCTTCCAATATTGACAACATTCTGTTTCAGAGTGGAGATGAATATCTAGAAGAAAAAATTAATGATAAAACGATTAGGTATAGGTATGATTCTTTTTTCCAGAATAATATCCCTATGTTTGAAAAGTCTTTGAAAGAAATAATTGATAGTATAGATAATAGTAATAGAATTGTAGAACTCTATTCAGGTGTAGGGACTATAGGTTTAAACCTGGTTAATAAAGCTAAGGAAGTGATAGGGGTTGAGGTATCTGAAAGCTCGGTAGAATATTCAAAGCTAAACGCAGAATCAAATAATATTGAAAATTACACTGCTCTTAAGTTAGAATCCGAGAATATTAGCCCCGAAGTTTTGAATAATTCTGATGTACTGGTTTTGGATCCTCCAAGATCTGGTTTACATCCTAGGGTTATTGAAATGATTCTGGAAAAGAAACCTAAAAGGGTAATATATTTGTCTTGCAATCCGATAACTCAGGCTAGAGATGTTAAATTGTTAACTGGTTACAAGATAGATAGATTATCAGGTTTTGATTTTTATCCAAATACTCCGCATATGGAGAGTTTGGCTATTTTAGATTTAAATTAATGCTTATGATAGAAGATGGAGTTAATAAAGTTACAGACGAAGAATTAGCTGAAGCAGTAGCATATTACTCATCTGATCAAGTCCAGCAATATATTAAGGTAAACTTTGAAGAGACAGAATTAAATCAATACACTACAAGAGATGGCATCACAATATTTCTTCCAACACAATATGCAATCCAATCAAAACTAGATAGAGGTAATATATCTAGACATACCTATGATCAGCTCTTACAGCATGCAAATATTCTTGCTAATGATATAAAAGAGAATAAATCAAGATTATCATCTAATGAATTACAAGAACTAAATAAGCCGTACGATGGAATCTAAATTGCTTTACAAACAAATAATTTTGCTATATAATTATCCCCACGACTAAAGAATATTGGTCTGAACACCCCATTTTTCAATAAAGAATTGATTTCCTTTCAAAGACGTTAAAAATTCTTGTACTGGTGAACAGACGGGAAAGAGCGTCTAAACAATATTTTCATTTTTTTTACATTCTAAAGTTTTAAATGCTTTATGGATTTATCTCTATATCTAAAAATTGTAAAATTCAACTTCCTTGTGTATTTGACATACCCTCTGGAGATAGCAGCATACATAGCCAAATATTTTGTTAGGATAGTTTTTTTATTTGTTTTCTGGAATATAGTAGCTCAGGGAGCAAAATATGAAATAGATACAAAAGAACTTTTCAGCTATTTTCTCTTAACAACTTCAATTTCAGATATTTTAATGAACGACAATACAAATCTAGGGAGAACTATAAGAAAGGCGGTTTTAAGAAACAATATTTCCCAAGTTTTGATTAAACCAGTTAGGCTTATAGGTTTTTTCTACGCTCAGACCATCGGAATGTTTAGCCTGAGGCTTATCTTATCTTGTATAAGTTTAATTATCGGTTTAATTTTAAATCCTCCACAAAATTTAGTATCTATATTCTTATTTATTTTGTTTATCATTGAAGCTTTCTTTATCTCGTTTTCATACAATCTTTTTGAAGGCGCGTTATCATTTGTTTTGACTGAAGTGACAGGTATAAAAAATACGATGCATCATATCACAAGAGTTTTGTCAGGTCAGCTCGTTCCACTCTCATTTTTTCCTGAAACTATAAAAAATATCCTTTTATTAACACCAATTCCGATAATGGCATACACACCAGTAACTGCTTTAAAGCAGACAGAAATAACTTCTGAAATTTTGATTCAACTCATTGTAGGTGTAGTATGGTCAGTTTTAATTACTTTTTTAGTTTTAAAATTTTGGAAAAAGACTTTAAAAAAATATGATGCAGCAGGAAATTAATTATGAAATATAGATTGAATTTACTAAAAGCAATAATAAAAAATTCCTTTTATCAGGACACAGCACATTTCGTCAATAACTGGGGTAATATACTCTCAGTTGTTGCATATATGCTTACTAATATACTTTTCATAGACATTATTTATCAAAATATTAATACTTTAGCTGGGTATCAAAGAGATGAGATGCTTTTATTTAGTTTATTATCACAGATCTGGTTTTTTATTCTGCTAGGCATCTTTTACAAAAACTTTGAAATTCTGATTCAGTCTGTTAACAATGGGCAGCTTGATTTGATTCTTTCAAAACCAATTCCATCATTATTTTATACATTCTTTAGAAATCTAAATATTTTTGGAATTACCAGAGATGCAATGCCATCCATCATAATTTTGTGGCTAGCAATAGATTGGTCGAATATACAAATAGAAACTTTCAGCCTATTTATCGGAATTATCATATTAATACTAGGCATAGCCTGCTCTATACTATTTAATTTTTTAGTGTGTCTTCCTGTTTTTTGGATAGGCGAAAGCTTGAGTATAATTGATTTAGCTTTTACCATTGAAGATAACGCTGGACATGTATTTCCATTCGAGGGCTGGAATGATTTTTGGAAAGTTGTTTTTACAGCATTCTTGCCAGCTGCAATAGCTTCAGGTATTAGTACATCAGTAATTTTAGGCAAACTGCCTGCGTTAGAAATGCTTGCAGTATCATTAATTGTCACAATCATATTTTTGATATTAGTTAATGTCCTGTGGAAGTTAGCCTTAAAAAACTATACAAGCGCAAGCTCTTAAATAATATAAATATTAACCAAAACTTATGGAAGTAGTAACAGTAAAAAACTTATCTAAACAATTCAAAAGAGTTGTGAAAAGCGGAAATTTGTTCAAAGACTTGTTCAAGCAGGAATTTGTCAAAGTTAACGCAGTTAGTGATGTTTCATTTTCAATCGATAAAGGTGAATCAGTAGCTTTTCTGGGGCCTAATGGCGCTGGAAAAACTACTACTATAAAAATGTTGACTGGGTTAATTTTTCCAACATCAGGGGAAGTAAGCGTTTTGGGATATTTTCCTTTTGACAGGAAAAGAGATTTCCTGATGAGAATTGGATTAGTTATGGGCAACAAAGCTGGGTTAAATTGGGATCTAACGCCTAATCAAAGCTTTGAGCTTTTAAAAGAAATTTACAAAATACCGGCAGATACATTCAAATCAAGACTTAAAGAGTTGACTGAACTTCTGGATACAGAGAGATTTTTAAATACCCAGGTCAGAAGATTGTCTTTAGGAGAAAGAATGAAAATGGAATTGATAGGAGCAATACTTCATCAACCCGAAATTCTCTTTTTAGATGAACCGACGATAGGACTGGATATTACTTCTAAGAAGAAAATAAGGGAGTTTTTAAGAGAAATTCAGAAAAAACACAACGTAACAATGCTTTTAACCAGTCACGATATGGATGATATTGAAAGGGTTTGTGACAGAGTTATTGTAATAAACAAGGGAACCAAGGTATACGACGATTCTCTTGAAAGATTGACAATTAAGTATAACCAGGAGAAATTCGTTAAATTCTATTTTGAAAAATTACCTGATGAAGATGAATTTAAAGGTTTTGAAATCTCAAATAAAAACGATAATTCATATACTTTCAAAGTTAAAAGATCTGATTTACCTAAAATTACAGAGATGATCACTTCCAAATATGATGTTTTGGATATTGATATTCTATCAACGCCATTAGAAGAAATTATTGAAGATATTTTCAAAAAATAATTAAAAGATTGATAGTACCTTTGTGGTAATATATTTAGTTTGATCTTAATTCAATTGTATGAAGCAGATTTTCCAAATTATCAGTTTTACAAAAACATTCTGGAAGTTTTACTTAACATCTGGCATTTTCATTATCTTAGTTGCACTGCTTAATTTGGTTGGTCCCATTTTAAGTGGTAGGATTGTAGATGAAATTGTAAACAGCTTAAATGGAGATAAAGACTTTACTCCAATTGTAACCCTTTTACTATTGGTTGCAGCGTCTGACATATCAATAACTTTCTTCTCAAATATCTCAGGGCACATTGGAGATATTTTAGCTGCTAAGTTAAATACATTTTTAACAAGCAAATTTTACAGACATGTATTGGCTTTACACATTGAATATTTTGATAATGAAGTCAGTGGAAAAATTATCAATAAACTGCAAAGAGGAATTGAGAATATAACGTCGTTTATTAATGATATGCTGAATAATTTTTTACCTTTCTTTTTCACTGCAGCATTTACAATTATTATCCTAGCATTCTACAGCATTGAGATTGCAATTTTGCTGTTTATTATGTTCCCTATATACATCTTAATCAGCGACAGATCCTCCAAAGCCTGGATGAAGAAACAGGAAAAGATTAATGAAATTCAGGATAATGCATTTGGTCGAATCTTTGAAGCTATATCTTCAATTAGAATTGTTAAATCATTTTTAAGAAGTGATCTTGAATTCAAATTGTACAAAAGCAGCAGAAACGAGATTGAAAGCATTGCGAAAGTTCAATCTCGGCAATGGCATATGTTTGATGTTGTGAGAAACTTAGCTTTGAATGTAATAATATTTGCAATTTACCTATACATTGTTATCAGAACTTTCAATGGCGACTATACTTTGGGTATTATGACTGCATTGCTTCAATTGGTTAATCAAGCTAGATTTCCATTGTTTGCAATGTCATATATCTTGAGTCAAATTCAATCAGCTCAATCCGGATCAAAAGATTTCTTCGAAGTTTTGAATGAACCTGTGCAGATTAATGATAATCCTAATGCGCTAGAGCTAAAAAATGTTAAAGGACATATTAAATTCAAAGATGTATCCTTTGCATACAAAAACAGCAAGGAAGTTCTTCACCAAATTAATTTTGATTTAAAAGCAGGGGAAAAGCTTGCATTGGTTGGAGAAAGCGGTGAAGGTAAATCAACTATTGCCAATCTTCTTTTAAGATTCTATGAACCTCAAGAAGGTGAAATACTAATTGATGATATAAATATTAAGGATGTGACTCAAAAATCTCTACACAAAAATGTGGCAGTAGTGCTTCAGGACTCTATTTTATTCTCTGGAACTATTGCTGACAACATTAGATACGGAAAAGAAGACGCAACTATGGAAGAGATTATCGAAGCAGCTCAAGCTGCTAATGCGCATGCTTTCATCTCCAATTTTGAAAAAGGATATGATACAGAGATCGGTGAAAGAGGTATTAAGTTATCTGGAGGTCAAAAGCAAAGAATTTCTATTGCTAGAGCTATTCTTAAAAACTCACCGATATTGATCCTAGATGAAGCAACATCATCTTTAGACAGCAAGGCTGAAGCTGAAGTTCAAAAAGCTTTGGATAAATTAATGGAAAACAGGACTACAATTATCATTGCGCATAGATTAGCTACAATCAGAAGCGTTGATCAGATACTGGTTTTGAAGGGGGGTAAGATTGCTGAGAAAGGAATTCCTGATGAATTAGTTAAACAAAATGGGATTTATGCTGAACTAGTTAGGCTTCAGAGTACAATTGCAGGCGTAGAAAAGAGTAAAGTTGATGATAAGGATAAAAAGAAGTTAAAGGAATTTAATTTAGTTGAGTAAGGTGTTAAATTGTTTCAATTTTCCAGCCTTTAACTAAAAACAAAGGCACATACTCTTCAGGGATAAATAGTCTATCTTCCATATTAGGTATTTTAAAGTAGCTTTGAGGCCTGTAAATTATATCCTCATTCTTACTCAAATCAATAACCCATCTTGATGGAGGTTCTAATTTTGCCAAGTATCTAATTTCAAAAGGCGCAAGCATCAAATTGTTCTCTTCAGAATATATCCCTTTACCTGCTTCCCTTGAAGTTTTAACCCATTCTCTCGCAGTTCTCAATGAGTAGTCACTCAATGCGACTTCATTAGCAGTATTAGGCCTTAAAACAGCATTCACAATACTTTGCTTTGTCCTAAATGGATTAATATTCGGCCAAATGAAATATGGCAGAACCTTTCCTAATTTAAGAAGTCTTTCATTGTAGCTTAAAGGTCTTTTTGTTGGTGTAATTTCATTTTCTTGAAATCTATTTAAAAAACATAAAAGTCTTCCATAACTGTCCATAATTTCGTTAGCGAAAGCTAGAAAAAATTCAAATGTATCTTCATTTTGAAGCAATATTTTCATATCCTCAGCTATCTCTTGTTCAAAAGCTCTTTCAGCTAGCTTTGCATTTGTATAGTGGTTTAACGCAACACCTGGCTTAATCTTTAATTTCAAATATTCCCTAAGCTCAAAAGTTATGGGTTTGGAAAATTGATTGAAAGGAATATTTGTTAAAAACTCTTCCCATTTAATATTATTTAAAGAGGTAAAAGATTTTTGGTTAGGAAGCATAAATTTAGATTCGGGAGCATCAACTCCTAAAAGCCTAATACTAAAATTGCCTGCAGACCTAACGGAAATGGTATCTCCATCCGTAACCTCTTCCTTTGCTGTACCTGTTCTATCAGCTCTTTGACCAAGACCGAATTTACCTACAGTGAGTTTTTTTGTTTGATAGATAGCTTTTGCCACTTTAATATGGTATCAAAATTTAGCTAAATCTCAAGAGCAGAAACATGCCATTCACATATATTATCTATTTTGTCATATATATTTCTTTGAAATTATTATGAAAAATATTGAAGCTTAAAGTCCTAACTTTCTTCTTTCCACCATGATGCATTCGTTGTATACACACTGTATTCCATTAGAAATGCAGAAGTTTATTGCTTTTTCACTTTCAGATCTAGGCTGCATCCATACTTTTTTTATCCCTGCTTCATAAACATCTATTACAACCTGTTCTGTAGCCTCAGGAGGAGTAATAAAAACGGCTACATTTACTCTGACCGGTATATCCTTGACGCTTGAGTAAGCTTTAATTCCTTGAATATATTCTTCTTTTAAATTCACTGGGATAATGTTATAGCCTCCCTCTTTTAAGTTTGCAAATACTTTGTATCCATATTTATCCGGATTGTTTGATGCCCCTATTACAGCATAAGTATAATCTTTGCTTATGAAATTTTTAGCATAAAGCATATCACTATTCATCTATCTCATATACTATCATATGGTCGAATTTTTCGCCAAAACAGATATAGTTACGGAAGTTTCGATTATTCTATTGAATCTCAGTTGTAGTATATTAAGCGCATACAAAGTTCCAAAAATTGAAATTAATGCGAAGATAGCTGAAAGAATTAGTATGACATATATTCTTTTTTGTTTAAAGTTTTTTTTCATAAAATATTCTGCATTCTCGAATTAGCCAACGATAAAAAGCTCTTCCTCAGCTCTTGTAACTGCTGTATACAGCCATCTTCTCCACATTAAATCATCCATTTGCTTAAATCTTTCTTCAAACAAAATTACTCTCTTTGACTGACTTCCCTGCGCTTTATGAACAGTTAAAGCATAACCGAAATCAAATAGATCCATATTTTCGGTACTTCCTTTTTTATCTGTAAAATTCATGCTTTCGGGGTTATTAAATTGCTCAACTGATATTACTCCTTTGTATAGACTTTCTTCGCCATCCATCTCGATAGTGGCCAGATAAAAAGGATCACCAGGATCAGATGAAATTGATTTAATCGTGCCAAGCATACCATTAAATATTTCTTTTTGATGATTGTTTCTGAGGCAGATAACCCTATCTCCCGCTTCAGGCTCTATCGATTCAAAACCTAAATTTTGTCGAATATATTTATTAAGTTTGATTCTTGTCGAATTGTATCCGCAAAGAACTAGTGTGTCGTTTTTGTAATTTTGCAAAAGCTCTCCTATGATTTCTTGGGATTCATTAGAACCCCTTGATAGTTTCATAACATTGTATCCAAAACCTTGTACAGGAATTTCCCCTTTCTCTCTGGCAAGAATTGATAATTTAATTATCGGGTTATCTTTTGCTTGTCTATGTATCTCTTCAAGTTTAATATCGGGTTTTTCAATTAAATTAAAATTTCCTTTGATAGGAGGAAGTTGTCCATGATCACCAACTGCAATGATGGGAATTTTGTATGCGCGAAGGTCATTCCATATATGTTGATCAACCATGGATGCTTCATCAACAATTATTAAATCGGCATCTATATTTTTCTTCATTTCCCAACCGATAATCTCTTTTTTATCGTTTAGGATTGGGGAATATATTAGAGAATGAATCGTTCCTATAGTATCTTGAGGATACATGGCATTGGATTCAACGATTTTGTTTTTTAAAACTCTGGTAGCTTTGCCTGTATAACTGCAGAAAGCAACTTCAAGTTCTTTGTTTTCTTTATGAAGTTCATTTCTGAAGATAGAAATTAATGTAGTTTTGCCCGTTCCTGCATAACCTCCAAGTGTTATATATTGTCTATCTTGGGATTTAAACCAGTTTAATAGAACTCTTAAAGCTTTGTTTTGGTCTGAGGATAGATTAAGCACACACTGATTATACAGTATGTACGGCGTAGTAATTAAATTTTCTTAATTGAACAGCGAGTTCGTTTTTAAGACCAAAACTTTTTTTAATTTCTCTAGCTTCTTTGTAGTTGCCTTGTTTTAAAAGATCAGTAACCACATCTTCAATTAATATTAAATAAGTTTCTGAGATGTTCTGTTCTTGATTTAAAACATATTCCATCTCTTCTGTGCCAGCTCCGGTGGAAGGTCCAGTAGCTTTTATAGGGAAACTGTTGATTGTTGAAGTAATTCCGATTGTTGTGACAACTACAGTTGTTGCAATAGCCTTATTGATCTGCCTATTTAATCTCTGTCTATTCAATTCTTTCTGTTTTTTTGCTTTAGCCATTTTAAATTTGTAAAAAGTAAAAGTGCATTTATAAGTATATTACCCCATGACTACCTTAATATTTCAAGGGTTTAAGTTAGCTAACAATTTTAAAAACCAACACCATATTGTGTTGCGCGCTTTGTAAAAGTTTTGTAAATATTTTTGAGTATAATTATTAGCTAAGTTAGCTTTCTACATTTAAAATATTCTATATTAGATTTTTAAAAGGTTTGGGATTTTAACGATGAGGCATATGCCAATTATAAACCTAATCTAACTGTTGATAGATCTAGAATCAAAAATGCTCAAAAAGGTACAAGTAGAAAGTTAAAAATATTTGTCTTAAAATTTAATGTTTAGTTGTTAAAGCGTCTAAAATGTTAGTAAATAAAAAGAAAACTCTCGTCGTCATATTTGTAATACTTGTAATTCTTTTAATCATAATTGCTTACTTTTCATCCCAAAATAATCAGCCTCAAACACAGACTTTAGGATATAATACTCAAGATGATAATTTTAATAACTCAAACATGCTTCAAACATCAAGAACCCAGACTAATGAATCTAAGTACAATAAATATTCCTCACCTCCAAATATTTTGCCTGAGAACGAGAGAGTAAACAAAAAAGCAGTTTTGAAAACTGAAAAAGGAACTATAGAAATTAAATTGTTTGGAGATGATGCGCCATTGACTGTAAGCAACTTTATCTTTTTAACAAATGATGATTTTTACGATAATTTGACTTTTCATAGAAGAGAAGAAGGTTTTGTTATTCTAGGCGGTGATCCACTAGGTCAAGGTTATGGAGGTCCGGGCTATCAATTTGAAGATGAAGCAATTCCTGAATCTAAATATCCAAGACAAATGGGTTCTATGGGTATGGAATTGATTACATACAGAAAAGGTTTAGTAGCTATGGCTAATTCAGTACCTAACACTAACGGCAGTCAATTTTTCATCATGCTTGATGATGCAATGCTTCCTCCTGCCTACAATATTTTTGGAGAAGTTGTCTCTGGATTTGATGTTGTAGAAAAGATTCAAATTGGAGATAGGATATTAGAAGCTAGTATTGAGGAGTTGTAATACTTAAACTACAAATACGGGACAATAAATCTTTTGGTGATCTTGATCTTCCAAGTTTGGTTTTAAAGGTTTTGGAGAATTATTAGAGATACGCAAACAATTGCCAACTATTTTTTAAATTTATACATATACTTTTGATTCTGAATAGCTCAAACAATTAATTTACTTCTTTTTTACATTCCCAATATATCAATTTTGTATTGAATAACATATTATTTATCCATACAATATTTTTTACCTAATTAATATGAGTGATGAAAGTACAAACAATAATCTTGGCGATAAATTAAAAGCTGGAGCTGTTGGGGCTGTTATTGGGGCAGCTGCTGTAGGCGCTGCAGTGATGCTATCTCCTAAGAAAGATGAAATTCAGAAGTGGATAGAATCAGAACTAGTAAGATTGAATCAAAAAATCAATACTTTGAGAAATTCTGATGCTGCAGAAGAATTAATTCAAAAACTTGAAGAAATCCGAGACGAAGTTGAAGCTAAATTAAACGAAGTTTCAGGTAGCGCTGAAGAAAAAGTTGATGAAATAAAGGAGGCTATTGAAAGTTCTGTCAAAAAGTTTAATGAAGAAGCAAGTAAATTCACAGAAAAGACTAAAGAATAGTTTAAAAAAATCAGATTACAGTTAATCCCGCATTTTGCGGGATTTTTTTTAATATGATAGAACATAGACATATAGTGATTAGCTTATTCATACTCCATGTTAGGAAAATAGATATAGAAATGATAGAATTAAGCATGAATGAAAGAGGCTTTGCTACAGAAGTACATCAAAACAAAAATGTGAATTCAACTGAACAAACCTATTTTTTTAATGAAGGGGACGGCTATTGCGCTAAAATAACCTTTAAAGATGAGAATGATAAATCCCCATTAGCAATAATAAATGTTCCTACATTCAATGAAACATTTACAACGTATCTACATATTCCATCAGATGAAATCATTGTACTCATAGATAATCATAAATACTTAATAGGGGCATTTACAATGGATAAAGGCAAGCCCAAATTAGGGCTTATTACTCCTCAATTAATAAATACTTCTGAAGCTTAACAAAATGTTACTACAAATTGTTGTCATCATATAAGTATGAGGTTATAATCCATTAACTTTTATACCCTTTTGATGACAAATAGTAAGTTTGAGAGAGCTAAAAAGGTTGAACTAGTAATTCATTTCCTAAGCTTGAAAAAACTTATGCTTGAGCAAAGGAAATCTAACCACTTTGTGGCTAC
>Ga0079224_100009181_pt1 | contig 13454 bp, 15 predicted proteins | sample Stecom2015_FD_80414 | JGI IMG/M metagenome (GOLD analysis project Ga0079224, IMG submission 80414) | Agricultural soil microbial communities from Utah to study Nitrogen management - Steer compost 2015 | ecosystem: Environmental > Terrestrial > Soil > Agricultural land | place: USA: Utah... | reverse complement strand
TCGAGGATGTCCTCGATGATGGCGGCGAGCTGGCGCTGAGTCTCGGTCACGGGCGAACTGTAGCGCTGCCCATCGAACCCGGCGAGCGTTGACCCAGCCGTGGAGAACAGCCCTGTTTTTGGCTTTGCGTGGGTGTCGGGATCTACAATCGGCGTGATCGTGCCCGAAGCCGACCTCCTCGACGACATCGTCCGCGAGCTGCTGCTCGAGCGGACTTCGGGTCTCGACCCAGCTCGCACGGCCGCCTTCATCGACGGGTGGGGGAGCCTGCTGCGCCTGCTCGATCGCCCCGAGCTGCTGCTCCCCGGCGCTCCCGCGGAGCTGATCGAGGCGCTCGCTGCCACGGTCCAGCGGATCCGTGACGCCCAGGAGCGCGTGCTCGACGACGAGTGACAGGCCGCAGTGGTCATGCGAGCCACGCGCGGCTTTGCCCGCCCAGGGCCTGTCGTTACCATCGCCGGCATCATGGATCCCGCACTGGTCGGTCTCGAACCGCAGGAGCTATGGCGCCAGTTCGACGCCCTGTGTCGAATCCCGCGGCCGTCGCTCAAGGAGGACGGGGTCCGGGCTTATTTGGCGGGCGTGGCCGAGCAAAACGGCTGGCAGGCGATCACCGACGCCGCCGGCAACATCGTCTTGCGCACGCCCGGTCGCGGGCGCGGGGTCGGCCGCGAGCCGCTCGCGGTTCAGGGCCACATGGACATGGTCTGCGAGAAGCTGGTCGACGTCGATCACGACTTCGAGCGCGACCCGATCCGTCTGCGTCGCGCGACCCGACAGCTCGGCGGCCGCGAGCGCGAGGTCCTGCAGGCGCACGGCACCACGCTCGGCTCCGACAACGGGATCGGCTGCGCGGCCGCGCTGGCGCTGGCGTTGACGCCGGGCCTCGATCACCCGCCGCTCGAGCTGTTGTTCACCGCCGACGAGGAGGTCGGCATGACCGGCGCCTTCGCGCTCGACCCCTCGCTGCTGCGCGCTCGCAGGCTGATCAACCTCGACGCCGAGCTCGAGGGTCGCATCTATCTGTCGTGCGCCGGAGGTCGCGAGCTGCACGCGATCTGGGAGCTCGATCGCGACGATCGGCACCTCGACGACGTCGCCGTGCAGATCAGCGTCACGGGCCTTCGCGGCGGTCACAGCGGGGTCGACATTCACGAAGGCCGAGCCAACGCGATCGCGGTGCTGATCGGCCTGCTGACCGCCAAGGAGGTCGATCTCGAGGGCGTGCGGCTGGCCAGCTGCGACGGCGGCGGTCGAGTCAACGCGATCGCCCCGTCGGCCCGGAGCGTGCTGTGGTGCACCCGCGCCCGGGTTCGCGAGCTCGCGCGCGGGATCGAGGCCGCCGCCCGACGGATCGCCGAGAGCTTCGCCAGCGTCGATCCCGATTTGATCGTCCAGTTCGCCGAGCTTTCCGAGCGTGACAGCGTGCCGGCCCCGGTCTCGCCGCTCACCGGTCGGGCGATCCTCGAGGCCATGCGAACCCAACGCGACGGCGTGCTCGCCTGGTCACCGGTGATCCCCGGGCTGGTCGAGACCAGCAACAACCTCGGCGTGCTCACGACCGTCGGCGACGAGATTCGCCTGGTAGCGATGGCCCGCTCGTCCAAGGCGGGCGCCCTCGAGGCCTTTCAAGAGCGATGCGAGCGGACCCTCGAGGCCTCGGGCGCTCGATTCGAGTACAGGCACGCGTTCCCCGGCTGGGAAGCCAAGCTCGACACCTCGCTCCTGCGCACGGCGCTGGCCAGCTATGCCGCGCTGTTCGGCCACGAGCCCAAGCTCGAAGCCATCCACGCCGGGCTCGAGTGCGGGGTCCTCAACAACCGGGTGCCGGGCATCGAGATGATCGCGTTCGGCCCCGACATCCACGACGCGCACACGCCCAACGAGAGCCTGGTGATCGACACCGTCGACCCCTTCTGGCGCTTCTTCGTCAAGCTTGCCGCCGATCTGATTTGAGCGAGCGCCACCTCGCCAACGGACCCCCAGTGAACCGACCGAACATGTCAGGGAGGTGAGCGGGTCTCCATGCGAAACTCGTCGACGTCCGTCGACGAGCTTGAGCCAGGCGTAGCCGCGGAGGGGAGGAAGGAGCGAAGGCTCCGACGACCTCCGGGGTGGAGCCGTTAAGTTAAGCGCCAGGCGGCGCGCTGGCGGGAGCTGTAGATGGTCTTCGACTCCTGGCTGAAGCGAAACGCGTAGGTCGCGAACAGCGAGCCCTCCAGCTTGCGGATGTCCTCGACTCGCAGCTCGCAGCTCAGCGGCGGCCCGAGCCGGCCGAGCCCACGAAAGCGCGCCTCGAGGATGTTGGTGCCGAACCCGACCCAGCCCTCGCTCATCCGCAGGCCGAGGCCGAGGACCGCGTGGATGTTGCCGAGCGTCCCGGTGATCTGGACCATCACGATCCCCGGCACGTGCTTGGGCTGGCCGGGCCACGGTCGCTGGGCCGCGACGATCGGGCTGCCGGCCAACGCCGCCGTGTCGCAGACGGCGACCACGTGCTCGGCGTCGACCTCGAGCACGTCGTCGAGGTACCACTGCTCCGGCTCGTAGAGGCTCTCGGCTCGAAACTCCTCCGGGATCGGCACACCGAAGTTTACCGGGTCGGACAGTCGAGGTTGGGCACGGTGACGAACTCGCCCTCGGGGTAGCGCAGGGCCACCAGCGGCCCGCCGCGGCCGGCCGCGAAGTCGAGGCACGCCGCGTTGCGACCGGGTCCGGTCCAGCCCGGTAGCGAAGGCGTGCCGCGCCGCCACGGAAACCAGTAGTGGCCGAACACCACCTTGGCTGCGTCGTGGGGGTATTCGTTCCACCAGGCCACCCGACGGGTCTCGCGCCAGTGGCCGTTGTTGTCGCGATAACCTTCGACCCGACGCTCGGGACCCTTGATGCACAGCTCGAAGTGCTGCCCGAGCGCGCCCGAGGGGGCGCTGGCCTGCAGCGCTTCGCGAGTGTCGAGCCGCAGCGGCAGCGCGGCCACGGCCTCGTCGTCCCAGTGGGCATGGATCACGCGAAGGCGGCCCTCGTCGAGCAGCGCGTGGGTTGGCTGCGACTCGATGAACACGCGAGCGCGGTCCCAACGACCGGGATCGGCCTCGATCTGCGCGAGGGTTGTCGCGAACTGCTCGCGATTCTTTTGCGAGTTCTCGCGCAGCCCCTCCACGTAGTGCAGGGCGTTGAGCTCGTGGTTGCCGAGCACCATGAACCCGCGACCGTCAGCGGCCAGCTCGGCGAGCCGCTCGACGCAGCCGAGCGGATCCGGTCCGCGATCGAGCAGGTCGCCGAGCGACACCAACACGCGCCCACCAGGGTGAATCCAGCGCCGCTCGACTCGCCGATAGCCGAGCCGGTCGAGCATCGCGTCGAAGGTCCGAATCATGCCGTGAATGTCGCCAACCAGATCGATTGGTCCTTCGACAGGTGGCGAGTCGTGCACGCAGTCAGTATACGCTCGGCAGTGACGCGGTGGCCAAAGGGACGTCAAATGGCCTATTTGCACCGTGCGCAGCTACTATCACCATAGTGACCGCCACGCTCAGTGCACGTTGGGCCCAGTCCTGTCCAAAAGACCACGAATTGGCCAAACGTTACACCACGCGCGATCCTGTCCACTGGGCCGATCCTGAGGCGATCTGCGCGATCATCAGCGTGTGGGGCTACGAAACTGGAATCAGCGCACACCGGTGTCCGATTGGACAGTGATGATCACAAAAAAATGTGACGACAGGATGTTCTATACCGAATCGATTGTGCTATGGTCAGCGCGTGTCCAGTTTCGAACGGGAATTCAACTCCGCGGTGGAAGCTGTCGAGCGCGACGTGTTCATCAACCTCGTCTGCGAGAACCCGCAGCTCACGCTCGCTGAGCTGACCAAGCTGGGAAAAGGAAAATTTGCCAGCTTGCTCAGCACCGTGTCGGTCGGTGACATCATCCAGGGCGGCCGCAACGGCGTCAGGGTCGCCGACGAGCCGGAGGACGACGAGCCGTCCGCCCGGGTCAAGACCAACAAAGCCAAGGTCAAGACCAAGTCCGTCAACACGCGGACCCCCGAGGGTCGCAAAGCCTACGATGCTGCGGTGCTCGCCGTGGTCGAGGAGGCCGAGCGTCCGATCAAGGCGCCCGAGATCACCGCTCGGGTCGGCGGCACCGCCCTGCAGGTCCGCAAGTCGCTCGCCCGGTTGATCGACCTCGGGAAGATCACCTGGGAAGGCAAGGCCCGGGGCATGCGCTACAGCGTGCCGTGACCTGCCTGGGACTGAGTCACGCTCGCGAACCAGATCGGCAAGGTCGCGTCGAGGCCCTGGCCTTCGAGCCGATCCTTGGCCTCCTTCATCTCCTCGACCCGCTTGCCCGCGTCGTCGAGCAGCACCACCAGCGGGTAGGTGTTGAGCACGGGCTCCCAGCGGCGGCGCAGCTCGTTGAGCTCGTCCATCCGGGCCGCGGCGCTCCAGTCGTCTTCCTTGATCTCGAGGATCCGAACGCCGCCGATCATCGAGCGCGGGTGGGTGTTGCCGAGCTCGAGATCGAGGTGCTTGCAGGGCTCGCACCAGTCGGCCGAGAACAACACCACGACCCGCTTGCCCTCGGCTCGCGTCTCGGCGTGCAGGCGATCGAACATCACCGCCAGCGGCTCGCCCTCGCGCGGACGCAGGCGGCGAAGATCATAGCCAATCAGCGGATCGGCTTCGGCCTGCGTGGACGTGGAGGCGGCATCCGGTGGAGCATCGGGCGTCCCGCAGGCGGACAGCAGGATCGAGAGCAGCAGTGCGCTCGCGCGAGTCGCCATGAAACCCGACATGCGCAGGTGCATAACCCGAGCGCGACGGTCGGGACAACATGGGCGCCCTCAGAGCCGTTCGCTGGCGATGCCGACGTGGGGGATGCCGGCCTCGCGGGCCGCAGCCATCACGTCGATCACCGACGCGTAGGGCACCTTGCCGTCGGCCTTGATCGCCACGCGTCCGTCGGTCTGCGCCTTCTCGTTGGCCTGCAGCGCCGCGATCAGCTCCGCCCGACCACCCGTGATCGGCGTCTTGCCCACCGAGACCGCCCCGGCCGCGTCGATCTTGATCAATAAGGTCGCGTTGGGGTCGTTCTCGGTCTGCTCGATCGGATCTTTGGGGATCGTGATCGGCTGCTTGTGCTTCGGCGGTGGCTTGGCCGCGACCATGAAGATGATCAACAGGCTCAGCAGCACGTCGATCATCGGCGTCACGTTGATCTCCGCGACCGCCTCGGTCTGCAGGTCGTCCACGTCGAGAGAATAACCCAGGCGTAGCCGCGGAGGGGAGGAAGGAGCGTCAGGCGTAGGCGCGGAGGGGAGGAAGGAGCGAAGGCTCCGACGACCTCCGAGGTGGAGCCGTCAGGCGTAGGCGCGGAGGGGAGGAAGGAGCGAAGGCTCCGACGACCTCCGAGGTGGAGCCGTTAAAGAAAGAAGCGCCCGCGGGCACCCGCCCTCCCCTTTACCGTTGCTGCCTTCCGGCCCTGGCGGGGTTAGGGGGAGAAGCGTCACCCGGGGCATGAACGGTCGCTCGCTCGAGAGCTGCGACCGGCGGAGAGGGCGGGATTCGAACCCGCGGTGGGTTGCCCCACACATGATTTCCAATCATGCACCTTCGACCACTCGGACACCTCTCCAAGGTGCTCGAGCAGTCGGTCGCTCGAGTCCGAGTTGGAGCGCGCCGTTCTCGGCGGCGGGCTCGGGCTGGCTTGTCAGGTAGCGGAGAGGGTGGGATTCGAACCCACGGTGGCTTTCGCCACACCAGATTTCGAGTCTGGCACCATCGACCACTCGGACACCTCTCCGGGGGCCGCGGAACATAGCAATTTTTCCGGCCAAGCCACAGGTGCAGCCGAGCTTTTGGCGAGAGCTGACGCACCGCCAAACACGCCGCTGCGCAGGCAGCGGAGTGGCCTCACGGCTCGAGGCGCTCGACCAGGGTCTTGGCGTGTAGAAGGATCGCCTCGCGCAGCTCGGCGGGCTCGACGGACTCGACCGCGTCGCCGAGCGACAGCAGCCGGCGGGCGAGCTCGCGGCACGATCGGTACGAGACCCGGCGCTCGAGCAGCTTGCCGTCCTCGATCCACTCGTCGCGCTGGCCGGGATCCCACACGTTGGGGTGCACCCAGCGAGCGGTGGGCGCCCGAATGCGGATCACCGCGACGCCCGGCCGATCTTCGTCGATGCCGAACGCGGGATCGTGATCGCCCCAGATCTTGTCGGGGGTCGGGATCGGCTCGCGCGGGGACAGCCCGGTGATCGGCTCGGCGCCTTCGATCTGCGCGACTCGAAAGCTGCGCGGCTCCTTGTGGGTCCGCGAGTACGCGCGCAGGTACATGTTTCCGTCGTGGAGCCGCAGCTGCCAGGGCTCGATGTCGTGGAGCCGCACGCCGCCGCCGGGGCTCCACGGGCTCGCGTAGCGGATCTGCACGACCCGCTTGCCGACCGCGCCGAACAGCACCGAGAGCACCTGCGGATCGGTGCGGCTGCCGGTCGTCAAGGTCGCGATGAGGCTGCCCGGGCGGGCGCCCTCGATCGGCGTGTGCCCGCGCTCGCGGATCTCGGCGTCCATCTGCTCGGCAAGGCGACGCAGGCGGATGGTGATCTCCTCGTCGGCCAGCGGCGCGAGCAGAGCCTCGGCGAACAGCACCGCCGAGAGATCCTGGGCGTCGGGATCGGTCAGCGGCAGCGTGAAGTGAGGGTCACGCAGGACCCAGCGCCCGGCCGCGCGATCGAACTCGACCGGCGAATCACAGTGGTCGCGCAGCCAGGTCAGCGCTCGCTGGATCGACGGGTGCGAGACGTCGGCGACCTTGGCGAGCTCCTCCTTGGTCGATCCGCCCGGGTGCTCGCGCAGGTGTCGAAGCAACACCCGCGCGGTCTCCTTGACCAGTTCGGAAGGTTCGCTCATCGGCGCCTCAAGGAGCCCATATTACCAGCGCTCCCGCGTCGCGTTGGCAGCGGACGTCCGCAGAGTCAGCGAGCAGATCCTCGAGCCGCGCGCCGGCTTGCTCGTCGAGCTCGATCGGGCCGCTCGGGCCGTGGATCGCAACCCGCAGGCAAGTCTGATCCCGCAGCACCCGGCCGTGCAGCTCGACGGTCATGCCGTCGCTGCGAGCGTCGCGGACCTGTCGACAGGCGTCGATCAGCACGCTCAACGTCGCCTCGCGCACGCTGCCGAGCGCGAGCGGGCGATCATCGATCTCCTCGGTGAAGCGGACCAAGGTCGCGCGCAGCTGGGTCAGGCGCTCGCCGACGAAGCCGACCAGCGCGTCGAGCAGTCGGCCCCAGTCGGGCGCTCGCTCGACGTCGTCGAGGCTGGCTCGGACCGCGCCCGAGCCCAGCAGGACCCGCCGCAGCCGCTCGACCGATGCCAGCGCCCGATCGAGCCGCTCGACCGAGCGACCGCCGACGCCCGCAGTGCAGAGCTCGTCGCGGGTCAGCTCGATGAGGACCAGCAGGCTCTGCAGCGGGTTGCCGAGCTCGTGGATGGTGAGGCCGTGAACCGCCCGAGCGAGCTCGAGCTCGGCGGCGAGCCGGCGGGTGACCGGAAGAACGTGAGGCTCGGGCATGCCGACGCTGCGCGAGAGGGTCGCCGCATCGCTGCGACGGCGCAAGCCGGACTCGGTCCGCTCCGGGTGTCCTGATCGCGGCGGGTTTGCTATGCGAGCGCCTCGGTGCGGAACATCCGGCAGCACGTCAACCCGCTCGGGGCCTCGTACCTCGAAGTGCGGGCCCAGACGATTCCACCGCCGCCGAGCTGTGCGCGAGTCGAGGTCGAGCTCGGCTGCGCCGACGCCAAGTTCTCGTTCGAGCTGGCCGAGCGGCACCCGACGTGGTTCGTGGTCGGGCTCGAGATCCGCGAGGCGCTGGTCGATCGCAACCGCGACCGCGCCCGCCGACGTGGGCTCGGCAACCTCGAGTTCGGCTACTGCAACGTCAACGTCGATCTCGATCGGGTGTTCGCGCCGGCCAGCGTCGATCGCTTCCACGTGCTGTTCCCCGATCCGTGGTTCAAGGCTCGCCATCACAAGCGCCGGGTGGTCGAGCCGGGCATGCTGGCCGTGGTCGCGCGCCAGCTTCGGGCCGGCGGCGAGCTGCACTTCGCCAGCGACGTGTTCGAGGTCGCGCTCGCGGCGATGGCCGAGCTCGAGCACGACGACGCGCTCGCGCTCGGGTTCGAGAACCTCGCCGGGCCGTGGGCCTTCACCCGCCCAAACCCCTGCAACGCCAGCAGCCGTCGCGAGGACACCACGCTCGCTCGTGGCCAGCGGGTCTGGCGGATGCGCTATCGAAGGTCATGAGCGTTCGGACCAACCACGACTGGCTCGCGGCCGAGCCGTTCACCCTGGTGCTCAGCGCCGGGTTCTTCGGCTTCTACGCCCACGCGGGAGTGATCGCGGCGCTCGACGCTGCGGGCCTGCGTCCGCGGCGGATCGTCGGGACCTCGGCCGGGGCGATCACCGGCGGAATGTGGGCGGCCGGCGTCGAGCTCGACACGATCGTCGAGCTGCTCGAGGCGCTGCGGCGGGAAGATTTTTGGGATCCGACCTGGCTGCCGGACCGCCAGCGCGACGACGATCCGGGCACCCGCCTGGGCTTGCTGCGCGGCCGCAAGCTCGACGCGCTGCTCGCCGATGCGCTCGTCCACGGCGACGCGGTCGAGCGCATCGAGGACTGCCCGATCGCGCTGGCCGTGGTCACTCACGAGCTACGCGCCCGGTGTACGCGAGTGCATGAACGCGGGCCGCTGCGCCCGGCGATCCGGGCCAGCTGTGCGCTGCCGATCCTGTTCGGTCCGGTTCGCATCGACGGTCGGCTCCACGCCGACGGAGGCATCAGCGATCGCCCGGGCTTTCGTGCTCTCGCGACGGACGAACGGACGCTCTATCACCACCTGCCGCACCGATCGCCGTGGCCGCGACCCTCGGGCGGCGAGAGCCACGATCGCCGCGAGCTGCCGCGACGGCGCGTGCTCGCGTTCGACGATCTTCCCCGTGTCCACCCTGGCGCGCTCGAGCGCGGAGCCAGGGCGCTCGCCCGGGCTCGCGCCAACACGCTGCGGTGGCTGGAGGCGACGATCAGCCCAGCGGATCGTCGCCGACCTTGAGCTGCAACGGCTTCTTTTTCTTCTCGTCGTTGCCCTTCTTGCTGCTGCTTCCGCCACCTCCGCCGCTTCCGCCGGAGCCGCTCGTGTAGCCGTTGGCGGTCGGCGAGATGGTTGCGTCACCGCCCTTGGCCGCGTTGGGGGCCTCGGTGTCCTCGGGGATCTGCGCGGCTTCGACCTTGATCTCCTCGACCGTGTCGGGCTTGGCCTGCTGGTTTTGCTTCTGCGCCTGCATGTTCTGATAGGCGAAGAAGCCACCCACGCCGATGCCTGCCGCCACCACCACGCCGACGAACATCCACTTGGCGCCGCCGCCCTGGGGCTTCAGATCGTCGTCGAAGGAGACCGGCGACGGAGCATCGAAGCCGCCACCGCCCCCAAACGGGCTCTCCGCTGCGGCGGCGATCGGCGTGGCGACCGGTGCAGGTGCAGGTGCAGGCTCCGGTGACAGCGAGGGACCCACGTGCGGCGACGAGAGCTCGTCGTCACCCTGGGTGTTGCGGGGCACGACCTCGGCGTCGGAGTCGTCGTCCTCTTGCTCTTCCTCTTCGCCGGCGACCGACTCGAGCTGGGCGTAGAGCGACTTGATCTCGGTGTCGAGTCGCTCGAGCGCGTCATTGTGCTGCTTGAGCGTCAACGGGTCGCTCGCCGACTCCAGAGCTGCCTCGTGCTCGTCCCGCTCGCGCTCGAGCGTGTCGAGCTTGGCGAGTGAAGCTTCGATCCATTCGGGGGAACCAACTTCCATCGTGAGCGGGTCTCCTTGCTTTGGCCCCTCGATCAGCGGGGGGCGGCGGCATGATACACAGCGGCGCTTTGCGCCGACATAGCCGTTTTCGAGGTTCGGACGCGCGACTGTGAGCCGCTCGTGAGGTGGGTTCGAGCTCCTGTAGCCGTAAAATCCGGCGCTGCGCAGGTAAGCTGCTCGCATGTCGACCGCGAGCAGCGCAGATCGGCGAGATCGTCAGGCCGCAAACGCTCGTGGCTGGCTGATCGGTCCGTGGCTCGACTCGATCTGCATCGCGTGGGCATGGGTACCTTTTTATATGTTCGTGGTCGTGGTTCTCGGCCTCGACGGCAACTGGTCGCAAGGCGGCCTCGACGGCGTCGGCACCGAACCGGGGCTCGGGCTGGCGCTACTGGTCGCGCTCGGGATCAGCTACGTGCACCGCCACTACACCTTCTTGCTGGTCTACGGCGATCGCGAGACCTACCGCCAGCGTCTGCGCGCCTACAGCCTGTTGCCGGCCGCGCTGTTCGTCGGTCTCGCGTTGGTGCTGCGGTTCCTGGGCGAGCTCCGCGTGACGCTGTTCGGTCAGTCGCTGCGTCCGTGGATGCTGGTGCTGATCGTGACCGGCAGCTGGAACGTGTGGCACACGATCATGCAGCGCCACGGGATCAGCCGCGTGTACGCGGGCAAGGCCGGCGGCGGGCTCGAGGATCGTGCCCACGGACGACGTGATCTGTGGCTGTTGTGGTCCCTGGTCGCGCTCGCGGCGGTGTTGACCCTGTCGTTTCGCGGCTCGACCTTCGCGGGCATCGGCAACGCTCGCAAGCTGCTGGCGGTCGCCGGGCCGCTGATCCACGGATGGCCGGGTTGGTCAGTGCTGGCGCTGACCTGCACGGTCGCGGCCGTGAGCGTGACGCGGTGGTTGGCGGCCGGGCGCGCCGCCAACCTGACCGGGCGCGAGCGGCTGCCTCGGCTCAATTTCGTGCTCTCGACCCTCGCCTTGCTGGCAGTGTTCGTCGCTCACGGCCCGGTGGTCGGCTACCTGTGCTTCGGCGTCGCTCACGGGCTCGAGTACGTGTTCTTCTTTCACGTGTTCGGGCACCGCAAGTTCGCCGCGCGCCCGGCCGCCGAGCGGGGCCTCGCCGCCAAGCTGCTCGCGCGTCCGCTGGTGTCCGGGCCGAGCATCGCGGTCGCGCTCGCGGGGCTGTTCTTCGTGTTGATCGATCATCGCGACAGCGAGGCCTACCTCGTGTACTACACGGCGACCTCGCTGCTGCACTTCTTGTATGACGGCTGGATCTGGAAGGTCCGCAAGCCCGAAGTGGCCAAGCCGCTCGGGCTGCCGATCGCTCGTCGCTAGCCGTCTTCGGGCTTCTTGTCGGCGGGCTTCTTGTCGGCGGGCTTCTTGTCGGCCGGTTTCTCATCGGCCGGCTTGGCCTCGGCGCCTTCGGTCGGCGCGACGGCGTCGGTGCCCTCGGCCGGCGTGCCGCCCTCGGTCGTCGCGGTTGCATCGGTCGGCGGAAGGTCGACGCGCTTGGGCGCATCGGAGTCCTTGCAGCACAGGATCCCGCCGTTGCGATCCGAGGTCACGCCGCCGCAGCCTTGCTCGGTGCCCCGCGAGATCTTGGTCTTCTTGGCCCAGATGGAGTCCCGGCAATTGCCGTACAGGCAGTCCTGGCCGCAGCAGACCGGCTCGGCGCCCCAGCCACTCTTGAGGCACGGGTAGCGCGTGTTCGCCTCGGGCGGCGGCGCGCACTCCTTCTTCTTTTTCACGTGGCTGATCGCCGCCACGAACTTGCCGGGCCCGGCCCCATCGGAGCACTGCTTGTCGTCGATCCGATCGCTGAGATCGTGGTAGTCGCCGTCGCGCGCACAGACGTGCCAGCCCTCGGCGCACACGTCGGCCGGCGAGCCGCACATGTCGAGGTCATCGCCGCACGGCTTGCTGGTCTTGCCCTTGCGCAGCGTCATCGACTGGTCCCAGACCCCCAGGCATCCGGCGATGGTCGGGAATTTCTCGAGGTCGGCGAACCCTTCGCGTTGCCCGTCGGCGCAGCCAACCACCTTGGGGTCGCCGCCGCGCGGGCTCTCGACGAACTTCACGTCGGACAGCGGGGACGGGGCGTTTTCGTCGACCTTGGCCTCGGTGCCGACCTTCTTGGCCGCGTTCTTGTTGGGTGGCGGCCCACAGGCGACGAGAGCGGTGGAGACGAGCAGGCCACTGAGCGCGAGAACGGCGCGGAGCTTCATGGCCCGGGACTGTACCAGCTTTATTCGTCGTCGTCGTCGTCGTCGTCTTCTTCTTCCGCGTCGTACTGCGCGAGCGCGGCCTCGACCTTGGAGGCGGGATTGATGAGCCACGCCACGCCGATCGACGTGAAGTACAAGATCACCATCGGCAGCGCCATCATCAGCTGGCTGATCGGCTCGGGCGGGGTCAGGATGCCGGCGACCACGAACATCACGACCACGGCGACCTTCCAGAACCGCAGCAGGGTCTTCTCGGTCACCACGCCGGCCTTGGCCATGAAGGCGACCAGCAGCGGAAACTCGAACACCATCCCGAACGCGAGCAGCACCCGCGTGGTGCCCTTGAAGTAGTTGTTGAGCTCGAGCTGGATCATCTCGCCGCGACCGGCCGAGTACTCGATCATCCACTGGTAGATGAACGGCAGCACGATGGTGAAGGCGAACGCGGCCCCGACCAGGAACATGAGCACCGAGCACACCACGAACGGGATCGCGAACCGCTTCTCGCGGGCATAGAGCCCCGGCGCGATGAACAGCCAGACCTGCCAGAACAGCCACGGCGCGGTCACGAAGATGCCCGCCGCCATCGCCACTCGTACGTCGACCATCAGCGGATCTTGGATCTGCAGCGCCTGCAGCTCGGGGATGCCCTCCTTGCCGGCCGAGGTCCACGCCTCGTGCAGCGGGATGCGGAGGAATTTCGAGATCTGCGGCGCGAAGTAGAAGCAGCCGAAGAACCCGACCGCGATCCCCAGCACCATCCTGATCAGTCGCGTGCGGAGCTCGGCGACGTGGTCGAGGAACGCCATCGGCTTGTCGCCCTCGGGTCCGCCGGCGAGCCCGTCGAAGCCGTTGTCGTCCTGCCCGGAGGGGCCTGGAGATTCTTTGCGGGCCATGGGTTCGTGGCTCAGGCGACGCCTTCGCGCGGCTCGTCGTCTTGGTCGTCCGACGCGGAGTCGACGGCGATGCGCGGAGTGTAGGCGCCCGATCGACGCGCGGCGATGACCCGCGGATCGATGCCCGCGACCGCGCCACGCTCGTCGGCATCCTCGGCTTCGGTCGCGGCTTCGGTCGGGCCTGAACTGGGCTCGAGCGAATTGGCCGCCCGCGGAGGCTCACCCACGGAGCCTGCGCCGGGGCTGTCACCGGCCTCCGCGTCTTCTTTGGCCTTGGCCTCGCGCTCGGCCGCGAGTCGGCGGGCGGTCGCCATCCGCAGCTCCATCTGGGCCTTGGCCAGCTGCTGCCGCGCCTTGCGTTCGGCGTCGCGAACCTCGAAGCGGGCCTCGTTGTACGCGCCCTTGATCTCGTCGATCGGCTCGCGCAGGTCCTCGTCCTCGAGCACCGCGCTGCGGAAGTCCTCGGCGGTCTTGCG
>Ga0079224_100009180_pt1 | contig 13456 bp, 14 predicted proteins | sample Stecom2015_FD_80414 | JGI IMG/M metagenome (GOLD analysis project Ga0079224, IMG submission 80414) | Agricultural soil microbial communities from Utah to study Nitrogen management - Steer compost 2015 | ecosystem: Environmental > Terrestrial > Soil > Agricultural land | place: USA: Utah... | reverse complement strand
TAGGGTAATCCCAAGGCGGCTGCGCTGCACTGGGTGATCACAGCACGACCGAAGAAGGGGACGGCCGACGCGCATGAGCGTGATGAAGAGACTTTCAATGATCTTCAAGTCCAAGGCCAACAAGGCCTTGGACAAGATGGAGGATCCACGCGAGACCCTCGACTATTCCTATCAGCGGCAGCTGGAGCTGCTGCAGAAGGTGCGTCGTGGCGTGGCGGACGTCGCCACCTCTCGCAAGCGTGTGGAACTGCAGATCAACGGCCTTGAGCAGCAGAGCAAGCGTCTTGAGGAGCAGGGCCGCAAGGCGCTGTCCGTGGGGCGCGAGGACCTGGCCAGGGAGGCGCTGCAGCGCCGCTCCAACCTGCAGTCCCAGATCAGCGACCTCCGGGTCCAGCACGACAACCTGCAAGCGGAGGAGGAGAAGCTGACCACGGCCTCGCAGCGGCTGCAGGCCAAGGTCGACGCCTTCCGCACCAAGAAGGAGACCATCAAGGCGACCTACACCGCCGCCGAGGCGCAGACGCGCATCAACGAGGCCTTCTCCGGCATCTCCGAGGAGATGGGCGACGTCGGCCTCGCGGTCCAGCGCGCCGAGGACAAGACCGCCCAGATGCAGGCCCGGGCCGGCGCCATCGACGAGCTGCTCGCCAGCGGCGCGCTCGACGACGTCAGCGGCACCCGCGGCGACGACATCCAGGCCGAGCTCGACCGCATGGGCGGCGGCATGGACGTGGAGCTGGAGCTGGCCAGGATGAAGGCCGAGCTCGGCCAGGGCCCCGCCCCGCAGAGCGCCATCGAGCAGGGCCAGCAGCAGCCGCAGCAGCAGCAGGCTCAGACCCAGCAGCTTCGTCAGCCGGGGGAGGGCGCGTGATCGTCAGGATTATGGGCGAGGGGCAGATCGAGATCTCGCCGGAGGACATCGCCGTGCTCAACGAGCTCGACAGCGAGCTCGAGTCGGCCATCGAAGCCGGTGACGAGCAGCAGTTCAGGGTCAGGCTGCACGCGCTGCTCGACAAGGTCCGCCATGTCGGAAAGTCACTGCCGGACGACTCCCTGGAGCCTTCCGAGCTGATCCTTCCCCCCGCGGACGCTTCGATAGACGAAGTCCGGGAGATGCTGGGAGACCAGGGCCTGATTCCGGGCTAGGCGATGAAGACCAGGTTCGCGCCCGACAGCGGTCTCACCCGCCGCATGGTCGTGACGATGTTCCTGCTGGGTCTGCTCTACGTGGTCTTCGTCGGCGTGCTCATCGCCCTGGGCGCGCAGGCGGTGACCGTGCTGGTGATCGCGGGGGTCCTGCTGTTCGTGCAGTACTTCCTGTCCGACCGCATCGCGCTCTTCGCGATGCACGGGCGGGAGGTCTCGCCGCAGGAGGCCCCCGAGCTCCACGGCATGATCGACCGGCTCTGCGCCATGGCCGACATGCCGAAGCCCCGGGTGGCGATCGCGCAGTCCGACGTCCCCAACGCGTTCGCCACCGGGCGCAACCGCAAGAAGGCGGTCGTCTGCGTGACGACCGGCCTCCTGCGCCGGTTGGAGCCGCGCGAACTCGAGGGCGTGCTGGCTCATGAGCTGTCCCACGTCGCGCACCGCGACGTGGCGGTGATGACGATCGCGTCGTTCCTGGGCATCGTGGCGGGGCTGATGACGCGGGTCGCGCTCTACACGGGGCTCGGCAGCCGGCGCTCGAACGGGCAGGGGGGCCTGCCCGTCGGGCTGATCGTCATGCTCGTCTCGATCATCGTCTACGCGGTGAGCTTCCTGCTGACCCGGGCCCTGTCTCGCTACCGCGAGCTGTCGGCCGACCGGGCGGCGGCGCTGCTCACCCAGCAGCCCTCGGCCCTGTCGAGCGCGCTGGTCAAGATTTCCGGGGACATGGCCAGGATCCCCACCCGAGATCTGCGTGAGGCGGAGCCGTTCAACGCGTTCTACTTCGCGCCCGCCCTGGCCAGGGGGGAGGCGCTGGCCAGCCTGTTCTCCACGCACCCGCCGCTGGAGCGCCGGCTGGACCAGCTCGCGAAGATCTCCAACCAACTCGGAAGGGGCTGAGCGCGATGAGTTGGCTCGACGCCATCCTCGGCCGGTCGAAACCGGCCAAACCCAACCTCGATGCGCTGTTCGCGCTGCCGTCGGCGGCAGTGACCTTGCAAGCAGCCACCGGGATGGCGCCGACAGGCACCGGCTCGGTGTCGTTCCGCGCCGCCGAAGGCGGCGCTTTCGCCAATCTGGAGCAAGACGTCAAGGCCCTGCTCGGCGGCAGGGTCGAGGAGTTCACCGACAGCTACGGCTACACCTGGCTGCTGGTGCGCCGGACACCGGACGCCATAAGCGACCTGGTCACCGAACTGCACGCGGTCAACTCCTCCCTGGAGGGCGCCGGGTTCGGCCCGTCGCTGCTGTGCTCGCTGGTGTCGTTCGCCGACCGCGACGGCAGGCGGCTGGCCGTGGTCTACCTCTACAAGCGCGGAACGTTCTATCCGTTCGCGCCGCTGGCAGGTCAGCGCCGCGACAACGCCCTGGAACTGCAGGCGCGCGGCGTGCTCGCCGACGAGCTGCCGCTGGAGGAGGACCTCGGGCGCTGGTTCCCGGTCTGGGGCGCTCCCGGCCTCTGACCGCTTTCCCCGATTTGGTCGCTCTGGGTGATGTAATCGTCACGTGGAGCGAAGGTTGTGCGTGCTGGCGGCGTCCGCGTTCATCGGGGCCGCGGTGCTGTCCAGCGCGTGGGTCACCGGACAGCTCGCCACGCCGCGAGTCGACCGGGTCCACGGCTACGTCGGCGAGCTCGCTGCTCACGGCCAGCCGTGGACCCGGCTGTTCCGGATCAGCGACGCGCTGGCCGGGCTCGCCTGCCTGGCCGGGGTGGCGCTGACGCCCCGGGTGCGCGAGGAGTGGCCGGGCTGGCTCGCGCTGGCCGCGGCCGGCCTGCTGACCGCGCTCGCCGGGCTGTTCCCGATGGACTGCGCGGTCCTCAGCGACCCGGCCTGCTTTCCCCTCTCGTTCGCGCACCGCGCGCACGCCGCCGCCGCGGTGCTCGCCTTCGTCGCCGCCGCCGTCGCGATGGCGGCGCTCAGCTTCCGCTGGCGGTCCCCGGGGGCTTGGCTGCTCACCGGGCTGACCGCCGTCGCGGGCGCGCTCACCGCGGTCGCGTCCGCCGCCGGGCAGTTCGCCGGGCTGGCGCAGCGGGGGCTGCTCACGATGGTCGCGCTCTGGCTGGTGTACGTGGCCGTACGGCTGCTCGACACCGACATCACCGTGCTGATCCCCGGCCCGCTGCACGTCGTCCGGGAAGGGGCGGGCCCGGCCGTGCTGATCGCCGGCGGGCCGGGCAGCGCCTGGTGCCACTGGGACGCGGTCGCCGCCGAGCTGGCACGCGACCGGCTCGTCATCCGGTTCGACCGTCCCGGGCTCGGCTTGAGCCCGGCCTCGCCCGTACCGCCGACCCTGCACGGCGAGGCGGCGCGGCTGGCCGCGCTCGCCCCCGATCACCCCGAGCGGGTCACGGTGGTCGCGCACGACGTCGCCGCCTGGCACGCCGAGGCGTTCGCCCGGCTGCACCCGCTGCGGGTGGCCCGGCTCGTGCTCGTGGACCCGCCCTGCCTGCCCGCGCCGGGGCGCGGCACCTCCTCGCTCGGGCGGGCGGCCGGGGTGTGGCTGCCCGTGCTGGGCGGCACCTGGGGCGCCGCGGTGCTGGCCCGCCTGGTGGGGCCCGTCGCGCACCGCCTGATGTTCGGGCGGGCCGACAGGTGCGGGCTCTACCGCAGCGGGCGGGTGCCGGCGGCGATCGCGGGGGAGTGGCTGGCGCGCCGTGACATGGCCGTCGAGCTGCGTGAGATCAGGGCCGAGCACGAGCTGCCCGCCGTGCCGGTGACCGTGATCCGCACCCGGGGCGCGGCGGGCTGCCCGGAACGGTTCGCCGCCGACCTGTGCGCCCGTCTCGTCCACCTGCCCGCGCACGGGGGCGGGCTCCGGCTGCGCGCCATCGCCGACGTGGTCTGACCGGGCGGACGGGTGACGCGGACCCGGTTCATGGTGCTGTCCGCGCACCCGGCCGGGCGGGTCTGGTGGGGTGGAGACCTGGTTCATGGTGCTCTCTGCCGTCGAAGAGGTGACGCGGACCCCGGTGAGCCGGGAGAATGCCGAGAAGTCATGACTTAGGCCACAAGTGGGGAATATCGTGCCCGACCTCGCGTCTCTGCGCCCAGGGGACCCCGCCTCGGTGGGGGCGTACACGCTGGCCGGGCGGATCGGCGAAGGCGGGCTGGGCCTCGTCTACCTCGCCACCGCCCCCGACGGCGGCAAGGTGGCCGTCAAGCTGCTCCGCGCCGACCTGGCCGGGAACGAGGAGGCCTCGGTACGGTTCGTCCGCGAGGTCGAGCTGGCCCGGCGGGTGGCGCCGTTCTGCACCGCCCAGGTGATCGAGACGGGGCTGGCCGACGGGCGGCCGTACATCGTCAGCGAGTACATCGACGGCCCCACGCTGACCGACGTGGTGCGGAACGAGGGCCCCCGCTCCGGCACGCCGCTGCACCGGCTGGCGATCGGCACCGTCACCGCGCTGGTCGCCATCCACCAGGCCGGGATCGTGCACCGCGACTTCAAGCCGTCCAACGTGGTGCTGGGCCCGGACGGGCCGCGCGTGATCGACTTCGGCGTCGCCAAGGCGCTGGACCTCGGCTCCACCCTCACCGGAAGCGCCATCGGCACGCCCTCGTACATGGCGCCCGAGCAGTTCGACGGCGGGAACCCAGGAGCGGCGGCGGACATGTTCGCCTGGGCCTGCACGTTGCTGTTCGCGGCCTCGGGGCAGGCGCCGTTCGGGCAGGACAGCGTCCCCGCCGTGGTGAACCGGATCATGAACACCGAGGCGGACGTGGGCGTCATCGCCGACCCCGCGCTCCGCTCCCTGGTCGCCGACTGCCTGGCCAAGAACCCGTCCCGGCGGCCCACCGCCCAGCAGGCCCTCCTGCGCCTCCTGGGCCAGGCCCAGCACACCCCCGGCCCCTCCGCACCACACGGCCCACCGGCCGCGCCCACCGGCCCTTCTCCTGGCGACCCCGGCCCCTCCGGTCCTCACGAGCGAGTGGGGGCGTTTCCCTCCGGTCCCGGCGGGCCGTCGGGGCCGATTCCAGGTGGTGGGGCCCCGCGATCCTCTCCGAGTGGTCCGGCGGGGGCGCCTGGCAGCGGAGGCTTCTCCGGTGCGGGTGGGCCCGCGGCCGGGTTGCTGTGGCAGGGGAGTGCGGCTGCCGCGGGGCCGCATCCGCCGCCTGCCTCGCCGGGAGAGAAGGGGCGCGGGACGGGATGGATCGTGGCGGGGGCGGCGGTGGCCACGGCCGTGCTGGTGGCCGCCGGGGTCTTCGTGGTGAACAGGGTCTCCGCCGGGGCCGACGCGCCTCCTGCCGCCACCCGGACGACGCCTGGCCCGGCGGCCGAGACCAGGACGATCCGGCTTCCCGAGACCTCCGTCACCGTCGAGGAACGGTCGTCCGACCCCGTGAAGCTGGTCTCGTACACGATCGACGGCGGCAAGAAGCTCTTCATCCGGCAGCCCGGCACCGACCGGTTCCGCCACGACTCGCGGTACTTCGAGTACGTGCTCGACCACGACGGGACCCGGGCGCTCGGCACCGACGCGCAGTACAGCGACGACGAGAAGGCGACGGTGTCGGTCGTCGACCACCGTACGGGCACCGGACGCTCGATCGAGGTCAGCGCCAGGCCGGTCTTCCCCACCACCCCGCGCTGGTCGCCCGACGGCAGGCTCGCCCTGGTCACCCTGTACCGGACCACCGCCTCGGACAGCGTCCCGTACGGGTACGGCATCGTCGACGTGACGGCCGGGACCGCTCGCACGTACGAGATCAAGGAGCAGGGCGCGGGCACCTGGCGGTTCTTCTGGAACGCCGCCGGCGACGAGGTCGGCACCTGGGTGGACGGCCGGATGACGTTCTACGACCTGAACGGCCGGAAGGCGCGCACGGTGCCGGAGGCGGGCACCCCGGTCTGGGTGGAGGGCGACGACGTGGCCCCCGGCGGCGACCGGTTCCTCGCGCACTGCGCGTCCTCGGCGACGACCATCTGCGCCCATCCCACCGGCGGCGACGGCGAGCCGGTCCGGGTGCCGTTCACCAGTCAGCGGCTGATCGGCTGGTGGGGTGAGGAGCATCTGGCCGTCTGGCGGGCCAAGGGCACCGGGTACGAGGCCGTGCTGATCGACCTGGCGGGGAAGGTACACAGGGTGCTCGCGACCGCGCCGGCGCGGGCGGAGCTCGACACGATGGTATTCCGATTCAGCAGGGGCACGCCCTAGAGGACGGAGGGTCCGCCTTGGACCAGACAGCGCCGGACGACACCGTGAGCATCACCGTCATCGGGACCGGCTCGGCCGACGCCGCGCCCGACGTCATGCGTCTGCAGGCCGGGGTCGAGGTCCGGGCGCGGTCGGCGGCGGAGGCGTTCGCCGCGGCGCGGGCCGCCGCCGCGAGGCTGGCCGGGGCGCTGGGCGGGGCCGGGATCGCGCCGCACGACCTGCGCACCACCGAGCTGTCGCTCGGCCCGGAGTACGAGGCGTACCCGAAGGTGTCGGCCTACCGGGCGGCGCAGGGCGTGGAGGCGGTGGTGCGCGACCTGGAACGGGCCGACCACGTCATCGACACGGTGGCGGGCGTGGGGGAGGAGGCCAGGCTGCACGGGATCGCGTTCGAGGTGTCCGACCCGGAGGCCGCCCTGACGGCGGCCAGGGAAGCCGCGTTCCGCCAGGCGGCCGCCCGGGCGGCGCAGTACGCGGGCCTGGCCGGGCGGCCGCTGGGCCGGGTGGTCTCGATCAGCGAGGAACTCCAGAGCCCGCCGGTGCCGATGGCGCGGACGATGGCGGCCGAGGACTCGGTGCGGCCCGGACGGCAGGCGATGCACGTCACCGTCCGGGTCGGCTACGCCTTCGACCACTAGGCGCGCTGATCAGGCCAGGGCCAGCATCCGGTCCAGGGCGACACGGGCCCAGTGGGCGGTGTCCTCGTCGACCGTGATCTGGTTGACCACCTCGCCCAGCGCCAGCGACTCCAGCGCCCACACCAGGTGCGGCAGGTCGATCCGGTTCATGGTCGAGCAGTAGCAGACCGTGCGGTCCAGGAACGACACGCTCTTGTCGGGGAACATCTGGGCGAGCCGCTTGACCAGGTTGAGCTCGGTGCCGATGGCCCAGGCCGACCCGGAGGGCGCCTCGCGCAGCGTCCTGATGATGTACTCGGTGGAGCCCACGTAGTCGGACTTCACCACCACCTCGTGCCGGCACTCGGGGTGCACCAGCACGTTCACGCCCGGGATGCGCTCGCGTACGTCGTCCACCGACTCGGCCGTGAAGCGGCCGTGCACCGAGCAGTGGCCGCGCCACAGGATCATGCGCGCCCGCTCCAGCTCCTCGTTCGTCAGCCCGCCGTTGGGCCGGTGCGGGTTCCACACCACGCAGTCGTCGAGCGACAGGCCCATCTCCAGCACGGCGGTGTTGCGGCCGAGGTGCTGGTCAGGCAGGAACAGCACCTTCTCGCCCTGCTCGAACGCCCACGTCAGGGCGCGGCGGGCGTTGGACGAGGTGCACACCACGCCGCCGTTGCGCCCGCAGAACGCCTTGATGTCGGCGCTGGAGTTCATGTACGTGACCGGGACCACGCGCCCGTCCAGCCCGGCGTCCTCCAGCGCCTCCCAGGCCTCCTCGACCTGGTCGAAGGTGGCCATGTCGGCCATGGAGCAGCCCGCGGCCAGGTCCGGCAGGACCACCCGCTGGGCGTCGGTGGTCAGGATGTCGGCCGACTCGGCCATGAAGTGGACCCCGCAGAACACGATGTACTCGGCCTGCGGCCGGGCGGCGGCCTGCTGGGCCAGCTTGAAGGAGTCGCCCGTGACGTCGGCGAACTGGATCACCTCGTCGCGCTGGTAGTGGTGGCCCAGCACGAACAGGCGGTCGCCGAGCGCCTCCTTGGCCTTGCGCGCCCGTTCGACCAGCTGAGGGTCGGACGCGGGCGGCAGCTCGCCGGGGCAGTCCACCCCTTTCTCGCTGTGCGGATCGGCCCCCTGGCCGAGCACGAAGAGCGGAAGTCCGGTCTGGGTGGTCATCGCCCTACCCCCTTATCGTCCAAGTGACGATTCATGATTACACACCCAGAAGACCGATTTGTCCCTGGGGGGCGGACGGGAATGTGTAGCACCGCCCCGGTGTTGGTAGCGTCAATAGCAGGACGTCGGATACAGACCCGGTTAGGGAGTCAGCAGATGACGGTTGAGAGCAGCGAGACCACGGCGCAGGGCCTGATCCTGACCGACGCGGCCGCAGCCAAGGTCAAGAGCCTGCTCGAGCAGCAGGGTGAGGAAGGTCTGCAGCTGCGGGTCGCCGTGCAGCCGGGGGGTTGCTCGGGGCTCCGCTACCAGCTCTTCTTCGACGACCGTTCCATGGACGGCGACGTCGTGACGGACTTCGGCGGCGTGAGCGTGGTCACCGACCGGATGAGCGCTCCCTATCTGATGGGCGCCACCATCGACTTCGTCGACTCGATCGAGAAGCAGGGCTTCACCATCGACAACCCGAACGCCACCGGCTCGTGCGCCTGTGGCGACTCGTTCAACTAGTCGATCATCCGCTCGGTCGGTGGTCAAGGCCCCGTCCCGCCTTTGTGCGGACGGGGCCTTCGCGTAGGCTCGTGGCGCTCAACTGGCCTGCTGACAACGAGGAAGAAGAATCCCGTGCGCATCGCCGTCACCGGCTCCATCGCGACTGACCACCTGATGAACTTTCCCGGCAGCTTCGGCGACCAGCTCATCGCCGAGCAACTCGACCGGGTGTCTCTGTCGTTCCTGGTCGACGACCTGCAGATCCGGCGTGGCGGCTGTGCGGCCAACATCGCCTTCGGCATGGCGTGCCTGGGGCTGAGGCCCATCCTGGTCGGCGCGGTCGGCAACGACTTCGCCGACTACCGCTCCTGGCTGGAGCGCCACGGCGTCGACTGCGACTCCGTGCACGTCTCCGAGACGCAGCACACCGCGCGCTTCCTGTGCACCACCGACGAGAACCACAACCAGATCGCCTCCTTCTACACCGGGGCGATGGCCGAGGCGCGGCTCATCGAGCTGCAGCCCGTCGCCGACCGGGTGGGCGGCCTGGACCTGGTGCTCGTCGGCCCGAACGACCCCGACGGCATGCTCCGCCACACCGACGAGTGCCGCCACCGCGGCATCCCGTTCGCCGCCGACATCTCCCAGCAGCTCGCCCGGATGGCCGACGAGCAGATCCGCCAGCTCGTCGACGGCGCCGCCTACCTGTTCTCCAACGACTACGAGAAGGGCCTGATCGAGCAGAAGACGGGCTGGTCCGACGCTGAGGTGCTGAGCCGCGTCGGCGTCCGGGTCACCACGCTCGGCCCCAAGGGCGCGGTCATCGACCGCGAGGGCGAGCCGTCCCTCCACGTCGGCCCCGCCCCCGAGCGCGGCAAGGCCGACCCGACGGGCGTCGGCGACGCCTTCCGCGCCGGGTTCCTGGCCGGCCTGTCGTGGGGGATGTCCCTGGAGCGGTGCGCCCAGATCGGCAACCTCACCGCCACGCACGTGCTGGAGCGCGTCGGCGGCCAGGAGTACGAGCTGCGGCAGCAGGAGTTCATGGAGCGCTTCACCGAGGCCTACGGCGCCGACGCCGCCGCCGAGATCGCCCCGCACATCCGCTGCTACCACCCGTGACCCGGAGCGCGCCCCCGCCGCCGCGGCGGGGGCGCGCGACCGGCGCTAGCTCGTCGCGTAGACCCGCTGCACGAACTCCGCGAGCTGGTGCTCGGGCAGGTGGCGGGCCAGATCGGCCTCGCTGATCATGCCGATCACGCGGTTGCCGCGCATCACCGGCAGCCGCTTGATCTGGTGTTCCTCCATGCGGGCCAGCGCCTCCTCGACCGTCGCCTCGGCGGGCACCCACACCAGCCCCGTCGCCAGGTCGCCGGCCCGCACCCGGGCCGGGTCGTGGCCCAGGGCCACGCACTCCACCACGATGTCGCGGTCGGTGATGATGCCGGTCACCCGGTCGTCCAGGCAGACCGGCAGCGCGCCCACCCCGTGCTCGCGCATGAGCTGCGCCGCCCGGTCGAGCGTCTCGTGCGCCTGGACGCACTCCACGCCCCGGCTCATCAGGTCGCCGGCGGTGTTGGTCATCTCTTTCGCCCCCCTCTGCGAAGAATGCTTCTCAGGGGGGTTACCCCGTACCGGGCGGCTCAGTAGTTGCGCCGCACGTAGATCGCCCAGCCCCCCTCGGGCAGCTCGTACGACCCGACGTGGTGGTGGGACTTGAGCCGGCACCACGCCGGTACGTCCGTGTAGGCCGCCGGGTCGTCGGCCAGCACGGCCACCACCGCGTTGAGCGGGACGTCGTTGATCTGCTGCGCGAGCATGATGATCGGGATCGGGCACTTCTTCCCCAGCGCGTCGATCGTGAGCATCGGCTGCGTGGCCTCGGTCATGCGACTCCTGCGTCCTCGCGGATCCGGCGCACCAGCTCGGGCAGTACGGCGAGGAACCTGTCGACCTCGGCCGCGGAGACGCCCCTGGGCAGCGACACCCGGATGTTCCCATGCGTGAGCACGCCCATCGCCTCCAGGACGTGCGATGGACGAAGCGTACTAGCCGTGCACGAACTCCCGGACGAGACCGCGAACCCGGCCTTGTCGAGCTCGGTCAGCAGCACCTCGCCGTCCACGTACAGGCAGGAGAACGTGACGATGTGCGGCAGCCGGTCGTCCGGGTCGCCGATCACCTCCACGTCCGGCACCGTCTTCGGCACCGTCTCCCTGATCTTGTCGACCAGCGCCGACAGCCTGGAGCGTTCCCGGGCGGCCTCGGCCGTCATGGCCCGCAGCGCGGCCGCGGCCGCCACGATGCCCGGCACGTTCTCGTACCCCGGCACGCGCCCGCGCTCCCGCTCGTCCTCGGGCAGGTACGAGCGGAACCGGGTGCCCTTCCGCACCGCCAGCACGCCCACGCCCGGCGGGCCGCCCCACTTGTGGGCGCTGGCCGTCAGCACCGACCAGCCCTCGGGCACCGGCATCCGGCCCGCCGTCTGCGCCGCGTCCACCAGCAGCGGCACGCCGAGACGCCGGCACGCCGCGGCGGCCTCGCCCACCGGCTGGACCGTGCCGACCTCGTGGTTGGCCGTCTGCAGGCACGCCAGGGCCGTGTCGGGGCGCGTCACCGCCTCGGTGAACGCGGGCAGATCGACCCGCCCGAGCCGGTCGACGCCGACGGTCTCGACGCTGCCGCCGTCGCGTTCGTGCAGGCGGGCCGCGTGCAGCACGCTGGAATGCTCGACGGCGGAGGTGACCAGGTGACGGCCCACCCGCCGTCTGCCCTGTATTGTGCCCAGCAGACCGAGATGCACGGCCTGCGTGCCGGATGAGGTGAAGGTCACCTCGTCGGGCCGCGCGCCGAGCGCCTCGGCCACCTCCGTGCGGGCCTGCTCCAGCAGCAGGCGGGCACGGCGGGCCTGGTTGTAGAGCCTCGCGGGATCGGCCCAGCCGACGTCGATGGCCGCCAGCAGCGCCTCTCGCGCCTGGGGGTGCAGCGGCTCGGTTGAAGCCGCGTCGAAGTACGCCACGAGTCCTATGATCCCACTCGTGGCACGCCACGGAGGGGGCGCGCGGAAGGGCGAGCCCCTTGCGCGCTAATGTGTCTTTCTGCAATCAGCTGTGCAACAGGAAATACGAGCGCCCGGGAGAGACTCCTGGGCTTCATCTGTGGGGTAGGCGATCCGTGAGTCCGACCCGCCGTTCGACGCGGCGTTCGTTGGCCCGGCGTAGAGTGCCGCGCGCCGCCGCTTTGGCGTTGCTTCTGGCCTCCGCTACGGCGTGTGCAAATGATGTCCCCGAGGCGGACTGGTCCCGAGGGCTGCTGCCCGAGGCGATCACCCGGGAAGGGGAGACCGTCACTGCCCTGTGGAACGGAGCGTGGATCGCCGCGCTCGCCATGGGCGGTCTTGTCGTCGGCCTCATCATTTGGGCATGCCTCTTCCACACCAGGCGCAGGGCCAAGGCGGATCTTCCGCCGCAGGTTCGCTACAACCTGCCCATCGAGATGCTCTACACGCTGGTGCCGCTCGTCATGGTGTCGGTGTTCTTCTTCTTCACCGCCCGTGACACCGAGGAGCTGACCCGCGTCACGGGTGACGCCCAGGTGAAGGTCAAGGTGGAGGCGTTCCAGTGGAGCTGGCGCTTCACTACCGAGACCGCCGACGGGAAGACTCTGCAGCCGGTGACCGGCATGCCGGTCAGCGAGTACGAGAACGGCCCGCAGCTCGTGCTGCCGGTCGACACGAAGGTGGAGTTCGACCTCTACACCGAGGACGTCATCCACTCGTTCTGGGTGCCCGACTTCCTGTTCAAGCGGGACATCATCCCGGGCATCCCTGACGACAGCCCGGGACGCAAGTTCGAGATCACCACGCTCGGCAAGACGGGCGTCTACGCCGGCCGCTGCGCCGAGCTGTGCGGTGTCGACCACAGCCGCATGCTCTTCTCGGTCAAGCTCGTCGAGAAGGACGAGTTCAACCAGTACGTCGCGTCCAACCAGGCGGGGAGTGCCCAGTGACCGCCATCCAAGATTCCCTCACCACACCGGCTCCGCCGGTTCAGCGGCCCACCTCCAAGGGCCGCATCCTCGCCAAGTGGCTGTCCTCGACCGACCACAAGGTGATCGGCAACCTCTACCTGATCACCTCGTTCATGTTCTTCCTGGTCGGCGGCATCATGGCGCTGATCATGCGGGCCGAGCTGGCCGCTCCGGGGCTGCAGTTCACCTCGAACGAGCAGTTCAACCAGCTGTTCACCATGCACGGCACGATCATGCTGCTGATGTTCGCGACGCCGCTCTTCGCGGCCTTCGCGAACGCGGTGATGCCGCTGCAGATCGGCGCCCCCGACGTGGCCTTCCCCCGGCTCAACATGGTGAGCTACTGGCTCTACCTGTTCGGCAGCCTCATCGCGATGTCGGGCTTCCTCACCCCTGACGGCGCGGCGTCCTTCGGCTGGTTCGGCTACGCGCCGCTGTCCAACACGGTCTACTCGCCGAGCATCGGCGGCGACCTGTGGATCATGGGCCTGGTGATGTCGGGTCTGGCCACCATTCTCGGTGCGGTCAACTTCATCACCACGATCATCTGCATGCGCGCGCCCGGCATGACCATGTTCCGGATGCCGATCTTCACCTGGAACGTGCTGCTCACCAGCATGCTCGTGCTGATGGCCTTCCCCGTGCTCGCCGCCGCGCTGCTCGCGCTGGAGTCGGACCGCAAGTTCGGCACCCACATCTTCAGCTCCGAGGTCGGCGGGCCGATGCTGTGGCAGCACCTGTTCTGGTTCTTCGGCCACCCCGAGGTCTACATCATCGCGCTGCCGTTCTTCGGCATCGTCACCGAGATCCTGCCGGTCTTCAGCCGCAAGCC
>Ga0079224_100009179_pt1 | contig 13457 bp, 11 predicted proteins | sample Stecom2015_FD_80414 | JGI IMG/M metagenome (GOLD analysis project Ga0079224, IMG submission 80414) | Agricultural soil microbial communities from Utah to study Nitrogen management - Steer compost 2015 | ecosystem: Environmental > Terrestrial > Soil > Agricultural land | place: USA: Utah... | reverse complement strand
CGCGGCGCCGTCGGTGCGGTTGACGGGCGGTTTGACCGGACCGCGGTGGCCGATGCCAGCTTCGGGAAGCGCGAAGACGTAGAGCGTGTTCTGGCGGCCGTGGATCAGCTCGGGGGTGTAGTTGTCGGCGAGCCAGAAGCCGGTCGAGACGGCGACGTACTGGTGGCCGTCGACCTCGAACGTGGCGGGATAGCCGGTGACCGGCGAGCCGAGGTTCACTTCCCAGAGGGCCTCGCCGGTGCGGTCGTCCATCGCGCGGAAGCGGCCGTGGCCATCGCCCGCGAACAGGAGCCCGCCGCCGGTGGTCATCAGCGACTGCATCCCGGCGCGCTGTTCGAAGGTCCACGCACTGCGGCCCGTCACGGCGTCGATGGCGTGGATGACGCCAAGGTTGTCGCCGGCCTCGGGCGCGATGAAGGAACGCGCGGCCATGCCGTAGATGCCGGGGCCCGAGCCGGTCGGCTCGACCGCGGAAACCTGCGAGCAGGTCTGCTGCGCGGGGAAATACATCGTCCCGGTCAGGGGGCTGTAGGCGCCGGACTGGAAGTTGGCCCCGCCCGAAGCGGCCGGACAGACGAGCGCGGACTTGCCGTATTCGGTGAACACGGTGGCGGGGTTGACGGTGACGCGGCCGGTCCTGCCGTCGATCGACTGGACGACGTTCTGCGGGATGGTGGGGCGGGACCAGAGGAATTCGCCGGTCTCGCGGTCGAGCGTGTAGATCACGCCGGTCTTGCCGGGGACGCCGGTGAGCACCTTGTAAGTGCGCCCGCGATCGATGTCCGGGTTGATCCAGGCGACTTCGGCCGGATCGGGTGCGACCTCCTTGTCGATCAGGATGCGCGCGAACGGATGGTCGAGATCCCAGTGGTCGACGAGATGCTGGTAATGCCAGACGATCCGGCCGGTCTTCACGTCGAGCGCGAGCGTGGAGTTGTGGTAGAGGTAATCGTGCTCGTTGCCGGCGAGCGAGAGCTTGGGCGCGGGGGCGGTCACCGAGGTGCCCATATAGATCAGGCCCAGCTCGGGATCGTAGCTCGGGATCATCCAGGCGCCGACCTGCATGCGCTTGTCGAGCGGGAGTCCGCCCCAGGTGGCGTCGTTGGGATCGTCGCCGCGCGCGATGATGCTGGTACGCCAGACTTCCTTGCCGGTGCGCGCGTCGTGCGCGGTGATGACGCAGGCGTCGGGACCACCTTCGGGCTCGCAACTGCGGCCGGTGATGGCGAGACCCTCGGCGATGATCGGGCCGGAGGACTGCTTGGCGCCGGCCTTGTAGTCCATAATCCGGGTTTCCCAGGCGAGCTCGCCGGTTTGGGCGTTTACCGCGTAGATGTAATCATCGGAGCCGCGGGCGATCAGCAGGTCGCCGTAAATCGCGAGGTTGCGGTTGGTGTCGGGGAACGTCAGGTGCTCGCGAATGTCCTCGGGCAAGTCGCGGCGGTGCTGCCAGAGGACTTCGCCAGACTTTGCGTCGATGGCCTGGATATTGTCGCTCGGTCCGGGGAAGTAGAGCACGCCGTTATGGACCAGCGGAGTCCCTTCGTTATGCCCGTCGGGCAGCGGGCGCGACCAGACCATGCGGAGCTGGTGGACGTTCGCGCGAGTGATTTCCGCAAGCGGGCTGTAGCCCCACGAATCGAGCGTACGGCGCCAGGAGAGCCAGTCCTTCGGGTCGGGGTCCTGGATCATCGCGTCGGTGACCGGCTCGAACGCGGCCGTCTGAGCCACCGCCTGCGCCACAAGCGCGACCGCGGCGGCCGTGGCGGCAACCGTGCGCGCGATCAGCCCGATGATCTTCATACCACCTCCTCCCTGCCCATTAGCCGTCAGCTTAGCAGCATCGGGCGGCCGCTCCAGACCGCGCGATAGCCTGCCGAGCCATGGGGCCCCATTGACGCTCCTGCAGGCGGGAGCTGTCACCTTTCGCGACCATCTGCGAGTTTACAGCCCCACGCAGCGGTCGAGCCGGCTTATCATGCGCAAGAGCTTGGAATTATTAGGTTTCTGTTTGAAGCCGAGGTAACGACCACGGTATATAAGCGGCTGGATCAGGCCTTCTAACGCGAGGTAGCGCTCGTCATTCACTGTAACTTTCCGCACCGGTGCACCGAGGGCTGCGTCCCAGGCGGCCGCGAAGCTCTCCGCGCCAGGCCGGCGGCGCAGGCGATACGCGCCGTTTCGGCTCATCCCGACGCGCTCTGCGGCATCGGATATCGAACCGGTCACGGCCAGGAGCGCAAGGAACCGCGCCTGCATCTCGGCGGTCCAGCCGTCGCGGCGCGAGCGCAAAGGCACGGGGTAAAACGGAGGCACGCGCGGCGTCCTGCGGCGCGGCGGGCGAACTGCGGATGATTCGGGCGTCATCTGGCAGGATAAGCCCGATTTTGGGGCGAATAGGAAAGTGTTTTCTTAGGTCCCGGCAAATGGCCGGCTGGCGGTCCATCTACCTCGAGAAGGACTTGGCGCTCACCCAGGGTGCGGGCGAGGTCCGTCGACAGCGCTGCGTTGAACGCGCGGGATGGAAGGCGGCGAAAGGTTGTGGCCTGGTTCTGCCCTTGGGCAGACACTCGGCAAACTTACTCTCCCGCTGCTTCGCTCTGCAGCTGGACGTAGTTCTGCAGGCCCATGCGCGCGATCATGTCGAATTGGCGTTCGAGAAAGTCGACATGCTCTTCCTCGCTTTCGAGGATGCGCTCGAAGACTTCGCGGCTGGTGTAGTCGCGCACGCTTTCGCAATGCTGGATCGCGTCCTTGAGCAAGGGAAGCGCCTCCATTTCCAGCGCGAGGTCGGCCTTGAGGATTTCCTCGACCGTCTCGCCGACCTTGAGCTTGTGGATCGCCTGGAAGTTCGGGAGCCCTTCGAGGAACAGGATGCGGTCCGCCAGCGTGTCGGCGTGCTTCATCTCGTCGATCGATTCGTGCCGTTCGTACTCGGCGAGCTTCTCGACCCCCCAGTTCTTCAGCACGCGGTAATGCAACCAGTACTGGTTGATCGCCGTCAGCTCGTTGGTAAGGGCCTTGTTCAGGTACTCGATGACCTGCGGATCGCCTTGCATCACGCTTCTCCTGATGCGAACGCCTATGCGCCTACAGGGAACGGACTTGCAAGGGTTTAGTGCCAAAAAATGGCGGAAATCCTAGGGTTTGCGAATGATAATCAGGATCGGACCGACCCGTGAATCAGGCCGCGACGAGGCGCTGGCAACACGAGCCGTGGCGCTCGGCCGCGATCAGCTCGTCGGCTTCTTCGAGGCATTGGCAGCACTGCGGCGTCTTGCCGAGCTGCGTGTAGACTTCCTCGGCATCGCCGGGAAGAGCGCGAGCCGCATCGCGCAACTCCGTCTCTCGAATGGCATTGCAGACGCATACGTACATCTGAGCGAGTCTCCTGTTCGCGGAAACCCTGTTAATGCGAATTGATTGCAACAGCAAGCCTTATCGTCGAATCGGGAAGCGTCGCCCGTAGGTGAGGCTGCGCCAGAGCCATTCGAGCGGACCGTAGCGGAATCGCGCCAGCCAGGGCTTCGACCAGGCGAGGATCAGTACCCAGCCGAGCAAGACGAACGGAAGCAGCTCCGGACGGCCGAGCTCGCCATATAAACCGCCTGCCCAGCCGTGGAACACCAGCATCATGACCAGCGAGATGCCGACGTAGTTGCTGAAGGCCATGCGTCCCGCGGCCACGAAGCGGCTGCCGAGCCACCCGTGCGCCGCGCGCGGCGTCCACAGCACCAGCAAGCTTGCGAGACCCAGTGTCATCGCAAGGCGAGGAAAAGCGGATGCGCCATTGAACAGGAACTGGGTCAGGAACGGGGGGAAATCGCGCGCCACTCCCCACCAGCCAAGCGCCAACGTCACCGCTGCCCCTCCGGTCAGGCCCGCCCAGCCCCAGCGCCGCATCTTCGCCCGATCGAACGCCGCGGTGAAAAACCCCATGCGATAGAGCGCCATGCCGATGAGAATCAGCGGAATCGTTTCGAACACCGAAATTACCGCGCCGATAGCCAGCTGGCCGCTCTGCTCGGAAACGCGAAAGGCCAGCACGTCGCCGTAGCCGCCTTTGGTCAGCACCGCCGCTTCCGCGGCGGCGTCGTCGACTTGCTCCTGCCAGCCGTCGCTCATTTGCGACCAGCTGGGGCCCGCCTGTTCCCGCGCTTCGAGGTTGCTTTCCAACGCCGCTTGAATGCCGAGGGTGCCGGTAAAGGCGAGCGATCCCAGGAGATACCAGCCCAGCCCTATCCAAAGCTGGGTCTTCGCCGCCCAGCGCAGCATCGGCAGCGCGAGCAGGCCCGACACCGCGTAGAGGAACAGGATGTCGCCGACGAACAGGAAGTAGAAGTGCGCCGCGCCGAAGAGGAGCAGCCAGACCAGCCGCCGCGCCTGCAGCCGCCACGATCCTCCCCTCGCCCAGGCGCGCTCGATGAACAGGTACATGCCCGCGCCGAAGAGTAGCGTGAACAGTCCGCGGAACTTTCCGTCCACCAAGGTAAACTGGAACAGCCAGAACCACCCGTCAGCCTCGGTCCCTCCCCCCGGCAAGGCCTCGGGCCAGAGATAAGCGAGCATCGGATGCCCGAAGGCGACAATGTTGGCGAACAGAATTCCCAGCACGGCGATGCCGCGAATAAAGTCGAGCGAGACGATGCGCTCGCCTGGGCCGACGGGTTGGTCGGGCGTAGCGCCCGGCGGGGCCGGCATGGGGTGCGCTGCCGTGTCGGTGTTTGCTTTCATGGCCCTTCCTCGAGCCAGGCCTTATGCTGCATCACCCATCGGTAACAAGGCAGTCGTGGCCGGATCGCTGGAGCGAGCGGCAGGCCGCGTCAGCGGCCGAGCGCGAGGCGTAGCCGCCCGCCTGAAGCTTGGTGATCCGCCCCGCGCGAACCATGAGCCTCTCTCTGCCGGCCAATTCAGACCGCCCGCTGAGCCGGCCCCAGAGACGCTCCGCGTTGCCGGTAACCGAGAACGCACCGAGCTGGACGCGCCAGGGGCCGCTGGCGGTAGCCCGGGTGGGCGCCGCGGTGCCCGCAGCCACGACCGGCGCAGGACGAGGTCGGGCGGTGTTAGCGGCGACGACCGGTGCCGGGCGAGGCGTTGCCGCAGCTGGCGCAGTCCGCTCAGGCGCGGTCGCCAGCTGAGGCCCCGCCGGCCGGGCAAAGCTAGCGCCGGCCACAGCCGGGCTTTCGGTGCCGGTCGCGCTGCTGGCCTCGGCGACCGCAGCCCGTGCGGCAGCGACCGATGGCGAGACGGCGACGGTCGCGAGTGGGCGCGGCACGCGGCTCGCCGGCGCCGAAGCAACTCGGGCCGGTGCCGGGGCATCTGCGGCACCGCGCGCACCGAGCTCGGCCGCCGCGAGCGCCTGGGCGCGGGCGGCATCGGCTTCGTTGCGCAGTTCCACTGCAAGGGCTGCCGCCAGCTGCCGCTGCTCCAGCGGAACGTGTGCGTCCATTTCCGCGAGCGCGGGAGTGGCTTGCTGGAGCCCGGCGCCGCTCGCCAGCGTCAGCAATGCGTACGCCCTGATCCAGTCTTTCTCGACCAGGTCGCCGTTGAAGTGCGCGATACCAAGCAGATATTGCGAGCGCGGGTCGCCCCGTCCGGCGGCAGCGCGCACGTACGGCAGGGCCGCCTCGCGCCGTCCATTCTGGAACAGCATGAGGCCATAAGTATCGGCGGCCTGAAGGTGTCCGGCCGCCGCAGCCTCGGCGTAGAGCGCTTCGGCCCGGGCGAGATCGGCGACGACGCCGCGACCGAGCCGGTAGGCCTGGCCCAGATTGAACATCGCGTCGGCGTCGCCCGCAGTGGCGGGCGCTTCCCATTCGCGCACGGCAGCGGAGTAATCGCCGCGACTCCAGGCGTCGACACCCGCCTTGACGTCGGCGAGCGCGGGCACGGCCGCGAAGGCCGCCAACAGGGCGGCCGCGGCGAGCGCTCGCTTGTTCACTTCGGGCAGCATTCGATCCCATCCCTCACGCAACGTGAGCTCGTGGATGCTGCCATAGTAAATGGCTCGTTAGCAAAACCTTTATGCCCGCGCCTTTTCGCGTTCGGCGCGCCGTGCCGAAGACCGGCGGCAAGAGGAGTGATCCCGGTCGCGATCGGCCTCACCGAGTTAACCTAAAATTTAGGGTGATCTGCGATCCCGCTGGTCGGAAAGGCCGGAAAGACGGTGTGCCGGCCGGGAATCAAGGGGGAAACAGCCTTGCGCGTATTGGCATTGGCTTCGCAGAAGGGCGGGTCTGGAAAGACCACGCTGTCAGGGCATCTGGCGGTTCAGGCGCAGCGCGCCGGCGCCGGCCCGGTCGTGCTGATCGACATCGACCCCCAGGGCTCGCTCGCCGACTGGTGGAACGAGCGCGAGGCGGAATATCCGGCTTTCGCGCAGACCACCGTGGCGCGACTCGCCAACGATCTCGCGATCCTGCGCCAGCAGGGCTTCAAGCTCGCCGTTATCGACACGCCGCCGGCGATCACCATGGCGATCCAGTCGGTGATTTCGGTCGCCGAGCTGATTGTCGTCCCGACTCGGCCAAGCCCGCACGACCTGCGGGCCGTGGGCGCCACAGTCGATCTCTGCGAGCGCGCCGGCAAGCCGCTCATCTTCGTGGTCAACGCGGCCACCCCCAAAGCCAAGATCACTTCCGAGGCTGCCGTCGCGCTGTCGCAGCACGGCACCGTAGCCCCCATCACCCTGCACCACCGCACCGATTACGCCGCTTCGATGATCGACGGGCGCACCGTGATGGAAGTCGAACCCGAAGGGCGCAGCTCGCAAGAAGTGATCGCCCTGTGGCACTATGTGGCCGACCGGCTCGAGAAGAATTTCCGGCGTACGGTTTTCGCTGCGCCGGGTACGGTATCGCAGATGCCCGGCACGTACCGTCCGCAAGGCGGCTTCGGCCGCCGCATCGCCCAGTAAGGGCGGCGCAGCATGAGCGAACCCAAGACTTTCGCTTCGCTCGGACCGACGCTTCTCGCCCGTAAAGGTGGAGCGAAGCCGGCCATGCGGCCGCAGCTCGCCCCGTTGACGGGGATGGGCGCGCAGACGGCACAGGCGATAGCTCAGGAGCCCGAAGACCTCGACGACCTCGGCTGGAACGACATGGGCGCGGACGAGGAAATCGTTCGCGACAGCCATGTCCAAGAGGCGCAGGTCTACTCGCTTACTCCCGCGCCCACGAACGCCGACGCCGAAGCCGAATCGCGCGTCGTCGACGCAGCGGCGCGCGCCGAGATGGCTGTCTCGGGGACGGAGCCTCAAGTGCTTCTGCAGCGCCGCGAGGCGGTGACCACGATCACGCGAAAAGAGCGCGAACCCGTTCACCGCAAAGCCACCGACGCGAGCCGCCGCGCCGCGTTCACGCTCCGCCTCGACGCCGAACGCCACCTGAAGCTGCGGCTCGCGAGCACGATCAAGAACCGCAGCTCTCAGCAGCTCGTGACCGAGGCGCTCGACAAATTCCTCGCCGAAATTCCCGAGATCGAGACTCTCGCCGCGCAAGTCACGCGCGATTGAAATGACCAATGAAGGGGTCGGAAACGTCATGAAAAGCACCGCCACCAGCAAACGTGTGATCGGGCTTGCGGTCACCGGCGCCCTGGCCGGGGTCCTCCTCTCGGGCTGCGTCAACAACGCCGCCCCGGCCGCGACTCTTTCCGCCACAAAAGCCGAGCAGGCTCTCGCCAGCGGCAAGCATGACAAAGCGATCACGCACGCCGAGGCCGCGGTTCTCGCTGAACCGCACAATGCGGCCTACCGCTCGATGCTCGCCTCGGCGTACCTCGACGCCGGCCGGTTTGCATCGGCCGAAACGACCTTCAACGACGCGATCCTGCTGGGCGACAATTCGGCTCGCAACGCACTGAGCCTGGCGCTCGCACAAGCGGCGCAGGGCAAGTATCGCGACGCGCAGTCGCTGCTCAACCAGTGGGAAGGCGACATCGCCACCGCCGACCTCGGCCTGGCACTGGCGCTGGCCGGGCAGCCCGAGCGTGGCATTCATCTGATGGGGAACGCGATCCGCGCCGGCGAGAATACCGCCAAGATGCGGCAAAACCTCGCCTATTCCTACGCTCTGGCGGGCCGCTGGCGGGAAGCGCGCCTGATAGCCGCGCAGGACGTACCGGCCGACCAGATCAACGACCGCATCGAGCAATGGGCCATCATGGCGAACCCGCAATCCTGGCAGGTCCGCGTCGCCGCCCTGCTCGACGTTCCGGTGGGGGTCAGCGATACCGGTCAACCGACGCAGCTCGCACTCGGCAATAACCCCAGCATCCAGCAACTCGCCGCCGAAGCCGCGGGTACGACCCTGGCTGCGTCTCCGACGAGCGAACTTCCCGCGCTGGCCCCGCTCGCCGCGCCAGTCGAAGTCGCGCGCGCTGAATCTTCGCAGGCGGAACGAAGCAATTTCGACAGCGCCTTCGCCCCGACGCCTGCGAGCGATTCGCTTTCGACGGTAGCCCGGGACGGCAGCCGCGCCGTGCCGACGCCGGCCGCTCCCGTCTACCAGGCGAGCAGCCACACCGCATCTCAAGCCCCCGCCGCCCGCGCAGCGCGAGGCGCCGATGGCACCCATCTCGTGCAACTGGGCAGCTTCTCCAGCGAAGCGGGCGCGAAGCGCGCGTGGGGAATCTACGTCAAGAAATACCCGGAGCTTTCGGGCCATCAGATGGTCGTTTCCGAAGCCGTGGTGCGCGGCAAGCGCTACTGGCGCGTCTCGGCCGCCGGTTTCGGCAAGTCGACGGCTTCGTCGATGTGCAGTCGGGTGAAATCCGCGGGTGCCGGATGCTTCGCTTACGCCGAAGGCCGCCCGCTTCCGGGCGCGGTGGACACCGGCGTCAGACTCGCCAGACGCTAAGTATTGCCGAGCCTGACGACGACGAAAGCCCTGCCAAGCGGGAGGGAATCTCGTGCGCGAAGCTGCTTCCGCTTAAGACAGTTCCTAGGCTTCAGTCGCCGACCCGCATTCCACCTTTCCACAGGCCGACCACCTGGCCCTGAACCGGCTGGCGGTCGAACGGCGTGTTGCCGGCACTGGCCGCCATCCGGGTCGAGTCGACCACCCAGGGCTTCTTCGGATCGATCAGCGCGAGATCGGCTTCGGCGCCCTTAGTGAGTTGCCCGGCGTCGACACCGAGCAACCGGGCCGGATTGCGCCCCACGAGATCGAACGCACGCTCCAGCGGAATGACCTCGTCGCGCACCAGGGTGAGCACCATCGCCAGCAGCGTTTCGGCGCCGGCCATGCCGGGTTCGGCATCGGCGAAAGGCCGCCGCTTGTCTTCAGGTCCTCGCGGGTCGTGCCCTGAGGCGATCACATCGATCGTGCCGTCGCCGATCGCTTCGATCACCGCCTGCCGGTCTGCTTCTTCGCGCAACGGGGGCGAGAGCCGGGCGAAAGTGCGGAAGTCCAGCAGTGCGAGATCCGAAAGCATGAAGTGAGCCGGCGTGACTCCGGCGGTGACCGCAACGCCGCGACGCTTGGCCTCGCGCACCAGGTCGAGTGCGGTGCGCGAGGTGACCTGCCGCAAATGCAAGCGAGCGCCGGTCATCTCCGCGAGCGCGAGATCGCGCGCTACGGCCAGCACTTCGGCCTCCGCGGGGGCGCTCGGCAAGCCAAGGCGGGTGGCCATTTCGCTCGCCGTCGCCGCCGCGTGACCGGCAAGCCCGCCATCTTCGGAATGGACCACCACGACCATGTCGAGCATCGCAGCGTATTGCAGCAAACGCAGCATCACGCCGCTGTCGGCGATCCAACGCCGGCCGGTGGCGACGGCCTTTGCTCCCGCTTCGCGCATCAGGGCGATCTCGGCCAATTGCGCGCCTTCGAGCCCGAGTGTGGCCGCAGCCAGCGGATGGACCCAGAGGTCGGGCTTGCCGCTGGACGCGGCGAAACGCACCCGCGCCGGATGGTCGAGCGGCGGCCACTGGTCGGGCATCAGCGCCGCGCGGGTGATCCCGCCGAAGTGAAACGCCGGCTTGTCGATCGCGAAAACGCCAAAATCGACGAGGCCCGGCGCCACCAGTCGGTCGCGGGCATCGACACGCTCGTCGCCTGCCTGCGGGGAAATGTTTCCCACCGCTTCAATACAGCCGTCGACACATCGGATGGCGCCGGCCACCACGCCATCGGGCGTCACGACCTGTGCGCCGGTGATTGTCAGCGGCCGCGTCTGCTTCATTGCCCACTCCCCAGCGAGAGGAATTGGCGGCCACCTCCCGACATCATGCCCAGCCCTCCACGCCACGCGCCCGGCGGGTAAGCACATCGAGGCAGGCCATGCGGATGGCCACGCCCATCTCCACCTGTTCGGTGATGATCGAGCGCCCGGCCAGGTCGGCCACCGCGCTGTCGATCTCCACACCGCGGTTCATCGGCCCCGGATGCATGACGATCGCCTCCGGCGCGGCGCGCGCGAGCCGTTCGGGCGTGAGACCGTAAAGGTGGCGGTATTCGCGTGCCGAAGGCACGAACTGGCCCTCCATCCGCTCGCTCTGAAGCCGCAGCATCATCACGACCTCGGCGTCCTCGAGCGCGGCGTCAAAGTCGTGGAATGGCTCGACCCCGAGCCTCTCGATGCGCGCGGGCAACAGCGCCGGCGGTGCGCAGACACGCACGACCGCGCCGAGAGCCTGGAGACAGAGGATGTTCGAGCGCGCGACGCGGCTGTGCAGGATGTCGCCGCAGATGGTCACGCGCAGACCATTGAACTCGTTCCGGCCGCGCTTGCGCAGCACGTGCCGCAGCGCCAGCGCATCTAGCAGCGCCTGGGTCGGATGCTCGTGCTGTCCGTCGCCCGCGTTGAGTACCGGGCAGGCAACCTTGTCCGCGATCAGCTGCACGGCGCCCGAACTCCCGTGCCGGATGACGATCGCATCGACGCGCATGGCATTGAGCGTCATCGCCGTATCGATCAGCGTCTCGCCCTTCTTCACGCTCGACTGCGCGGCGTGCATGTTGACGACGTCGGCGCCGAGGCGCTTGCCGGCGATCTCGAAGCTCAGAAGCGTGCGAGTCGAGTTCTCGAAGAACGCGTTGATGATGGTGAGGCCCGCGAGCCGATCGGTATGCTTCTGCGACTGCCGGTTGAGCGTGACCCATTGCTCCGCTTCATCGAGCAGGTAGTGGATTTGATGCGTCTCGAGCTGGCCGATTCCCAAAAGGCTGCGATGCGGAAAGGCAAGCGCACCGGCCGGATAGCGGCCCGTCGCGGGGGAAGTGTTCGCCGATGTCATTAAAGCCGAGCCCATAGGGCCTGCCCTTCACCCTGGCAATGGCCTGGATCGCCATTGAGGCGCTGGCCGATGTCCGGGGGAAGCCCTCGGTCGAGCAATCTCGCGCGCTCGGACCGTTTCAGCTGGCCCCGATTTACGCTCATCCCTAGAACGGTCCCGACGACGGCATTTTCGAGGCGATTGGAATGAGTTTCGCGGGCAAAGTCTGGCGCTTGCTGGTCGGGATCAAGGACGCGCTGACGCTCCTGTTCCTGCTGTTGTTCTTCAGCGGGTTGTTTGCGGTTCTGGCATCGCGGCCGAGCCCTGGTCTGGTTCGCGAAGGGGCGCTCCTGCTGTCGCTCGACGGCTCGATTGTGGAAGAAATTGCTCCGATCGATCCGCTCAACGTGCTGCTTTCTTCGGCCATTCCCACCCGGCAGTACGCGGCCCGTGATCTGATCCGCGCCATCGACGAAGCTGCAGGCGACGACCGGATCAAAGCGATAGCGCTCGACCTTTCGACGTTCCTGGGTGGCGGCCACGTCCACCTACAGGCCGTCGGCGAAGCGCTCGACCGCTTCCGTCAGGCGGATAAACCAGTGCTGGCCTACGCGGTCGCCTACGCCGACGATTCGACCATGCTGGCTGCGCATGCCAGCGAAGTGTGGATCGATCCGATGGGAGGCGCGGCGATAACCGGGCCCGGAGGAGAACAGCTCTATTACGCCGGCCTGCTCGACCGACTGGGCGTGAACGCACACGTGTTTCGGGTCGGATCCCACAAGAGCGCGGTCGAGCCCTACCTGCTCAACGAAATGTCGCCCGAGGCGCGTGAGAACTATCAGCAACTCTACGGCGCGCTCTGGCAGGAATGGCAGGCGAACGTGCGCCGCGCGCGGCCGCAGGCCGACATCCGACAGGCGACGGGCGATGTCGCCGCATGGCTCGATGCGAGCGACGGCGATCTCGCGAAGGCCGCGCTCGCTGCCGGCCTCGCCGATCGAATCGGGACCCGCATCGAGTGGGGCGATCATCTCGCCGAGATTGCCGGCAAGGCCAGCTGGGACGATACGCCCGGCGCCTTCGCGCACAGCGAGTTCGACGCCTGGCTCGCCGAGATCGAGCCCGACAAGCGCGGTGCCGCGATCGGGGTCATTACTATTGCCGGCGAGATCAGCGACGGCCGGGCCGGGCCCGGCAGCGCGGGGGCGCAGCGGATCGGCAAGCTGCTCGACGATGCGCTCGACGACGATCTCAAAGCTCTGGTCGTACGGGTGAATTCGCCGGGCGGCACGGTCACAGGCTCCGAAGCGATCCGGCGCGCGATCCTGCGTCACAAGGCGAGCGGCATCCCCGTCGTGGTCTCGATGGGCAACGTCGCGGCGAGCGGCGGCTACTGGGTCGCCACGCCCGCCGAGCGGATCTTCGCGGAGCCCGAGACGCTCACCGGTTCGATCGGCATCTTCGGCGTGGTCCCGACCCTCGAGAACCTGCTGGCCGAAGGGGGGGTGACCACCCGCGGCGTGAAGACCACTACGCTTTCGGGCCAACCCGACGTTTTCGCCGGCTTCAACGCCGAAACCGAGGCGGTCCTGCAGGCGACGGTCGAATCCGGCTATGAGCGCTTTCTAGCGCTGGTCGCCCAGTCGCGCCAAATCAGCCGCGATCGCGCCGACGAACTCGGACAGGGGCGCGTGTGGGATGGAGGCGCGGCGCGTCAGCTTGGGCTTGTCGACCAGTTCGGCGACCTCGACACCGCGCTCGCCTACGCCGCCGATCGGGCCGGGCTGGCCGAAGGCAAATGGCACGCCGAATTTCTCGGTGCCGGCGCCGATCCTTATGCGCCGCTGCTGCGCCGGATCATGGGAGACAGCGCCCGGGAGGCCTCGGGGAACGACATGTTCGCCCTGTTCGCCCAGCGCGAGCGTGACTTGTCCGCCCGGATTCTTGCCGATCTGAGCGGCCTGCTCGAAGTCCGCGGCGCCCAGGCACGGTGCCTGGAATGTCCGCGCAGCGACCCGGCGCCAATTTCAGCGGTTTCGGCGACATCCGTCCCTCCGGTGTTGCGTCTGCTCGCGATGCTGTTGGACTGACTTGCCAGCGCGCCGCGCCCATGGCAAAGGCGCGCCCCTGCCGCCGGTCTTTCGATAGGCCAGCCCGGCGCGCGGGCGCGTAGCTCAGTGGTAGAGCACACCCTTCACACGGGTGGGGTCGCAGGTTCAATCCCTGCCGCGCCCACCAT
>Ga0079224_100009178_pt1 | contig 13457 bp, 7 predicted proteins | sample Stecom2015_FD_80414 | JGI IMG/M metagenome (GOLD analysis project Ga0079224, IMG submission 80414) | Agricultural soil microbial communities from Utah to study Nitrogen management - Steer compost 2015 | ecosystem: Environmental > Terrestrial > Soil > Agricultural land | place: USA: Utah... | reverse complement strand
CCCGCATACCAAGGCACACCAAAGCAAGTCACCTGCTTACCAGCCAGCAGCGCTTCAAATCCCATGGTGGAGCTGACCACATACACGCGGTCCATATGCCGGATCAGGCTTTGTGGATTCACCGCATCCCGCAACACAACGATGCGCGCATCCGGCTGTACATCGGTCAGATAGCCACCTTTGCGCCCTGACGTCACTTCAGAATGGGTTTTGACATAGATGGTGGCATGGGGATTTTCAGCGAGTGCGGCAGACAGCATGAACTGAAACGTCGCGGCATCTGCACCGCCCAGCGCCACACTCATATCGCCTGCTGTCTGATCCACCACCAGCACCCGAGCAGCATCATCAGGACGCAAGGCATCGGGCGACAAATCAGGTGCGTGATTGTATTTACTCAGCCCCGATTGCAACAACCGTTCACGGGCCAATCGCACAACAGCAGCATCCCCACCCAGCACATCAGCATCGCTGGCAAGCAGTGTTTCCAGTGAACTGGGACGTGTGCAATCGTAGTAAATACCTTCGTCATCACGTATCAGTGACAACGGCGGAAAGTGTTCACCTGTACCGAAGGAGCGCAGAAAACCGTCTTCCAGCGCCACATAAGGCAAACCGTGCTTGTGCGCATAAGCAATAGCCTTATGCGTGCTTGGGCGTAGTCCCCAGCCAGCAACGATATCAACTGCTGTAGAACGCCACCCACGCAATTGCTGCACATCGGCACCAATCAGCACGGAAAGAAACGGAATACGCGCAATACCAGACGAAGCGACTCCAAAACGCATATTCAAATCACAACCCATTTTTTATTCTTGAGTGTCATTCCGGCCATCTAGTGATCACCCGGCATCGGCGATTTGATGCGTAGTCGTTAACTGAGGTGGCACAGGATTTGAACCGAAGAAAATGTCCATACATGCATCCGTGCTTTTAAACCGCAAATGCGCAGGAGGCAAAAACATATTCTCCGCTTGCCAATAACGATGTACATCAGAAAACGGCACAACAAAATCAGAGGTAACCAAAGACTGTAAAGCCCTCATTACCCCGTCCCAGTCTGACAACATCGGGCCAGGAAACACTGTAGAAAAATCGTAAATAAATCCCCGCTCCTGCAACGTGTAATGCTCGATATCCGGCACCAAAGCGATGATCGGACGTTTCAGCAGCAAGTAATCCACCCAGATACTGGAATAATCCACAACCAGCGCAGCCGCTGCCCGTAAAGGAATCGCAGGCTCAGCATAAAGATCTGGCCGCAAATCAATAATCTGCTCACCGTCACAAATCGCTGCCAGTGCCTTTTGATCATAAGGATGCGGACGTATCCCCAGCACCAGATCATGCGCACGCAGAAAATCCTTCAAGCCCTGCAACACATCGGATTGCAACAAAGTCAGTGCCGAAGGGCCATCTTCCCTAAAGGTCGGTGCATATAGCACCAAACGACGCCCTTTAAGCAACGCCGTCAAGCGATCTGCGTCTCTTTGCAAATCTGCAGGGAAAACATAATGCTGAGCCAGATAATCAAAGCGTGGCAAGCCAGTAACGTGCACTTTTTCGTAATCCACACCAAACGCCAATGCATTTGCCATGCGATCTATGTCTGAGCTGGCAATCATGGCGTCGTAAAGCTTGCTATTGACGCGCATCAAATAGCGACGATTCTGCGCACCAGGTGACTGATCTCCACCAGGCATCAAATGCTCAATACGCTTGATCGCCACGCCATGCCACAGATTGATCACTCTGCGCCCAGGCTTCTTACGACTCAACATGGCATCCCTGCCAGAGTGACTCAAAATCACCGTGCCGGCTGACATCACATCACGCAGTGCCTCTACAGAAAACTTCTCATACACACGTGCGCCCTGAGTACGCCAAAAATCCCCTGCATCTCCCAAAGGCCCATCTTTATAGACAACCAATTGATATCCGCCTTGACTCTGCAAAGCATCTGCCAAGGCACGTACATTGCCGGAAAAAGGAACTGTACGTTTAATGACAAACGCAACCTTGCGATTATCAGGTTGCGCCGAGCGATCCACCAGGCCAGCAATGAGCAAGCGAATAGTTTTTTTAAATGGGAAATTCACAATCAACCTAGAACCATTTTATTGATCAAAAATGGCATTCAATATTTTTCCTAAGCGCACACCGCCTTGCTGCAGTCTCAACCTGACTACAGGCGCAATGGTCTGCAGATAGTCATCCGGCACAGCAATGGGCTCCCCTTTGATCTTGTTGTCTAACAACGGTTTGAAATAACGCATTGCAATCTCATGCCCTTCATTGGCCCAAATTTCAGGAGTACCTTGCTGTACCTCAGGCAAATTTGTCTTTAATTGACGCGCAAGCTTTCTCGAGGTCAGTCGAAATTGCATAACACTTTGCGTATCCCACAACCCATGCATCGTCAATTTTTTTCCATTCATAACCGCAGCAGTACCTGTATTGGTACTGGCATGTAAGGGCTGATGTATATCCCCTACGAGGTGAGCCACCAATTTCAGTGCTTGCAAACGTTCAGCAGCAGACAAGTGTTTATTACTCAACAAATCAATTTGCTGCTTCAATCCTTCCACGACACATAGTTTTTTCGATCGACAATCCCTTTTCGCATCATATGAATCCCTGTTCAACGGGATTCTCACCATGTGACCAGGCAACTCTGGGTATTCTTTTCTATGCTGATCCGGCCACATAACAACATCGGTCAGACTTTTTACTCCTTCTTGGGAAAGCAATTCAAGGAGACGCATTTTCGCCATTGGGGTCAAAGAATCTTGGGCTATATAAGCAATAGTTTTATGCCCAACAGTCCCCCAGGCCATGGCACAAATAGAAGTCGCACCTAAAACAAAAGCAAGAAACACTCTTGCAATAAGATTCCGCTTATTATTAGAGTCCATAATTTCCTACCCAATTAGAGCATAAGATATGAATCACAGAGCCACACATTAATAATTATCTACAATAAAAAATCATTATAAAAATTCATTTTACCTAAGCATCAATATTGAAAAAAATGTTTGTAAATTTCAACCACATTATTTTTCATATTATTTACATCGATACAATTATCCTCAGATTCAATTATATTAATAACATTTTTTGAAAAACCATGCTGAAGTAAAACAGCCCTATCACTAGCACCCAAACTTCTATATAAATACTCAACACGGTCTAAAGCGACCAAACCAATAGCTTTCTTCCCCATTGCAATCGAACATACATTTGCATGAAATCGTGTTCCAATAACACATTCGCTATTTTTATAAATAGAAAATATGTGCTCCGTACCAAAATCTCCTTGAAGGCAAGGGGCAACAGAAATATTATTACGAACCATCGTGTCATCCAACATGTCCAGCAATTTCCCAATCGCTTTTAAGTCACTGGATATATGAGGAACGAAGACAACATCATATTTTTTTATACTTATGCAATACTCTACAATAGACTTTAGCTCACCCCAATAATCAAAATCACCTAGATGTGCCCGAAGATTGCTCTGCATGTGAATCTGATCTTCCGTTATATTAATGGCAACATATTCATTCTCTACGATCCGAGGAAACTCTAATTTTTGATTGTAAAAAAAACCATGATCAAGAATCTCTGTTATCCCGCATAAAAACTCTTCACCGAGATCCCTTTTTATTGACTCCATAGAACCATCGTTTCTTAGGAAAATTCTAATTTTTTCGTTACATTTTATTTTATCCAAAAAAAACTTAAATTTTTCTATGTTTCCTTCCGGTATTTTCTTGTGGGGATTAGAGCCAATACTTGTAAAAATCGTAGGAATATTAATTAACGAAACAAGATCAGGGTCTACGTCTATAGTAGTACCTGTTTTGCTATCAGGAACCCAATAATCAAGAAACCCTCCGCCGCCTATGACACACAAATCATAGCTATTGATTTTGTTAATAAAATCCACATCAAAATTAATTCGATCTGAGCCTTTATAATTTTTATAGAGCTTTCTAATTTCTATTTTGTCTACCGAAAATTTAATTCCGATGTCATTCAATATTGAATAAAAACCTAGATGACTAGCATTATCCCCCACATTTCCCTTGAAAGATGCCATATGCAATATATTCATATTAACTCTCTTTCGATTAAATATTCTGCATAGCCCCAATCATTCAAATCGTCTATGTCAACACTTCTCAAACATGGCATTTCATAAGCGGCAGCGGCAGGATGATTGTATGTTTTCTCTCTCAAGATATACTCAACAGAAGAAAAATATAAAGCACCATTATGCTCATACGTAGAAGGCATATCTTGCCTCCTCAATTGAACGGTGGCTTCAATGTAAGGAATCAATTTTAAATCTTCAATTTTGTAAAGATATGCAGGGCTTTTCTTCACCTTAGACACCGATATAGATAAATCAAAGTTATTTCGCATCGTAAATTCAATGATGCCATCTATATCTGACGACTTCCTAAATGGCGATGTTGGCTGCAATAGGAGCAAATAGTCATAGTTCTGGTTTAATACTTGAAGAGCGTGCAATATTACGTCCATGCTCGAACTATCATCAGCCGCCAACTCCGGAGGCCTCACAAAAGGCACATCACATCCATAACTTAAAGCAGTAGCGATAATATCATCGCAATCACTAGACAATATTAAATTGTCGATATATCTACTTTTTAACGCCTCCTCAATCGTCCATGCAATTAAAGGTTTTCCTCCCAACAATTTAGTGTTTTTCCCAGGAATTCCTTTAGATCCACCTCTAGCAGTTATAAGAGCCAGTATTTTCTTATCGTTATACATGACCAAGATCCTGAAATTGTTTCTGCTTATCGATATCCCAGAAATTCTTAGTTTTAAGAATTTCAATAAATCGTTGATCACTGTTCCCATCACCAAAATGATTTGAATCCACATCAGCTTTAGGCTTATGACTTTCAGCAAGCTTGATTTTTTCTGAGATATCCACAAAGTCATATGTAGAATGAAATATGGAGTCCAAAGAAGCTCTGTTTAACTGTCTAGTTCCGATATCTACAGTTGGAATATTATAGTAAGGAGCCTCTCTTATACCCGCACTAGAATTTCCAATAATAAAATCTGACTCTTTCAGAAGTGTTAGAAAGTACTCAAATCGAAGTGATGGGAAAACTCTGAAGTTCTGGTTACCCTCCAACTGGCGATAAGCTTGCAAGATTTCATTACTCCCTAAATCATTATTAGGGTAAATCACAATGTAATTTTTTTTACTTGCCTTCAATGCCTCTACAAAATTATTTATATTTTTTTCTATGTTTGCATAATCAGTAGTTACTGGGTGAAACATCGCAATAGCATACTGATCGAAATCAATATTATAATATTTCTTTACATCATTTAATGGTGGCAAATTGTCCGGACTCATCAAATCCAAGTCAGGGGACCCTATCACATGAATTGATTTCTCCAACTCCCCTAATTGAATTAAACGCTTTTTCGCTAAATCATTTGCTACCAAATGAATATGAGACATTTTACTCACTGCATGACGAATTAATTCATCAATTGTTCCTGATACCTCACCGCCTTCGACATGGGTAACCAAGATATTATTAAGACTTCCAACAATAGCTCCGGCTAAAGCCTCAACTCTATCACCATGCACGATAATCAGATCTGGCTTTATCTCTGAAATATAATGAGAAAAACCATCGATAGTTTTAGCAAGTGTTCGATCCATATGCTCAACTGTATCGTGATTTATATATTTATAGATATTTTTAAAGCCAGATTTATATATTTCATCAACTGTTGAACCATATTTAGAGTTCATATGCATGCCTGTTACAAATACATGCACATCGAAGAGCTTCGAATTCTCACTTATCTTGATGAGTGATTTTAACTTCCCAAAATCAGCCCGCGTCCCCGTCAAAAAAACAATTTTTTTATTCACTGACATCATCCCAATTCAAATGAACATCTTTTTCCAGATCTGTATTAGCTCTTTTACCAATCAAATCTTTAAAAAACTCTGCTTTTATTGCACCAGTTCCAGGACGCTTTACCCATAAATTTTCTTTAGTAAATATTTCACCTTTTTTAACAGGCTTGATAGTAACAACAGTAGAAAATGCAAAATCTATGGTTACTTGCTCTTCTTTTGACGCTTCTTTCCTACCACCTCTCATCAAAGCAATTTCTTCACTACCCATGATTAATTCTTTTAACGCAACTGGGTCCATTGAATTAACGATATCTGGGCCAGGACGATCCATTCTATCTGTAAAATGACGCTCCAAAATACAAGCCCCTAACGCTGTGGCAGCGAAACATGCTCTATTAGAAGTCGTATGATCCGACAAACCGATAATTGCATTTGGAAATTCTGCTTGAAGTTCCTGCATTGCTCCCAGTCTTACTAAATGCACTGGCGTTGGATATAAATTTGTGGTGTGAAGTAATGCATACGGCACTTTATATTTCTCTAGTATTTCGACGGTTTTTCGCACAGAATCGATATCATTCATTCCTGTGCTTACAATCATAGGCTTCCCAAAAGCTGCGATATGTTCAATCAGTGGATAATTATTACACTCACCAGAACCAATTTTATAGGCTTCAACACCCATTCTTTCTAAACGATCTGCTGCAGCTCTAGAGAATGGAGTGCTAATGAAGATCATCCCTTTTTCTTCGACGTAATTTTTAAGGGAAATTTCATCTTTTTCACTTAGAGCACATCTTTCCATAATTTCATATATGGAGATATTAGCATTTCCTGGTATTACTGTTTTTGCGGCCAAACTCATCTCATCATCAACCACATGCGTCTGATGTTTTATAATTTCTGCGCCAGCTTTCCAGGCTGCATCAACCATCTGATATGCTGTTTCTAGACTACCTTCATGGTTAATTCCTATTTCCACAATAACCAATGGAGGATGTTCTGGACCAATTTCTCTATTTTTGATGGAAAATTTTTTCATGATTAAATTATTTTAAAAATCCGTTGCTATTTAAAGTAAGTACAAAAGAATCTGCTGTAAGACCTATATTCATAAATGATTTTATTAAATCAGGGTTTCTTTCTTTCTCTCGAACCTCTTGTCCACCCGACATAGGCCCATAAATTCCATAGGTATTCGCCCACTTTACGAAAAATTCTTTTACGTCTTGCAAAGCAAAAACTGGAGATTTTATAAAATCGTCATAACTTTTTATTTCATCAAATGAATAGACATTCGGACACCCATAAAACCAAGGGTAACCAAAAATAACCGATTTCTTCCCTAAGCATGCTGCCTCAAGAGAAGCATTCCCTACTTTATTACAAACAAACAAGCTATTTTTTATCAATTCGTTCGATGGAACATTAAAATCTATAATTTTTAAATTTTTTATTTGCTTTATCGCCCTATAAAAATAAGGACTACGCCCTGTATAACCTTCTCTCATCCCTGAGAATTGAGAATAATGTTCCTTAACATATATACAAACATCATCAGGCAAAAAATCCCTTAAAGCTACCATTGACTTATATGTGTCATGATAAAATCCACCATCTGGATTAGAATTTTTTTCAGGCTCATAATGCAGTGGATAATAGACAAATCTATCCTTATAATCTTCTATTTTATCCGTTAATAAAGTATATTCATAAATAAGTCCATTTCTTAAACTATTGACAATTTCTTCAGTATTTCTACCCTCACTATTAATTTTGTTATTATATAAAAAGTCAACAGACTTTATTCTCCACCCCCCTTTTGTATCAGGAGGATTGCTACCATCAATATTGCGCAAGAGTCTTTCTCTTACTTTTTTCTCATTTTTAAAATCTCTTTTTATGACATTGTTATTTTTATCAAAATCATGCATTTTTTTCATATAATCAGGCACATAATTTTGAGTTGCGACGACGTCATCACAATACTTCATCATTTTATTTAAAAAATGCTTCGGTATAGGATTCTTCCCAACTATAGATGGATATCTGGCACCATAATAGTCAGAAGTAATTTGAAATGCTGGTATTATGGAATTTTGAATACAGTGAACCGTTTTAATCCCCAGCAATCTTGCCGTTTCATACAAAATAAATGTCGGCCCAACATGTGGTGAGTGTGCGGCAATTACAAGAGTAATGTTTTTTTCTATTAACTTTGAATAGAAAAAGAAAAACATTGAATAAAATAATACCTCTCTCTCAACCAGCCTTAATCTCCCTTCATTATCTTGTCTGTCCATAATACTCATAGCTTTTAGTTTAAAGTCTAAAAACTCAATAGACTGCGTTATCTTATTGGACGGAGCATACGGCAAAGAATTTGTCAACAAAGTTGAACCTGAAGCCATATCGAACCCATTATAAATTTCGCTATCAGGCCATTGCTCCTTCAATTTCGCACACATGCTTGGGGAATGATTGAGGGAAATAGAGACACTTGCCTTTTCTTCAAAAAGCCTTTCACAAACATCGATCCACAATCTATTATTTCCGGAAATAAGTGCAATATTATTAGGTTTTCTATAATTGTCGAGACAAGAAAACTCCTTATTAACTCCGACAAAAAAGCATGCATACTCCCATATTTTTTTTACTTCTAAAGCCAATTTAAAATTATCTATTTTTTCATAGGTAGAAATTATTTCATGCCATCTTCTCTTCAAAAAAAGCATCTTAAAGAATGTAGTAATATCGCGCTCACTTAGCTCTCCTCCCCCCTTTATACTGTCGAAACACAACTTATATCTTTTATAATTTAAATTACTCCATTCATCTGATAAAGTAAATGCCCCCCCCCAAACACAAATTGCCTCTTGCCATTTTTTTTGCACATTCCTTAATGCTGCAAGCTCAATAAGTAGTTTTACATTATTAGGATAAATCTTGCTGGCATGATTTAAAATCTCCTCGGCCTTAGAGTGATTTTTTGACATTCTATAGGCAGCCGAAATTTTTGCATAAAACTCTGCCAGATAATATTTACCTCCAGCATCAAAACCCTCAAAGACCTCCACAGCTTTTTGATAATTTTTATTTTTGTAATTAGTATTGAAATCTTCAAAAAATTCAAAATTTTCTTCAAATGAAACTATAGGTTTATTTAATTTTATATAATCACAACAAAATTTACTTATTCCCTTTAAAGAAATCACTTCCCGTAGATTAACTGACCACCCTCCCATCTCTACCCCTTTCTCATTAGCCCGGTTAATATGATCTTCAGATGTATCTTTATAATAAGAAAACAACACATCTCCACCAGCTCGTTTTACCTGTTCTGCAAACCCTTCCACTGTATCCGGTTGAAACCCAGCTAACCAATGCGCACTTTTATGTTTCCAAGCATAACGGAAGCGAGAAAGATAATCTTTCGATGGTGGAATATCAGCCTTTGGTACATCTCCATCCATATACCAAGAAAATGGATGGGTAGTAAACCATAAAGGAATATTTGATTTTTTATCCTTCACATAAAGCAAGGCATTCCAATTAAATCCACAAACCGCAACCCTGCTTTCAAAATTCAATTTTTCGATAATTTCAATTACTCTGTCTACTAATGAAATCCACTCATCCTCAGAAGTGCAAAAAATATCTATTTTCAGTTCAATTACCAAAGAAAAATTATCAGATTTTTCTTTAACCAGCTTAATTACTTCCTCAAGAGTAGGAATTTTTTGACCTGGAATTGGAAGTAAATTAGGCCATAATTTTCGGTTATGCACCCAAGGGTTCGGCTCACCTACTGCAAACTCTCGAATTTGCTGTAGGCTTAAATTCCTCAAAGGAATTTCTTCCTCTTTTTTGAGATAGCTGCCGTCTGCTTTTCTACAGAATTTGTGATTGAGACTAGCGTTGTGGTGTACAACAACTTCTCCATCTTTGCTCAAATGCACATCCAGCTCTGCGCCATCGAATCCTTGATCAATGGCGAATGAAAAAGCAGCCAAAGTATTTTCTGCATAGTAACCTGCTCCACCACGATGAGCATAAATTTTTTGTTTGTCCATTACTGCTTCTCTAATTAATTTTCAATTCAGCAAGTTCATAAATTGTTTCAACACGTTATTTTTATACTGCTCAGTATCCATTTTTATATTTGCAGTCTCTCCTTTCTTTTCAATCAGAAGAGACATACCAGTTCCCAACTCATTTATATTCAACCCCACCAGCTCGCCGTATCCCGGAGATAATAGTTCTCTCACACCAGGGATATTGGTCGCAATGATCGGTTTATTCAGTACCATAGCCTCCAGCAAAACCATAGGTTGCCCCTCATGACGAGACGATAGAACGAAACAGTCACAGCGGGCTAATAATGGAAAGGGATTGGAGCGGATACCGGGGAGGAGAATTGCACGACCAAGACTCAAATTCTTGATTTGTTTCTCAAGTCGAAGCCGTAATGGCCCATCTCCCAAAATAATCAATTTTGCCTGTGGATATGTTTTTACAACTTGTGCAAATGCATTAATCAGTAACTCATGATTTTTTTCAGGGGAGAAACGACCCATGCTGACAAAGAGTTGCCCTTTTGGCGTTCCTTGAATCCAATTAACAAAGTCTTCTTCAAGTGGCTCACATGATTTTTCAAGCACACCATCAAAATCTGGCATGTTGTCTGCAAACACAAATTTTCCTGATGAAATAAAGAAATGTTTAGCTAAATTTTTTCTATTTTTTTCACAAATAGCTTTTGCTACAGAAACCAGTAAATCGTAATCCGGGTACAAAGCAAACATGCCAGCGAGGTTAGGAAACCTCACCTGCCATTCTCCATACATATCATTATGCAAATAAAGTAATTTTCGAGCTTTCTGCTTCGTGCCATAAGCTAATAAGCCTGCCCAGAAACGTGCGTAACCGTCATAGTTGATAACATCATCAGGCTGCCAATCACCAAACATGCGCCTGAATTCGCGTCGAAAGGCTGCAGCATAAACAGGTCTATCTTCTGGACTCAATAAGTCATGACGATGGAAATTATCAATAAGAGTCCGTTCTTGTGGATTACATACCTGTCGTCCGACCCTGCCAATCACATGCACATGGTCAGGTAGACGACTGAGTCGTTCTATTCGTTCAGGCTGGCTTCCTACTGCATCAGGGTCTATCGCCACTACCACACGGTATTGCTGTGCATCCAGTGCGCTGATCAAATTCAGTGCAGCGGTCGTAATGCCCATAGGGGTAAACGGCCCCACAAAGAACAATAATGTTTTACGTCCGTCGTTACAGCTTGTCTGCACAAGGTGTTCGGCCTTACCTTCAAAGAAGAATTCCACAGCACGCTGTGTGGCCTGGCCATCTTCGTTCGGGCTGAATTTCTGCTGTGCTGCTCGGTAGCGTGCATCTGCTTGCCAATTGTTGCCAGCCAATTGCTCCAGCGTCTGTTGCAGCTGGGTATTCAGCTGTTCCAGCGTTACGCAGCTCGGTCCTGGCATTTCTTCCATACCAAAGTACAGCCCTCGCTCTTGCTGGTATTGCTCCAGATCATAGGTGTAGAACAGGATCGGCCGACCTGTCGGCAGGTAGTCGAAGAAGATGCTGGAGTAGTCCGTAATCAGTACATCGGTAATCGTCAGCAACTCCGATGTGTCGAGCGATTGCGGTGCAATGTGGATATGTTCCAGCCCTGCTTCGCTCAGTGCCTTTTCTGCAAAGTAATGGCCACGGAAGACGATCTCGCAATCCTGTTGCTGCAAGGTCTGCAAATCTGCAATCAGCTGGCGTGAGTCCACTTCCGGGTGGCCTAGAATCCCGCGCCAGGTCGGGGCGTACAGCACCAGCGGCTTGCCGTTGTCTGGCAAACCCAGTTTGGTGCGGAACTGGGCTTTTTGTTCTGCAGTGGCATTGACCACGAGGTCATTACGCGGGTAACCAGTTTGTGCCAACTGGCCTTGATATAAGCCGGCTATATCGTAACGCTCGATCAAGACCTGACTGGTATGTGGATTGGGGCTTAGCATATGCGTCGCATGCAGGAAATTGCGTGCGGTGTTCTTGTGCTCCATGAAGTTGCCACGTATGTCCTTGCCCAGGCTCTTGAGTGGTGTGCCATGCCAGGTGTTGAGGTAACGCTGTTCTTCTCGGCGTATGAAATAGCTGGGGAAGGTGCTGTTGTTGATCAACCAGCCTGCTGTTGCCAGATAACGCTGATACAGCTGGCTGTCTCTCGCCACAAACACCACATTGGCACGACCGGCGCAGTCTTCGGGAATGCGGTTGACATCATTCACTACCCAGACATGCGTCCAGCCTGCAAACTCCGGCGCATCAACTATGGCCTGATAGATTGCATATGGACTGCAGCTGATGGATACACCTGCATAACTTTCATACAGCACTACATCCGAACAGACCGACAAGATCTCCAGGTATTCGGCGTATTCCATTGTTTGGAGTAGCTCGGCATTTTTCTCATAACGGCTCATATCCACACCATGAGCACGTTTGAATACACGTGATTCCATGAAAACCGATGCTGCCTCCTGCCAGCGCTGCAGTTGCATCAACACATACGCCAAGCGGTAGAACCACAGCCCATTATGGCTATTACTGCGTGCCACTGCCATACGATAAAACTCCGCTGCCTCTCCCCACATCTGCAATCGCTCGGCTTGATTACCCAACGCATAGAAATCTTCGGCTGGATTATCGCCAAGCAAAGCTATCGCTTGCGCATCAACCTGCATTGCATACAGCTTTGCCTTGAGTTGATTACGCACCGATTCTGATTGTGCTTGGTATATACAGGGAGCAGAGGTATCTAATTGGGCTTGTTGTCGCGTTGCCAGAAATGCGTTGCATGCAGCTTCATATAGACTGACTTGCACAAGCACATAGCCCAAGCGATAAAACCAGTAAGGTGTGTGCGTAGACCTTGTAACAGCAGCATATTCATATGCTTCCGCCGCTTCCAACCAACGCTCTTGACGTTCCAGCACAAAGCCAAGGCGATACCTCCAATCTGCATTCTCTGGCTCACCATCCAATGCCTGGCGATAGCACTGTTCAGCCGGTTTCCAACGATAGCAACGATCATGTGCAAGACCCAAGCAATACCATAGTTCGGTATTTCCCGGCTGGGATTCGGATTCTCGTGCATATGCTTCAGCCGCTTGCGGCCACAAGCCACGCTGCTGATGGAATACACCTATACCCAAAGTCGCTGCGTTTAATTTCTCATCTGCAGTACATGCCAGTGCATAAGCAGCGTTCGCCTTGTCATTATCTCCCGCACGCTCCCATGCATAGCCTTCACGGTAATACCACACCGCATTGCCTGGTTTGAGTCGATTTGCTTCCTGAAACGATTGTGCCGCTTCAGCAAAACGATTCATCTTGTCTTGCGCTTCGCCCAGCTCGAATCGCCACTGCACATTCCCAGCATCCAACTCAAGTGCATGCTGAAGTGCCTCTAATTCTTGCCAGGTACGCCCCTGCTTGCGAATTGCCACACACAACT